>Ga0153916_10004795_pt1 | contig 10250 bp, 14 predicted proteins | sample Opewatmetagenome_FD_109642 | JGI IMG/M metagenome (GOLD analysis project Ga0153916, IMG submission 109642) | Freshwater wetland microbial communities from Ohio, USA - Open water 3 Core 3 Depth 4 metaG | ecosystem: Environmental > Aquatic > Freshwater > Wetlands | place: USA: Ohio, Lake Erie...
ATAAGCCTTCTCCATCATACACATTCACCCAGCTATAACAGACCACAAATACTAAAACATTTTCACCACAAGAACACTAATATACGCAACCGAAACTATCTCCTAAAAGAACGATGGACAAATTGTTCACCGACAAAGCGGGGTGGGGTAGCCAGGATTAACCCGCTGGGCTCATAAGGGCGCTTGTTCGCTCTGAGAGACCCAGAGATCACTAGTTCAAATCTAGTCCCCGCTACTACAACACAGAAAATTCCCACAAACCAAGTTGATCCGTTCCGGCACGCATTTTCCAAGACCGAGGTTGAAAATAGTGACGGCGGAACGTAGACACTTGCCGGAAGGCAGCCTGATGCCGTCTCTGTACGTATTTATTTCACAGTGAGTGCTGAAATGATAGGGGTTGTCTAACAGCCGTGGTTCCAAACATCTGAAAGAGACATGCCCTTCAGCGGCATTTGATCCGACTGAACGGTGTCTCCATCGATGGTGATGTTGTCTGCTTCCATGAAAGTGCGCCAAAGCTTCGCTTCAACGGCCTTCTCTTTAAGCTGCTGTCTGACTTCACGGATCAACTTAATTCTTTCAACCTCAGGCAACGCCAACAGGTCGATTGGTTTCGGTTTCTTGTTTTTTCGGAAGTGCATCCCAATTCCTCTGAGACAACACATATCGCAAATCTTAATAAATCGCTTCTTCTCCGCTATGAAATATATCGAAAACTGACACCCTCGCTACACGAAGATTTGACAACCAAGAAAAACTATAAATCTGGACACACGATAATTCCCATAGGTTTATATGCCAAGAGGATTTCTCGAAAACCTCTTATTATCTTCAACCATCAACCCGCTGCTAAAACCCATCATCGGACGCTTCGACAAGCAATGCCCTCAAGACGGAAGCCTCCTCCTGAACTCGCTCAAAGACTTTCTAGGCGACAACGTTGATCTGTGTCCAGAATGCAAAGGCATCAGCAAAAAAATCGCGAAGCCATTCTACGAGGTGGGCAGCCGAATCTTCTTGACAGACAAGAAATTCATGCGCAACGCTTTCCTTCGAAGCGAGTACGGTGAAGCATGGCTCAAAGGCTTTGGCCTCATGATGAGAGGCATCGAAAAATTCGGAATTCGCCAGCCATTCACCCCTGCCGGACCGTTCGAAATTGTGTGGAATTTCACGTTTCGTTGCAATCTGAAATGCAAACACTGCTATGAGAACGCTGGAGCGCCAAGACCCGAATTATCCGCAGAAGAAGCACGACAGGTCATAGATAAGTTTTCAAAGCTTGCGGGCATTGGATTGCCAGCACTCTCGTTCAGTGGCGGAGAACCTCTCGCCAGAAAAGACTTCTTCGAACTCGTAGCATACGCGAGAAAACACGTGAACTACGTCAGCGTCGCCTCAAACGGCACACTGATCACCAAAGACAACGCCAAAAAACTGAAAGAATCGGGCGCAAGTTACGTGGAAATCAGTCTAGACGGCGCCTCCGCCCAAATCCACGACGACTTCAGAGGAGTAACCGGCGCCTTCGAAAAAACGTTAGAAGGCGTCAAGAACTGCCACGACGTAGGGTTGGACACATGCATAGCCACGACCGTGCACAGAGACAACCTGCGCGAACTCGACAAACTCGTTCAACTGTCAAAGAACTTGGACGCTAGGTTTATGCATTTCAACTACATCCCCACAGGAAGAGCAAAAGCCCACGTTGAACTCGATTTGACCCCCGACGAAAGATACAATGTGCTCACAACCATGGGAAAAGAAATCATAGAGCTGTACCTCAAGGCCAAGGAAGAAGAGATAAGATACGGACGAAAATCCAACATCAAAGTCGACAAGTACTTCAGCACATGCCCACAGTACGCAAGTGTCACGAAAGAACTGGCAAGAAAGACAGGCGAAAAATTCCTGGTGGAAGCCCACTACGCGGCCATGCAAGGAGTCGAAAACATCGCCACGTTCCTAGGAGGATGCGGCGCCGGAAGACTCTACTGCTGCCTCGAACCGAACGGCGACATAAAACCCTGCGTTTTCTTCCAAACAAACGAAGAAACAGTCCTCGGCAACATCCTGAAGAACAATTTCGAAAAGATCTGGGACAAGAGCTCGCTGCTGTGGAAAATCCGGAACAGAGAAGGACTACAAGACTGCAAGGTCAATGGACAAATGGTGGGTTGCGGTCGCTGTCCAGACAAATACATCTGCGGAGGATGCAGAACGAGAGCCTACTCCTACTTCAGCGGCAACGTCACTGCACCAGACATCGGATGCATACACAACAAACCAATCTGGGAAGAAATGGCCAAAACGAAAACAACGCAAGGTTAGGTCTTTTTCGGTCTAGGCCCTGCCCTTTTCTTCTTTCCCGAAATACTTCGTCCACTTAAACCTACGCGCATCTCTACCGAAAACCAGAGAACTCTTTCGACACTTGCTCGAGCAGAACCAGAGGATTGAACCGTCATTCTTAACGTACATCATCCCCGTTCCCGCTTGAAAGTCGTTGCCGCAGAATGAACATTTCCTCGGTTTAGGCACGTGCAAATCCCTCTGGCATGAACGTTTCTCATTTCTATCTTGTGATCTTCTTCGCTTCTCGCTCCGTCTCTCTGAGCATCAGCACATCTTGAGCGCGAACTGGTCCTTTAACGTTCCGGGTTATGATGCGCCCCTTATCCTTGCCCTCGAGAATGCGCACTCTCACCTGCGAAATCTCGCCAGTCACACCTGTACGTCCAATGACTTGAATGACTTCCGCCGGAATAAGTTCCGCTGCAGCCTCTTGCTTCTCCGCTTTGCTCATCAGCCTGATCCTCGTCTGAGCTGCTCAATCCGAGTCACGATTTCCTTGATCAACCCAGAAGCATCGCCTTCCTTGATGATGCATGCTGCCGCAGCCGGAACGTCAATGCCCAACGCGCCACCTATCTTTTCTTTGTTAGGAACGAACACGTACGGTATTTTTCTCTCCTCACACAGCAACGGCAGATGAGCCACAACCTCCGGGGGTTCAACATCTTCGGCGATTATGACAAGCTTCGCTTGGGCTCTTTCAATGGCTTTGGTAGCTTCGTTTGTTCCTTTCTTAACTACTCCTGATTTCGCAGCTATTTGCAGGGCTTCATAGGCCGCATCTGCAATTTCCTTCGGAACCTCAAACTTCACGTAGAATGGTTTGGACATAAGCCTCACCCTTGGATTGCACAGTCTTGTTAACATTTCCTATTTATCAAGGTTTCGACCCTCAAAACGCAACCTGCAACCATCTCAAACCTCAAAAATAGGCGGCTGACCTGTTTCAAGCTGTTTCGTTAACTGTTTTAGGTAGAAAAGTTTAAATAACATGTTTGGTCTGAGCCTTCTGTTTTTCCGTGAGGGGAACTTTAGAATTTGCAGAGACTCGGTCGAGTACTCCATGTGAGTCCAAGCCGGAATATTATTGTGAAAATCGAGAATCTTCCAAGAATCGGGGAGCCAGTTGTTGACGAAAACCTGCAACCCGTCGGAAGGGTTTTTGACATTATGGGTCCAATGTCCTCTCCTTATGCCGCCGTAAAACCTGAAATTCCGGAACCTCAGAAGCTAGTGCGCAAAATGCTGTATTGTTCCCTTCAAAGAGAAGAAAGGAGAAGGTAGAGTGAACGATAGTCATGAAGGACATGGAAACCCAGACCCTTCATTGCCCGTGCCACAAGCCGAACCCGTGAAAGTCCAAAGTTGCCCTGAATGCGGCAGCACACGACTCATGCGAGACTATGAAACAGCCGAAATAGTGTGCATGGACTGCGGCATCGTTGTGGCATCAAAAATAGCTGATCGAGGACCAGAATGGAGAGCGTTCGACGACGAACAAAGAAGCAAGCGCACACGTGTAGGAGCACCGTTGACATACACTATCCATGACAAAGGCTTATCCACGATGATCGATTGGCATGACCGAGACATATACGGAAAAAGCCTCTCACCCGGACAGAAAGCACAGGTCTACAGGCTACGAAAATGGCAGCGACGCATAAGAGTATCCGACGCCACGGAACGCAACCTCGCTTTTGCCCTTTCAGAGATAACAAAGATCGCCAACAACCTCAACCTCCCGAAGAACATTCTCGAAACAGCCTCAGTCATCTATCGAAAAGCAGTCAAAGAACGCTTAATCCGCGGCAGATCAATACAAGGCGTCACCGCAGCCGCTATATACTTGGGTTGCCGGCAATGCAGCTTGGCCAGAACATTGGAAGAGATAGCTCAAGCATCAACCGTCAACAAGAAGGAAGTCGGCAGAAGCTACCGTTTCCTGATCAAGGAACTCAATTATTCAATTCCGCCGCTGAGACCCAGCCAGTACATCACCAAATTCTCCAACCAGCTTACGATGCAGGGAAAAGTTGAAGAAATAGCGCATAAAATCTTGGCCGCCGCCAAGGAACTCAAGCTCACTTCGGGTCGCGGTCCTACAGGCATCGCTGCTGCCGCAAGCTATGTTGCCTCAGTCTTAACGGGTGAAAGGAAGACGCAACGGGAAATAGCTGAGATAGCTCAGGTGACTGAAGTCACTATTCGGAACCGCTACAAGGAACTCGTCGAACGATTGATGTTCAGTATGAGCATTTAATCTCCTCTCTCTTTTTCCGTTTTAACATCACTGCACGATCCCACATCATCTGGAAAATAGAACTTTCTTACAGAACACTTTTAGAGTCTGGCGGGAACAAATAGTGAAAGGGGCTGCCATTTGGTCAAGTGCCCGAAATGTGAAACTGAAGCATTCACTCCGGTCAAAACATGGACTCTTCCTTCGCGAAAACTAGGCGAACAAGCCCTTCTGACTGTGGGCATCTATGAATGTTCAAACTGTAAGGCTAGATTCAGAGCTGCAGTTGAACCTCGAGCGAGGTTCGAAGATACAGCAAGCATTAAGAGTATGGTTGAAAGGATTAGGGACATCAAGGGAGAGCTGATGCTGACTTTGAAGAACCTACGGGAGAAAATAGAGACCTTGGAGACGGAGAGAGCCAATCTGATGATTGAAATTGACAAGCTTCGGAAAGTGGCCGAATCTAGGGTCAACGCTCTGGACAGCGAAGTGCACACGCTACGAGAGCAAGTTGAAGACCTGCGGAACCTGCTGGGTTACTCAGACGAACTGGCAAAATAACAAAAACGGCTCAAGATGAGCGTGTTTTTCGATTACGCTAGAGAGAGTTGCTTGTAGCACTCCTGCGCTTTCGCGACCGCTTTTTCAGTGTTCTTAAGTATCGGGAATTCCTCGTTCGGCTGAAGTCTTTGGGCTTGGGCGAAATATTCGACAACCTTGCTCACGTCTCCTTCATAGATCGCTAAGCCGCCGGCGATTCTGTACATGAATGCAGCTCTGACAGCATCCTTCTCTTTCTCAGCTTTCTTGGCGTTTTCAACCGCGTCCTTCATTGAGATGTCGATTCTCTTGGGGTCAAGTAGCATAGTGTTGAACAAAGCCTTGTAGGCTTCTTTGTCTTCGCCACAGACTCTCTCGAGCGTTGAAACGGTCGTGGGCTGTGCTTTTCCTTCCTGGGGCTTCTTCTCTTCCTTCGGTCTCCTTCTCAGTCTGTCAAATCGACCCATGCGATATGTCTCCTGCTTCTCATCTCGATAAACGTTAGATTTGAAAACATATTTGTGGCAGTTAATCTTAAAGCTTTGTCCCTCGCAATCTAGCATATGCCCTATAAGTTCACGTTCGACTTGTCAAAGATACCGAGATTCTTCTTTGCCGAACTCGCGAAAGTCAGCTACCAAAAAAACATGCATAAGAAAGTAAGCAAGACAGCACAGGACATGATCAAGAAGTTCAAGATCCAAGAAGCGACAGGTTTGGACCTGTCTGATGCCGTTGTCCTCATGCAAGACTTTCTCGACATCCAAGCCAAAAACATCATTCAAAGAGAAAAGTTCGTCCAAACAAGGAGAAGAGTGCTGTTTCTTCCACACTGCGCAAGAAAGCACATGGACAACCAATGTAGAGCGGTCTTTGATGCAAGCATCCCCTCGTACAAGTGTGCAGGATGCTCTCCCGACTGCCTGATACGCAGGGCAAGCGCCTACGCGCAAAGCAAAGGCTATGATGTCTACATTGTGCCGGGCGGCTCATGCATAGCGAAGATCGTGAAACACGGTCAGTATGAGGGAGTGGTAGGCGTGGCTTGTGGAGAAGAGGCAAGGATGAGTGCAGATATGATTGAAAGCCTGGGTTTCGCCTGTCAGGGCATCCCGCTCGTGAAGAACGGCTGCGCGAACACCATATTCAGCATGGACACTCTTGCCAAAATCCTCTAGTAGAAGTAACACCACATTTCCGAATGCAGAGCAGAAAATCGCATCCGCCGAAAGTTGAGAATACTTGACCTGGCTACTTGACGATTTCTCGTTTCTTCCAACGCAGGTTCTTACTACGACAACGTCTACACTTGATCGCAGAAACCGCGTTGCGCGCACCACATTCCCTGCATATTTTCATGTACAGTCTCCGTTTCTGGGCAATAGCTTTCTTGAGGGGGTCCAAGATTGGCATTCAAATGCCTCTTTCCGTGGCTACCACTGTGACGTGTATCTGTCAAATATACCTTTTTGTCCATTGATCATGCTTTCAGTCGCTTCGTGATCAACTCTGCTATGTCCTTAGGCCTCTCAGCCACCTGAACGTTTGCTTCCCTGAATGCTTCAATCTTGCTCTGAGCCGTTCCAGCCTTACCAATCACAATTGCACCAGCATGCCCCATACGCTTTCCAGGAGGAGCAGAACGCCCGGCAATGTAGGCTACGACCGGTTTCGGATAGTTGCTTTCCACCACATATTTTGCTGCAAGTTCTTCCAAGTTTCCGCCAATCTCTCCGATCAGAGCCACCGCTTTGGTTTGGGAGTCATCTGCAAACATCTTCAGCGCATCGATAAAGTTTAAGCCCGTGATAGGGTCGCCGCCCATGCCGAGACACGTGGACTGTCCAAGTTGGCTTCTGGACAAGCCTGCAGCGATCTCGTACGTGAGCGTTCCGCTTCTGGAAACCATTCCTACGCTGCCCTGTTCGAAAATATGTGCGGGCATTATCCCCAGCTTGCATTCTCCAGGCGTTATGATTCCCGGTGTGTTCGGACCGATTATCGTTGCGCCCACCTGTTTTGCGCGCGCCATCAAGGATATGGCATCTTTGATCGGTATGTGTTCGGTGATTATGACGATGGTTTTTATGCCGTTTTCCATGGCTTCCATAGCCGAATCCGCTGCGAACGGAGCTGGGACAAAGATGATGGAAGCATTGGCAGCATGCTTCACCTGCGCTTCTTCGATCGTATCGTAAACAGGAACATCGTGAACGTGCGTTCCACCTTTTCCTGGCGTCATGCCAGCTACAATCTTGGTACCATATTCAAGCATCAGCTTGGCGTGGAAGCTTCCTTGGGTTCCGGTGATTCCATGCACTATAGCGATTGTGTCTTTGCCTACTATTATCCCCATGCTCAACCCCCTCCGTGCTTTGAGATCTCGACCGCATGTTGAGCGGCCTCTTCCATGCTTTCCAGCACCTGAATTTCAGCTTCAGTAAGGATTCTTTTTCCTTCTTCTTCGTTCGTGCCTACAAGTCGTATGACCATGGGCTTTGTCACTCCCACCTTCTGGCGTGCCTCAATTATTCCGCGTGCCACCTCATCGCATCGAGTGATGCCGCCCAGAATGTTGATGAACAGGACGTTCACATTTGGATCCGAAAGCACAATCTTGAGGGCTACAGCCGTCTTCTCTGAAGGCGCTCCACCACCCACATCCAGAAAGTTTGCGGGTTGGCCGCCGTAGTATTGAATAGTGTCCAGAGTTGCCATCACTAAACCTGCACCATTTCCGATGACTCCAATGTTACCGTCGAGTCTAACATATGCCAAATCGTTTTTCGTGGCTTCCAGTTCTTGAGGGCTGAGTTCACTTTCACCCTCCATTAGCCTCTCCTTGTATTCGCGATGACGAAACAGAGCGTTGTCATCAACTATTATGCGTGCATCCGCCGCCACAAACTTTCCATCTTCGGTCTCCGCAAGAGGGTTCATCTCGATGAGTTCTGCATCGCAGTCCATGCCTGCGTCATATAGACTCTTCAGAATTCTGGCCAAGTCAGAGATTTGGTTTCCGCCGTAACCCAGTTTCCTGGCGATTTGCCTTGCGTGAAAGACCCAGAGGCCTTGGCATGGATCTATGAAGGTTTTTATGACTTTCTCAGGAGTTTTTGACGCCGCTTCTTCGATTTCCATGCCACCCGAAGCTGACGCCGCTGCAACATATTTCTGAGCGAATCTGTCAGTGGTGACTCCGAAGTAAAGTTCTTTTTTCACATTGATCCTCTGTTCTATCCAAACGCTCTTAACGGGTATCCCTTTTATCTGCATGCCAAGCAGTTTTTCGGCTGCGTTCTCCGCTTCGAGTGCTGAGTCTGCGAAGAGTATTCCGCCTGCTTTTCCTCGCCCGGCCACGAGAACTTGAGCCTTGACTACTAATGGGGGCTTCAGTTTTGCTGCAGTATCATGCGCCTCAGATTTGCTTGCGGCGAGGCCTCCTTCTGGTGTAGGGATTCCGTAACGGGCAAGCACAGTCTTGGCTTCGTACTCGAATAGCTTCATATTTTTCTCTCCCATTGTCACTTTATGCTTTCAATGGTTACATAGGATCTTGTGTCCTGTATCCCATCGACTGAATACAGCTTTTTTAACACTTCGTCGAGTTTTTCTCTTTCAACCATAATCAACGCGTCAACATCACCCGCGACCCTGAATGCCCTTCGAACGGGCAGCTCCTTGATTTTGTCGTACACGTAGATTCTTTTCAGGGGGGAGACTTTGATGAGAATGAACGCTGGCGCAGGTGATATTCCGAGGACGCTCAGCCCTTTTTCCGTTACGTCTATGAAGCCTCTGCCTGTTCTGATGTAATCAGAATCTCTGAGCTTGCGAAGGTGAATGTTCAGGGCCTGTCTACTTATGCCTAGCTGCCTTGCCAACTCATCTTGCTTCAATTGAAGAGTGTAGTTTGTTGCTGCCTTTCCCTTCTCAAAGAGCATTCTGAGCAGTTGTATTGACCGTCTTGTCAGACTCTCCAAATTGCCCACCCATCTTGTCAACGTTTTGTCAAACGTGGTTTTGCAATAGTGTTCACACTTAAGTATTTGGTAAATGCAAAACATGTCACGCATCCTTTTTTTCAGTTTTGCCGTTTGTTGCCGTTTAGGAGGGCTACCGTAATGTATTTATCTGCGCGCATTGAACCTTAACGAGCCTATAATCTATCAACGAAAAATGGGAGTAAGGCGGTACAAATGTCAGAAAGCAATGCAGTGTTGATCGGAAACAAACCAGTAATGAACTATGTGTTGGCATGCATAACCCTCTTTCACGGTGGAGCAAAGGAAGTCAACATCAAAGCTAGAGGGAAATCAATAAGCCGAGCGGTCGATGTGGCCGAAGTTGTACTGCGCAGATTCTTACCAGACGCCAGAGTCAGCAAGATCGGCATCGGAACGCAACAGATGGCGCCCAGAGAAGAGGGTGCCCAGCCCACAAACGTCAGCACCATTGAAATTACTCTGCAACATTAAGCCTGCATTTCCAAGCAAAGGTCAAGGCTCCGCCGCCCCTCATTTGTTTCGGAGGGCGACTTCATAGATGAAAATGGGTCTTTGCAGTTTCTGCCTAAAGAGCGGCATGCTGTGCCAGAAATGCTTAGCTAAACTGGAGTCTGGAGAAGTTACAGAACTAGACCTGAAAGTCGCACGCATTCTTCTCTCCATGGAAGAAAAGTTCCCATCTCTACAAAACGTCAATTTCCACAAGGCCATAGACGCGAACAGTACACTTGCAATCATTGTTGGAGCAGGAGATGTACCCCGCCTTCTGGGTTACGGTGGCAAAATCCTCAAGACCTTGGGAGAAGAAACGGGCAAGATTGTTCGAGTTTTGGAGGATGGCGTGAACGAAAGAAAATTCTTGGAAGACTTGTTTGCGCCTTTGAGCATAGTGACTGTGAACACGATTTGGCTACCTGATGGAACGACGGAAACGCGGGTAATCTTGAGGAGAAAACGTAGAGGCTTGGCGCCTTCTGAAGCAAGTGCTTTAAAGGAGATAGCCCGCCAAGTTCGCAACATAGTCTTGCGTGTCGAGTTTGCAGACTAGTGCCGAAGGTGCGCAATGTGAAGTTGGACCTGATTGGTGACTGGCAGAGAACAGG
>Ga0153916_10004796_pt1 | contig 10249 bp, 13 predicted proteins | sample Opewatmetagenome_FD_109642 | JGI IMG/M metagenome (GOLD analysis project Ga0153916, IMG submission 109642) | Freshwater wetland microbial communities from Ohio, USA - Open water 3 Core 3 Depth 4 metaG | ecosystem: Environmental > Aquatic > Freshwater > Wetlands | place: USA: Ohio, Lake Erie...
CGGGTCGGCATTTCGGACGTCGGCAAGAACGCGAGCCGCATCCGCAGCTTCATCAAGGAACTGGCGAAGACGAAGGGCTAGGCGGGGCGGTAGCGCGCGCCGTCCTTCACCGCCCGCCCTTCGCCCACCAGCTGGATCAGGTGCGCCTCGACGGAACGCGCGGCGGCGGGATGCAGGCGCTTGTCCACATCGGCATAGATGCGCGCGACCATTTCGGGGATGGTGTCTATGCCGTCCGCGATGCAGGCCTGGATCTGCCGCTCGCGCGCCAGGCGGTGATCGATATAGGCCTCAAGGAACGGCTTCGGATCCTTCACCGGACCGCCATGCGTCGGCCACAGGATTTGATCGTCGCGCGCGAGCAGCTTGCGCAAGCTCGCCATATAGGCCGCCATGTCGCCGTCCGGCGGCGTCACCACCGTGGTCGACCAGCCCATGACGTGATCGCCGGTGAACAGCGCCTTCTCCTCGCGCAGCGCGAAGCACATGTGATTGGAGGTGTGGCCGGGCGTGTAGACGCACTCGAACGTGAAGCCGTCTCCCGCGATCACCTCGCCGTCTTTCACGCGCACATCCGGCACGAAATCGCGATCGCCGCCTTCTTCGACCTTCACGCCCTCTTCCGCTTTCCCCGAGCCGTGCGGGCCATAGGCATAGGTCTTCGCACCCGACCATTCTTTCAGCGGCGCCGCGGCCGGCGAATGATCGGAATGGGTGTGGGTGACGAGAATGTGGGTGAGGCGCCGGCCCGCCAGCGCGCGCTTCAGGGCTTCAATATGTTCGGGAATGACGGGACCGGGATCGATCACCGCGGCGTCGCGGCCCGCTCCCACGATGTAGACGCCCGTGCCCTTGAAGGTGAAGGGACCGGGATTGGGCGCCAGCACGCGCGCGATGTGCGGCGTCAGCGAAATGTTTTCGCCGAAGGGCACATCGAAATTGCGGTCGAACGGAATCGCCATGGGCGAGAGGCTAACACGCCGGACGCGGCGCGTCAGATGCCGGCGCGGGTGGCGCGACGGCGCGCGTGACGCTCAATCAGGTCGGGCCGCGTGCGGCGGACGATCTTCTGCACGCTCTCGGGCGCCCGCGCACTCACCGTTTCGACGCCGCGCGACAGCCAGCCATAGCGATGGCGCGCATAGCGCGCGCCATTGCGGAAGCGGCGCGAATGGGCAGTCAGGATCGCGGCGCCCGCAAGCATCAGCACCGCCGCCACCGGGAACGGCATGGGCACCGGAACGGGCAGCAGGAGAAGCCCTACCGCCAGCACGGTCCAGCCGCTGGTGAGAAGAAAGAGGTGACGCATCCTCGCCCGGTACATGATCTTCAACGCCGTCTGATAACAACCGACGATGAAGGATCAAACCCCATTGTGGCGGGTGTTTGACGGATTCTAAGGCGATTGGGGCGTTTCGGTGACAGTGGTGTCCGTTTCCGCAACGGCAGGTTTGGCGCGCGTGTCCACGCGCAATTGGAACACGTCCGGCCGGGCGTAGTGGCCGGTCACATCGAGGTCGTATTTGCCGCGCGCGATCTGTGCCAGATCGAGATCGGCGGTGAGGACGCCCTCCTTGCCGTGGAGCGGGCCGGCGAGCACCTCACCGAAAGGCGAGACGATGACGCTGCCGCCCTTGATCAGCGCCACGGAGGGTTCCGCGCCGGGAAAGCCAGGATAATCCGCGGGGTAATCGGCGCGCGTGGCGTACTGGCAGGCGGAGAGCACGAAGCAGCGGCCCTCATAGGCGATGTGGCGCATGGTGTGCTGCCATTGGGGGCGGTCGTCGACGGTGAGTGCGCAATAAAACGCGATGCCCTGGCCATAGAGCCAGGTGCGGTAGAGCGGCATGTAGTTTTCCCAGCAGATCGCCGCGCCCACCCGGCCGAAGCCCATGTCGAGCACCGGCATGGTCGAGCCGTCGCCGAAGCCCCAGATCAGCCGCTCCATCGCGGTCGGCATCAGCTTTCGGTGCTTGCCGCGAAATGTGCCGGCGCCGTCGACGAACACCGCCGTGCAATAGAGCGTGCCGCCCTCCTTTTCGATGACGCCCACGACCAGCGCCAGCCTGTGGCTGCGCGCGACCTTGCAGACGACGTCGAGTTCGGGACCCGGCAGCGCGATGGCGCTTTCGTGATAACGGCGGAACCAGTCTCGCCCTTCTTCGCTGCGCATGCCCACGCGCGCGCCGAAATCCGCGCCCTTGGGATAGCCCCCGATGAAGGCTTCGGGAAAGACGGCAAGGGCCGCGCCTTCGGCCGCGGCGGCGGCGGCGAAATCGGAAAGTTTCCGGAGCGAAGCCGCCGTATCAAAACAGGGCGATCCGGCCTGAACGACACTCGCGCGCATGTGCTTCTCCCCGGGCGCAAACCACAGGACACCGCCTGTTTGACCTTCGCCGCGTCCCTTTCTACGCTCCGGGCCTTCATAGCTCCGGCAGGGAAACCTCACAATGAAACTCTACAATTCCATCGGCCCCAATCCGCATGTCGTGCGCATGTTCATGGCCGAGAAGGGAATCAAGATTCCGACCGTCGAACTCGACCTGCTGAAGGGCGAAAACCGCGAGGGCCCACACCTCACGCGCAACCCGCAAGGCCAGATGCCGACGCTCGAACTGGACAACGGGCAATGCGTCTCCGAAATTCTCGCCATCTGCGAATATCTCGAAGACAAGCATCCCAAGCCGGCGCTGATCGGCACCACCCCCGAGGAAAAGGCCGAGGCACGCATGTGGACGCGGCGCATCGACTTGAACATCGCAGAGCCGATGGCCAACGGCTTCCGCTTCAGCCAGGGCCTGGACCTGTTCAAAACCCGCATCTTTACCGCACCGGAGGCGGCGGACAGCCTGAAGGCCATGGCGCAGGACAAGATCAAATGGCTGGACAAGCAGATGGCCGACGGGCGCGAATTCGTCTGCGGCAAGCGCTTCACGCTGGCCGACGTCCTGCTCTATTGCTTCCTCGATTTCGGCGCGCATGTCGGCCAGCCGATCAATCCCGACTTCAAGAACGTCAGCGCCTGGTTCGCGCGCGTCAAGACACGGCCCTCCGCATCCGCGTGAGGACGATCGTCTCTTCGCTCTGCGCCGGTGCGCTGCTGCTGTTCGGCGGCACGCGCATCGGCGCGGACGCGGCACCTGCCGTAGTGCCCGCACCCGGCGTCTATCCGCATGAAATCGTGGTCGGCAGCCTGCTCGACTTCTCCGGTCCGCTCGGCGCCGAAGGCGTTGCGATCAAGAACGGCCTGACGATGGCCTTCGACGAGATCAACGCGCATGGCGGCGTGCTGGGCCGGCAGATCCGGCTGGTGGCGAAGGACAGCCGCTACGATGCGGGCACCGCGCGCGCGGGCGCCCGGGCGCTTCTGGACCAGGGCATCTTCGCGATGATCGGGTCCAACGGCACGCCACCGATTTCGGCCACCATGGGCATGGTGCTGAAATCCGGCGTCCTGCACATGTTCCCGTTCGAGCCCGCGCACACCGCCTATATGCCGTCGCAACAGCTTGAATTCGCGACGGAGTTGCCCGTCGCCGCACAGGTGCAGCTGGGCGTGAAGGCGCTGCTCGACCAGCGCGGCACGCTCCGTGTCGGCGTGCTCTACCGTGAGGATTCCTTCGGCCGGGCGGCACTGAAAGGCGCGGCCCACGAGCTGGCGCGGCGCGGGCTCACGATCACGAAGGCGGAGACCTACAAACCCGGCATCCGCGACCTCTCCGAACAGATCGAAAGCCTGCGCAATGCCGGCGTGGAGCTGGTGGTGCTGGGCTCCGTCGCGCAGGAAGGCTTCAGCGCGTTCACGCAGGCGCGCCAGGCGCGCTGGTTCCCCGCCTTCCTGTGCCCCTCGGCCTGCTATGTGCCCGAAGCGGCGGCGCTCGGCGGACGCGCCCTGGACGGGCTCTATTCGGTCGCGACGACGCCGATCCCCTACCCCGACCTGCGCGACCGCGCCTTGCGCGACTGGACACAGCGCTACGAGCGGCGCTTCCTGAGCGTGGCCTCGCCGCAGGCGTTCCGCGCCTATCTCGACGCGCGGCTGTTCGCCGAAGCCCTGCGGCGCTGCGGGCCCCACCCCACCCAGCTCCATTTCGCGCGCGTGCTGGAAGCCATGCCGCCATGGACCGACCCCGTCTATGGCGGCGCGCCGGTGGACTACACCGCCAGCGACCATATGGGGCTGCATGCCGGCTTCCTTGCGCAAATCGTCCAGGGACGCTGGCAATCGAAGAGCGGACCGCTGGACGTGCCGGTGCCGTGAACGCCACGTATTAAGCATGAACAAAGACTTACTGAGAGTCCCCAACGCGGTCTGTGCTTAATTGCCGCCCATGCATGCCTTCGAGCCCGCCCCTCCGCCGCCGGAACGGCACACCGCCATTGGCGCGTGGACGTTCCTCGCGGCCATTCTGCTCGGGCCTTCGCTGCTGGTGTGGATCGTGCGCGCGGCCGCGTTCGGATTTCAGTGCGCACCCGGCCCGGCATCCTGTCACGGCATCCCGCTCGGCGGCGGCCTGCGCGATACGCTGAACCTGGCGTGGCTGGTAGGCGACAATACGACTCTCGTCATCCTGCTCGGCATCGCCGCGGCGATCGCAGCCCTGTTCGCGCGCCGGCCGCTGCTCGCGGCGCTGAGCGCGCTGGTGCTGCCGATGGCCTCTCTGGTGCTGCCGACGATGGCGGTGTTCGTCTCCACCTATGACGGCTGCGCCTCGAACGAAGCCGGCGTCGGCAGCTGCAATCTGTGGGGTGCGCAGATGGGCATGAGCTTCCATCGCGCCGCGCTGGCGCCGTGGCTGCTCTATGACGTCGTGCCCTATGCGTTTGCGGCGGCCATCATGCTGGGGCTGATCGGCTGGATGTTCTGCCGCGAGAAGCGCCGCTAGCGCCAAACCGGAATCAGTAATACGGGCGGCCGTCGCTGGCGCGCACGATGCCCTTGATCGTGCGGTACAGCACCCAGATGTAGAGCCCGATCACCAGCGGAATTCCGATCACGATGAAGCACAGCGGCACCGCGACCAGCATGCCGACGAGGAATATCCAGAACACCTCGATGGCGTTGGAGAAATGGCTGTCATAAACCGTGCCGCGCGACTCGTCGCGCTTCACATAGGCGAGGATCACGCCGATGATCGCGGTGATCCCGTTTATGAGCGCCGCCAGATAGAGCAGATAGACGATGATGGCGATGGTGCGGGCGCTGTCCTCGTGCGCGGCCACCGGCTGGTGCGACGTGTCGGCCATCTTGCCTCCTCTCCCCGTGCGGGTCGGGCCCGCGTCTTTCTAATCTGGGCACGAGCGCACCCGGTTTCAATGATGGCGCAGGCCGGGGCCGGCGCCGGATCGCGGCGCCCAACAAAGACGTAATGAAATCATCGTACTGGCGTCATGCCGGCATGCTCTGATGCGGGCGTGGACAGCCGCGGGCGCCCATGCCGTCCGGGACCAAAACTGTCACGCGACCGCGCCGCCGATGCGCCCATAATGGGATCGGCAGCAGGGGCAGAACCGGGGGCGAAGGAGACCGCCATGCCGTACTACGAAATCTGCTACCGCGACGACGCCGGAGCCCTGCTCGGCACGCATGCCGCGTTCTGCACCGGCGACAAGCAGGCCCGCATCCTGGCCCACGCCATGCGACCGGCCGGAACACGCCAGTTCGAGGTCTGGGCCGGGACGAAACTGGTCTATGAGCGCCCCGAGACCCGGCGCGCCTCGTCCGTCGAGGCGCTTCGGCCCCAAAACCGAAAAGCCGCCCATTAGGCGCCATTCCGTTGCGCCATCGCAATGCGCCTTTCCCGCAACCGCATGACGTTCTACAGATTCGGGGCTCGAAGCCGAAGGGAGACGATCCATGCAGATTGCAAGATTGGGCGGGGCCGCGGCCTTCGTCATCGCTTTCGTACTGGGCCTTGTGCCGGCGCCGGCGCGCGCCAGCGACCAGACCGCCCTTCTCGGCGACGCGGCGGAGACGGTGCATCATATGCGGCACGACAAGACCTTCGGGCCGTCGCGCAGCCTGTTGCGCGACGCGCGCGCGGTGCTGATCGTGCCCGAACTGGTCAAAGGCGGCTTCATCTTCGGCGGTGAGGGCGGCGACGGCGTGCTGATCGAACGCCACGGCGCGAAGTGGAGCCAGCCGGCCTTCTACACGCTGGGCTCGGCCTCGTTCGGACTGCAGATCGGCCTGGAAAAGGCGGAGTTGGTGATGTTCGTGATGAGCGATCGCGCGCTTCGCGCCGTGGAACGCAGCAAGTTCAAGTTCGGCGCCGGTGCGGGGCTGACGGTGGTGACGCTGGGTGCAAGCGCGGAAGGAGCCACCAGCGGCAATCTCTCCGGCGACATCATCGTCTGGGCCTCAAGCGTGGGCGCCTATGGCGGGCTGACGCTGAACGGATCGGTCCTGGCGCCCAAGAGCGATTGGAACGAGGATTTCTACGGCCGCGAAGTGTCGGTGCGCGAAATCCTGGCCGGCAAGGTGAGCAACCGCGCCACCGGCGAGCTGCGCGAGACGCTGCGGCGGACGCTGTAGGACGCTGGAACCGATGCGGGCACGGATCGGAGGGTGATTGCTGCTCTATCTGACCCTGCGCCCGACCGGTCCGATGATCGAACGTCGGCGCCGCGGCTTCCAGGCTCTCGGCATCGGCGTTCGCCATTTCTCGTTTCAGGATGCAGACGCGGCGCCCGCCGGGTCGCAATCCTACTATCCGGCGCCCATACCCTTAGGCCGGCGCCTGCGCCTTCTGGCGCGCGGCGTATTTCGCTTGCGACGTATCCTGCCCGCACTCGGCAGCCAGGATGCAATCTACGTCGCCCTGCTCGATTGCCTCGTGGCCCTGCTGATCGCGCGCGCCCTGTGCCGAAGCCGAACGCCGGTGATCTGTGAAATCCACGACGTGCATCCGCAGGCTCTTCGCCGCGATGCGATCGGAGCCATCGTGCGCGCGGTCCAGCGGCTCGCCCTGTCGCGGATCGCGCTGCTGATCGTACCCTCGCGCGCCAATATCGATCTCTATTACGGCCCCGTCGCCGGCTATCGCGGCGCGAGCGTCGTCGTGCACAACGCGGTCGCCGGCAGCGAGCTCCCGGTAGCAAGTCCGCCACGCGCCTTCGTGGGTCGCTGGCGGATCGGCTGGTTCTGCGGCTTGCGTTGCCGGCGTTCGCTCGAGATCGTCCGCGCGGCGGCGACGGCATTGGGAGAGAAAGTCGAATTCGTTCTCGCCGGCGAACTCGCAGGTGAGATTTCGGCCGAGACGCTGCGCGATGCCATCCAGGATCTGCCAAACGTGTCCTATCTGGGGCGCTATCGTCCGGACGACCTCGCCCCGCTCTACGGCCGCGTCGATCTCGCCTTCGTGCTGCATTTCGAACCGCCCGACAAATCGGTCTGGGCGCTGGCCACACGCATCTTCGAAGCGGGCGCGCACGGCTGCCCCAGCCTGGCGCGCGCCGGCACGGAGATGGGCCGCTTCGTCACCGAACACAAAATCGGCTGGGCACTGGAGGAACCCTGCGAGGAGACGCTGGTGCGTTTTCTCGAACGCCTCACGCCGGAAGGCTATGGCGAGATGGTCCATGCCGTGCGCCGCCAGGATGTCACGCTGTTTTCCGCCGACGCACAGCTTGCCGCGGCGCTCGAAATGGTCGTGCCGATCAGGGATCTCAGGGACGGGGAAGGGCGCGAAGCCGGAAGACAGGCACGGCCGACGTGAGCGGGCGCCGTCAGGCGGCGAGAGGACGGCCCTGCTGGTCCGCGTAGGCGCGGAGCCCGACGAGGATGGGGCGCATGTGGTCGGCGTAACGCAGGACCCGCTCGTAGGTTCCATGCCGGACGCGATCTTCGCCGATCAATTCGTAGTAGGGCGGCTCCACCGGCTCCTCGGGCTCCCGACCCGGCCGCATGCATTCGAGCCGGAAGTAATCCTCGCCGCGCGCCGCCAGGGCGCGATCGACCTCGTCGTGGAGATCGTAGTAACCGCGCGCCGCCTCGAGCTTCCGGCGGAACACCGCCTCGGCCAGTGACACATGAACGCAACTGCCATCGTGGCTGGCATTGCCGCCGCGTTCCCATTCGGTCAATTCGAATTCGTAGTTCGCGATCGGTCGCCTGCTGCGGGCCTGCGCGATCGCGACGGCCGTGTTTACGAGACCGCGACAGAGATCGTGGGTCGGGTTGAAGCCTTCGGTCGCATCGCCGGCAACCGTTGCGATGCCCTGCGTCACGAATGCAGCGGCGAGGCGCTCCACGAGTTCGATGAAGGGCGCCAGATCGCCTCCCAGCATCTGCTCATACATCTGCCGGTCCGACTGCACGGGAAAGGAAGGCTCGCGTACCGCGCCGAGCGCGGCCAGCAATGCGTCCGTGCGCGCCAAGCGCGGCCGCTCCCCGGCGCCGCCGCCGTCGGTCAGCACAAAAACGCGCGGAACATGACGCGCAACCCAGCCAAAGGTCCGCAATTCATGGCCGGGATGGGCGATCACCAGCGCGGTGGGTGCATAGGCTCGCACGCCTGCTTCCAAAGGAAGGCTCCTGACAACGGCGCCGGTTACATTGCGGATATATTTCCATTTTTTTATGTTTCGGTCCAGACGGGGCGTAGTCGCAGCCGCCGCGCTCAGAAACGGAAGGTGCCGACGAGCGTCCAGTGGACCACGCCATCGGGCGCGTAGATCGGCAGACCGACGACCTCGAAGCGCATGACTTCCAGGCTTCCGGCAAGCACGCGCGTGCCCAGCAGGCCCGGCTCGCGGGTCTCGTCGGCGCGGCGCGCGCAGGCGAGCAGCATCGCTCCGCCGTCGGGATCGGCACGGTAAATCTCGCTCAGCTGCGCGCCGGTGATGTCGCGCCCGAAACGTTCGGTGAGAACCGATCCGGCCAGGCGGATGCGGGCGTCGCTCCAGTCCGGCTGCGGTTCGGCGATGACGATATTGGGCAACAACTTGCCAAGCGCGCGGGTGGGGATATCGCGACCCATGCGCATGCCGCCTGTCGCTTCGTGCGCGCGCCAGATCTCGATCAGCGCCGTCGAACTGGGATGTTCGGGCGCACTGAGCACGGTCTTGGGATATTGAAACTCGGCAGACGGCTGATGAACCGGCTGGCCGAGCACCACAGAATCCGACATCGCACACATGCCCGTGGTTGGCCTGGACGGGCATTATGACGGCGGCAAGGTTTCGTACGCTTTAACGCCCGCGGCCCGCAAAAATGCCGGAAAACGGGGAAATCCCGCGCAACCGGCAGGCAAAATCACGAAACGCCGCACTTTGCGGCGGGCGCTAACGGTCCAGCGGGCGCGTCTTCGGGACCCAGGCATCGGCCCGGGCCTGCGCGTCGTTGCGCTGGGCTTCGTTCAGTGCGGCATCGAGGCGATCGGCGAGATCAGGCGCGAGATCGGGAAGGCCGAGCGCGAGCCTCGTGCCGTTGCTGTGGTAGAGCAGCGCCCATTTCTCCGCCTCGACCGGATCGACAGCGACGCCGATGCCATCGAGATCGAGTTCGACGGCCTTTGCCTGCGCCTTGTTGAAGCCGCTATCGGCCGCGTCGAGAATCCAGCTCGCGGCTTCCTGGCGCATGGCGGCCGCATGTTGCGCATCGGCTTCGCGTGCGGCGAGATCGAGCAGGCAGAGGCCGAGATTGTACTTGGTGATCGGGAAATTCTTCGGGCTCTCCACCAGGCGACGCAGGATGGGCACGGCGAGGTCGCATCTGCCTTCCACGCGCAACTGTTCCGCGGTGCCCTGCTGATCGTTGACGACCGAGGATTGCCGGGGCACCAGCTCGCTGCCGTCGGGCGTGTCGCCGCCGCCCCGGCCGCCGCCGTAGCCGCCATAACCGCCCTGCGCAAGCGCCGGAAGTCCGGTTGCGAGCAAAAGCGCCGCAATCAGGATCACGCGTTTCATCAATGCCACCGCTCTTCAGCCCCGGGGACCGGTTCTAGCACGACTGGCTGCCGGTACGCAGCAAGGCAGGGCGCCGCTCGCGCCGCTAGGCCCAATTGCCGAATTCGTGTTCGATGCCATGCACCTTGCAGAATTCGCGCAGCGCATCGACGGCGCCCAACTGGCCCGCGAATTTCTCGCGCAGCAATTCGAAGGCGAGCGCGCCGACCGCCTCGCGCGGCACATGCACCCAGAACTCGTAATCGCTGTCGCCCCAGATCTCCTCGACCTTGGGGCCCATGTCCTGCGCCTCCAGCTTGATCGCGCCGGTTTCCTCCAGATTGAGCCGCACGGAGCGGAA
>Ga0153916_10004797_pt1 | contig 10249 bp, 12 predicted proteins | sample Opewatmetagenome_FD_109642 | JGI IMG/M metagenome (GOLD analysis project Ga0153916, IMG submission 109642) | Freshwater wetland microbial communities from Ohio, USA - Open water 3 Core 3 Depth 4 metaG | ecosystem: Environmental > Aquatic > Freshwater > Wetlands | place: USA: Ohio, Lake Erie...
GCCCAACAGACACAACCGGTGTTCCAATCACGTTAAGCGTTGTTGACGCAAACGGCAACTACCGCGAAATCGGCCAAGTCACAAGCAACGCAGACGGCTTCTATAGCTTAAACTGGAAACCAGACATTGAAGGAAAATACGTGGTTTACGCTTCCTTCGCAGGCAGCGAATCATACTGGCCATCACATGCAGTAACAGCCTTCAGCGTTGACCCCGCAGCACCGACTCCAGTACCTACACAACCACCCCAACAATCCGTAGCTGATCTATATCTTGTTCCAGGAATCATCGGCATAATCGTAGCAATTGTTGTAGTTGGCATAGTCCTCGCATTACTAGTAAGGAAACGACCATAAACAACACACCAAACAACTATCCTTCCCCTTTTTTAGTCCAATAAATTATCGAAGAAAAGACAGAGAAGCGATGGAGTTGATTGGGCTACGGAAAAACTCGAAATCGAGCCATCTCTAAAGAAAACAACCAAAGCCGAGCTTATGACGATAGAATCGCATGAACTACCTCCGACTTCAGAAACCACTTGTTTAAAGAAAAACAAGCCGAGAGCAATCATATTTAAGGCACACGACAAAGATTTTTGTAAACTCAAAGACTTAATTAAAACGCAATTTCCTGAAGTTGAAATAATCTACGTTACAACTGGTCCTGTTGCAAGTTTTCTTCGGGTTACCAAATCAATACCTTTTGAAATGCAGAACTCTTCTGCGCAACCATATTACACTATTGAGTAGATGAAGGTTGCATTGTAGATTTTGGCAGAATCAGAAGGGCACACAATCCAAAGAATAGAAAAGTCTTTTTCGGTCTTAAAAAATCAAAACTGCAGAGACGTGTTGTGGGCTGAGAAGGCTCTGGTTAAAAATTCACGATATTAGCCATAGGTCGTGAAAGCATTTGCATTTCTCCATAGTTACCAGAGCCTCAGCAAACCTTTCAGCATTTCTCACCTTCAATTTCCTAACCAGGCAATATCTTGACACAAACATGTGTTGGCGCGTTTAGGATACTAGCGTGTTTAGGTTAACAAGCTATATGTGCATTTTACGCCTAAGCTGTCAACCAGTGAAAACTGATGGGTAAAGAAAAAACCAAAGTAATAGCAGCCCGAGTTAATGTAGGCTTTGCCGGCTTAATAGAGGATTACTGTCGGCAGAACGCTTACATAAACTGCTCCGACCTCGTTCGAGATGCCTTACGGGAAAAATTCCAAAAAGAAATTATGAGCACGACTTTTAGGAGGGAAATAGAGATTGAACCCGAAAATTGAGTTCTACGTCGAGTTACGCGACGTTTTCCTTACGGCGGCTAAAGCGACCAACCAGTATATTGAAACGCTGGCTCCCCCTGAAGTTAGATCTGAAGCAACAGCAGTTCAAGAAACAACTTTCAACATCTTAAAATTTGAAGTTCAAAAAGGCGCTAAACTCGGAGAATTCGAAACTGCCTCAAAAGCAGGCAATTTAGAAGAAAAGTGGCGCCCAGCTTTCAACATTCTAAGCAACAGCAACGCAACCATAAAAGATCGCTACCACGGCGAAGACTACCAACATAGCTACTGGCTCTACGGCCAGGATAGAATCTTTAGGCAAAAACTCAAGCCCAAAGCTTAAGGTGGACTTTTTCGGAGGGCAAGGTTAAACGATGATGAATGATGCAGAGCTTAAGGAAACGGCTGCTTTCCCAGAAAATAAGCAGGACTTCATAGAGCGAGTTAAAAGTCAAGAAATTCCTAAAATAATCTTTAACACTTGCCCTTGCTGCGGATACCCTGCCAGTACATTACGAAGGGATACTGAAGGTAAACAATGGTATATGTGCGGCGCAGAGAAATGCCGTAAAATAACAGCGCAACCACAACATCGGCAATATTATCCCAAAATGGCCATAGGCACTGCATCTTACAGTGAAGGCGAAGAAGACAACCAAAAATTCAACCCTGGAATATACGCCAACGCATTAATGAGCAACTATTTTTTCAAAACTGACAGACACACCGACATAGTCTATGTTTATAATCATGAAAGGGGAATCTGGGAAGATTTAGCCGAGCCCTTTATAAAAACAATCATGGCGCAAACCCTCCAAACACAGCTAAAAGAAAACTATTACCATGAAGTATTATTCCACATTAAAGCCAACACATATGAAGATTTAACGACCAAGCCAAACAAATTAGCTCTCGAAAATGTGATTTTAAACCCTGAGACCTACGAGACAGAGAATAAGACGCCAGCCAACTTCATAACAACACAACTGCCTATAACCTATGACCCTAAGCAGGATTGCCCAGTAATCAAAAAATTTTTCACCGAAGTCCTACCCGAAGATCAAATCCCTCAAATGCAAGAGCTAATCGGATACTGCCTCTACAACAAACTCCCCATTCACAAAAGCGCAATTTTTCTAGGTGAAGGAAGAAATGGAAAAACAACCATGTCTAACCTTATCAACGCGTTTTTAGGCCAAGAAAATATTAGCCACGTTAACCTTCAGCAGATCTGTGAAGGAAAATTCGAGTTAGCACAACTCTACGGTAAGCTGGCAAATATATGCGATGACCTGCCAAGCGATGCGCTGCGAACTGTCAGTAACTTCAAAAATTTGAGTGGAAACGCACCGATCCAAGCACAGTTCAAGCATAAAAATCCCTTTGACTTTTGGAACACAGCAAAAATGATCTGGGCATGCAATAAACTGCCTCCATCATCTGAAGACACAACCGCATATTATGAGCGCTTTCTAATCTTCAACTTCGACCACACCTTCACCGGAGCCAACCAAGACATCAACCTTCTCGAAAAACTCACAACCCCGCAAGAGCTATCTGGCCTACTCAACTTCGCCATAGAAGGACTAAAGAGACTACTAACCAACAAGCAATTTAGCAACAGTAAAACTACAAAGGAGAACCGTGCCCAATATATACGCTCATCAGACAGCTGCTTAGCCTTCATAGAAGAATGCACTGAAGTGGATCAAGAAAGTGAACCCTTCATCTTCATTTCTGAGGAGGACTGCTACAGAAAATACATCATGTACTGCGCCGAGCACAGGGTACAAAAGAAAGATAAAGGCAGCTTAACTAAGGCAATTCAAAAATTTAGGCCAGAAGTTGAACGCGCACAAATAAGAGTGCTAGACAAACGTTCGAGAGTTTGGAAATACCTCTCAATCAAAGAAATCGGCACAACCGGCACAGCCTCTCATACTTTAGCTGGAAATTTAACTTCTAAAAAAGAAAAAATAAATACAAATGCCTGTGCCGGCTGTGCCACCTGTGCCACCGACAATCCGTCCTCTCAACAACCAACACAAACACCGCTTATCCAAACCGAACCCATCCACTACCATCAGCTACCTCCCAACGAGCCTCACCCGTGCGACAAATATGGATGCGCATGCGAAGCTAGCTATCAGCTTGGCAACAGCTATTTCTGCGACGGCGAACAATCCAGCCATTTCAAAGAAGTAACAAAAACATGCAGAGAACAAGGATTCATTGTGTTAGAGGATATATGATTAAAAATTCAAGATTCTAAAACGCAAATAGCAATACTCTTCCATAGACTATGGTCTGAACGTTTATACCTCTTTGAAGAAGCCCTTCCAGAAATCAATCCGAGTAGTTTTCAATTAGTTATTTGGATTAAATTTTAATTTTGTGTGTGTGTGCTAAGTATTAACGTAAACCTTTTTCCATCCTATTCACAACAGCGTTTATTATCGTTTCCTCAAACCACCCACTTGCTAACTGTTTGGCGATCAGAAGCCTATCCTGATAAATATGAACCTCTTGAACTTTTCCGCTTTTGAAGTCAAATATATCCAGCCCTTGGAGCCGTGCCTTTTTGCCGCCACCCCTGACAGAAGTCCCTTCAAAAGCCCACTCAAGGACAGCCCTCTCTCCCTCGACAATGATGCCTTTCTCTATGAGGGATACTTCGGAATGGTTTGAATAATTCCAAGTGTAGAACCGCTTGATCTCTTCCTTCCCTTTAAAAGTTCCTTCAGATCGAATATAGGTCGCATCATCTGCAAAGAAAGAAAGCATGGTCGCTAAGTCCTTCTTGTTGTATGCTTCAAGCATATTGCGTATGATACTCTTGATGGGCGCGCGTCCATCAGATTCCAAACTAACCACTTCCCCAAGAATCACTATTTCCATAATCGCTATTTATGACTTTGTGCGCGCACTAAGTGTGTGTACGCGGTTGCAGGAGTGTACATGTGTGATTGAGAAAACAAACGTAATTGGGTTTGGGTTTAAGTTTTAATCCCCAAAACTCAAACGCGCTCGCACGTGCGTTACAGCAAATTTGTAAAATCTACGCCGCGTTGTGTTAATTACTGTGGAGCTGCATTGATGAGCGGTCAGATAACCTAGCCGTGATCGGTGCAGGTGCTATCGGCGGCTACTATGGCGCGAGGTTAGCCGAAATCGGTCGCAATGTTCACTTTCTTATAGGACGCGATTACAAAGCGGTAAATGAACATGGTTTTAACCGTCACAAGCCCCGACGGCGACTTTCAGGGCCTTAGACTTGAAGAGCGCTTTGCAGAGTGGTTCGATCCCCAGCTGTTTTTGCTTGGCATGGCGTTTGTCGGGATAAACAGGGTTGCAACAATACTTCGGTGAACTGCCCACCCAAATTCAAGAACCTAAGTTCTAACTTCCTTTTTCCAAATTCACTCCCAGCGAGCTCGACTTTTAAGCCGTCGCAAGTTTATGCAAACGCCAAAATGAGGCGGAAAAAATGGAAAAAACCTTAAAGGTTAAATCGTTCAGGATGCTTAAATCATTTATTTCTTGAGGATACTAACGTGACAAATAATCAGCCTCTTCTATTATCGCCCAACGTCAATTGGGTCGGAGTCAACGACACGGAAACCCCGCTTTTCGAAGGGCTCTGGCCGATCCCCGAGGGTGTTTCCTATAACTCTTACCTAATCGTGGGCTCAGAAAAAACTGCACTGATTGATTCTGTCCACGAGAAAAACGAATTTGAACACTTTGATAAAATTAGCAAACTTACAGACCTCTCAAAAATAGACTACCTGATCATTAACCACATGGAACCCGACCACACGGGAGCCGTGCCCGCGCTTCTTAAGAAAGCGCCCAACGCAAAAGTGGTATTTACACCCATTGCCCAAGCCATATTCAAAAAGTTCTACGGTTTCGACCCTGCCGCAGTCATCGTAAAAGGCGAAGCAGTAGAAATTTCCCTAGGAAACAAAACGTTAAAGTTTATTCAAACACCATGGCTTCATTGGCCAGAAACCATGAGTACCTATCTCGTGGAAGATGGAATCTTGTTCTGCTGCGATGTATTTGGCTCCTTCAAGAAACTGCCCACTGGCTATATAATGGAATCCGATGTGGACATTGTCAAGCAGAATATTTGCAGATGTTCGCAAAAGTACTTTGCTTCAGTCTTCAATGGGCAACGGGAATGGATACTGAAAGCAATAGAAAAATTTGAAAATATGAGCCTTGAAATTAAAGTTTTAGCGCCCAGTCATGGTCCAGTCTACACCTACAGTGCCAAGCAAATTGTAAGTAAATGGGCTTCTTGGAGCAAAGGTGTGTATACGAAAACTGTTGTAGTACCATACGGTTCAATGTACGGAATGACGGCAAAGTGCTTAAATGCAATCGTTGATGGAGTTAAGGAAGCAGGGGGCTCGGTTCTAAGCTTCGATCTTTCTAAAGACACTGCCGTTGATGCATTGACTGCCTTGGTTGAGGCTCCAGCATTAATTGTTGGTTCGTCCACATATGAGCACGAGATATTCCCAAGAGTAGTGGATTTCCTGAATCTCCTTAAGACCAAAAAGTTTTCAAATAGATGCGCTAGCGCGTTCGGAAGCTTCGGCTGGAGCGGAGAGGCTACAAGAAAAATATCAGCTGAGTTTACTGCGTTGGGTTTTGATGTGGTGGAACAGCCGCTTTCGTTCTTCGGTAATCCTACAGAAGAAGACCTTGAAAAAGCAAGACAGCTTGGCAAAGCAGTGGCGGAAAAAGCTTTTTCCAAATACAGTGCAATCTGAAATAGCCTTTGGAAATGCTGCGACTTAGCCTGGGAGACTCCACCCGCGAAACTCTTTTTCTGTCTGAGTGTTAATCCTGCTTTCTCGCCGTCTCTTTTTAAGAATAAAAAGAGTCGCACCTATTGAAGCTAAAGCAACAACTATTATGATTGCGTAAATAAGGAAGGCATTTTCTTGTGGAGGCGGAGGTTTTGGGGTTGAAGTAATTTGCGGCGAAGGCGAAGATAGCGGCGATTGTCGTGGAGTTTGAATTGGGGTCGAACTGATAGTGGGGGTGGGTGTGGAAATCGGGGTTGACGAGGGGGGTGGCGTGGGCTTTGGGGAAGGAGATTCTGTTATAACGTTGGCTCTAAGAGAATAGATTTCTCCGCTAAGAGAACAGAAGTAAAGCTCGTTATGCTCGTCTATTCCGAAAGAAGAAATGTTGAGACCCGTATCAGACAGCAAAGTATTCACGGGCATGGCAACTCCATCGTACTGGAGCGCCCAAATCTTACCCGAGCCAAAATCCGCATAGATGTACTTAGAGTTGAGCCCGGTCAAGGTTGAGCCATGGTAGACGTAGCCCCCGATAACCGCAATACCCTCCGCATGACTATATTCCCACACAGGCAATTCCAATCCAACCTGGCTCCCACTAGAATAAGTTAAGGTGCCCTCCATAATATTCCAACCGTAGTTCTTGCCCTTTTCAACGAGGTCGATTTCTTCCCGCTGATCTTGCCCCACATCTGCGACCCAAAACCTTCCAGTCGGAGAATCGAAACTAAATCGCCAAGGGTTACGGAAACCGTAAGCGTAAATCTCCTCTTTGTAGCCCAAAGCGTTGCCAAAATAAGGGTTGTCTGAAGGTATACTGTAGTTTTGTCCCTGAGAAGGCAAATCAACGTTTATACGCAAGATTTTGCCCAGCAGCGTCGAACGATTCTGAGCGTTCCCAAAGGGGTCGCCACCTGAACCACCATCACCCAACCCAATGTAAAGGTATCCATCGTCTCCAAACGCAATTTGCCCACCTTTATGGTTAGAAAATGGTTGATTTACCTCAAGCAAAACTAATTCACTATTTTCCAGAGCTTGGTTAGGATTATTCGGGGAGACCGTGTATCTCGATATAACCGTTCGAAGCGGATTCCCAGTAACGTAGTCAACGTAGAAATATCCATTTAGCGTGTAGTTGGGGTGAAAGGCAAGACCAAGAAGCCCTTGTTCACCACCAAACAAAACCTGCCTGCTTATATTAAGAAAAACAGTGGATTCTGCAACTGCTGGGAAATTCTCAAACACACGAATGACACCAGCCTGCTCAATAACGAAAAGCCTGTTTGTTCCATCACTCGGTGTGACTATTCCGACTGGCTGGTTAAACACCAGCTTGGGGAAAGCCAAATCAACCGAGTATGAGCTCAGAGTTTGCCCCGAGAGTTCAGGAGTCTTCCAAGAAATAAAAAGGGCAGCAAAGCACAAAACTGCAAAAAGGCATATGGCAAAAATGAGACGATTCTGAGTGATATTTTTTTCATCTCTAATTTACTAATAAAAACAGAAATACTTTAAGATTCCTAAGAAGGGGGCAACCGAGGGGCAAGCGACAGTAAAGTATGAAGGATGGCAAAGAGAAATTATCAAGGCTGGAGATGCCTACTATATTTCCCCAGGGCATGCAGCTATATTTGAAGCAGGCTTTGAGATGTGGGAATAAGATTCTTATAAGAATCAAAGATACGTAAGCTAAAGGGAGAGAGCAGTAAGAAAGTATGAAAGCACCTCACCTTACTTACCAAATTGATGTTAGATGGCGAGTGGGCGCGCTACCAGCCCACCCGGACGGGGAAATAGCTAATCCAGATTTTCTCTTTTCAAACTGGAAGATGATGTAGGAATTAAAATTGAATCTTCTTTGAGATACTTTGAAAAACAAAGCATATTTGATTAGTTATGATGAAGCGACAATTTCGCCGTCGTATGTCTGTAGAACCAGTTTATTCCAGATGCCGTTTTCCTTCATCCATCCTCGGTAATTTTCGGCACCGACCTTGCCTAATTCTTCGGATTTCCATACCGCTACGGCGACTGTTACATCAGAGCTGGCTCGCATCAGCCTGTAGCTTATGAAACCGGGCTGCTTCCGAAACACTGTAACCCCTTCATCATTTATTTTTTTAAAGATTTCTTCGGCATCACGGGAGTAAAGGTCTATATTCCATTTTCCTATTGAGCAACGCAGATAGGTCAAACCACTCACATCACAAAACTTAAACAGTAAATTTCTATTTAACATTGTGGCAAACGCCCGAATGGCCTTGAAGAGGCTTCTCTTTTTTTCTCGCTGGTACGAAGAGGATAGAATTAAAAAAGCGAGCTGCCGAATAACAGTTGTTTTGGAATTACATTCTGATAAAAAAAATTATGGCTCCAATTTTACTCTGTTTAATGGTATTCATGCGATTTCTGGTCGGAAACAGCTTCGTGTCCTGCTTTTTTGGCCCTAGCTTTGCCCGTAGCTGCTCGTGCTTTGTTTTGAGCTTTATCCATTTTGCCTTTGTACCTCTCTTTCTCAGTTATAGTTTTTTTTCCTGCTTTGTCAAAAGTTTTACTTTTCTTTATTTCGTTGGTCATAAAATCCCTAGTATTTTGCTCTCATTGTGTTTAATAAAAATATAGGGTGGACTAAATTTTAAAATACCTACAATTCACGTAGGGAGTGTACTCGCTACCTGAGATGTTTGTTAAGTTTGTTCTATCCAATTCATTTCTTATCCTCGTACAGAACCAGGTTAACATTGAAGACTTTCCTTATGGGCGCTTCAAGGTATTTGTAGGTGTCACCGATGCTTTTTGCCAACTCAGAACTTCTGAATGATTCAAGATTCTCTTTTGAGTCAAAGACATACACTCCACCAAATTCATTAGATGATTCTTCATGAATGTAGTACTTTTGTAAGAGACCTTTGACTTTGCGGTACTTGTAAGCTCTCCTCGAATTTCTTTAGAACTTCGTCTTTGAATAGCCCGCTCTTAAACAAGGTTAAAAAATCTCCATAGAAATTCTTCTCCTTGCACAGATATTTTGAAGTTTGTAACAGAAAATAAGCGGGGAATGATGTAATGTTGCCTTAGCTTCCTTCAACAACGAAGGCTATTTTGACTACTGCTCTGTATTCTGCAATTTTGTTGTTTTCCACTGTTGCCTTGCAGCTTTTCACGTAAATAGATTTAATGTTTTTAACTGTCTTTGCCGCTTGTGCTAAAGCATTCTTAACAGCGTCTTCCCAATTATTTGGTGAAGTTCCAATTAGCTCAATTATTTTCACAACAGTCATTTATTTTACTCTCCAACATAATTATGACTAACCCAGCGAATAAGAGCATGTGTGACTACAAAATGAAACAACAAGTTATCGCCTACATATTTTTGTTTCATGCTGAAGCTTCCTCAGAATCTGAGCTTTTCCACCTAAGAGCCTCAAATAATGGAAGAATAAAATCCTCCAACTTTCATTGACGTAAAGCCAGTGGATGACTCGTATTTTCAAACATTAGAAAGCTAAACAAAGGCTACTCTACTGACGTGCAGCACACGTAAATGATACACTCATAAAACCCTTGAAAACAACTAGCTCGGGTAATCACTATTTGAAATTTGGTAGTCCAGTTTTGGACTGACTAGAAGCTTTGAAAGAACAACAACAGCCAATTTCTAGCGCACACGCCCGTTGTTGTTCTCTTAATCAAGACGCCCAAATGGCTGCTACGCAACCGGCTGAAGGCTCACAGCCAGAAACCAACGACTTATACGTCTATGCAAAATCGAGCCTAAATTTGAGATACCAAACCGAATTGTGTATACACAATCTTCAATCTCGATTCACCTCTGATCGGTTAACAGAAATAGTCTGAAAAAGTCCCATTCTCTTGTAATTTTCTATTTTCTTCACATTGAGAAATGCAAGTTTTTCTTATCGGCTATAGCAAAAACTCTGGAAATACCTATAAGCAAGACATAAACATATTATAATATAGTAATGTCATAGGTATGGCAACCGGCAAAATAACGTTTCAAAACTGTTTCACCAACTGTTTCAGCGAACTATCTTACCACTCCATGACATTAGTATATCCTAATAAAACAAAAGAGGTAAAAAAATGAAAACTTGGAAAATAATAACAATAGCAA
>Ga0153916_10004799_pt1 | contig 10248 bp, 10 predicted proteins | sample Opewatmetagenome_FD_109642 | JGI IMG/M metagenome (GOLD analysis project Ga0153916, IMG submission 109642) | Freshwater wetland microbial communities from Ohio, USA - Open water 3 Core 3 Depth 4 metaG | ecosystem: Environmental > Aquatic > Freshwater > Wetlands | place: USA: Ohio, Lake Erie...
GAAGGGGCGGGACGTCATCGGTTTTGCCATCGTCCACATGCCGGGCGTCAGCGAGGCCCCGCACGGCAGCGTCTACGTCAAGTTCCTCGCGATCGACTCCCGTCAGCGCAAGCCCGAGAACCTGCACGCCCTGCTCGCGGCCGTCGAGGAGATGGCACACGCAGCCCAGCTCCAGCGTGTGGTAGCGCCCGTCTATACGTATTACTGGACCGCCTACCAGACGCTTCTCGATCGCGGCTACCACCCGGACTTCACGATGGTCCGGATGAAGCGGGGCAAGCAGGAAGATTACGAGCACCCGGACGACCTGGTGCTCGACGACTGGCGCTAGCGCGTTGAGGCTGGTGACCCTCAGGTGGGGCGCGGCCCTGCGCGCCTGGGCGCTCTGCGCCGCGCTGGTCGCGCTCGCTCCCGGGACCGCCGCGGCGCATGCCATCATCCTCGAGTCCGAGCCAGCGGCCGGCGCGACGCTCGCCGAGCCGCCCGCGCGCATCTACCTCCGCTTCAACAGCAAGCTCGAGAAGCGCCTGAGCCGCGTCACGCTCACTGCGGCAGGCGGCCGGCCGGTACCCTTGGTCATCAAGACCGATGGCAGCGAGAACCCTGAGCGGATCGTGCTGCCGCTCGGCTCCCTCCGCCCCGGCGCCTACGTGGTCCGTTACAAGGTGCTGGCGGCCGATGGCCACATCACGGAGGGCGCCCTGCGCTTTACCGTGCTCGAGCCGAAGTAGCGACGGACGTGCCCTATGCTCAAGGGTAGGGCGACCTCCGAGGGCACCGCGGCCTACCGCGCGACCCGGGGAGCCGGGACGGCCGACGGTCACTTCCGCGAGTGGCGCGGGCTGTCGCTCTCCTCTGTCGGTATTGGGACCTACCTGGGCCATGATGACGACGCAACCGACGCGCTGTACGAGGACGCCATCGAGCGGGCCATCGAGTCGGGGATCAACGTCGTGGACTCCGCCGTCAACTACCGGCGCCAGCGGAGCGAGCGCGCCGTCGGCCGGGCGCTCGGCCGCGCCGTGCGCGCGGGCCGCGCGCCGCGCGAGGGTGTCGTGGTCGCGACCAAGGGCGGCTTCCTGCCCTTCGACGGGCCCGCGCCGCCGGGGCTGCTGAGGGCCGGCGACCTCGTCGCCGGCTGCCACTGCATGACGCCGCGTTATCTGGAGGACCAGATCGAGCGCAGCCGCGTCAACCTCGACGTCGAGACCATCGACATCTACTACCTCCACAATCCGGAGACCCAGCTGGGCGAGGTGCCGCGGCCCGAGGTCATGCGGCGGCTCCGCGCGGCCTTCGAGTTCCTCGAGGGCGCGGCGCGCGACCGGAGGATCGGGCTCTACGGCACGGCGACCTGGAGCGGCTACCGCCAGCCGCAGGGCGCGCGCGATTTCCTCTCGCTCCCGGATCTCGTCGCGCTGGCGGAGGAGGTCGGAGGATCCGAGCACCGCTTCCGCGTGGTCCAGCTGCCGTACAACCTCGCCATGACGGAGGCCTTCACGCTTGCAAACCAACGCGCCGACCGCGAGCCCGTGCCGGTGCTCGAGGCCGCGCGCCGGCTCGGCGTCTACGTCATGAGTTCCGCATCGATCTATCAGGGCCAGCTCGCGAAGAACCTCCCGCCGGTGATCGCCCGGTTCTTGCCGGGCCTCGACACCGACGCGCAGCGGGCGCTGCAGTTCGTGCGTTCCACGCCCGGCGTGGGCACGGCGCTCGTGGGCATGAGGACCGCCGCCCACGTCGCCGAGGCCGCGCGGCTGTGCGCCGTGTCGCCCGTGCCCTGGTCGGAATTCCAGAAGCTCTTCGCGCCGGCCTGAATCTGCCAGCGGGGGGAAAAGGCTTGAAATTCCCACGGGGCTCGGCTAGGTTGGTACGTCGCCGCCGGGCCGGTATCGATCGGCTGCCCGGCACCGGATGACTCAGCGCATGATCAGGAAGATCCATCACGTCGGCATCGTCGTCGAGAGCCTGGCGCGCGCCTACCGCTTCTGGCGGGACGCCCTGGGGCTCCCGCTCGTGCGCGAGGCCGAGATCGCCGACCAGGGCGTGCGCGCGGCGCTCCTCGCGGCGGGTGACAGCGAGATTGAGCTGCTCGAGCCGACGAGCGGGGACACGGGCGTGGCGCGCTTCCTCGCCAAGCGCGGCGAAGGGTTGCACCACGTCTGTCTCGAGACGCCGAACGTGGACGCCGACTTGGGCGCCCTCAAGGCCCAGAACGTGGCATTGCTCGACCAGGTGCCGCGGCAGGGGCTGGCGGGGCGGATCGGCTTCCTCAACCCGACCGCCTGCGGAGGTGTGCTGGTCGAGCTCGCAACTCCGCCGCACGCCGATGCCCCCGTGGACTCGCCCGTCCGCTTCAAGCGTCTCGTCATCGGCTGCCGCGAACCCCAAGATACGGCCAAGACGTATCACCAGATCTTCGGGCTGCCCGAGGTGGCCATGAACGACGGCCCCCGGAGCATGCTCGGCTGGTCCGGTGGCGGCACGCTCCTGATGGTGCCGGCAAGCGAGGTCGGCGGCACGCTCGGCATGGCGGCCCTCTCCATGGTCGCGCCGGAGATGGCGCCGCTCGTCCAGCGGCTGCAGAAGGTGGATGCCATGATGTTCCACGGGGCGAGCGAGATCACGCTCAAGCCCGAAGCGGCGAACAACGTCCACGTGCACATCTCGCGCTATCACTTCCCCTAGATCGGGGAACTCTCCGTGACTCTCCAGGGCAAGGTCGCGCTGGGCACCGGCGGCGGCACTGGTCTCTGCCCGGCCATCACGCTCGTTGACGGCGGGCTGACGGCCTTGGGCCCCAGGGACAGGTAGACGGACACAGCGCCGCGGCCGCGAGCCCTCGGCGACACGCTCTGGCTGGTGGGTCTCTGCGCGGCGCGGGCCACCGGCTCCACCATGGCCATGGCCTACCCGGCCGTCCTCTCCGTCGTGCAGAAGGAGTGGGGGCTGTCGGCGACGGCCGCGGGCTCCATCTCCTCCGCGTACCAGATCGGCACCGCCGTCGCGCTCGTCGTGGTATCCGCGCTCGCGGACTACATGAACCCGCGCGTGGTCTTCATCGCCTCGGCGGGCCTGACCGCGGCGGTGGCGCTGCTGATCCCCGTCCTGGCCCAGGGGCACATCTCAGCGCTGCTCCTCTTCGGCGCGGTCGCCATCGCCGTCTCGGGCATCTACACGCCGGGCATCATGCTGCTCGCCGAGCGCTTCGAGCCCGCGCGCCGCGGGCGGGCGGTGGGCTGGTTCCTCGCCGCTTCCTCCATGGGCTACGTGATCGCGCTCGTGATCGGCGGGATCATGGTGGCGCGGGCCGGGTGGCGCGCGGCCCTGGGGGTGCTGGCACTGGGTCCCTTGCTCTGCTTCGTCCTGTCGCTCGCGCTCTTCCGGGGCGAGCGCTCGCGCGCGCTGCGTACTGGCCCGCGCCAGGGGTTCAGCCTCGACGCTGACCTCTCGGGCAACCGTCCCGCCCAGCTCATGATCGTGGGGTACGTCTTCCACTCGTGGGAGCTCCTCGGCATGTGGGCGTGGACGCCGGCCTTCGTCGCGGCTGCCCTGGCCGTCCAGGGCACGGGCGCCGAGCGCGCCGCGGGCCTCGGGGCGACGCTCTCGGCCCTATTCCATGTCATGGGCATCGTCGCCTCGGCCGTCGGCGGCGCGCTGTCCGACCGCTGGGGCCGCACGGCCGTGATCGCGGCGATGATGCTCGTAAGCTCCGCCTGCTCCTTCGGCTTCGGCTGGATGCTGGCGGCGCCGCTGCTTCTCATCGTCGCCGTGGGCAGCCTCTACGGCTTCTCCGCTCTCGGCGATTCGTCGGTATACTCGACCGGGATCACCGAGACGGTGAGGCCTGAGCGCTTGGGCTCGGCGCTCGCCGTGCGCTCGCTGCTGGGCTTTGGCGCGGGCGCCGTCGCGCCGCTCGTCTTCGGATGGATGCTCGACCTCTACGGCGGGCGGAGCGCCTCGGTCGCCGGATGGGGCTGGGCCTTCTCGGTCCTGGGTGTGGGAGGCGTACTTGGCCTGTTCTCGATGCTCTGGCTGCGCGCGCTGCCCGAGTCCCGCACGCTCGCGGGCGGCAAGCGGTGAACCGCTGACGCAAGGAGGTTCGAGCCGAAACGCTGCCGAGCCGCCGGAGGCGCCTAAGCGGTGAGGCGAGGGCTCAAAAAGGAGGCCTTATGGCCACGGTGCTCTTCGTCGTGAAGGCAACCATCCCCCGGAAGAAGGAGGCCGCGTTCAACCGCTGGTACAGCTACAAGCACTGCCCGCAGTTCCTGCGCTACCCCGGGGCGGTGAGCGCGCGGCGCTACAAGGCCATCTTGGGCGAGGACAAGTTCCGGTACATGGCCGTCTACGAGGTCCAGGACGAGAAGACCTTCCGCGCGCTGATGAAGTCGAGCCACATGAAGGCGCTGCGCCGAGACTACGATCGCTGGTTCGGCAAGGTCTCTGAGCGGGCGCGTTTCGCGTACACGCAGGTGTGGCCATAGCGCCTCCGCGAAGAGTGCGCGGCCTTGGCGCGGGGCGCAGCACGCGGCGCAGCCTCGAGAAGGGCGGCACCGGGACTGCCGGGGCGCTCAACGAGATCCTCGGCACCTGGCCTGGGGTGAAGATCACGCCCATGTTCGGGCGCTGGGGTTACTTCGTGGGGCCGCGCCTCTTCGCGTGCTTTCCGCTTCGCGCCAAGGACACGGATCTCTGGATCCGCCTCACGGTGGAGGATCAGCGCCGCGCGGTGGATTCGGGCGCCTTCACGCCGCACCCGCGCCTGGGCGGCCAGGGGTGGGTCATCTGCCATGTCGAGGGACTGCGGGACGCGGGGCGCATGATGTCCTGGCTCAAGAAGAGCTACGAGAGGGCCAAGAAGATCGTCGAGAAAGAGGGCAGGGAGACGCCATGATCCTCGTCACGGGCTTCGAGCCCTTCGGCGGACATCCGGCCAACCCTTCAGAGGAGATTGCGAAGGCCGTGGACGGCCGAGTGGTCGGAGGCCAGGCGGTCCGCGCCGTAATCCTGCCCGTGCACCACGTCGAGGCGGGGAGTGCGGCGGGAAACCTCCTCCGCGAGCACGATCCGCTGGCGGTGCTGCACGTGGGCCTGGCCGGCGGGCGGGCGCGGATCGCGCTCGAGCGCGTGGCCGTGAACGTGATGGATTACGAAGTGGCGGATAATGCCGGCTACCAGGCGCGCGGCGAGCCCTGCGTGCCGGGCGGCCCGGCCGCGTATCTCTCGACGCTGCCCCTGCCGGCCATCATCGAGGCGCTCACGCGTGACGGCATCCCGGCCTATCTGTCCAACACGGCCGGCACGTACCTCTGCAACCAGACGCTCTACGCCACGCTCCACGCCGCCAGCGCTGCGTCGAGCGGAGCGCTTGTCGGTTTCATGCACGTCCCGCTCTCGCCCGCGATGGTCGCCGCCTCAGGACTCGACCAGCCGAGCATGGATCCTGCCATTGGTGTGCGCGCCGTCGAGGTTGCCCTGCGCGTGATCAGCGAACACCTCGCAGCGGGTCGGTCGTAGCGCTGTCCGGCCCGCGTAAACCACGCGCGAGGCGGGCGGGTCCTGTCGTCGGAGGCAGCCGCCGCCCCCGACCCCACCCGCCCGGTCTTGGTCTCGATGGTCAGGGACGAGAGGGCCCTAGGGTTTCTCGGACGCGCGAGGCGCCTGAGCTCGGAGCGGTGCCAAGGCGAGGAAACCGAGACCGGTCCACGCGGCTTCGCGCACGCGGCGGACCAGCGTGAAGGACAGCCCCGCGGGCGCGCCAAGCCCGAGCGCGGCGAAGATCGCCACGTGTCCCGCCTCGAGGGCGCCGAGGTAGCCCGGCACGAGGAAGGCCGCGAAGCGGATGCCGCTGCTGAAGGCCTCGATGGCGGTGGCCTCGGCGAGCGAGACTGGCAGCCCGATCCAGCGGAGGATGAGCCACGGCTCGAGCGCGCCGATCAGCCACGCCAGGAAGTGGAAGAAGATCGACAGCGCGAGGCGCTTGTGCTCGCGACGGTAGAAATGAGCCAGCTCGTCGTTGATCTGGGCGAGCGGCTCGAGGCGCCGGCCCGACAGCCACCCGAGCTTCTGCAGCCACCGGGTACTGCCGCTCAACGCCCCGCCCGCCTGGACGGCCACGAAGCCGCCGACGGCCAGCACCTGGACCACGAGCAGCCACTCCATGCCCCGGACGACGAGGGAGTCCGAGGGCAGGGCCGCTTGCGCCGCGACGAGCCCGACCACGACGAAGAGCGCCTGCCCGATCGTGATCGTGGTCTTCGCTACGATGACGGACGGCAGGCCCTCGGCGAGGGGCGCCCAGGGTCTTACGAGCCAGGCCTTGACGGCCTCGCCGCCCATCGAGGCCGTCGGTGTCGTGAGGTTGAAGGCCTCGCCCGCGAGGCGCGCGGCGAGGAGCGCCCGGAACGGTACCGTGTCGCGGCGGAAGGCGTAGTGCCACCCGAGCGTGTCGAAGAGCGTGGTGAGCCCAAAGGGAAAGACGAAGATGATCAGGAGCCGCCACGACAGCTCCGCGAAGGCCTGGACGACCGCGCCGGGGCCGATCGTGGCGAGCAGCCACACGAAGAGCGCGGCGCCGCAGACGAGCAGGCCCAGCCGGACCAGGCGCATCAGGAGGTGGTCACCTGGGCCTGCTTCGCCCTGGCCTCGATGCGCTCGATCCTGACGAGCGGGACCAGCAGCCATGCCGCCGCGGTGAACGCCGTCGAGATCAGGACGAGCGGGGTGTAACCGAAGGAATCGTAGAGCCGGCCCCCGACGTTCTGGGAGATCTGGCTGCCGCCATTGTAGACGGACATGAGGAGCGCGAAGAACGTCGCCTCCACGTGGCGCGGGCACGACTTGGCCGCCAGGTCGAGGAAGGCGAGCTGGGTGATCATGCCCACGCAGCCGAAGACGACGTCGATGATGATGGCCGAGACGTGGTCCCGGTAGAGAAGGTACGCGAGCGTCCCGGCGACCGCGATGCCGATGGAAAGGTTGATGAGCCGCGTGAGCGGCACCCTGCGTGAGACCGGCGCATAGATGAAGGCGCCGGCCACGCCCGCCGCCGCGGCGAGCGCCCCCAGATGGCCGATGAACTGCTGAGAGAAGTGCAGGTGGTCCGTTTGGTAGTACAGCAGCGCCGGCCCGAACGACGGGCTGAACGTCCAGAAGAGGAGGAAGCCTCCCACGACCCAGACCTCCCGCTCGCGCAGGGCCTGCCGGATGGCGGTCCAGGTTGTCCGAAAGCCCTCGCGGTCCGGCCGCGAGGGCGCTTCGCGCACGAAGACGGCGGCCATCAGGAGCGACACCAGCGGGAAGCAGGCGGCGAGGAAGAAGGCGGCGTGCAGGCTCCGGCGCTCGGCGAGGTAGCCGCCGAGCTCGCCCACGAGGATCGACGCGCCTGTGATGGCCCCCCACTGGACGGACTGGAAGGCGCCGGTCAGGCCCATGGGCTTGCCGTTCTCGACCATCAGCGCGTCCACCAGCACGTCGGTGAAGGCGAGCCCGAGCGCCATGACCGTGAAGAACGCCGCCATCCGCCAGTACGCGTGATCTCCCGTTATGCCGAGGAACAGCCCGCCTGCCGCCGCCGTCGCCGAGGTGAGCAGGAGATAACTCTTGCGACGGTAGCCGAAGAGCGGCACGAAGTCGGACAGGAGACCGTAGACGGGTTTGATCAGCCACGGCACGGTCGTGATGGCGAAGAAGGTGGCGACTTGTCCCGCCGACAGGCCCCCGTCCTTGAGCGAAATCGTGATGGTCTGGTTCGGCAGGTACCACATGCCCTGCGCGAAGTAGACGATGCCGAACAGCACGGCGAGCCGCTTGGCCTCCGGCGTCTGGAACGGGTGGAGCGCCTGGGGCCTGGCGGGCATTTGAGCACTATACAACGTGTGCTACTCTGTTGCGCCATGCATGAGATTCGACGGTCCGTTTGCCCCCACGACTGCCCCTCCCAGTGCGCCCTCCTCGTCACCGTGGACGACGGGCGCGTCACCGAGGTCGGCGGCGATCCCACGCACCCGTTCACGCGCGGCGTGGTGTGCGGCAAGGTCCACGACTATGCCGAACGCCTCTACACGCCGACGCGGGTGCTGACGCCGCTCAGGCGGGTCGGCGCCAAGGGCGAGGGGCGTTTCGAGCCCATCGGCTGGGATGCCGCCGTCGACGAGATCGCGCGCCGGTGGCGCGGCGTGATCGCGCAGTGGGGCGGGGAAGGCATCCTGCCGTTCTCCTACGGCGGCACGCTGGGGCTGCTCCAGTACTGGGCCGGGCACCCGCTCTTCCACGCGCTGGGCGCCTCGCAGCTCGACCGTACGATCTGCATCGCCACCGCGTACGCGGGATGGATGGCCACGCTCGGCACCGTCGCCGGCAGCGACGCCGAGCAGATGGTGGACTCGGATCTCGTCGTGCTGTGGGGCATCAACGCGAGCTACACCCACATCAACCTCATGTCGCTGGTGAAGCGGGCACGCGAGCGCGGCGCCTTCATCGTGTGCATCGATCCCTATCGGACGCAGACCGCGAAGAAGGCGGACCTCTATCTCCAGCCCCGGCCGGGCACCGACGGAGCGCTGGCGCTGGGGGTGATGCACGTGCTCATCGGCGAGGGCCTGGTGGACCACGAGTACGTCCACCGCGCCACGCTCGGCTACGGTCCCCTCGCGCAGCACGTCAAGCAGTACGACCCTGAGCGCGTCGCCGCCATCACGGGGCTCACCTCGGATGCGATCGTGGGCTTCGCGCGCCGCTACGGGGCGACGAAGGCGTCGTTCCTGCGCGTGGGGATCGGGCTCTCGCGCCACGACAACGGCGGCGGCACCTGCCGCGCCATCGCGTGCCTGCCGGCGCTCACGGGCGCCTACGCGCATCCGTCGGGCGGAGCGCTCCTGTCCTCCACTCGCTCCTTCGGCCTCGATCTGGCCGCCCTCGAGCGGCGCGACCTCATGCCCGCGCCCCAGCCCCGGACGATCAACATGATCCGGCTGGGGCACGCGCTGACCGACCCTGGCATGAGCCCGCCCGTGAAGGCCCTCTACGTCTACAACTCGAACCCCGCATCGGTCGTGCCGAACCAGGAGCTCGTGCTGCGCGGCCTCGCCCGCGAGGACCTCTTCACGGTCGTCCACGAGCAGCACCTGACCGACACCACGGACTACGCCGACATCGTGCTCCCCGCCACGACGTCGATGGAGCACGTGGACCTGTACAAGTCCTTCGGCCACCTCTACCTGCAGCTGGCCGAGCCGGTCATCGAGCCGGTTGGGGAGTCGCGCTCCAACTGGCAGGTCGTGCGTCTCCTCGCGCGCGCCATGGGACTTTCCGATCGGCACTTCTCAAAGGACGAGTCCGCGCTCGTACGGGAGGTGCTGGCCTCACGCGACCCGTCGGTCGCGGGAATCACCTACGAGCGGCTGAGGGGGGAGCGTTCCGTTCGGCTCAACGTCGGCCGGCCGTACCTGCCCTTTGCCGACGGGGCGCCGACGCCCTCGGGCAAGGTCGAGTTCGTCTCCGAGTCCATGGCCCGCGAGGGCCTGCCGTCGCTGCCGACCTGGGTCCCGCTCGTCGAGGGGCCGGAGAACGAGGTCCTGGCGCGTCGCTTCCCGCTTCAGTGCATCGTGCCGCCCAACCGCTTCTTCCTGAACTCGTCCTTCAGCCAGTCGGACATGCTGCGGCGCCGCCAGCGGGGGCCCTCGGTCTTCCTCCACCCGGAGGATGCGCGGCCGCGCGGCATCGCCGACGGCGACGCCGTCGTGGTGCGGAGCGCCCGCGGGGAAGCGAGGTTCGCAGCGGCCTTGACCGACGACACCCGCCCCGGCCTGGCCGTCATCGAGGGCATCTGGTGGTCCAAGCACCAGGCGGGTGGCCGCGGCGTCAACGTGATCAGCGACGACCGGCTGGCCGACATGGGAGGGGGGCCAGCGCTGCATTCGAACCTGGTCCAGGTCGCCAGGCTTTGAGTCACCAACCACCACGAAGCACGGGAGTGCCCCGATGACCGCACCGAGCGCGCCGGCACGGGTCCGTTTCGCCCCCGTAGAAGGAGCGGCCCGGCTCTTCACCGACGGCTTCTGCGACTACCTCTGCAAGCTCCACGACGACTTCACGCCGCGCGTGCACGCGCTGCGCCGCCAGCGCGACGCGGTCCTCAGGCGCGCGCTCGAGCAGGGAACGCTGCCAGGCCCTCAGCCGGCATCGGCGGCCACGACGGGCGACTGGAAGGTGCCGCCGGTGCCCGAGGATCTCGCGCGGCCCGGAATC
>Ga0153916_10004800_pt1 | contig 10245 bp, 13 predicted proteins | sample Opewatmetagenome_FD_109642 | JGI IMG/M metagenome (GOLD analysis project Ga0153916, IMG submission 109642) | Freshwater wetland microbial communities from Ohio, USA - Open water 3 Core 3 Depth 4 metaG | ecosystem: Environmental > Aquatic > Freshwater > Wetlands | place: USA: Ohio, Lake Erie...
CCTCAAGTTTTATCGCGAGCTCCCCGGTTCATTAAAAAAATTTAAGGAAGCCTCATCAGGGCGGATTTCGAGATAAAAAATGGTCAAAAACCCCCTAAAAACATCAAATTCCGGGAATCTCCTTGACGAAGCGGAAGATGACGTTCCGACCGTCACGAAGTTGACAAGATTTCCGAAACCCTTCAAATCCAAGGGGCAGGCGAAATATTCTCCGCCAAAAGACTTGAGCGCATCGGGAAAGAAATGGGCCAAACGCGTTTACGCCGATTACGTTTTTGAGGAACACCAGATTGAGCTCATCAACGAGGCTGCCCGGACGAAGGACCGTCTGGCCCAAAACCGGGAAGCGATCAAAAAAGATGGCCCGTACCACAAGGATCGTTTCGGCAACCTGCGACCTCATCCGGCGCTGATCGAGGAGCGGAATAATAAAATCATCCTCGCGCGTCTGATCCGGGAATTGAATCTCTCTGAGGAGCCGGAATCACCGAGGCCTCCTGGCATCGAATATTAGGAGGAAAAATGCCAAGGAAGAGACTTACCGCCAAGCGACCGGAAGCGGAGCTCTCCCCGGAGCTCAAGGAATTCTTCGAGACCGGCGAGATGAGCGCGTCTGGTTACTTGATGGATATTGCCATTAGGCAAAAAATCTGGACCGCGGTAAAAAAAGATTTCCTGAAGGGATGGATCATTGACCATCCTGGCACGCGGCCATGGGCCTGGTGGAAATGGGACTCTCCCGAACCGCGCAAGCGGATCGGCGGGATCGGGGATCCTTCCCATGAGCACCTCAAGGCAATTCTTCCTCATTACGAATTCGGACTGCCCACGCAATGGGTCACCAAATTTGACGAAGAATACTATAACGGGCGGGCCCGCGATATTCACAGAAACTTGATCCCCTCTAACTGGAAGCTTGGCGATTTCGAAGGCCGGGCGATCGATGCCCGGAATCCTCCGACCTTCGAATCAGAAGCTAGTTATCTGCTGCGCCTCAAACTTCTCGTGGAGGGCGAGAAGATCCTCATCCCCAAAAAGGCCTGGCAACCTGAAAGAATCAGCCCTCGGGAGGAACCATGACCCCGGAAGAGGAAAAAATGGAGCGCGAGACGTATGAAAGGTTGCAGCACTTTTTAAGCGCGGCCATAGAATCCGGCGATCAAGGATGAAACGCTGCCCCTATTGCAACCGGATCCTACCTGCCGAAGATGAACGCGGCGCGATCTCCCAGGAAGATCTCCGAAAATTCTGTCTGGAAAGAAAATTTGTCATTTTTGCCGGTGACCGTGTTGATGAAAAAACAGCGGCGGCGCTTTTGGGCAAGTCAAATGGAACGCTACGGAACTGGCGCGGAACGGGGCGTCCCTTACCTTACACCAGAAGCGGAGCCGGCCGGGGCAGGCCTTATTACCATTTGAAAGTACTGGCCGAATTTTTAAACCGGGCGGATCCGGAATAATAATTGCACGAAACCGCACGAAACCGCCCGAAACCGCCTCGACCCGGACGCGAAGGATATCCTAAAATTTCGGAAAAACGGAGACGGAGGCACTTATGCGACAATTTTTAAATAATCAAGATCTGATAGGACTGATTCACTGCCTGGGACTCGCCGATGGCCAGCTTGGAGATGCCGCCCGGATCGCGCAAAGGAATTTGCCTGGCTTTCTGAAGACGAAAGCAGATGTCGGTGCTACGCAGGTCTCGGACATGACGGGAAGTTATATCAACGCAATCAACAGCCTTTTCCTTCCGGCCATCGAAGATGGCCGGGGGGTTTTCAACCCTGTCAGTCAGGCCGGCCGGAAGGCTGAATTTTATACGCCTCTTTACACCGGCTCTTCGCCCATTATAGGGGAAGTCGTGGGTGAAGCAGCGGGGATACCATTAATCCGATATTCCCGGGACGCGCAGGGACTGGTCCCCAAGAAAGTCGCTGCAGGGGCTGTATTTACCAATGAATCACTCAGAACACCCCAAGGGGCGGAAGGTGCTATCCGAGAGCTCTCCGACGGCTTGATTCTCGCACGGGATATCAGTTTTTGCACTGATCTGATTTCCGGAGCAGATTATTCTGCCGCAGCGATCCTGGATCCTGTAGCCGGGCTTAAAGCCCTGATCGATTCGGTGAATCTTTCCGGATTCGGCGAATTCTTCTGGGCAGAATCTCCCGCAGTGGCCAATTTTTTTGCTACCGTGAGAGGGGATGGAGGAAACTTCATTTTCCCCGACGCGACCCCCAAAGGTGGCATGATCCTTGGAATCCCTGCCCTGGTGACTCGCTGCCTTAATAATCTGGATTCTCTTTTACTGATCGATGCGCGGCGGATCGTCACCGGATCGACTGCAGTGGAAATTAAGATTTCCAGCTCGGCCGCGATCGAGATGAGCGATGCGCCGGCGGTCAATTCCTCCACTCCGGTCTCGCCCACGGGCAAAGTCGTCTCCCTATTTCAGACGGAGAGCTCCTGTCTGTTGGGGATTCTTTCTTTCGCTTTTAAGTTGATGAAAGCTACCGGCGTAGGCGTTTTGACTGATCTCTCTGCGGCCTGGGCGATCGGAACGGGAGAGGAGAGCTGATCATGAAGTGGGAGAATATTGATGCGAAGCGCTTCATCATAGGCTTGCGTGATCGCATCGAAAAAGGCGAGACGGCTCTTGAAATGCGTATCAAAAATCTTGAGGCTGAGATGAAAGTCCTGAAGCAGAGAGGCTTGCGATACGAGGGCGTCTTTCAGAAGGCCCAGTTACCGAATTACGGCCTGGGTTCGGTGATCACCTTCTCTGGCGGGTTATGGATCTGTTGTCTCGAAGCGCCGAAAGGGAATCCAGAAACGGATCCGGATCATTGGCAACTGGCAGTCAAGAGCGGGAGGGATGCGCGATGACAGTTGAAACAGCAATCGCTGCTTTCGCTCAAGGTACGAAGAGGGCGGTCGATCAAGGGTATGCCCTGGGGCCGGTATATGCCTCGAAAAGTGGCAACGAGGTCATGATCTCTCTGGAAGATAGAAGCGGAAGCGTTCTCACCGCTGTGATCTTTGAGGATGAAGATAGCGAGCTCGAGGATCTTCAAAAAGCATTTCGGATGATTGCGAAGATTGTTTCCTGATCCCATCTCCTTCCCTCCGAAAACCGGCGGAGGGTTCGGGGTCAGGGGCGGCCCGCCTGGACTCGCTTCCAGGATGGGCCGCCTTTTTACCAAGGAGATCTTGTTTCTTCGGCGAGGTTTTGAAAAATTTGAAGACGACGACTTCTCTCTTCAATGGCCTCTGGAGCTTCTTTCCATCGGAAGCGCTCTCCCGGGAGGCTGCCACGGTTATGAAGAATGATTTCATCCACCACTTCACCACAGTACGGGCAAACCAAACTCTCGACCAAAATTCCATGACCAACGATCAGCTGAAATTTCCAGATTCGCCCTTTGCAGCGTCGGCAAGTCAATTTCGGCACTCCAGGATGGCCCAGGTTAAGAGATTTCGAATCGGCTCAGGCTTAGGCCTGGCCCCATTTTAACAAATTGAAAACGGAAAAGGGGAAAAAACGTGGCTACGATTCCGGGAGTAATGGTCGATATCGGCGCAAACGTCGCCCGGATGCAGGCGGACATGCGCAAGCTGATAGGGACCATGGAGAGCGGTTTCGGACAGATCCGGAGCTCAGCGCTGAAGCTCGGTGGCGTCCTCGCTGGCGCTTTTAGTGTCCGGGAGATCATCCATTTTGGCCAGGAGGCGCTGGATACGGGAGATCGTCTGTCCAAAATGAGCCAATCCATCGGGATTTCGGTTGAGACTCTTTCGGCTTTGAGCTATGCGGCCAAGCTCTCCGATATTGACCTGGAAGGGCTGGCCAAGAGCGCGGGAATTCTTTCCCGGAACATGTTTGATGCCCAGGGCGGGACAGGAGAGGCGGCGGAGGCTTTTAATGCCCTTGGAATCAATGTAGAAGGTGCCGACCGTAATCTTCTCTCCAGCGATAAAGTCATGGGAAAGATCGCGGACAGATTCGCCGGCATGGAGGATGGAGCTACCAAGACCGGTCTGGCCATGAAGATCTTCGGGAAATCCGGGGCGGAGATGATTCCGCTGCTCAACCAGGGATCGGCCGCCCTGGCCGGAATGAAAGAGGAAGCGGAAAAACTAGGCCTGGTCGTATCCACAGAGACGGCCCAGCAGATGGAGCGGGTGAACGACAATTTCACCCGAATGAAATCCGGGGCACAAGGGGCAGCTCTCCAAATCATGACCGGGCTGGCCCCCACGCTGGAAAATCTGACCAATATCCTCCTGGAGACGGAAGTGTCAATGAACGCATTCCGGAAGGGGGGAGAGGGTGTTGCATTCGTTTTAAAAGGAATCGCGTCGACAGGGATCGTCGTCTATACGACCTTGGATCAGACGATCAAAATGATAGCGGCTTCCGGGGCCGCCATCAATGCAGTTTTAACTGGAGACTTCAAAAGCTATTTCGAGATTATGAAGTTATACTCCCAAGATTCAGACAAGATGTGGGCGGAATCGGCGGCTTTGATTTCCCGTATCTGGAGCAAGGAAGCGGAGGATGCGCTGCGTGCCGGAAATAAAATAAAGAAAGCCCTGGGCCCGGGCCCGACGCTTCCGGGTGAAGATCAGTTAAAAATGGAGAAGCGCCTGCAGTCTCTTTTTGAGGAAGCGGAAGCCCTGCAGATGGGCGCGGATGCTTATCTCCTTTACCAAAAAGGTCTGCAAGGGGCGACGACCGAGCAGAAGGAATATGCTCTTTATCTCCTGCGGCTAATCGAAGCCCACAACCAGGAGAAAGAAGCCGTCCTGCAGCGTTTCAGGGCCATGGAAGAAGAGGAATCGCAGCTGAGGGAAGGTACCCTCGCAGTTTATTCCATGGTGGATGCCCTGAAAATCCAGGCTGTCACCGCGGCCATGAGCGAGGAGGAGACGTTCAAATTTCAGTTGACCCTGAAAGGAGCCTCAAAGACCCTCCTGGAAAATGCCGACGCCTATTTCGCTGCGATCCGGGCGGCCCGGCAGTATGGTGATGATATCGAGCTTCTGAAGGGACTGATCGAGGAAACCAAATCTCCGATGGACCGTTACCAGGAAAGAATGGCGGAGATCCAGAGGCTGCTAGATCAGGGCATGATCAGTCCGGAGAAGGCCCTGCAGGCCGAGCAGATCGCCTGGAGCCGGATGATCGGCGGGGAAAAAGACACAGTGGCTGCAAGAGAGCAGGTCCTGCTTGATTTCGGGGACCGAGTGCGGGCCCAGAATCTCTTTACTGCCGATTATGCCATTGAACAGATCCAGCGGCAGGCGGCGATCTTCAAGACGGCCGGGGCCGACGAAGTAGCCGTGGCCATCTGGGCAGCCAAGGAGAAGCAGAAGGCCTCCCGGGAATGGGTGGATGGAGCCGCCCGGGCGTTCGAGGAATATGCTGCAGAGGCCACCAACGCGGCCAGGAATGTGGAGCGGGCGATCGGCTCCACTCTCGGAGGCATGGAGGACCTGCTGGTCGAATTCATCAAGACGGGGAAGGCGAATTTCAAGGACTTCGTGGACGCAATCATTGCCGACCTGGCGCGGCTCGGCACCCGTCAATTCATCACCGGGCCCCTGGCGGGTTGGCTCTCAGGTATTTTCGCAGGGGGAGCCGGGGCGGGAGCAGGTGGATGGCAAACCGCTCCGCCGATGCATCGGGGAGGAATCGCCGGCGTATCGTCTCTTCCAGTCCGATCCCTGCCGGCAGCCTATCTTGCAGCAGCTCCCCGCTATCATGGAGGCCTGCAGCCCGATGAATTTCCGGCGATCCTGCAGCGGGGCGAGGGGGTATTCACCCCCGAGCAGATGAAGGCCTTGGGAAACCACACCGATATTTCAATCCCGATTTCAATCACCGCGGGCGCCCTGGATCCCCGGAAGGCCGGCCGGCTGCGGCGCGACCTGGAGGCCGAACTTGAGCCCGCGGTCCGAAGGATCATCGAGCGGTACATCTAGGGCCGACTCTGGAAAAGTTTATATTGACATTTTGGGAGATCTTTAATATCCTGATTTTGCTTGAAACCATAGGGGCCGCCCCCCGACTTCAAACCCATTCTGGCCGAAGGAAGGGGGTTTTTTTTAATCAGTTTCAGTTGGCCCGGGTTCCCATAGTCGCAAGGCTTTGGGGCGGTCCTATGGTCCGCAAGCAAACCCGGGCCATTTCCTTTTTGGCCCCAGCTTAAACCATAGGAGGACATCATGGATGGAATTAACAGAGACGGGAAGTACAAATTATCTGATGGAACAATAGAACCCTACGAGACGCTGGAATTTGACGAGATGTTTGTTTACCTTACTTCACCGTTCCAAACCTTCTTTGAGACACTTTGCAAGTGTGAAGGATGGGAACAGCGGGGCATGGGAGAAATGGGGCTTTGCCTGTTGAGGGATATTGGCGAGCATTGGCACAAATTCACCCAGGCGATAGAAAAAAACATTGGAGAGATTGAAATTGATGTCGATGCAGAAGGGAAGGAGAAGAATATGATCGAACCTTTCGAACATCCCGATTATATCGGGGCTTCCTTAACACCAGCGCCGAAAAAATAAGCTCAATTCCCAGGGCAAATCTAAGAAAAAGGAGGGCACGCATGGAGAAAGACAGGGAAGAAGTCGAAAGGAAATTTCAAGGAGCTCTGGCCCTGTTACACACGGCCGGGTATGCCGTGAGAGGGAATGCGGACTATTTTGCGAACAAAGATTTTCAAAGTCACCTGGGCGAGGTCCTCAAGATATGCGAAGAGAAGCTGGAAACAGTCTTCGGAGAATTGGTCACCCCGTAAAAACCTTGAAGGGGGCCTGCCACATTCAGAATACCATGGGCGGGCCCCAAGACAGCAAGATAAGGAGGAGGGACATGAATTTGAAGGAATTGGAAGGCTGGGTAAAGGAAGCGCGTGCCTTTCTGAAGCCCATAATTCCTCCCAACTGGAATGTCCATACGATTTCGAAGACGAAGAATAAAGGAATGTCTTTCAAGCCAAATGCCTTGAATATAAACGTCTGGTTCGTGGAAGAGGAAGAGGATTTTCTTGGAGAGGTTCATGGGCCACTTCGATTTTATCCGGTTGGGTTATGGGCTTCTGTATACCCCGCTTCGCGGAGAGCATCAAAGGAATTTCCCCATGCCCTTTTTTCACAGATAGAATTAAGGCTTTCCTTTCTTTGGAATCTTTCCCGTGAGGGGACTTTGGTTCATGAAATGGCACATATAGCAGCGGTGAGAGCCCATGCCCGCAGAATTGGAAGAAAAGCCCGAAAAGACCGATCTGTAGTCGGACAGAATTTTGAGGAAGATATGCATGGCCCTCTATTCTGTAAAGCATTTCGAAGGCTGATTATCCGAACTGAAAAGGTCTACGGGAAAGAAAGAGCAAAAGACATGAGAATTCATTTGAAATATTTCCAAAAGGGGAGGGAAAAGAATGGAGGGCGAAAATGGAAAGGCGAAAAAATCCGGATGCCCTAGGCCTTCTCTCAGTGGTGGCAGAAACGGAGGTAATAGAAGGCCCCAAAAGAAAGGCCAATCGGTATCCAGGGGTTTTCAAAGTGGAGGGGAAAAAGGGAATTTCCTATGGCATAGACTACATTCACCCTCAGACTGCGCGGAGGATCCGAAAAATCCTTAAAGGGGTAACCTCCGAGTTGCAGGCGGCCGAGCTGCGGAGTGTGGAAATTGCGGATGCGGCCCGGGGAGCGGTTCAGAAGGCGTATAGCCTAAAGCCCAACCGGAGGGTGGTTTCTTTCGAGTCAATGGTCGATCTGTATCTCCAACAGTGGGCCAGGGTAAATAAGGGATCCTGGAAAACGGATTCCTACCGGGCCAGGGCGTTGAAGATGTGGTTCAAGGGAAAACTGATGTCAGATATCAACCTTGACCTGATCGAAAAGTATAAAGCTGCGCGTCTTAACAATGTCGGCAGGAAATCAATCAACAAGGAAATTTCCCTGGGGAGCCAGGTTTTCGAGAAAGCCGTGGAATGGAAAAAGTTTGAAGGGGAAAATCCTTTCTGCAAGGGGGCCAGGTTCAAGATAAAAAAGGGCAAAAAACCGGGGGCCCTTACGATCGAACAGGTGACGGCGATCCGGGAGCAGATCGGGCATCCCGTAAAGCGGGATATGGTCGAATTCGGCTATTATACCGGTTGGAGGATCGGAGAGATCCGAAAGCTAAAATGGGAGGATGTGAGCCTGGACTCTGGCAAAGCCTGGATCCTGGACCCCAAGAACACCTTGAGCGTGGAGATTGAGCTCAGCCACGAGGCCGTGGCGCTCATAGCGAGGCAGAAAAAGCGGGGGCCCTATGTTTTCTGTCACCTTAACGGGAAACCCTTCAAAACAGGGCTCCATACGGTCATAAAGAGCGCAGCGGCCCGGGCGGGTGTCTCCCTGCCTCCTCGGAAGGCTTGGCATATCTTCCGGAGGACCTGGGCGACGATGATGCTGCAGAACGGGTGCGATATTGAAACGCTCCGGGTACTCGGAAATTGGAAGGATTTTCAAATGCCCTTATGGTATGCAGAATCAGCGGGAACGGAAGGGCGAAGGGAAGCCCTTAATCGAATACCAGCCCTAGGAACCGATGACAGAAATCTGCCAGAAAAACGAGATGGGATGGAGCCAAGGCATTGATAAGAAATGATCTTTTCCCGGGGAAAGACTGGACTTAGGATCCAGTAGGGAAACCTATAGGGGTTCAAATCCCCTCTCTCGCACCATCAAAAAAACCTCAATATTCATGGGCTTTTCAGATTACCCGCCTGAACGGCTAAAATCCTAAATTCGCCGATATTCGCCGATTTTGGCCGTTTTTCTCCCCTTCCATGGCAGAAATTAGGCAGAAATTTTCCCAGGTAAGAAAATATTTTCTTCTTGACAAATAAAAAAAAGCTTATTACGCTTTGAGAAGCCTGAATGGAGGGTGATATGAACTTAAAACTTAAAGCGATGATCGTCGAGAAATTTGCCAATCAGTCCAATTTTGCTTTTTCTGTTCGCGAGCACGAATCGATGATTTCAAAAGTGATCAGAGGCCGACGCGAGCTCACTGATCAGCAAAAACAGAAATGGGCACAGGTCCTGGGAATTCAAGATGATGATGAGGTGTTCAGGACCAAATGCCCCGATTGATCCTCGACATCGAAGGTCTCTCAAAACAGCTGCCCCTCACGATCAATCAGATCTACAAGGCTGTCAGGCGGGCGGACTACCCCTTGCCTCATAAAAAGCTGGGAAAAAAATTGCTTTTTGATTGGGAACGGGTGATGGTCTGGTTTGACAGCCTTCCGGGGAAGGATCCAACATGAACCCACGATCCCCGGCACAGGTTGCAGCGATCCTGGGGTTGAGTCCTAAGAAACTAAGACAGGATCGTTTACGCGGAAAAGGATTTCCTTTTACTACTGAAGGCAGGCGGATCCTCTACGACCTGGACCAGATCGAGGAGATCATGAAGGCACGGGCTGGCCAGGTGCTTTCCGGCCAGGGACAAGAAGAGGCGGATGATTAACGGCGGGCGGCCTTGCGCCTTAATCGGGAGACCACCCTCTCCCGGCCCGCCCTTTACCGGGGTGGCGGATGCCAAGAAAAGGTCATGACAAGAAGAATAAGCACTCTCGTTTTATTATGCTCTCATGGGAGATCATTGATAGTGAAGCGTGGAGAGAACTGACCAATGCGGCGCGGGTTGCCTATATTCATCTGAAGAGAAAGGTTACGAATCCAAACCCCAAAGAAATCCACCTGGGATTCGCAGAGATGGCCGGAAATGGATCCGCACCGTATAAAAAAAGAATCATGCGGAGGAAAACTTTTTCGACAGCGTTACGCCTTCTTGAAGAAAAAGGATTCATCGAGAAAAAGCAATCCGGCGGCTTATATCGGAAGGAAAACTTATTTCTTTTCACTGAAAAATGGCGCAATCAGAAATGAAACCAATTCTTAAAATATTTTCAGGTGCGCAAAAGCGCACCGTCGACGGTACGCAAAAGCGCACCGTCGAGATAGTTCTCTTGAGCCCGACGGTGCGCAAAAGCGCACCGTCCAGGGCCCTTTTGGGGGAATCCGACGGTGCGCAAAAGCGCACCCTATATAGATCTAGCCATTCCTTCTCCCCTTAAAAGCAAGGAAAAGAAGGGGAAAAAAATTGCGCGCGCGCGTCATGGACCAAAGGGAGGGGGGGTAAAAAAATGTTTTTGAAGGGAGCTCTTGGAAC
>Ga0153916_10004801_pt1 | contig 10244 bp, 7 predicted proteins | sample Opewatmetagenome_FD_109642 | JGI IMG/M metagenome (GOLD analysis project Ga0153916, IMG submission 109642) | Freshwater wetland microbial communities from Ohio, USA - Open water 3 Core 3 Depth 4 metaG | ecosystem: Environmental > Aquatic > Freshwater > Wetlands | place: USA: Ohio, Lake Erie, Old...
CCTCCGCCATTTTCGCGGGCACAACGATTACGTTACCTCCCTGGCTGTCTCCCGCGACCGGCGCTACCTGGCCTCGGCGTCGTGGGACAGCACGATCATCGTCTGGAGCCTGGCGTCGCTGGAACAAGGCGGGGAGCCGCTCGGCCGATGGGGCGCCGACTTGACGCCCGAAGGCGAGCGGCTGGTGGCCAAGAACGTCCACCCTGCCGGGCCGCTCTTTTCCAAAGGAGTCCGCGATGGGGACGTGCTCGAGGAGATCCAGTGGGACGACGGCCAGTCAGTCAAGAGCGAGAAACAGCCGGCAGTCAAGAGCGAGAAACGGCCGGCCCAGATCGTCCAACGGCTGCGGAGTCTGCCTTGGGGGACGCAGCAGGTGCGGTTCGACTACTCGCGGAAGGGGATCCGCCAGCCGTCGTTCCAGCTCCTGCCCGCCTGGCAGCCGCTGGCGACGTTGTTCGTGGGCTCGGACCGCGAGTGGGCCTTCTGGACCCCGCAGGGCTACTACGACGCCTCGATCAACGGGCACACGCGGTTCGGGTGGCAGGTCAACCGCGGGCTGGAAAGGCTCCCGGACTTTTACCGCGCAGACCAGTTCCGCAAGAAGCTCGAGCGGCCGGACGTGCTGGAGCGGCTCCTGCCGGCGGGAAGTCTCGAGCAGGCTTTCGAGGCCGCGCGGCTGGCGCCGCCGCGGGAGTCGCACCAGGTGCTGCCCGAGCAGATCGCCGCCACGCCGCGGCTGGAGATCCTCGCCCCGCGCCCCGACGAGGTCGTGCCCGGCAACGTCACCAGGCTCCGCGCGAGGATCGTCATGCCCGGCGCGGCCAACGTGGTCCAGGCCAAGGTGTTCGCCAACGGGGTCGCGGCGACCGCGCAGCGGCTGGTCGAGCAGCGTGACGTGGCGGGAGGAAAGGAGCTGGTCTACGATTGGGACGTCCCCCTCCCCTCCGACCCGAAGAGCCTGATCCAGCTCATCGTCGGCACCGACGCCCCGACCGCCGCCTTCGGCAACATTCTCGTCCAGCGCCCGGCGGGAGCCCGCCCCGATCGCCCGGCAAGGCTGCGGATCATCGCCCTGGGGATCGACAAGTACGCCGACCCCACGGTCCGCCCCCTTTCCTTTGCGGTCGCCGACGCCGAGGCCGTCGTCAAGGCGCTGCGGGAGAAGTCGGAAGGGCTGTACACGGTCGATCGGGCGGTGGTCCTCAAGAACGAGCAGGTGACGCCCGCCGAGTGGCGGAAGACCCTGGAGGACGTCTGCGGCGATCTGCGGAAGCGGGCCGAGCCGGACGATCTGTTGGTCGTGTTCTTCGCCGGCCACGGGATCGTCGATTCGCAGAGCGGCCAGTACTACTACGTGGGGCACGACTTCAAGGTGGCCGACCTCCAGCGGCGGGAGTACTCGGCCTGCATCTCCTGGAACGACTTCCGCACCCTGGCGGGGATCTCCTGCCGGAAGCTGGTCTTCCTCGACACCTGCCACGCCGGGGCGATCCAGCCGCTCCGCGCGCGGGACCTGAAGTCGGCCGTCCGCGAGCTCCAGGAGGACGTGGTCCTCACCTTCGCCGCTTCGGCCGGCGACGAGCAATCGGCGGAGAGGAAGTCCTGGGGGCACGGGGCCTTCACCAAATCGCTCCTCGAGGCGCTGGCAGGCCGAGAGCCGGCCTCCTCCCGCCCCGCCATCACCCTCAATGAAGTCGTCGACTACGTGCGATCGTCCGTGAGGCAGCTCACCGGCGGCCGGCAGAACCCGACGGCCGCCCCCGACGAGATCCTCCCCTTCACGGCGATCGTTCTCGCGCGGCGAGGCGAGCCATGACGCGGACCTACCACGAAGGGGACGAGCCGGTTCCCGGGGCCGGATACCGGCTGGAGCGCTTCCTCGGCCGGGGCGGCTTCGGGGAAGTGTGGCGGGCAACCACCCCGGGCGGGGCCGAGGCGGCGGTGAAGATCATCCGCCTCGGAGGCGCCGAAGGACGCAAGGAATTCCGCGCGCTGCAGCTCGTCAAGCGGATCCGCCATCCCAACCTGATGCCCCTGGTGGCCTTCTGGCTGAAAAGCGCCGACGGCACCGTGCTCGACGACGCCCTGGCCGGCCAGCCCGAGCTCGACATCCGCGAAACCGCCGGCGGCATGGCCCGCGAGACGCTCGTGGCCCCCAGCATCAGCCGCCTGTCGGAGCCGGCCGAGCTCGTGATTGCCATGGGGCTGGGGGACAAGAGCCTCTTCGACCGGCTCGAGGAATGCCGCGCCGAGGGCCTGCCGGGGATTCCCCAGGAGGAGCTGCTCGGCTACCTCGAGGACGCGGCCGAGGCCATCGATTTCCTCAACAGCCCCGTCCACGACCAGGGGGCCGGCCCCGTCGCCATCCAGCACTGCGACGTCAAGCCCCACAACCTGATGATCGTCGGCGGCGCGGTGCAGGTCTGCGATTTCGGCCTGGCGCGGATGATCGGCGCGGACCGGGTCACGTCCGCCGCGGCGAGCGTCGCCTACGCGGCCCCGGAGCTGCTGGAAACCGGCAAGCCCAGCCCCTCCACCGATCAATACTCCCTGGCGATCACCTACTACGAGCTGAGGGCCGGCAAGCTCCCGTACTGCGAGGAGACCCTCGTCGCCGTGGTGGAAGCCAAACACCGCGGCGACCTGGATTTCTCCGCGTGCACGCCCGCGGAACAAGAGGTCCTCCGCCGCGCCACGTTGCCCGATCCCGCCCGCCGCTACGCCTCCTCGATGGAGATGGCCAGGGCGCTCCGCGCGGCGATGGCCGGCGGGCCGGGCCGCGGCCCCGGCGGGCGGAAGGCAGCACCCGAACAACGCGCGGGCGCGCCGGGCCGCGCGGTGCGAGGGCTGATCCTTGTGTCGGTGCTCGGCGCGGCCGGGTTCGCCGCGTGGTGGCACTGGGGGCGGACGCCCGTCGTGATTCCCCCAGGACCCGAGCCTCCCGAGGTGGTGGGAAACACGCCGAGCTTGCCGACCCCAGTTCCCCCAACTCCGTCTCCGCAGAAGTTTCCCGACCAGCCGACGCCGCCCCAGCCCTCGCCGCCGAAGCCCTCACCGCCGCAGCCGTCTTCCGTCGCCGCGGCGGAAGCGTTCAAGGCCTCTCTGGATCGCGGCACCGAGCTGTTGAACAAGGGAGACTACGACGGGGCCATTGCCGCGTTTGGTGAAGCGGCCAAGCTGAATCCGAAGGACGTCCGCCCGCTGAGCCGCCGGGGCACGGCCTGGTTCCGCAAGACGGAGTTCCAGAAGGCCGTGGACGACTTCACGGCCGCCCTCAAGATCTCCCCCGATCCGGGGGATTACGTCAACCGCGGCCGCAGCTACTGGGGACTGGACCGCGTGAGCGAGGCCATCGCCGATTTCGACGCCGCCATCCAGTCCGCTCCCCAACAAGCGGCGGCCTATTACTTCCGCGGAGACTGCCGCCTCAAGCTCGAGCAATATAAGCAGGCCGTGACCGACCTCAGCCAGGCGATCGCGCTCTCGAGCCAGGGCCCCGATCCGACCTTCGCCCTCTCGGACGCCTATACGCTGCGCGGTTCGGGCTATCTCCTCTTGGAGCGACCGGCCGACGCGATCCACGATTTCACAGCAGCCCTCGGGCTCGATCCCGCCGACCCGTCCTTGATCCACCAGTTGCGGGCCTCTGCCTACCTGCTGGACGGCCGCGAGAACCTCGGTAAACGCGACGAGCGGATCGCGGAGCTGCTCAAACAGCTCGACCAGAAGCCGACCGACGCGGCTCCTTACCGCCAGTTGGCCTACCTGCTGGCCGCCAGCCCCGAGGCCGAGTTCCGCGAGGCGAAGAAGGCCGTCGAGCTGGCCACCCGCGCCTGCGAGCTGACGTCCTGGAAAAGCGCCGACGAGCTGGACGCGTTGGCGGCGGCGTATGCCGAAGCAGGCCAGTTCGACAAGGCGGTGGAGTGGGGGAAGCAGGCGGTCGAAAAGGCCCCGGATCCGAAAGCGGCCGAGCGCTACCGCGCCCACCTGGCGGGGTACGAAAAGAAGACCCCCCTTCGCGAGCCCGCCCCGTAAGAGCCCGCGCGTCGCAAGGGTCAAGAGGCGCTTCATCGCTTCAACCAGGCGGCGCTGACGGGCAAGACGGCCCGAGCGTCTCCGCCTTCCGATGCTGAATCGCCTGGTACACTCCCGTGATCCGGATGCCTTCCGTCCGCTTCCGGCTCAACACGAGCATGGCTCCCTCCTTCTGCCCGTAACATGAGCACGTCCGACGGTTTCCCCCGACAGGCATTCACCGTACAGGGGAAGGCGTCACGCATCTCACGACACGCTTGGTTACGCGCCAAGCCCCGTCGCCAAGAACGGCGATAAAGCAATACACGCCGAGGATCCAGTTGAACATTACCTTCTCCCTCCTTCGTGGCACCTTCTGGCTAGGCCGGCTCAACGCCAATTTCACTTCCGGGACCGCGGCAAGCAGTCTCTCGAAGGCGGAGCGCGTTCATCGTTCTTCTCCGATGCGGACGGACGTCTCCTGCGGAGGCGCCGATTCGGACTCCCGGCGGCGCGCTCGGACGGAGCGGAAAGGCATGCCCTCCGGACGTTCATAGCGCTCGGCCCGGAGGAACCAGAATGCCAACCCGCCCGTGTTGTGGTACGCGCCGGCTGTGGTGGTCCGCGGCACCACCACGGCCCGAACGCCCAGAGATCCCTTCCTGCCGGTCTTCCTCCACCCGCGACGCTCCATGATCATGCGGACGACCACGCCCACCGCCTGCCGCAATCGCTTCGTGCGACGGGGGTGCTTCGACGCGAGAAACACGTCGACGGCCGGCAGCGACTCCAGCTCCCGGACGACTCCTGCCAAAGGTGGCCTGTCGTGGTGGGTCTCGGATTCCTCCATCCGCCGCTGCCGCGCCTCGTCGTTGAAGAACTCAAGCACCTCGCCGAAAGGTTGCTCCGGGTCGTCGGCCACGTCGGCGAAGGTCCTGCCCTGACGGTCCTGGAGAAAGTCCTGCCAAGTGATCTTGACGGTCGCCATTTCGGTCCTCTTTTCGCCAGCCTTTGGAAATACAATTTCTGTACGTGCGATCAATGCACCTACAAATATTGTATCTCCGTGGCGAGCCAGTGCAAGCCCAGTCCTTACCCAAACCAAGAAAACGACGCCACAGGTGCCGGCCCCGAATGAGTCCACACAGACCGCCCATTCATTGCTGACAGACCACCACCTCGGCGGAGGGGGATTCGGCGGGTCGGTCCAGCCGCCAGGGGCCCCTATCGGTAACCCGGTCGCTGGGTTGGGGACGTTGTCCACTAATTCGGGTGGTACGATTTGCGTTTTCCGGCCGGTTTCCTATGATTGCCTACGGGGCCGTTGTGGGACGGGGCAAGTTGGCCTAGCATAATAGCGGCGTATTTTCCTTTGTCCCTTGAGGTTGCGCCGGGCGATGTTGACCCACCTGATCGGATTTGTTGGTGCCGGGCAGATGGCCACGGCGTTGGGGCAAGGGCTGGTCCGGGCGGGATTGGCCTCGCCCGATCGCCTCCTGGCCAGCGACCCGGCCCCTGAGGCCCGGGAGCGATTCGCCCGTGCCACCGGGGCCCGGGCCGTCGCCGACAACCTCGAGGTCGCCAACGCCGCGGAGGTCCTTTTCCTCGCTGTAAAACCCCAGCAGATCGCCCAAGTCTTGGGCGAGCTGGCGGGGAGGATCGCCGGGGACAGGCTGGTGGTGTCGATCGCGGCCGGAGTCCGTTTGGGATTGCTCGCCGAACGGCTCGGTCCCGGGGTGCGGCTGGTCCGCGTGATGCCGAACACGCCCTGCCTGGTCGGTCACGGGGCGTGCGGATACTGCCTGGGGCCCAACGCTACGCCCGAAGACGGTCAACTGGTCGAGCGGATCCTGGGGGCGGTGGGGGTCGCTTACCGGGTCGAAGAAAAGCTACTCGATGCGGTGACGGGCCTGTCGGGCTCCGGGCCGGCGTTTGTCTACGTGATGATCGAGGCGCTCAGCGACGGGGGGGTGCGGATGGGCCTGCCGCGCGACGTCGCCACGGCCCTGGCCGCCCAGACCCTCCGCGGCGGAGCCGAAATGGTCCTGGCGACCGGCGAGCATCCGGGGGTGCTCAAAGACCGCGTGGCCAGCCCCGGCGGCACCACGATCGCCGGGCTGGCCGCGCTGGAAGCCGGGGGGCTCCGCGCGGCACTGATGGCGGCGGTGGAAGCGGCTACGCGGCGGGCCGTCGAACTCGGTTCGTGAGGGCCAAGAGATGTCGGTGTTCTGCATGGTCGACGACAAGTACGTCCCGTTGTATCGCATCCTCTGGGTCTCGGCCCTCCCCCATTTCTGCGGCGACGAGGAGTGCGGCCGCGAAGGGGAGTACGAGGTCCGCCTGGAGGACGGCGAGTCCGTGTGGGCCGACCGCGAGGAGCGCGACGCCGTGCTGGCGGCCCTGGAGGCCTGGGCCGGCGCCGAGCCGCCGGAAGGGGGCCAGGAACCGTAAAGGTGGTCGAGGGCCGCGGAGGTGCCCGCCATGTCGATGTTCGAGAACGACCAGTTCCGCTGGCGCGAGACCTATTTCGTGCTGTTCGAATCGGCAAGGCGGCCCAAGCTCAAGACCGTGCTGAAGAAGCTGGCCGCGCTGAACAACCGGTTCACGCTCACCAACTCCGTCGCCGGCCAAGAGGGACTGTTCGAGTCGCTGACCGTGCTGTCGCCCGACGATTTCGCCGCGCTGGACGTCTGCTACGTGGCGGGGGACGAGGTCCGCGAGCAGGCCCTCGAGCTGGTCAAGGAAATGAAAGGCCCGGATTGCTCCCGCGAAGAGCTCGCCAAGCTCGAGCGGCTCAAGCGGCTCGACGGCCGCTTCGACGTGCTCCACTTCGAGCAGTTGGTCGATTCCTGCGGCGACGACCTGGACGACATGTTCGATCCCAGCGGCCTGCTGGTGGTTTTGGACGCGCTGGTGGAGCTCACCGACGGGATCGCGGTCGATCCCCAGGCGGGAGCGATGCTGTAAGGAAATGATGAAGGATGAATGATGAAGGATGAATGAGGGACGAGGGAGGAGGGACGAGGGAGGAGGGAGGTCGAAAGCGGGGAGCGGGGGACCGTGAGGAACGCCGGCTGCCGCTCCGACGAGTTCCCTCTTGATCGTAACAGCGCCGCAAGGTTCCTCCGTTCATCATTCATCATTCATCCTTCATCATTGTCTACGGGAGGTCCTATGCTCGCCAAAGAAATCAAGCCGGGGGCGATCGTCAACTACCACGACGCGCCCTGCCTGATCGAATCGGTCCACGTGCAGTCCCCCTCGGCCCGCGGCGCCGCGACCTTCTACAAGTACCGCGCGCGGAACCTGATCACCAAGCAGAAGGTCGACATCGCGCTCCGCGGCGGCGACTCGCTGGAGCCGGCCGATTTCTCGCGGCGGCCGGTGAAGTACATGTACGCCGACGCCACCCACCTCCACTTCCTCGACCAGGAGAACTACGAGAGCTATCCGCTGCCCAAGGAAGACGTGGCCGACGAGGCCCAGTACCTGACCGACCAGCTCGAAGGGGTCCAGGTGCTGATCTACAACGACCAGCCGGTGGGGATTCAGCTCCCGGTGGCGGTCGAGCTGACCGTCACCGAGTGCGAGCCGGGGATCCGCGGCAACTCGGCCACGGGCCGGACCAAGCCGGCCAAGCTCGAGACCGGGCTGGTCGTGCAGGTGCCCGAGTATCTCGAGCAGGGCGAAAGGATCAAGGTCGACACCCGCAACGGCCAGTTCCTCTCCCGGGCGTGACGAGAATCACGAGAACGCGAAAGGGCGAAAGCTCGAAACCAGGGCGGTCAGGGACTCCGCTTGGCGGCCGGTCCGCCGCTGTCCCCCCCTTTTTTTCTTCCTATTCGTGTTTTCGCTCTTTCGTGCTTTCGTGATAGCTTCCTGTCGTTTCTCCAGTGTTCTCTATCCGAGGAAGCTCCTGCGTCGAATTCCCGCCTTGGGTGGCACGCCCCGAGCAACGAGGGGCGTGGAAAGCCGGCAGACCACGCCCTTCGCTGCGCTCAGGAACGTGCCACCACCGCGCGCCGCGGGGAACTCTTACTGTGTTGCTCCCGGTAAGCCCTTGTCTTTCACGAACGCGTCGTAGTACGCTTCGCGGAACTGCCGGCCTGCCTGCGTGCTGGTGATCGAGCGGTCCCAGTCGAGCGCCGGGCGCGGGCCGAGTCGTGCCGGGGCGATTCTCTTGCTCTCCAGGGCGGTCGCCAGGGCCTGGAACTGGCGGGCCCAGGCCTTGGGCTTCCCCTCGACGGTCAGCAGGCCGGTCAATTGGCTCACGTCGCGGGCTTCGGGGTGGTCGTAAAAGCCCCAGTTGAGCCAGCCGGCGGCCAGGCCCTCGGTGGTCTCGACGGCCCGGCGGCACCAGCGGGCCTGCTGCTCCTCGGTGGCCGCCGGATGGACGCCGCGGTCGATCGTGAGCTTGCCGCCGCCGTACCAGCCGAACTCGGCCAGCACCACCGGCCGCCCCGCCGCCGCCACCTCCCTCACGACGCTCTCCAGGTACGCCAGGTTCCGCGCCTCGTCCTCTTCGCGGGCATACTCGAAGAAGCCGGCTGCCAGCGGGTAGAAGTGGACCTCGAGGAAATCCAGGAGCTTCGCCTGGCGCTCCGGCCGGAAGGCGGCGTAATGTTGCACGCCGGGAAGCATCGCCGGTACGCTCCACTGGATGAATCCCACCGTTACCAGCGCCCCCGGATCGGCCGACTTGATCGCCGCCACCTGGCGGCGGGTCCACTCGTCGGCCACCGTCTCGCGGAAGTGCTGGTAATCGATAAGCTGCCGGTCGTCCGGCGACTCCTTGGGCGGAGGCGGCAAAAGATTCCCCCAGCGGCCCGGATCGATCGGCGTCCCCCATGCCTCGGCGGCCTTCTCCCTCGACCCGTAGCGCGACGAGAGCCACTGGTTCCATTTCGCCTGCATCGGGCCGCTCTGCCACCGCACCTGCGGCTCGTTGAGCAGGTCGTAGGCGAAGATCGCGCTGCGGCCCCGGTAGCGCCGGGCGAATTGTTTCCAGAAGCTCTCCAAGGCGGCGAGCACCTGCTCGTCGGCGATGCGATCCCCGCGGGCCCAGGCCGGGAGGCCCTCCCAGTGGTCCGGGCCGGTGGGGTGGACGTAGATCCCGGCCTCCTCCGCCATGGCGAGAAACTGGTCGAAGCGGGCGAGCCCTTCGGGCCGGAGCGTTTCCCGCTCCATGAAGAACGAACCGTAGGTGAGGAACACCCGGACGCAGCGGACGCCGAGTTGTTTCATCCGGGCGAAGTCCTGGCGGGTGGCGTCGGGGTCGAATTTCTTCCAGAGCTGCGGGGCCCAGCCGGTGCCGGGGCGGTAGTAGTTCACCCCGATCGGAACGAACGGTCTGCCGTCGGCCGTCTCGAAGGTCCGGCCGTCGGCCGCGACCCGGACCTTGGCCAGCGGCGGCCGGCCGGCCTGCTCGCCCGCCAAGCCCGCCGGCGAGTAAGCCCAGGCAAGGGCCATGAGAACCAGAAAGCCGCCCGCTGCCGCTGTTCTTCCTGGAAACGTCTTTCGTCGCATCGCTCGATCTCCTGCCGGGTGTTCGCCGCCCCGTGTCGTCGCGCCCGGCGTGGTTCCCGGGCCGCAGTATGTTGCATGATATTCGCTCATGCGGGGAATCTCAACATCGCGGGGCCCGGCTTGCGGGCGCGTCATGGGCCGCGTATGTTGATGCGGGCGGGCCGCGCGAGCCGGTCCAACCGGGCGGGAGCGGGGGTCGGACGTCCAAGATACGACGCACGACAGCAAAATGGGGAGGTCACGCCATGCACAGTCAGGCATTCGTTCTGGGGGTGCTCGCCGCTTGGGCGATCCTGCCGGTTTCGGCGCGGGGCGAAGAGCCGGTGGACGTCGGCTCGCGGCTGGAGCTGTTGGTGGACCGGTTCCTGATCGATCAGACGAAGGGCGACGTCGCGCTTTGCCTGCACAAGCCCGCGCCGCAGGAAGTGGTGCTCGTGACCGACAGGCCCTGGGAGGGCAACACCTCGGCGTACTACACGATCTTCCAGGACGGCGACCGCTACCGGATGTACTACCGCGGCTCGCACTTCGACGAGAAGACGCGGCGGAGCCCGCACCGCGAGGTGGCCTGCTACGCCCAGAGCAAGGACGGGGTGCACTGGACGAAGCCGGAGCTGGGGCTAGTGGAGTTCGACGGGTCGAAGCGGAACAACATCGTCTGGGACGGGGTGGGCTCGCACGATTTCACCCCCTTCCGCGACGCC
>Ga0153916_10004802_pt1 | contig 10243 bp, 8 predicted proteins | sample Opewatmetagenome_FD_109642 | JGI IMG/M metagenome (GOLD analysis project Ga0153916, IMG submission 109642) | Freshwater wetland microbial communities from Ohio, USA - Open water 3 Core 3 Depth 4 metaG | ecosystem: Environmental > Aquatic > Freshwater > Wetlands | place: USA: Ohio, Lake Erie, Old...
ATTCGTTGAACTGGAAACTTGATTAGAAATGGTATTGGTCAGGGGCTAAAGTATCCCGCCTGCTGGTCTTTGCCCACTGCAATGCATGCTAGGTTGTTCAGGTGCTTGTGTAAAAGCCTTAGGAGGCTGTGTGCGGTTATGCAGTTATCTTGTTGAGATTAGAACACTGATTCGATCAATAACCCTCCTCTATCTAGCTGTTTACGGCTAAAAACAATCAACAACCACCAGGTCAGCCAGATTACCGGGTGGTTAATATAATCATACCACTAACACACAAAAGGGACCATATTAGTATTAATTAAGTCTCATATTTCTTATCGGCTTACGCTCCCCCACCAAAATTATCGAAAACGGGATTACGTCACCTGCCCAGGAGCAGGCGCATAACCCCGTTTCGGGTCTTTCTCCCCTCCCCCCAGCTGGGGGTGATCGCTGCTTGAGAAGCCCACCAAAGATTATATTTGGAGTGCTGCCTGTATTTTTTTCACTTAACACGAAACGTCACAAACGTGAGCATGTTCGGTTGCACCTCTACCTCGCGCTGGTATAGGATCGAGCGGTACCAGAATGAGATCTTGTACGTGCCTTCCGGTAGATAGCTGGCGGCGAAGCTCTCCTCCCACGGGCTTAAACCCCTTTGATCCCGGTCATAGTAAGTTTTCAGGTAGAGCTGCCGGATCTTAGGCCCATTCGTTTTCCGCACATTCTGGATGAGGATGTTGGTGATATGCACGTAATTGCCCTGGTTGTTGATAACATTCCCGGCCAGTGCGCCCATCTGGTCGCCGGTCTCATCCGGTAAAGGCTCCAGCCAGAGCTCCGGGTTGCGCGCCGCCTGATAAGTGTTCTTTCCAACCCGTACCTCGAAATATAGGGTGCTGCCTCGCACAGAGCCGGTCATGCCAACCTGCCCGATCTGCTGCCCGCTTTTCACGGCATCGTCGACCTTGACATCTAGCTTAGACAGGTGGGCATACAACGTAAAGACGGGCTCGCTGACTCCGGGCAGGGAATGCTTCAAGATGACCAGATTGCCGTAAGTGTTGGGCCGCAGGGCATAAGTCTCCAGGCTGTCATCGCCAGCGACCACTACCGTGCCATCCGCTGCCGCCAGGACCGGAGTGCCACTCGAATTGAGGAACTGCACTCCGTTGTACGCCTCGCGGGTACGCTTATTGATACTGCCGTAGCGGGAGGAGGTATCGATGGCATTCCGCCCATCCGGTCCAATTGGGCGCGCCAACAGGAAAAATCCACTTTCGATGCATACTTTCTTTTCACATGGGGCAGTCTCAGCTGCAGGTGGGACGGCTGAGGGTGAGGTTTCTTCCGTAGCCGCAGGGGATGGGGCTGAGGGTGAGGTTTCTTCCGTAGCCGCAAGGGATGGGGCTGTGGGTTGGGAAGGGGGCGTGACCACGGCCGCGGTTTCAGCCGGCAGCTCGGTTGTGCTCCCTTTTAGCGCAGGTGTTGCATTTGTTTTGAGCTGTTGCTGGCTGCCAACGAGGCAGCTGGCTGAAACCAGCAAGATAAAACATGCGAAAAAGAAGATTGGATACCGAGGGTTTCTCATGGTCTGGATACCTCCGATCCTGTAAGCCGGTTGGCGCAGTCGCCTGGAGAGAGCGGTCCGCGACCGTTCTCCCTATCCTCCTATTATATATTCGCTTTGAGAACTATTCCTTAAGGGATTGTTGAATTCGTGTTAAAAGAAATTATGGCTGATATTCTGCCCAATCCTGGAAGGTGACCAGGTATTCCAACTGATGCTCTCCACCTCCTACGTATTGAGCGGAGAATGTGATGCGGCCCGCCACTACCTGCCCAAAAATCAAACCGCAGAACACTTCGCCATCCTTCAGGGCGCAGTTTAATGCCTCGGGTGATGTATACATCAGGTCCGTCGTCAGCCTGGAGGCAGATCCCGCCTCGCCTTTGATGTAAACCTGGACGACGGCAATGGACAAGCCGCGCGGCGCTTGAACGGTGGTCGTCCCTACGCCGCAGTTGGGACAAAGGCTAGGCGATATAGCCTGCTCCATCTCCCAATCCAGGATGTCGATGAGGTGAGGTTCTGGCAATCGGGTAGGGATGGCAGGCGTCCCCTGGGGGACCTGGTGAATGGGGGTTGGAGGGGGTGTGTAGGTAGGCTCAGGCGTGCTGGTTTCTGTGGCTGTGCTGGTGTGTGGGATCCCTGGTGCTGGGACCGTGGGGGATATAAGCGATAGCGTTGTCGTCTTTAGTTCACCCGGCGTGATCTGAGTTTTACCTCCAGGCTGTGCCAGGGTGCAAGCCGAAAAAACTCCAAGCATAACGAAAAAGAGCACGGATTTCATCACTCATCGCTTCACGGCGTGATGACCACCCGCACTTCCTTACCGAAGGACTCTAGGTTATCTAAAGTCTGGTTGATTGCATCGGCTTAGAGCGGCACGGTGCGGCTGATGACCTGCGAGAGGTCGAGGGTCCCCCGCCTCGCCCACTCGATTAACTCAGGAATCTCCTGCGCCAGGTGGTCTGAAACGCCGATGATCTCGGCTTCTTTGTTGATCAGGTCCCAGTAGGGAGCGATCTGGAAACCGTGCTCCGTGATGCCAGCGATAGCCAGCCTTCCCTGGATCGCCAATGATTTAAAGGCCTGTCCCATGGTATGCGGCAGGCCGATCAGCTCGACCGCCACGTCCACACCCCTCCCGCCGGACATGCGACGAATTTCACTAACGGGATCAAGCTGAGCACCATGGATGGGGATGGCCCCCAATTGCCGGGCCAGGTCGAGCTTGGCGGTTTTGATATCCACGGCAAAGACTTGCTGCGCGCCAGACGCCCGCGCCAATTGGATAGCCGAGGCACCCAACCCACCCGCCCCATAGACGGCGACCGTTTCACCTGGTTTGAGCCGGGCTTTATGCAGTGCGTGCAACGCAGTGGCAGACGAACACATCATGACCGCACCATGTTCAAAAGGGATTTCGGGCGGCAAAACGAAGGCGCTGCGCGCCGGGACAGCAATGAATTCAGCAAAGCCACCATCGCGGTATTTACCGATCATTTTTCCCGTCTTGCAGAACTGTTCGCTGCCCTTCAAGCAGTACTCGCAGTGACCGCAGGTCGCCATGTAGTGCAGGCACACCCGCTCGCCAGCTTTGAGATGCTCCACCTCGGCGCCGACCGTTTCAATCACGCCCGCCACCTCGTGGCCCAGGGTCATGGGGAGGGGGTGTACCGGCGATCTGCCGAGGCGGTAATGGGCGTCGGAGTGGCAAATCCCCGCCGCTTTGACCGCCACCAGGATGTCGTTGGGGCCGATCGAAGGGATGGAGACATCCTGCATTTCCAGGGGGCGTCCAGGTTGGATCAATCTAATGGCTTTCATGATGGTGTTCCTTGTTCTTTGTCGATCATGCGGATGATGCCCGCCCTTATCTCTCTTTTGTTTTACATGCCGGTCATTTCAGCGCTCAATTCCCAAAGTCGTCTGGCGTCCGGGAGTATATAAGAAGCCGGGTCAGACTGTACGGACTTTTTCCTGGTGAAATATTTACCGGAAATGTCCTCCACATCGGGAGAAGACGCCAGGTAGGTGCCCGTTCGTGCACCCTCCTTGAGAGGAAGAGCGCCGAGATGAACGATGGACATCACCAGTTTTGCCAGCAGGCCATTGTTCTTTCCAATATTGGTTGCCACAAATCCAGGGTGGAGGGCGTTGGCGGTCACCTGAAGCCCTTCGAGATGCCGGGCTAATTCGTAGGTGAAAAGCACGTTGGCCAGCTTGGATTGGCCATAAGCCCGGAAGCCGCTATAGCTACATTTGCCTTGAATATCATCGAAATCGAGTCGCGCTCCACGGTGGGAATCCGAGGAAACGTTGACGATTCGAGCGGGTGCACTGGCTTTTATGGTATCCAGCAGCAAATGGGTGAGCAAGAAATAATTCAGGTGGTTCAGGGCGAAGGTCATTTCGATCCCGTCCACGCTCTCCTGGCGTCTTAGGAAGAAAGCGCCGGCATTGTTGACCAGCACGTCAAGCCGCGAAAAGCGGCTGTGAAATTTCTCTGCCAGCTGGCGGATTTGCGCCTGCGAGGATAGATCGGCGGCGAAATAATCCACCGCTGAATTATGGGTCAGTTGATGGATGCGGGAAGCAACCGCTTCGCAACGCTGCGGGTTTCGGCTCACTAGGATCACCGTTGCCCGCATGCGGGCGAGTTCGAGCGCGGTGAACAGGCCGATCCCCGAGGTGGCGCCGGTGACCATACAGATTTTACCCTTCATAGGCCAACCTGTTTAGTGTACAACAGGTAGCGAGGTGCGTCAAATTTAGTTTTGCACGAAGGTGCCGTTGCGCAGGTCGATTAACGCCTGCTGTATCTCTTCCTGGGTATTCATCACAAACGGCCCATACGGGAAGATCGGCTCTTTGAAGGGCGCGCCAGCCATTAACATGAATCGGGCGGCGGAGCTTGCTCCGGTCTTCACGCGGATGTGGTCGCCGTCTTCAAAGACCACCATACGCACAGCCTGGATGAATTCACCCTGCCCATCGTCGTCCAGGCCGAATAGTCCTTCGCCCTCGAAGATGTAGGCAACCGTGGAATGGCCCTCTGGGACCGGTAGCAAGAACTCTGTGCTGGGTTCAAGGGTCACATCCATATAGAGCGGTTTAGCCGCGATTTCGGTTACAGGGCCCTGGACGCCCTCATATTCACCCGCCACCACGCGCATTTTAACGCCACTCTTCTGGGTGGTCGGGATGCTGGAGGCGTTCACTTCCTGGTAGCGTGGCTGGCTCATCTTCTCTGCGGCCGGTAAGTTGACCCATAATTGAAAACCGTCGATCACGCCACTCGGCCCGCGCTGGGGCATCTCTTCATGCAATATGCCACGCCCGCTGGTCATCCACTGCACGTCACCCGGGCCGATGATGCCGGCATTGCCGAGGCTATCGCGGTGGCGCACATTGCCTTCCAGGATATAGGTGACGGTCTCGATGCCCCGATGGGGGTGGGTGGGAAAGCCGCGGATGGGACCTTCGAGCGGATCGTTGAAAGCAAAATGGTCAAATAGAAGGAACGGATCGAACAGGTTGGCGCGGCTGGGCCCGAAGGAGCGGCGCAGCAGCACGCCGGCGCCTTCGATCACATACGGCGGCTCGATAATCTGTTTAACTTTGCGGGGAGAGTTTGCCATACTAATTTAATCACTCGTTTTTTATGGGATAATCCTTGTCCATATTATATCAAATACCCAGATCAAGCAAAAGACGGCAAACCCGCTGTGATATACTCTGGCAGTGTTTAGGATGGAAGAGGCGGCCTGACTGCCCATAGAATATCTTTTTATGTCCAACAATAGAACTCCTCGGTTAAAATCGTTCTGGCAAAAAGCCATCTTATGGATTTACCCCTTCTTACTGGCCTATTACCCGATTTTCGCCCTTCGCAACCATAACATTACCTACGTCGACATTTCCACCATCCTGCGCACCCTCTTGCTGGTGACAGCAGGGACAGCGGTCGTCGGGGGCGCCACATACCTGTTAGTTCGTAATCTGGAAAAAACAGGCATCCTCGTATCTGTGATCGTCCTGTTATTCCTGTCTTACGGCCACTTTTACATCCAAATAGAAGACAGCCTCGGCCATCCGATCCAGCATCGTTACCTTGTCGGGGGAGAATTTCTGATCTTGCTGGTTATCACCATCCTGATCCTTAAAAAAGATCCGGCTGCCAGAGTAATTTCGCAATTCCTGGCAACAGCCAGCGTTGTCCTGCTGGCAATGGGTCTTTTTGAATCGGCGCGTTATGACTTTGGAGTGTACCGCGCCATGTCTAACGCCTCGCAAAAGGAGGCCCCAAAGGCACAAACCCAAGATAACAAGAAATGGCCGGATTTCTATGTGATACTTCTGGACGGTCACACACGCTCGGATGTCCTCAAATCGCGCTTTGGTTACGATAACTCGGATTTCACCCGCCAGCTCAGAGAGATGGGTTTTTATGTGGCCAGTTGTAGCCAGAGTAATTATGCTTCCACAAAACTTTCGCTGACATCCGCCATTTATGGCGATTACATCCAAAACATCGTTGAGGGGGGAGCGCTGCCTCCACTGGAAACAAGCCCGATCGACCAAACGCTGAAATCTCTGGGTTATAAAACCCTGGCTTTTGAAAACCGCGCCAGCGGACATTTTGACCTGAAAGAGGATCTCCGCCTCTCGCGCAACCAGATGGCCTTCGGGAAATTCGATCTTCTGGGGGGTATCAACGAATTTGAGAAAATGATGGTAGATACGTCCTTTTTGCGCTTTGTGGTGGATACGGAACTTATACCTGGGTTTGATAACGATACCTTGCAGGAATGGGACCTGAGAGAACACTATTCTCAGACGAATTTCATTCTCTCGGAGCTGGAAAAAGTGCCCGAAATTCCGGGACGGAAATTTATCTTTGCCCATATCATGGTGCCTCACTCGCCGTACATTTTCGCTCCGGATGGCTCCTTCCGGCGTGATGTTCACGCCATCAGCGGCTACCGCTCGAATTCCGAATTTATCGACAACCGTTTACCTTCCACCCTGCACGCCATTATCGAGAAATCGGATCCGCGCCCGATCATCATTGTCATGGGAGATCATGGGCCCGCGACCCGCACAACCATCACCAAGCAAATGCGGATGGCGACTCTGGACGCTTATCTCGTCAACGACGCGGCAAAAGCGCAGATGTATCCCTCCATAACGCCGATTAACGCCATGCGGATTATCCTCAATGCGCACTTCGGAGGGGCTTATCCGCGGCTTGAGGACGTCAGTTATTATGCCTATCAGTTATCTCAACTGGATGATGCAGACATCATTGCCAACGACTGTGCGCCTGTACCTTGATCAAGACGAGCACTAATGATCGAAATCATGCCTGGTCTGAGCCTGGAAGACAATGAAGTTCGTTTCGACTATATCCGCGCTTCCGGGCCTGGGGGACAAAACGTCAATAAGGTTGCCAGCGCCATCAAGCTGTATTTCGATGTGCGCCATTCACCTTCATTGGCGGAGGAGGTGAAGGATCGCCTGGTAAAGCTGGCGGGCCGTCGCATGACGGCAGAAGGAGTGCTGGTGATCGATGCTCGCCGCTATCGCACACAGGAACAAAACCGGCTGGATGCCATCCGGCGGCTGGCTGCTCTCATCCAAAAAGCGCTCGAAAAGCCCAAGCCGCGCCTGAAGACACGGCCTAGTGTTACCGCCAGCGCAGCGCGCGTTGACGAAAAGAAACGCCGTGGGCTGATCAAGCGCGCCCGCCGCTATGACCCCGCAGATTGGGAGAATTAGTTCAACCTGGCATGAAACCAAATCTACAATATGGAGTTCTAATAGCATTGATCTCCATCCCGCTGCTGGTACCATTCTCCTCTGGTGAGGGCTTGGGGAAGAGGGCTTACAATCTGGCGGTCTCCGACCGATCTGCTTCCAGCTCGTTATCGATCACCAGCATTTCCGACAACCGCTTGGAGTTTGCGGGAGGTCAAATCCCACGTTTTGAAAAGTTTGAGATCACTTTTCAGGTTCAAAACGCAGTCGCCCAGAACTTCCAACTGCCATACGATCCTGATCCCCCTGAAGGAATAGACTCCACTTATCCAAAGCATCAAGGCATCAGCGTCGATGCTCTTTTTTTACAACCCGGTGAGACCGACTGGAACAAGGCTTACCGCCAGCCGGCCTTTTATTATCAATATTTTGACGATCAAATCAAGCCTGGCTGGGATGGCAGAAAGCGAGAATGGGTTTACCCGACGGGGAAATTCGCCTGGAAAGTCCGCTTCTCTCCCCATCTCACGGGCATCTGGCAGTACAGACTGACCGCTCAAGATGCTGCAGGTAGCGCCCAAATTTCGCCACGCGCATTTACTGTAATTGCCTCGCAAGAGAACGGATTTCTCAAAGTCAGCCCCGCCGACCCCCGCTATTTTGCGTTTGATAGCGGCAAACCTTTTCACGCCCTCGGCATCCAGGGGGCGAGCGCTTTCGAGGATCCGCTTCTGGCAAACGAACGCAATTATCAAAGGTACGGTCAAAACGGTATCAATTTGATCCGCCTCTGGATTTCCAGCCTGTATGGCACAGCCTGGTCGGAATGGTTGGGGGGCAGGAATATCTACGATGGCTACTTACCCAGAGCAGGCACCGAAGCCTTTCACGATCCGCTTCACAGGCAGGATATTCTCACCATGCGCATCGATTATGGTACCGGTGGTGATGCGGGTTGGTACGATGCCTGCCGCTTCCAGTTTTGGGATGATCCTGAAGCCGTCAAACCCCATACGAACTATCGCATGCGCGTTGAATATTGGGGGGAAAATATCAAGGGGCCGCGCCAGGCTCGTTACCCCGACTTTGGACTGGTCGGAAAGATAGATAAAGCCTGGAATGCAAATTGTTACGAGCCTGGGACGGGTACCCCGGTCACCAGCTACGGAGGCAATACATCGGATTGGGGCTTTATCGAAGGCACCTGGTCCTCGGGAGATAATAACTTCGTCCCTAGAATATACATCGGTTTAGAAAATGTGAGCGAAGGGAAGGCCTTCATTCGCTCGGTTTCCTTGAGAGAAGACCTTGGCAATGGCCAATACGGCCCAGAGGTCCTGCGAGAACCCTCATTCGAGTATGAATTGTATTATCCCGAAGAGAGCGCTTATGCCCTGGACAAAATCGTCTATCTTGCGGAGGAATATGGCGTCTATTTGAAGCTGGTCCTGATGGAAAAAAACGACATGATGTATTTAAAACTCGACGATGATGGCACCTTTGTGCTGAACGGTGAAAAAGATAATGCAGATGGATTCTACGGTCTGGGTCGGGGCATGAACAAGACTCGCTGGCTGCAACAGGCCTGGTGGCGCTATGTGCAAGCCCGCTGGGGATATTCTCCCCATATCCATTCCTGGGAGCTCATCAACGAAGGCGACCCGGGCTTGAAAAAGCACTACGAGCTCGCAGACGAACTGGGCAAAGTTATGCATTGCACGGTTTTTGGCATCGACGTTTCGCAAGGTGATGGTCAAAAATGCAGCTATGATCACCCCAACAGCCATTTGGTGACCACTTCCTTCTGGCATTCCTTTCCTGCGGCACAATTCTGGAAGAACCCGCGCTACCCGAACGTCGACTATGCAGATATCCATGCCTATATCAGCACCAGTAAGATCGGCATCTCCAACGCGGAGCTAGATAAAATGCAGTGGGATAGTGCCTACTACCATATCGGTCATAGCCTTTTACTGGGTGAACTGCAGATTGGAAAACCCATCATGAGAGGGGAGGCGGGCCTGGATTCGGTCAATCGACAAGAAGAGCAGCCCGGCTTGGCTTTAGATCGATACGGTGTCTGGCTGCACAATTTCCTTTGGTCCAGCCTTGATCCAGGAGTCCTGATCGAAATCTATTGGTGGGGAGAGAATCGAGAACGCCAGCCCGGTCCAGATGGTCAAAAAGGCCTCTATGAAATCTATCGCTACTTCGCGAATTTTATCGGCAACATCCCTTTGAATAACGGTCATTACCGCCAGGCAGGCGCGCTCTTATCAGATCCTGATCTGCGTTACGTCGGGCAAAAAGATACCCTGAATAACCGCGCCCACCTGTGGGTTTATAACATAGACCATACCTGGAAGAATGTTGTCGATGGCGTGACAGGCTTGAGCACCAGCCTGAGTGGCAATCTAATCCTGGACGGCTTCGCCCCCAATATAATCCTCCGGGTCGAATGGCATGTGTTTACCACGTACGGCACGCCGGTTATTAAATATTCTTCCACCAAAACCGATCATTCAGGAAGGATTACGCTGGCTCTCCCCATAGACCCGCAAATTACCGACGTAGGTATCAAGATCGGTGATTACAGCGCGCAAAAATAATTTGTAACCCACCAGCGCCGGGACTACCCGAGTTTCGCATCGAAAACTAAATGAGGATCTGTGAATCTTAATTTCCGGGATGGGGTTATTTAATTTACAGTAGATCATCCATTTTACGAAAATCAGGGTCGTAAATCAATTCAGGCTGTTGAAAAAGTCAGAGGAGTAAATGAAACAACGTTACTTTTAATAGCAAACCAGGCTTTAAGCTAATGCCATATAAAGCCCTAAAACGGATGGGATTTTATACGGCTCTTCTATAAGGTATTATGCAGTCCGTATAAACGCGAGTTAACCCGCTTGCTCAAAAAGTATGTGTTGGTGG
>Ga0153916_10004803_pt1 | contig 10243 bp, 8 predicted proteins | sample Opewatmetagenome_FD_109642 | JGI IMG/M metagenome (GOLD analysis project Ga0153916, IMG submission 109642) | Freshwater wetland microbial communities from Ohio, USA - Open water 3 Core 3 Depth 4 metaG | ecosystem: Environmental > Aquatic > Freshwater > Wetlands | place: USA: Ohio, Lake Erie, Old...
GACCTGCTGATTCGTAGTCTAACGCTTGGCCTAACCCCAGCTTAACATACCGCCCCTGAAGCGAGGTTTAACGCCATTGGAACAGCCTCCGTGTTGGGGCAATATGCTTCCAGACTAGCATAGTTTTTTGAGGGGGTAATTCCCTACGTTGCCCCAAATGGGGGGTGACGAGTCCCTACCCCAAGACGGACACGTTCATGGCTCTTCTGAGAATTTAGATAGGCAGGCAGACTGCTCCGCCGCTGGCTCCGAGCCTTCCCCGGCCGTCTTCCCTCGGTGAAACGGTCAGAGAATTTTTGGGCGTCTGGAGGGCAAAAATGGCTTTCGACTTTTTATCGAGTTGATAGCCTAAAACCGCTTAAATCCGATGAAAAATTCAAAGCTAGATTTGTCGAGCATATCCCATAAGGGCCTGATTTTATGGCTCACATAGGCAGAATCAACAGATCACGCGCAACAGCAATTTTTATCCCTGAGTTTATAATATAATAGCGTACCAGGATGACGTGCTGTGTTTGAGGACTCCTTCCTAACTCGAGGCGCAAACGGCCGGACCCGTCTCGCGAAGCTTCTCGCCCTGGGCATTTCTATCATCCTTCATGCGTTCCTCGTCTACACCCTCTATCACGCCCGGTTTCAAATCAAGCTCCTCCAGGTCGGTCCCGCCGTCCGGAACATAGTGATCGGGCCTTCCCTCGCGTCTTCCGCGCCGAAGGTTGTCGGCCCGGTTCGACCGGGTGGGCCGACCGGAGGGCCGCCTGCTGAAGGGGGCCCGGTTCCCGAATCCGCAGCCGGCTCCCGCCGGGCCCGACCCGCGGAGAGTGCCCCGCCACCCCCGGTTCCGGCAGGAGAGCCCGGTCCCGGAGCGGCGGCCGGCGCCGTTCCTTCGCTGTCCTCTAAATTTCAGAAGTCCCTGGCCTCGCGCCTTAAGACAGACCAGGAATCGGAGTTCAAGATCGTTCTGTCCCCGCCGGGCTCGAAGCCGGGTCCGACCACTCCTGCCGCCAAGGGACGGGTCACCGACTTTTACAGCTATATTCCAGGGCCCGTCAGCAGGCCCGGGGGAGGTTACGGCACGGGCCTGGCCAGGGGACGTGGGGGAACCGGAGGGGGGCAGAGGGCCGCGATTTCCATCCCTTTGAAAGGATACGACCTCACGCCCTGGGCCCTAAAGGTCCTTGAGGTCATCCAGAAGAACTGGGACCTTCCGCTCGTCGGAAACCTCCCGGACCAGACGCGAGTGCGAATCATCCTCATGATCAGGAAGAGCGGCGACATCTCCTCCCTCGAAGTCGTCGAGGGCACAATCCTCGACGTCCTGGACCAGGCCGCGGTAAGAGCCATCCGGGCGAGCCTGCCGTTCCCCGCCCTCCCGGCTGATTTCCCTGGAGACTTCCTGGAAGCCCACTTCGAATTTACCTATCATGATTAGAAGGATCTGCGGCGCCGGCCTCTTCTTCCTCGTCCTCGGATTCGCCTCGGCCGGCGAATGGAAGACGGAGCTCCTGGCCTGCCTCGGGCCCCGCCCGGATTACCGGAAAGCCCTCGAAGTGCTCACCGAAAAGGCCGGAGAGATGGACGCGGCCGACCTCCAGACGGCCGACGCGCTTGTCCCCTACCTCGCCTGGAAACTCGGGGATGCGGCCAAAGAACTGAACGGAATCTCCGACTACTTCGAGAAATACAAAGATAACGACCCCGAGTTCGGCTTCCTCGACGACCTCACCCACCGGGATTTTCTCAATTTCTGGATGCGCTGGAAATCGACCTACCCGCTCGTCTCCGACATGAACTTTCTCGTTCGTTCCGGGTCCTCGAGCACGAACCTGCCGGCCGGAATCGAGGTCGGACTCGACCTCACGAACGACGCCTACTACAAGCTCTCACTCGGACCGTATGCCCTTGAGGGCGGCTTTTGGCCCAAGGGATTTCACATCGTGACCGTCCCGGTCCAGGATCTTTTAGACCGCTCCGGAACATACGAGTTCGCCCTGGACCTCAAGTGCGGGGAATTCATCGTCAGGAAACCCATCAGGATCGACGTGAACATCTCCTCGGGCTCCTCCCTCGGTTCTCTGCCGCCCCCCGTCCCTCCCATTCAAGACGGTTCCAAGGTGAAGCGAGGGCCCCCCCCGCCGTCGAACCTCGAGGGCGACCTCTCCCTCTACGTCGGCGGCAAGCTCATTATGACCAGCCGGAAACTCGCTCCGAGGGTGATCCCCGTCAACATCCCCATTCCCGGCCCTTCCATGCCCGGCACCAAGCCCTACATGCCCCCGCCGAGGACTGACCCAATGGCCAACAGCGTGTCCATCCTGGACGCCATCGCTCTGACCTACCAGACACTGAAGGACCTGCTTAAGAAAAAGCCGCCGGCGCCTCCCGCCCCGACCTATCAGAAAGTCACCAACCTGTCATTCTCATTTGCCAGAGCATCAGGAGACGGCGCGATCTCGGACGCCCGGGCGGACGTCCGCCTGGACCAGGTCCGGGGAGTGATCCTCCGCCAGTAGAAGAATCGGGCGCCCAGGACAGAAAACGCTTTGACTTTTCCACGTTTCATGATATATCTTACATCAAGAGGAGATTAAGGTTTCCGGCCCTGAGGCCCTAGTCGAAGGCTGGCGACGAGGCCCGTGAAGGGAGGCTGATCATGGCAGACAAGGGGATTGAAAGGCGGTTGTGCCAGCGGTTCAAAATCCCCGGAGCCACGATTTCCTATCGAAGGGAAAGGTTCCTGTCTACCCAGGTCGGCTTTGACGAGGAATTCTGTCCGGTCCTCGATATCAGCCGGGGCGGCGTGCGCTTCCTGACGCAAAAAGCCTTGAAATTCAAATCCAAGGTGGCCCTCCAGGTCTCCATCCCCGGGGAGAGAGTGCCCCTGAATTTGAGAGGGCGAGTGCGATGGTCGTCCTTCAATCCCGGAAAGAGCTACAAGTACCAGGCCGGCGTCCAATTCAACCCCTATGGTGAAGAGAAAGGCCAGAACTATCCGGGCAACCTGGTGAAGATCATCGCCCTCGAACAGAAGTTCAGCGAGCCCCCGAGCGGAGAGGGAACGGACAAGGCTGGCGAGTTCAGTATCTAGCGCGAAGAACCGAGCTTGGGCGGCTTTTCCCCTTCCACCACGACCTCCGAATAATCGGCCATTTTCGCCAGCAATCCGTTGATGGCCTGGAGCAGGCCGAGCCGGTTCTGCCTCAGCTTCTTCTCCTCCGCCATGACGAGGACGCGGTCGAAGAACGTGTTGAGGACCGGCTGGAGCTTAAAGATGATGCCCTGGGCGTGGGCGAAATCGCCGCGCGCGACCATCGGCGCGGCGTTGTGCTCGATGATCGTGTAGGCCGAGTGGAGTTCGCGCTCCTCCTTCTCCACAAACAGGTCGGGGTTGAGCTTTGAGGCGGGCTGGCCCCGGAGGATGTTGTTGATCCTCTTGGCCATGAGGATGAACGGCTCGAATTGCGGGCTGGCTTTGAGGGAATCGAGCGCCTGGACCCTCAGCAGGACGTCCTCGACCTCGTCGACCCCCGGGCCCAGGGCGGCACTGACGAGGTCGTATCGAAACCCCTGCCTTTCCAGGATGAAGCGGAGGCGGCCCTCGAAGAACTCGAGGGCGTATCGCTTCACGCCGTCCCGCTTCGCCGTCAGCCGCTCGCCGTAGGCCGCCAGGACCTTATCGAGGAGATGGGGGAAAGAAAAGCGGAATTTCTTGTCGAGGATAATCTTGCAGACGCCATGGGCGTTCCGGCGGAGGCCGAAGGGATCGCTCGACCCGCTGACCTCGATCCCCACCCCGATGACGCCGATGATGGAATCCAGCTTGTCAGCGAGGGACAGAATCGCGCCGGCGAGCGACGAGGGCGAATCGTCCTCCAAGCTCGCGGGCTGATAGTGCTCGTAGATCGCCTGGTGGACCGCGGCGGGGTAAGACTCGAGCCGCGCGTACAGCCCGCCCATTTTGCCCTGCAGGCCGGGCAGCTCCTTGACCATCTCGGTGAGGAGGTCGGCTTTGCAGAGCAGGGCCGCTTCCGCGACTTCTTTCTTGACCTTGGCCGCATTCAGCTTGTCGCAGAGGTAAGAGACGATTTTCTTGAGTCGCTGGGCCTTGTCTTCATAGCTGCCGAGCTTTTCCTGGAAGACGACATCGCGGAGCCCTCCGGCCCTCTCGGCCAGGGAGACCTTGCGGTCCTCGTCCCAAAAGAACCGCGCGTCCTCGAGCCTGGCCCTAAGAACCCGCTCGTTTCCGCTGCGGATGAGACCCTTGGCGTCCTCTAGGGCGTCAGCGACGCCCAAAAAATAAGGAAGTTGCTTCTTGTCCCCGAGGACCGAGAAGAACTTCTGATGCTTCCTCATGGACGTGGAAAGGACCTCGATGGGCAGGTTCAGGAAACTCTCGGGAAAGGCGCCCAGGATAACCAGTGGATGCTCGACGTTGAACACCAACTCTTCGAGAAGATCCGGGTCCGGGTAAAGCCTGGCCTTGAGGGGTGCCAACTTTTCCTCGACCTGGGCTAAGATCCTCTTCTTCCGGTCCATGGGGTCGACGATGACGCACTTCCCGGCAAGCAGGTCCTGGTAATCGGAGAATGAGCCGACCTTAATTCTCTGCGGGCCCAGGACTCTGTGCCCGACGGTAGAATCAACGGACCTCAGGCCTTCGAAGCTGAGGTCCAGGCTTTTGCCGGCGAACAGGCAGAGGAGGTTATGAATAGGCCGGGAGAAACGGAACGGACTCGACCCCCAGCGCATCATCTTGGGAAAGGTCAGCGATCCCAAAATGCGGGGAACGGCCTCCGCCAGGATCACCGTGGTTGGCGTCCCGGCGGATTTCTTCTTGAAACCCAGGTATTCGCCCTTGGGCGTTTTGACGACCTCGAGGGTGCTCTCCGAAATCCCCTGGGACCTGGCGAAGCCCCGAGCCGCCTGGGTGAACTCGCCGTCAGGCCCGACGCCCGTGGACTTGGGGGGGCCGGTCACGACGACCTCCCGGTCTTCCTGGCCGGCCGCAAGATCAGCGACGACGACGAGCCGGCGGAGCGTGCCCAGGGTCCTCAGGTCGGCGACTTCGACCCGGGCCGCTCCGAGCTCCTGCCGGAATCTTCCGTCGAGCTGTTCCAGGGCTGACCGGACGTGGGAGGCGGGGAGCTCCTCGGTCAGCAGTTCCAGGAGGAATTCCATCAGGTCCCCTCTTTCCCCGCGGTGAACTTCCGGGCGATCTCGTTCACAAGGGCGCGAATCTCGGCGATCATCTTCACCCGCTCGGTGACGCTGATCGCCCGCCGCGAGTCGAGGAGGTTGAAATTGTGCGAGCACTTCAGGCACATATCGTAGGCCGGGAGGAGCAGGTTCTTCTCGATGAGACGGGCCGCCTCTTTCTCCGAAGCCCGGAAGGCGCGCCGGAGGGTGTCCACGTCGGCAGTGTTGAAGTTGTATTCGGAGAATTCCCTCTCCTCGCGGAGCCGGAGGTCGCGGTAAGTGACGTCGGACGACCAGTTGAGGTCGTAAATGTCGTCCTTCTGCTCGAGGAACATCTCAAGCCTCTCCAGGCCGTAGGTGATCTCGGCGGGGACGGGCGTGAGGTCGATCCCGCCGCACTGCTGGAAGTAGGTGAACTGGGTGATCTCGAGCCCGTCGAGCAAAACCTGCCAGCCCACGCCCCAGGCCCCGATCGTCGGCGATTCCCAGTTGTCCTCGTCGAACCGGAGGTCGTGGTCTTCGAGGGCGATGCCAAGAGACACCAGGCTCCGAACATAGATATCCTGGATGTCGTCCGGAGAAGGTTTCATGATGACCTGATACTGGAAGTGCTTCTGGACCCGGTTGGGGTTCTCCCCGTAACGGCCGTCCGTCGGTCGGCGCGATGGCTGGACATAGCCGACCCTCCAGGGCCGCCGGTCCAGGACCCTGAAGAACGTGTCGGGAGTCATCGTGCCGGCGCCGACCTCGAGGTCATAGGTCTGGGCCAGGTAACAGCCCTGGCCGGCCCAGAACTTGTGGAGGCCGAGGATCAGGTCTTGGACGGACATCTAGGATTTTTTCTCCCACTTAAGGACCGGGGTTTTGGCCGCCGCCACCTCGTCCAGCCGCCTGACGTAGGTGACGTGCGGGGCCGATTTCAGTACGTCCGGATTCTCCCTGGCTTCCCGAGCGATCGATTTCATGGCCCCGATGAATAGGTCAAGGTCGCGACGGCTCTCCGTTTCGGTTGGCTCGATCATCAAGGCGCCGTGGACGATGAGAGGGAACGACATCGTCGGCGGGTGGAGGCCGTAGTCGATCAGCCGCTTGGCGATGTCCAGGTTGGTGACGCCGAATTCCTTTTGGAACTTGTCCGAGAAAACGCACTCGTGCATGGAGGAAGCCGTGTACTTCAGATGGTAGTCCCCTTCCAAGTTTTTCCTGATGTAATTGGCGTTGAGGACGGCGTTCTCGGCGATCTCCCGGATCCCCCGGGGCCCCAGGCTCAAGATGTAGCACAGGGCCCGGACGATGACCGAGAAATTGCCGTAGAAGCTCCGGACGCGGCCGATCGTCTTCGGCCGGTCGAAGTCGAGGACAAAGCGCCCGCCCTTCTCCTCGATCACCGGAACCGGGAGGTAGGGCGCAAGGTTTTTCTTGACGCCGACCGGGCCGGACCCGGGTCCGCCGCCGCCGTGGGGCGTCGAAAATGTCTTGTGGAGGTTGAGGTGGATGACGTCGATCCCCATGTCTCCGGGCCTGACGATTCCGGTCAGGGCGTTCATGTTGGCCCCGTCCATGTAGACGAAGCCGCCGCGGGTATGAACGACCTCGGCGATCCGGCAGATGTCGCTCTCGAAGACGCCGAGGGTGTTGGGGTTGGTCACCATGAGCGCCGCCACCTCGTCGGTCATCTCTTTCTCGAGGCTCGAGACGTCTATCATCCCGTCCTCGTTCGATTTGATCTCCTTGACCGAGTAGCCGCAGATATGAGCCGACGAGGGGTTCGTGCCGTGGGCCGAATCGGGAATGAGGACGTACTTCCGCGGGTTGCCCCGGCCTTCGAGGGCGGCCCGGATGATCATCATCCCCGTAAGCTCGCCGTGGGCTCCGGCCGCCGGCTGAAGCGTGAAGGCGTCCATGCCGGTGATCTCCGCGAGGCAGCCCTCAACCAGCTTGAGGACCTCCAGGTTGCCCTGGACGAGGTCCTCGGGGGCGTTGGGATGGGAAGCGGCGAGCGGAGGATGGCTGGAGAGCTTTTCGTTGATCTTCGGATTGTACTTCATCGTGCAGGACCCGAGTGGGTAGAGTCCGACATCGACGCAGTAGTTCTTCTGCGAGAGCCGGGTGAAATGCCGGGTGACCTCCGGCTCCGAGACTTCGGGAAAGCCGTCGATCGCCCCGCGGAGCGGCACGTCGCTGAGGAGATTTCTTTTCTCCGGAACGTCCAGGGCCGCGAGCAGGCAAGCTTTTTTCCCCGGGGCGCTGAGCTCGAAGACGAGGGGTTCGCGGATTTCCTTGATCATGACAGGGCCTCCTTGAGTGCCCGGCCCAGCCGGTCGATGTCGTCCTTGCGTTTGAGCTCGGTCACGCTGACGAGAGCGCAGTTTCTGAGCTCGCCGTAGGCTCCCTCGAGCCCGATCCCGCAGAGGATTCCCTTCTCCCTCAAGGCGGCGTCGACCTCGGCCCAGGGCCTGGAGAACTCGAGGACGAACTCGTTGAAGGAGGGTCCGCCGAACTTGCGACGGACCCCGCTCGCGGACGTCAGGACGTCCATGGCATAGGCAGCCTTCTGGGCGTTCTGCCAGGCCATCTCCCTCAAACCGTCCTTGCCCAGGCTCTCGAGGAATATCGTGGCCCGCAGGGCGCAGAGAGCCTGATTCGTGCAGATGTTGGAGGTGGCCCTCTCGCGCCGGATGTGCTGCTCGCGGGTGGCCAGGGTCAGGACGTAGCCCCGGAGGCCGTCGACGTCCGTCGTCTCGCCGGCGAGCCGGCCCGGGAGCTGCCTGACATATTCCTTACGGCAGGCCATGAAGCCGAGGTAGGGGCCGCCGAAGCTCAGGGGGATCCCGAAGGACTGACCTTCGCCGGTGACGATATCGGCGCCGAGGGTCCCGGGCGCTTCGAGAAGCCCCAGAGAAAGGGCTTCTGGTACGACGGCCACAGACACGGCCTTGCGGCTGTGGGCGACTTCGGAGAGGGCCTTGACATCCTCGACGATGCCGAAGAAATTGGGCGACTGGTAGATGATTCCGGCGACCCGGTCGTCCATTCGGCCGGCTAGGGCTCCGGGATCGAGCCGGCCGTCCTTGCCGTAGGGGATTTCGACGGCCTCGATCCCGAGGTTCCTGATATAGGTCCGGATAACTTCGCGATACTGCGGATGGAGCGTCCGGGCGACAAGGACTTTGGACCTTCCCGTGATACGCTGGGCCATGAGGACCGCTTCGGCCGCGCCCGTCGCGCCTTCATAAAGGGAGGCGTTGGCGATGTCGAGCCCCGTGAGCTGGCAGATGAGCGTTTGGAACTCAAAAATGACCTGAAGAGTTCCCTGGCTGACTTCGGGCTGATAGGGCGTGTACGGACTGACGAACTCGCCTCGCGAGCTCAGATAATCGACAACGGTCGGGATGAAATGGTCGTAGGCTCCGCCCCCTAGAAAAGAGAGGTAGCGCGGATAGGAGTTCCGGCGCCCGATGTCCTCGATCCTTCGGATGAGTTCGAGCTCGGCCAGAGGCGCCGGCAGGTCCAGGTCCCTCTTGAGCCGCACGGCCTGCGGGATGCATCGAAAGAGCTCTTCCGTCGAGGACATGCCGAGGGCGGCCAGCATCTCCTTTTTATCTTTGCCGCTGAGAGAGATATAGCTCATAGACGTGACCCCCTGCGATCCAGAAAAGAGGCTCAGGCTTCGAGCCCCTCCAGCAATTTCTCGTACTCCGAGGCCTTCATCAGACCCTGGAGCTCTTTTTTGTCCTTGATCTTCAGCCGGACAATCCAGCCCTTGCCGTGCGGGTCTTTATTGAGCAGGTCGGCCGTCTGGGAGAGAGCGTCGTTGACGGCGACGACCCGCCCGGCGACGGGGGAATAGACGTCGGATACCGATTTCACCGATTCCACGACGCCGATCGACTGGTGAGTGGTGAGCTCGGCCCCGACTTGGGGCAGCTCGACGAAGATGATGTCGCCGAGTTGGTGCTGGGCAAAATCCGTGATGCCGACCAGGCCCTCATCGCCTTCGACCTTGATCCATTCGTGCTCTTTTGTGTAGTAGAAATCGTTGGGATACATCGAAACCTCCTCTTGAACTCAGGCGGCGGGCCCGCGGCCCGCGGTCTCTGCCCGTTTATTTTTTCTCGGCCTTTTTGTAAAAAGGCGTGGGGATAACCCTCGCCTTAATCATCTTATCCCTGATGCCGACCTCGAATTCCGCGCCGATGGCCGTGGCCTCGATGGGGAGATAGACAAGCCCGATGGCCTTCTTCAGGAATGGCGAAAACGTCCCGGAACAAACCTCGGAAACCTTCTGCCCTTTCACGAAGACTGGGTAATGGGGCCGGGCGATGCCCTTGTCAACCAACTCGAAACCAGCGAGCTTCCTCTTGAGGCCCTCGGCCAGCTGCTTTTCGATGACGGGCTTGCCCAGGAAATCTCCCTTCTGGAGCTTGACGATCCATTTCAAGTCCGCTTCGAGGACCGTCGTTGTGTCAGAGATGTCGTTGCCGTAGAGCATGAGCTTAGCTTCGAGCCGCAGGGTATCGCGGGCGCCGAGCCCGACCGGAAGAAGCCCAACGGGCGTCCCCTTTTCGATGATCGACATCCAGACCGGAGCAGGCTTGGGGTTCGACGTATAGACCTCGAACCCATCCTCGCCTGTATAACCCGTCCTGGAAACCAGGCCATCGATGCCCGCCACCTTTCCCTTTGCCCACCAGAACGACTTCATCGCCGCCAGGTCAACGTCGGTCAGGGGCTGGAGGATTTTCTCCGCCAAAGGCCCCTGGAGGGCGACCTGGGAGTAGGAGTCGCTCTGGTTTTCGACCTGGACGTTGAATCCCTTGACGTGGCCGGCGACCCAGGCGAAGTCCTTGTCCACGTTGGCCGCGTTGACCACGAGGAAATATTTCTCCGGCTTTTCGAAGCAGTAGACGAGCAGATCGTCGACGAAGGTCGAGTCCGGGGTCATGAGGGCGGTGTATTGAACCTGCCCTGGGAGAAGCCGGGCGACGTCGTTGGGGGTTAGCCACTGGACATAGGCCAGGGCGTCCTTGCCCGTAACGAGAATCTC
>Ga0153916_10004804_pt1 | contig 10242 bp, 10 predicted proteins | sample Opewatmetagenome_FD_109642 | JGI IMG/M metagenome (GOLD analysis project Ga0153916, IMG submission 109642) | Freshwater wetland microbial communities from Ohio, USA - Open water 3 Core 3 Depth 4 metaG | ecosystem: Environmental > Aquatic > Freshwater > Wetlands | place: USA: Ohio, Lake Erie...
TACGCGCCGAGCGGGAAGGGGCAACAGCCATTGTCTGTGCTCCCATTGTGTCGAGTATTATCGAACAGCTGGTCCATATTCCTGTAGCCACCATTGTTCCCCGGGAATCTGTGCAGCGGGCAATCGAACTTGCTGCGCGAAAGGCATGGCTTTAATCTTTTTTCGCGCCCTTCAATAGGATCAGAGGTTGTTTTGGGATGCATAATGATGTGGTGCGGCGAGGGCGCCTTACAGGTGAGAGATCCGGGGAGATGATGCACTTTTTATCATCGATGGATGCTGACCGGCATCTGGCCGATGCAGATGTTCTTGTTGATATCGCCCATATCATGATGCTCTATAAACAGCGGATTATCGAACGGGAGACCGCCCGCCCTCTCCTTTCGGCGCTGCTCCAACTCTATGACAACGGAATTCCTGAACCTGTATTTGACGATCAATTTGAGGACATCCACGCAGGTATCGAGTCCTTCCTCATCGAAACGGTCGGTGAGGAAGTTGGGGGAAGACTTCATATCGGGCGCTCTCGAAATGATGAAGTTTGCGCGTGCCTGCGCATCAGGATCCGGGAAGATTTACTCAAGCAGCTGGCAATTCTCTGTAAACTGCGACATGTTCTTATCTCCCTTGCCAGTGAGCATTCCGAAACAGTCATGCCCGGTTTTACTCACTTCCAGCATGCCCAGCCAACAACCCTCGCTCATCACCTCCTCTCTTATGAGCAGGCTTTTTCCCGGGATTTTGAACGCCTGATGGAGGCATATTCCCGGGTAAATCGTTCTCCACTCGGAGCTGCAGCATTTGCCTCTACCAGCTTTCCAGTAAACCGTGAGTATACTGCAGCTCTGCTCGGGTTTGACGGGGTGATCGGAAATACCATGGACGCAGTAGCCTCACGAGATTTTGCCCTTGAAGTCCTGGCCGCGCTGTCCATTATGATGACCTTAGTGAGTAGGCTCTGCGAGGATATGATCCTCTGGAGCTCGAGATTCATCAGGTTTGTCAACCTCGATGATGCATTCTGCTCCACAAGCTCTATCATGCCCCAGAAGAAGAATCCCGACAGCGCCGAGATCATGCGCGCAAAAACCGGATCTGTACTCGGGGCATACATCGCAGCAGCCACCATTGTCAAAGCGCTTCCGATGAGCTATAACCGGGACCTCCAGGAACTCACCCCCAGCCTGATCCGGGGGGTTCATGATGCCAAACACAGCTCGGCACTACTCGCTGAGATGCTGGCTTCAGCAACCTTCAATCCCGAGCGGATGCGACAGGAAGCCGGGTACGGGGACACAACGGCAACCGACCTTGCTGATATGCTGGTCCGCCGTTTTGGTATCCCCTTCCGTACCGCTCACAGCATCGTAGGGCGGGCGGTCCAGAAAGGAAATTTCGAGATTGCAACGCTCGACCAAGCTGCAACCGAGATTAGTGGGATCTCTCTCTCGGGAAAAGGATTGACAGGGTCTGATATCAGCGAGGCTCTTGATGTGGACAAAGGCCTTGCTGAGAAGCGGGCGACTGGAAGCCCCTCAAAAATCTCTGTTGTTGCAGCAATCGAAGAGCGTAAGGGACTGCTGACTGGAGACCAGAAATGGCTTGAGGAGAAAAAGAAACTGCTTTTAGACGCAATCCTAGATCTCATTAGGGATGCACGGAGGATTGCGGAGTGACCGGGGAGTTATCGTCCGGTGATTCCGTCGTCTGCCGCTTTGGGAAAAAACCTGTGAGCGGGACCTTCATCACCAGTCGAGACGGGCTTGCAGTAGTCAAGCTCGAGACCGGGTACAATATTGGGGTTCCTGTTACAGCTCTTACCTTTGTTTCCCGGCCGGAGATTGTAGTATCTCCTGAAATAACGGTAACCCAGGATGAATCGCTCCCGAAACTCTCCATCGTGTCAACTGGCGGAACAATAGCCAGCCGGATCGATTATCGGACAGGGGCGGTAACCAGCCAGTTTGATGCCGAAGATATCCTCCGGGCCATTCCTCGGCTGCGGATGATAGGGCGGTACCGGGCACGGAAACTCACAACGATCCTTTCTGAAAATATGACTCCTGTCATCTGGCAGAATCTTTCAAAGGCAGTCTACGAAGAGATACAGCAAGGTGCGGAAGGTGTCATCGTCACCCACGGAACTGACACCATGGCCTTCAGCGCCGCGGCTATTAGTTTCATGCTTGATACATCGGTACCGGTTATTTTTGTGGGATCACAACGTTCGGCTGACCGCCCAAGCAGCGACAATACCATGAATGCCCTCTGCAGCGCAAGCGTTGCGGCGAGCGAACTCTCAGAAGTTGCGGTGGTGATGCATGGTTCTTCGAATGACGATTACTGCGCCATCCACCGGGGGACCCGTGTCAGGAAAATGCATACCTCGCGGAGGGATGCATTCAGGAGCATCGGAGTGCCTCCAATAGGGAGCGTGGAATATCCGTCACTCTCTGTCCGGCTTGAGCAATTCGCTTTGCGTAGGGGGTCAGTTGAACCTGCCCTCCGGAACGGAATTGAGGAGCACTGCGGTCTTCTTAGTTTCTATCCTGGGATGTCCCCATCCAGTGTCGAGGCATTCTCAGGATTTGCCGGGTTGGTTCTCTCAGGGACAGGTCTTGGGCATATCAGTACCGCACTCATTCCTGCCATCCGGGCACTTATCGCAAACGGGACCGTAGTGGTGATGACGTCCCAGTGTTTGCACGGGCGAGTCTGCGACCGGGTGTATGACACTGGACGCGATCTCATAAAAGCCGGAGTTATCGAGGGGGAGGACATGCTTCCGGAGGTTGCACTGGTGAAACTGATGTGGGTACTAGGGAACCAGGAGGATCGCCAGTCACAGGAGCTCCTGATGAGAACCAATCTCAAAGGGGAGTTCACAGGGAGGTCTGTCAATGGATTTTGATGCGCTCGGCCTTAAGGCAGGTATAGAGATTCACCAGCAGCTGAATACTCGGGAGAAGCTCTTCTGCCACTGCCCTACCATTCTCAGAAAATTCGATGAAAGGACCGGGGAGATATTCCGTTACCTTAGAGCGACAGAGAGCGAACTTGGCGAGATCGATCGGGCAGCACAGGAAGAAATGAAACATGAGCGATTGTTCTGTTATTATCGATATGACACGACCTGCCTTGTTGAATGCGACGAAGAACCTCCGGCATCTCTCAATCCTGAAGCGATCGAGATAAGCAACATCATCGCCCGGATGTTCTCGATGACCCCGATCGGGCAGGTACATACCATGCGAAAGCTGGTGATTGATGGATCCAATACCAGCGGTTTCCAAAGAACGGCCTTAGTGGCTATTGATGGGGTTTTACCCAATGGGGGCAGTATTGATACTATCTGCCTTGAGGAGGAGGCAGCTCAGCGGGTGGAGGGTGATACCTTCTCTCTCGACCGTCTTGGAATACCGTTGGTGGAGATTACCACCTCTCCCTGCATGCATACCCCTGAAGAAGTTCTCGAAATTGCTCGATATCTGGGCATGGTACTCAGATCGACCGGTAGGGTCAAGAGAGGCCTGGGGACCATCCGGCAGGACATCAATATTTCCATCCGCGAAGGTGCCCGGGTAGAGATAAAGGGAGTCCAGGACCTAGATCTCATCGCCGAGGTCGTCAGAAGAGAAGTCCTTCGTCAGAAGAATCTGCTCGATATCATGGCCAAGCTCCGGGAACGTGGAGCGGCAGTCCTTCCGGAACCCGTTGATGTTACAGGGCTCTTTGAGCATACAGAATCAACAATCATGAAAAAAGCATCGCAGATCCTTGCGATACGGCTCCCGGGATTTGCCGAGCTAGTGGGAACCGAGATCCAGCCCGGCAGAAGGCTCGGAAGTGAATTCTCAGATTACGCCCGGAAATGTGGCGTCGGGGGAATCTTCCATACCGATGAACTCCCTGCATATGGAATCACATCTGGTGAGGTTTCGGTTCTCCGGAAAACCCTGTCGGCCGGGGAAGATGAGTGCATCATCCTAGTTGCTGCGAATGCAGAAAAAGCGCTCTGTGCAGCTCAGCAGGTAATCTTCCGGGCAGCAACCTCTCTCCGGGGAGTGCCGGAGGAGACGAGAAAGATGCTTGAAGACGGGAGCACGGCATATATGCGGCCACTACCTGGTGCTGCCCGAATGTATCCCGAGACCGATGTCTATCCGGTTACCATCGACCGCGACTGGTATGATCTGCTCCCGATTCCCGAACTCTTGACCGAGAAGAGGGACAGGTTTGTCCGTGAATATCATCTCGATCCTACCCTATCATCCCATCTTGTCTCATCAGAGCGGGTGTTCCTCTTTGAGCGTGCGGTGTCTATCGGGATTTCCCCATCCCTTGCGGCACGAACCCTCCTTGCGACCTTGAAAGAGCTGTCGCGTGCCGGGATCGATACATCCCATATCTCAGATGAAGACCTCCTCGGTGTGCTACATGCTGTTGAAGAGGGCAGGGCAGCAAAAGAGGCAGTCCCCCGTATTCTTGAGCAGATGGCTGCCGGCGCAAAGATTGACCAAGCCCTCAAAGAATGTGCCCCCGCTGTCTCACGCGAAGAGCTAGAGATCGTGGTGCGCCGGATCGTTAAAGAACGGAGCAGTTTAATCACCGAACGGGGTCTTGGCTCTCTTGGCCCCCTCATGGGCGTAGTAATGACTGAAGTCCGGGGTTCTGCTGATGGTAAGTTGGTGAGCGAGGTTCTTAAGCAGGAGATTTCCAGGTATCTGAAGGAAAGCGGGGCTGCTGCGCGGTAAGAAGGTTTAAGAAAAAGCACGCCGTATGATTTAAGGAGTTCTGAATATGGGAAAGACAGGAACAACCCAGTGGATCCAGGTTAAGGGAGTAAAAGGCCAGATACGACTCGTACCCAAATCAGAGGCAGAATTGAAGAGACCAGGGCCCAACCAGCGGTTCAAGGCGGGAGCCTCGCTCAAGAAGCTTGAGCAGGATACCGGCGACGGACGCGGCGGACAGCGTGGCGCACGCAGAGGCCGCGGGGGTCGTGGCGGCCGCGGCGGAGGCCGAGGCGGCCGTGCCGATTCCGGCCCAGCAGCAAACCCAATGGTCCGGAAAGCGATGCGCCGTTCAAAGTCTTCCATGATGGGTGTTAAGCAAAAGTCCGCCCGTTGATTGGGACCGGAACAATATCATCCATCTTTTTTTGCGTACCTTGCGTTATTCCGTAACTATCTTGATGAAATGAGATGATAGTGAGAACATGGATCTGAAGACCGCTGTCAAGAGCTACCAGTTTGCAGAGCGGGCGAAATCCGAACTTATCATCTCTTCCCAACTGGTCATTGCCCTGGCCGGATTTCCTGATGCCGAGAAGAAGGGGGGCAGGAGGATGCTCATCATGGTCCTTGATTCGGTCAGGGCAGAGCTCCAGTTTGCCTATCGCGGTACAGAACGGAATGAGTTTAAAAGAGCAATAGACCTGATGGGTGAAGCCATCAGCCTCGTCGAGAGTGACCAGTACGGTTCAGCCTCCCTGAAAATATCAGAGTCTGTCAGCATGGTAACCACCGCTGCACAGGAGGCATGGCAGGTCCTCGGTGAGCATGGACTCATCTGAATTCCTGGAGTTTCTGGCTGCCCGTTGCTCGGTCAGAGATTATAGCGATGAGAAGGTCACCGATAACGAAGCGGTCTTTTTGCTCGATTGCGCGAGCACTGCCCCGAGTGCGGGAAATCTTGAGGCATGGGATGTTGTACTGGTCAGGGATCCCGAACGAATGGAATCTCTCTCTGACGCCGCCTTGGGGCAGTCCCAGGTGAAGAATGCCGCACTCCTAATGGTTGTCTGTGCCAATTATATACGATCGATGTCACGGTATGGTGAGCGAGGGATTCTGTACGCAGTCCAGGACGCAACAATTGCCTGCACCTATATAATGCTTGCTGGTCATGCCATCCAGCTTCGTTCCTGCTGGGTGGGAGCATTTGATGAGGAGGAGGTTCGTGCCATTCTTGACTTACCCACGCACGTCAGGCCTATTGCGATTCTCTGCATCGGTAAGGGAAGACTACCTTCCGACCTCACTGGGCGGATGCCGGTAGCCGAACACCTCCATTATGAGGGCTGGTAGGGAGAAGATCAGCTATGCCCGATTACCTAGTTGTGCTGGAATCAGCATGGATCATAAAAGATGTAAAATCACTTGACGATGCTGTGGGGATTGCCATCAGCGAGGCCGGAAAACGGTTAAATCCTACGGCAAAATTTGTTGAGATCGAGGCTGGGATGCTCGCCTGCCCTTTTTGTGAAGGAGAGCTAAATACAGCCCTCGTCGTTGCAAATACTGCTCTCGTAGGGCTCCTGCTTGAAATGAAAGTATTCCGGGCGGACTCACCCGATCATGCGGCCAAGATTGCTCGTTCGGTTATTGGAAAAGCCCTCCGTGACATACCACTTCAGGTAAAGGACGTGTGCGAGTTATGATCTATGTGGTCGGTCACACGGCAATCGATCATATTTCCCGGGTGCATTCAATTCCCCCGCGAAATGCTTCGGCAATAATCATCGACCGTAAAATTTTTTTTGGGGGTGGGGCGGCAAACATTGCAGCCGGTATCGCTCAACTCGGGGGAGCAGCGACCCTAGTAAGTGCTATTGGTGACGATTTTGCCGGCAGCGAATATGAAAGATGGCTTGAGGAACTAAAGGTACAGCGTCAATTCTTCACTGTCCCCGGTACCCATACGGCAACTGCATTCATGTTTACTGATGAATCCGGGGACCAGATCACCTCCTTCGAATGGGGAGCATCAAAGGTTTTCCGGGTCTCTGAACCCGCAAACTTCCCGTTTGTCCATATGGCCACGGCCGATCCGATCTTCAATGTCAAAGTAACCGAACAGGCAGGATTCTCATCGTTTGATCCCGGGCAGGATATTCATCGCTATGATGCCGATCAGCTCGATACAATCATCTCAAGGATCTCCCTGCTTTTTGCAAACCAGCACGAGGTCGAAGGCATGTGCAGGATTCTGGGGATCCAAAGGAAGGAACTGATTGAAAAAGTCCCCATGGCGGTCTTTACTCGGGGTGCAATGGGTAGTACACTCTACCATGGGGGTGGCGAAGAGCATATTCCCGCAATTCCTGTGAAAATGGCCGATCCTACCGGAGCCGGGGACGCCTATCGTGCAGGATTCCTCACGGCATTTGTCCGTGGTTTTCCTCCTTCAGTCTGCTGCAGGGTGGGTTCGGTTTGTGCCTCCTTTGTCGTTGAGGTTCCCGGATGTCAGACAAATCTCCCTGACTGGGAACAGATGGGGCAGCGATACAGGGACTCTTTTGGAACTTCTGACGATATACTATAGGTATATCATGAGAACATAAGATCAAGGGCAGGAGCGAAAAGACCGGATGAGCATTGTCAGCGGCGATGTAAAGATGGAGCATCTTTCCCGCTATATTTTTGTTGCCCCCTCGTGGCCGGTATCCATTACCATTGTTATCATTCTCGGTGTGCTGATTGATGGGGCAAGTCTCCGGTTTGCCCAGAATATCCACTTCTTCGGGACCCTGGCCTTTACCCTACCGGCTCTTTTTGGGTTTCTGCTGACCGGCCCCCTAGTAACCTTCTCTGGCGGGCGTATTACCTGGAATCGCTCAGCCCTGCTCGCCCTTTCCTGCACGGTGCTGGGTGTTATCATAACCCTCACCGGCCTGGTGGCAAGTAAAAACCTGCTCCCCCTCTCCTATGCCATCACCCTCGGGTTTATCTTCGGATCCCGGCTAATTGTCCTGGTTGCTATCGCTGATTACCGTATCAGTCGGATGGTCCCTCCCGCATTTACCCAGAGCGGATTGGGTATCCTGCTCGGAATGCTTTTTTTTGAACCACCGTTCCTACTTCTTGCGCTCCTTTTTCACTTAGTATTCGGAGCCGGTTTCATTCTTCTGATTTGGGCAATCGAGCGGCCGCTTCACCGGGCATTCCATATTCATGCCCTCAGTTTTCTGAATACTTTCATTGCCCACCTGACCGATGGCTCAAAGACGATGGAGGATTTTTTCCGGGAGATTGGCGAGGAGGTGTATGTCCCACAGGTCAGCCTGTTCTTCCGAAAAGAGAAGGGTTGCGGAATTATTTTTACGGTCCCAAACGTCCACCCCGGACCGATAGGAGATATCGGGGGAGGAAATCTCCCGACATACCTACAGTCTGCCTTTCCAGAGCTGGTGATGGTCTCTCACGGCACAGCAACCCATGATTTTAATCTGGTCGCTGAGGAAGAGATTGAAAAGATCGTCTCGGCAGTTCGTGCCGGGAGGGACAGGCTCTCCTACTCGGGCCAGGTAAGCAGGTCATTTCGGCATCAGGAAGGGTCTGTATCTCTCCTTTCCCAGGTATTTGGGACTACCCTCTTGATAGTCAGTACCCGATCCCCGGAAAGGACCGAAGATATCGATTATGGTATCGGAATGGCCATTATGGGCGAAGGTCACCGTACCTTTCCCCATATTGCGTTCGTGGACGCCCATAATTGTTTTACCGGGGATATTTCCACGGTGCAGCCTGGTTCCCTTACAGCACTCGAATATCAGACGGCAGCTCTCTCCGCAGTCACAACCGGACCGCTTCTCGTTCAATATCCCCTTGAGGCAGGAGCCTCGCAGACGCCTCTCCCCTTCTCCCGTGACCAGGGATTCGGCAGTCAGGGCATCGAAACCCTGGTGGTGCGAGCCGGAGGCCAGACCACAGCCTACGTTCTAATTGACGGTAACAACATTTTCGCCGGGGTCAGAGAAGTCCTCCGGGATCATGTACTGACCTTGGTCGATGAAGCAGAGGTCATGACCACCGATTCTCACGTGGTCAATATCTTCAGCGGGAAGAACCCAGTCGGGCTCAATGTCCCACCAAACCAAATAATCCCCTATGTCGACCGTTCGGTCCGTGATTCCCTCGATGATCTATCTCCAGCCGATAGTGCAGGGGACACGGCATTGTGCGAACGGGTGATTGTTTTTGGGTCGCAGCGAATCGCCCAGGTGGCGAGTACCATTAATACCATGGTGCTCTTCATACCACCTCTCTCGATTGCCATGCTGCTCCTAGCATTTCTCCTCTCGATCATCATCTATTTGATTATCGTTTAAGTGGGGGGTCATCCCGCCCGGATCTGACAGGTCATAGCCTGTGGAGTTTGTAATCTGGAGACCGGGATGATCAGCCCTTGTGGGAAGCATGAAGATCCTTTCAAGAGAGATTACCCATCAAGTGGAGAATTCCAAAAGCAGAAAACACAATCAGGGTGGCCCGAGTAATCGTTAAAATTGACCACCATGGCCTGCACCTGGAAACATAATTGATGCATGAGAGTATCAGCCATTGATCAATTAGAGTATCAGCATTTTGTGCTTAATCCAGGTGCCAGACCATGCTGGCTTCATTGTTTTGTTGTATTGTACTCTTTATAAATCTTTCCATTAAGTTCGGCGAAAGAACCGTTAATTTTTAAATAGGAGGACATTCCGGGCGCATGATAAATTCACAAACGCGGGGCGTATCGGGTTCGTAGAATACTGGTTTTCCTGGGATCATAAAAGTCTGTAAAAATCATTATTTTTAAAAATTAAGGCATTTATAGCGTCCGACACCATCTTTACATAGTTTGGGTACCAATAGATCAGGGTGGTGAAGTGACATGGTTAATGTGGCATCTGTCTTCTACACACGGGCGGGCACCGCCCGCCGCTCAGGGAGAGGACTCTCAATAGAGTTATCCGGTGCACGGTATTTTATTACCCCCGACGACATTCCGGCACTGATGATCCATCATCCGGTCGATATTGTCGATCAGGGGGGTGAGCTGGAAGGAACAGCCTGGCTCTCACCCATCCTTGACACTAAAAAACAGGATCTAACTGCTGTCATCCGCCAGCGTCTCTATGTTGTCGGATATCGTGATCTCTCCAGGATTCTCAACGGACGTTCGCAAACCGCCCCCGTCAAGGAATATCACCCGGTATAATCGAGCCGTCCCCCAGATTCTGTTCAGTTTCTCTTAACCCTTTTTATTTCTTCCGATACTTGGGTTATTCTTATGTATCTGAGCCTGTTAGTTCCCTACCCTTTTGAGATAATCGGACGATACTTCTGTTCATGGACCCCCTAACCCATACATTTGCGGTTATGATCATCGTCCCCGACGTCATTTCCGGTCCATACCTTTTTGTCCTGGTTCTGGGAGCAGTTATCCCTGATATCGACATCCTCTTCAAGCCGA
>Ga0153916_10004805_pt1 | contig 10242 bp, 6 predicted proteins | sample Opewatmetagenome_FD_109642 | JGI IMG/M metagenome (GOLD analysis project Ga0153916, IMG submission 109642) | Freshwater wetland microbial communities from Ohio, USA - Open water 3 Core 3 Depth 4 metaG | ecosystem: Environmental > Aquatic > Freshwater > Wetlands | place: USA: Ohio, Lake Erie, Old...
GGGATGGAGGCAGGCGAGCTGCCCGTATGGCTATCCGCACTTGAGCGACAGCCGGAAACCGAGCCTGAGCTGGAGATGCTCTTTGGGCCACAGGTCATGGCAGCACCCGCTGAAGAGACACCCACACCTGAGGCTGAGGCTGAGCCTGAGGTCATCAGCGATACCCAACCCACACGCGTCCGCACGCCCGAAGAAGTCACTCCTACCGAAGAAGTGGAGCTGCCCCCAGCGCAAGTCCCGGGTGAAGAGATTCCCGAATGGCTGCGAGGGCTGGGTGAAGAGCAGCCCGCCCCTGAGACTTTGTTCGAAGCCCCCACGGAAGAGCCTGCGCTCGAAGCCCTGGAAGGCGTCTCGGCTGAGACACCCGCAGTTGAAATGCCCGCGGCAGAAACCGCCGCGGAGGCACCGCCTGAGGCCTCCGAAGCTGCCGGCATTTCGCAGGCGGATGATGAAGCATTCGCCTGGCTTGAAGGACTGGCGGCTCGCATGGGCGCACAGGAAGCCATGTTGCTGACGCCTGAAGAACGCGTGGAAACGCCTCCCGAATGGGTACAAAAAGCCTCAGAAGAAGAAGCGGCTGCCTTGCCTATGGAGGAGGTCGAGACGGCTCCCACCCCCGAAGCCGCACCGGAAGAAGAAATCCCGCCGGAGGCTCTCGCGACCGAGGGCGTCCTTCCTGAGGCGGTTATGCCAGTGGAGATTCCTCCCATGGAGGAGGTGACCAAAGAGCTGGTAACACCGCAGGAGATGGCGCTACCAGAAGCTGAGCAGTTCGAGCCAGTAGCTCCCATGGAAGAGGCGGCCGAGGAACGGATACCGCCGCAGGAGATGGCTTTACCCGAAGCCGAGCAGTTCGAGCCGGTGGCTCCTATGGAAGAGACGGCCAGAGAATTGGTCCCGCCTAGAGCCGAGGGCGAGCTGCTCGAAGAGGTGCCTCCCACAGAAATCCAACCCGAGGTGCCTGAAGTTCCTCCGGAGCTGCCGCCCTGGTTGGCTGGCGTAGAACAACAGTTGGGGCCGACTGAAGAAGAGCCCGCCTGGATGCCTCCTGGGGAAGCGCAACCTGAAGCGGCGGCTGGACCCGTCGAGGTCCCGCCGAGGGTAGAGCCATTCCAACCCATCGAACCCGCTGCACCCATGCTGGATCTCAACGAGGCTGGTCTGGCGGACCTCGAACGGATACCCGGCGTGGGCTACACCCGTGCCCTGGCAGTGCTCACGTATCGCCAGGCTTTCGGGCCCTTCGGGAGCGTGGATGAGCTGGTCAACGTCGCCGGATTTGACGAGGCTCTGGTAGACACACTGAAGGACCGCCTCGGGATCGGCGAAGCCCAACCGGTCGAGGCTGTCGGAGAAGCCGTTGACATCCACCAGGTAACTCTAATCCAGGCGCGCAACGCCCTCATCCAGGGCAACACCCAACAAGCGGCGTCCCATTACTCAAGCCTGATCAAAGCGCAACAATTCATTCCCGAAGTACTCCAGGACCTGAATGAAGCCCTGTACCGCTTCCCTGTGGATGTCTCGATCTGGGAAACCCTTGGGGATGTGCACGTGCGCAGCGGACACCTGCAGGATGCCCTGGATGCCTATACCAAAGCCGAGGAGCTGATCCGATAACTGCCAACTTTGAAAAAACCCTGGTATTGGTAAAACCCGACGGGGTGCAGCGGGGATTAGTCGGGGAGGTCATCTCCCGCCTGGAAAGGCGCGGTCTGCGCCTGGTGGGAGCAAAGTTCATGCCGGTCAGCCGGAATCTGGCCGAGACCCATTACGCCATCCATAAGGGTAAGACGTTTTACGATGGCTTGATCCGCTATATCACCTCCGCGCCGGTGATGGCGATGGTGTGGGAAGGCCCCAACGCCGTCGCCGCCGTGCGCCAGACAATGGGCGCCACCCGCCCTACCGAAGCTGCCCCTGGCTCTCTGCGGCACGATTTCGCCCTAGAAGTGGGCCGCAACCTGACCCACGCCTCCGATTCACCCGAAAACGGCGAGCAGGAAGTAGCCCTATGGTTCAAGCCAGGTGAGCTGGTATCCTGGGAGCGCTCAAACGATCGTTGGATCTTCGAGTAACTTAATCCCTTTTTTATAAGGATATTTACCGGTGTTTAATCCAGAAAAAATCCAAGCCTCACTCGAGGGTATTCTTCCTTGCGTCCAAAAGCCCGGACGCTATACTGGCGGCGAGCTAAACCAGGTACTGAAGGACTGGGACAACGTTCAAACGCACGTTGCCCTGGTCTTTCCCGATATTTATGATATCGGCATGTCGAACCTGGGTCTGGCGATCCTCTACGATCTGATCAACCAGCGCGGCGATGCGCTTGCCGAACGTGCCTTCAGCCCCTGGAACGATATGGAAGCTGCCATGCGACGCTCGGGCGTGCCGCTCTACTCGCTGGAGAGCAAACGTTCGCTGGCAGAATTTGACATCGTCGGTTTCTCGTTGCCTTACGAGACGCTGTATACCAATACCTTGAATGCCCTCGACTTGGTTGGAATCCCGCTCTTCTCCGCACAGCGCGACGAGGGTCACCCCCTGGTGATTGCCGGAGGGCACGCCACCTTCAACCCAGAGCCAATGCATGCCTTCATCGATGCCTTTGTCATCGGCGAAGGCGAAGACGTCATCCATGAGATCATCCAAGTCCATCAAGAGTGGCGTCAGGCAGGAGGCAGCCGCGATCGTCTCCTGCGCGCTCTGGCGCAGCTCTGGGGAGTATATGTCCCGTCTTTATATCGAGCGGAGTACTACCCCGACGGGACTTTTTCCCACATCGAAAAGCTAGCGGAGGAGGCCCCTCTGCCCGTCATCAAACGCATTGTCCCCAAGCTGCCTCCTCCCCCCACCAACCTCATCGTCCCGTATATCGACACCATCCACAACCGCTTCCCGGTTGAGATCATGCGGGGCTGCACGCGTGGCTGTCGCTTCTGTCACGCCGGCATGATCACCCGTCCTGTGCGCGAGCGTCCGGTGCAGGAAGTCGTCGATGCCATCGCCACCGCCATCCAGAAGACCGGCTTTGAAGAAATCGGCCTGCTCTCGCTGTCCTCTTCTGACTATACGCATATCCTGGAGCTGGTCAACGCAGTCAGCCAGCGCTTTAGCGGAAAGCATCTGTCCATCTCGCTGCCATCCCTGCGCATCGAATCTTTCTCCGTCGACCTGATGGATGCCCTGAAAGATTCCCGCCGGGGTGGTTTTACCCTGGCTCCGGAGGCCGCCACCGAGCGCATGCGCGAGATCATCAATAAACCCGTGAGCACTGTGCAGCTGCTGGAAACCGCTCGAGCGATCTACTCCCGCGGCTGGACGACGATCAAGCTTTACTTCATGATCGGGCACCCCTCGGAGACACTGGAGGATGTGCAGGCCATTGCCGACCTGTGTAAAGCGGTCCTGTCGGAAGGCCGCAAGCTGATTGGCGGGCGCGCCCAGGTACACGCCGGGGTGAGCACATTCGTGCCTAAACCGCATACACCATTCCAGTGGGTGCCATGCGATACGGTCGAACAGATCCTCGCCAAGCAGGTACTACTCAAAAAGGCTTTACGTGGCAATGGGCTCAAGCTGACCTGGAATAACCCCGAAGACACCTTGCTGGAGGCCTGGCTATCCCGAGGCGACCGGCGCATGGCCGAGGTGGTCTACCAGGCCTGGCAGCGCGGCGCAAAATTCGATGCCTGGAAGGAGTGCTTCCGTTACGATGTGTGGCTCGATGCCTTCCGGTCAGTCGGGCTGGAACCCGCATTTTACACCCACCGCGAGCGTCCCATCGATGAGACCTTCCCCTGGGAGCACATCAGCACCTCGGTGCGCAAGAAATTCCTCACTGAAGATTATTTGTGGAGCCTGCAGGGCAAGACTCGCGTCGATTGCCGGGAGCGTTGTTTCGCTTGTGGCATCCTGCCAACCTTTGCAGACATGCGCCGTACCCACCCGGGCGAGGTCTGGCAATGCCCCGAAGTAAAGTCCAAGAAGATCCCGGTTCAATCCATTCTGGAAAAGGGAGTGGAGAAGGGAGAATCGAGAATAGTCAACCCTATATCGATTACCTCTTAAACTACTCTCTATTCTCTACTCTCATCTCTCGATACCCCTCCAATGCGCCTGAGGATCACATTTGCCAAGACCGAGGCCATGCGGTACACGGGCCACCTGGACCTGCACCGCACCTGGGAGCGCACCCTGCGCCGCGCCGGCCTGCCCCTGGCTTACAGCCAGGGCTTTAAACCCCACCCGCGCATCGTTCTCGCCTCAGCCCTGCCCCTCGGATGCACCAGCGAATGCGAGCTGGTTGACGTCTGGCTGGAAGAGCAACTGCCTCTTGACCATATCCATGGCACCCTGCAACAAGCCATGCCGCCCGGGCTGCACGTGCTTCAGGTAGCGGAAGTTGATCCCGCATTGCCGGCGCTTCCCACCCAATTGTCAGCTTCTGAGTTTCAAATAACTTTCCGTTCATCGGTACCAGATCTGGATATGCGCCTGGAACAGCTTCTCCATGCCTCGGAGCTGCCCAGGGTCTGGCGAGAGAAAGCCTACGACTTGCGACCGCTGATCTTCGAAATTCGCCGACTGCCAGATGACGAGCACGAATGCCAGCAGATCACTGTCACGCTGGCAGCTCAAGAGGGTCGTACGGGCAGACCCGAAGAAGTTGTGCTCGCCCTGTCAGGTGAGCCAGAAATGAGCCTCATCCACAGGACCAAACTAATATTTCAAAGCAACCATTAAATAAGATACTTGTCTCTCCGGATTACCTATGCTACACTAACGGGCGCGATGGGCTTCTTCCTTTCACTGATTTCCGGTTTTTTGCCGATGCTCCTCTATGCTGGTTTTGTCTACTGGCTCGACCGCTACGAAAGAGAGCCGAAAGTCCTGCTGGGGGGCGTTTTCATTTGGGGGGCAGTCGTCGCTGCCGGCGCAGCATTTTTCACCAATACGCTGCTAGGCATTGGGGTCTATCTTTTCACCAACTCGGAATCGCTTACCGAATGGACTACCGGTTCGATCATCGCACCGGTTATAGAGGAAACCCTGAAAGGCCTGGCTGTCCTAGTCGTGTACCTGGTCTTCCTCACCGAATTTGATTCGGTGCTGGATGGGATCATCTATGCCGCCATTACCGCATTGGGTTTCGCAGCCTCCGAGAACGTGTATTACATTTACACTGTGGGGTTTCTCAAAGGCCAGTACTCAGGTCTCCTGGTGATGACCTTCGTACGGGTGCTACTGGTAGGCTGGCAACACCCATTCTATACCTCCTTCATCGGCATTGGTCTGGCCGTTACACGATTAAGTCGCAACCAAGTAGTCAAAATTGTCGCGCCGGTGGTGGGGTGGAGCCTGGCAGTTTTTTTACACTCGCTGCACAATACGATGGTGCACCTGTTCTCCGGCCCAGGCGGGCTATTGATCAACACAGTGACCGACTGGACAGGCTGGCTGTTTATTTTTATCGTCGTTATCCTGGCCATACAAAATGAGCAGCGTAATATCGCCTCTCAGCTCAAAGAAGAAGTGAACACAGGGACAATTTCTGAGGAACAATACCTGACGGCCTATTCCGCCTGGGCCCAAAGCCTGGCGAGCCTGGGCGCTTTGCGATCCGGGAGGTATCGAGCTACCCGCCGCTTCTACCAGTTGGCTGCTGAATTGGCCCATAAAAAGCGCCAACTCAGCCAGATGGGCGAAGAACTCGGCAACAGCGCCATCATTGAACGGCTACGCCAAGAGCTGAGAAGCCTATCTCCGATGGCTCACCCGTAATTTTATGAGGGACTATGGTAAAATTTCAATCCGGCAGGAAAAAACTAATCACCCATTAGCCCCCATAGCTCAGTGGATAGAGCGTTGGCCTCCGGAGCCAAAAACGGCAGTTCGAGCCTGCCTGGGGGTGCAAATCCAAAAAAGAGACCTGTTTGCGGGTTACGACCCGCAAACAGGTCTCTTGTAATGGAATGGCAGCCGGGAGGCTGCCACAAGACACTCGCCCAAGTGTCCTATTGCATAGTTTACATCAAATTCTGCAATTAATTGCTTTCATAACTGAAAGATTGCATATGCTTTCACCACTGTCAGGAAAGTTAAGATCTGTGGGCAAGATTATAATCATCCTTTAGAATGGCACCCACCCGTCACATTTCATTCTTCCTGGCGCTTTCGCTCCTGATCAGCGCTTGTTCCCCGCTCACACGAATCCACGAGCAGCCAACGTATGGCAGCATGCGTTGGGCTTATGCCGACCTGCGCCTGCTGGATCCCCCCGACGCTCCTCGACCAACCCGGGATGTAATCGCCGCCTACCTACGCTTCATCTCCCCACGGGACGGTCTAAGCTCCCTTTTAGACTTGCTCAACAGAGCCCCTGAAAAGGAAATCCAGCTACGCCTTGACTTTCTGGATTTGACTTACCAGAACGATTGCGATATATACCTTGCCATCGATTACGCCCCTGGCGGCTCATCTCTAGCGCCGTGGGGCGGGGAAACTCAAATCGACTGGGACACACTGGTACTCCTGACAGCCGCGGGGCAAATTCAGGCTTTTGATACCCAACTAAACGCTACTCGAGGATTATCAATCCGTGCTGTAAGAAATCCCGTGTTGGACACGTTAGAGATTACATTGGATTCCAAAGCATTCAACGGGGTAACGCAGGGTATCCATATTCAAATCGTCACCGTTGCCCCAGCCGGAGGAGCGATTGCCGACACCATCGGCCCGTTTGATTCGAATTCTCCCCCTCCCCCACCAGCACCCCTGCTCTTTGCCTTTTGGAATAGCCTCCCCGCAACCACGCCTGCTTTGGCCCTGCGCCGCTGGGACGGCGCCCATACCGGCCCATTGGGTGGGCGCCACGGGCTATCCAATCTTCTGCGCGCTGCCAGAAATTACCGCATTCCGTTAACCCTCTTGGACCTGAAATCCCCGATATCGCTCTCTGCGCTGGATTACGTGGACGGCCTGCCGCTCGTCCGCAAAATGGCTTTGGATGGCTTGCTTACTCTACCAGAAACCATCCCCGATGTATCCTCTCTATACGAACTTTCCCCGCCCAACACCATACCCGCGGACTATTTCTCTTCCGCCCTCGGCTTCAGCCGCCAAGCCTCGCTGGCCTTCGACCTGCCTCCCAGCCAGTTTATCTATTCGCCATTAGACTTCGGATTGCCGTATGACGGTCGCGTGGTATTCGCAAGAACGCAGCCTCAAGGGAATGAAAAGCTTAAGATCCAAGGTGCGACGAGTCTTTTGCGCTGGCGCGAGAAAGTGGTGATACCTATCCCCGAGGATTTGTTATCCGAACAAGCTACTTTGAGTGGCCTTTCAATGGATGCCCGCCGGGAGTTGCTTCGGACAGCATTAGCCAATGATTCCGGGAGCACATCCCTATTGATCCTGGGAGGAGATCTTCCCTTCAGTGAATGGGGAGTGCCTCAAATTGCCCGTACCGGGTTCGACTACCTTTCCGCCCATCCCTGGATTCGGGTGCTGGGCTCCAACGACCTGCTCGGCATGCTCCCAGCATCAAGCTTTGCCGTGCCTGAAGCTCTAGCCTCCAAGAGAGTACCAGCCTCCCTTACATCAAATAGCCCGGTTTCGAGACAATTCGTCGACCAGCTATCAAAATGGTCGTCTTCGCCGCTGAGCCAGGTGGCCTGGCAGACACTCTTCTCTTTATACGCACCCCAGTCGCCGGATCCACCGCAATTATTGGCCTTACGCGCCAACTACCTGGGTCAGTTGGGTGTGCTTCTCGCCGCAGCCCGTTGGTCTTCGGCCCCTGTTGCGGGGTTTACGTGTTTGGTTGACCTCGATCAGGATGGATTGCCAGAATGCCTATTGACATCGGAGACTGTATTTGCTGCATTCGGGTCGGATTCTGGCGTATTGACTCATTTGTTGATCAAAACGCCTTCCGGAGTCCACCAGGTGATCGCCCCCTCCTCCCAATTTGTGGTTGGTTTGAGCGATCCTGCCTCTTGGGAGCTGGATAGGGGCCTGGATGCTGATCCTTCAGTCTTGCCGGGCGCTTTCACCGACAAAAGTGGTCCCTACACACCTGACTTGAAGAATAACGAGCTGATATTTTCGGGCGATGGCATTGTAAAAACCTATTTTCTAACCCCAAGCGGCATCCATGTGGATTACCGGTCTGAGCATCCTCTATCCACCAAGGTGCCTCTGGCCCTGGATGAATGGGTGCGGTTCACACCCGGCTGGGGAGAACGTTATTCAGGGGATCTCGCCGCCTGTGGCTTTATCTGGCAGCTCAGCTTGGGTCCAAGCGTCCAGGTCTGTACAGATGCTGGCATCTCGAGCAATTTATATAACGTCACGCGCAAGATCATGTCCTCTCCTGAAGATCCAAACGTCGAATTTCCGCCCGGGCACTTCTTGCCCTTCCCTCTAGCAGTTCTGACTCTGGATGCAACCGGGGATTTTTCCGTGGAAATTTCCCTATCGGATTAATTCTTCTGGAGGGATAGCGCCAGGACACTCGCCAACAATGCAATCAATGCTGTCAACTGGAATACAGGCAGGAAGCCCCATTGGTCGGCTATATACCCACACAACAATGTGCCGAGAGCACCGCAAGAGAACATGAAGCCCAGGATGAGCCCCGAAGCCAGGGCCATCCCGCCAGGGATGATACGCTGGGCAAGCACCACCAGGATACTGTGAACAGCACCGGTTAACACTCCGGCTAAAGGGATCAGAATATAAAGCCAAGGAGACCATCCTACCCGAGATACCAGGTAAAGAGGGATCGAAGCCAGCGCCAAAGAGGTTGCTGCTACACGGCGCTTTCCAAAACGATCAGCCAGGCTACCACCCAGACCAATACCGAACGCCGAACCTCCCAAAAACATAGCTGCAATAGGGCCATAGACGCCAGCGCTTTGACCCAGGTCACTCAAATACTTGGGTACGTACGTGATCATATTCTGCTGAGACCAGGCCTGGAACGCTGCGACTAGCGCAAATGTGAGAACAGGCCATGCTCCTTTGCTCCGTTCGAAACCCATGGTATACGTTCCATTACCCCCAGGGGAGAGAGTAGACGGGAGAGATAGCGCCCCGATACCTAGTTGCTTGGCGGCATTCAGCCCTATCACTCCGACCAGACCGACAAGCCACAACAATCCTACCAACCCAAATCGATCTAGAACGGGTCCTGCCACAACCGGTCCAAGAAAATTCCCCGTCTGGCCAAAAACAAAGAAATAAGCCGTGGAGGTGGTCTCTCTTCCTGCAAAATGAGTTCTACTTTGCAGAACGGCTTGCATTGTGCCAGCAGGATGAAATGCTGCCGAACCCATCGCTGCCAGCACCAACAACCACAAAGCCAGGGGACCTGGCGTTATCAAGGCCAGGGAGAAAAAAAACGCCATCCATAGCACTCCGCCAGGGATCACCCAACGCGATCCCAGCCGGTCTGCAAAAAAGCCGAAAACTGGCTGGAATATAGCGCCGGCAAAAACATATACCGTGCTGAAAAAGCCAAGGGCTGTGTTCGTCAACCCGAGCGGTACACTTAGAAACGTCAGAATAACCGCACGCTGGCCGTTGAGCAGATCGACAGCAAAGTGACTCAACGCCACAGATGAAAACAGGGCATCGAGAAGAAGCGACATTGAGGTTTGCCCTTCATAGGTTATAGATTTTTCTATCTTGGATGATAGCGTACACAGCAGGCAGGAGATAATAACGGAAAGGCCGGCCTTGTGAGATTCTCGAGCGGATCTCGGATGAAGAAATCTCGAGCAAAGGCGACTCAACAAACAAAAGTTTCTGCAGAATTCCCGGAAGAACCCTTTCTAGATTCTCCAGGTCTACGTGATCGTCCGGACGGTGCATTACCCCGATACCCCCACAGGCTTCGACGAATTGATGCGGTCGGTGCCAGGTAGGTAGATCGTGAAGGGAGTCACCTCCCATAAGGTAGATAAGATCTTTTCCTGCAAAAGCCTGGGCTAAAAGACGAACGGTATCGACGGCATAATATGGTGCGGGGCGATCAATATCGACCCGGGAGACTTGGAAGAGTGGGTTATCGCCAATCGCTGCTGCGAGCATATCCAGGCGGTGTTGGAGGGCAGCCAGAGGTTGGCCGCGCTTATGAGGAGGGCCTGCCGTTAATACCCATAACACCTGCTCCAGACCCAACTGCGACTGTGCTTCTGCCGCGAGGATCAGGTGCCCCACATGAGGGGGGTCAAA
>Ga0153916_10004806_pt1 | contig 10239 bp, 11 predicted proteins | sample Opewatmetagenome_FD_109642 | JGI IMG/M metagenome (GOLD analysis project Ga0153916, IMG submission 109642) | Freshwater wetland microbial communities from Ohio, USA - Open water 3 Core 3 Depth 4 metaG | ecosystem: Environmental > Aquatic > Freshwater > Wetlands | place: USA: Ohio, Lake Erie...
CGACAGCGTCCACGCCGTGGAGGTCGCGAAGAGCGGAATCGTCTCCACACTCCATGCAATCGACGAGTGGGAGAACCCCTTCGCGAACGGGCCCGGTGAGACGGACGGACAGGCGCTCGAGATCTTCACCGAATACCTGGCCTCGTTCATCAAAGCCAACCAGGTGAAAGCCACCATCGCCTCGATCGCGCTTGACAGCTCCTCCCTCTTCATCCACCGTCTCCCGGTGGAGGAGAACTCCTCAGACGGCGCCATCCGCGAGCAGATCCGCTGGGAGACCGAGCAGTATTTCCCCGGCACCGCATCATCGGACTTCATCAGCGACTACCACCGCATGGCGCGCTTCCCGTCGGTGCGGCTGAACGAGGTGCTGAGCGTCTCCGTGCGGCGCGCGACCGCGCAGGGTCTGGAAAAGGCCCTCGCAAGCGTCGGCCTCCGCCTCCACATCCTCGACGCCGACCATTTCAGCGCGGAAACCACGTTCCGCCAGAACTACCCCGATGCCCTCCGCCGCCACACCGCCCTGATGGGAATCAAGAGCCACCGCATCGACGCGACGGTGCTCAAGAACGGGAACATGGAATCCTACGCCTACACGCCGGTGCAAAGCCTGGAAGACATCCCCGATCGCGTCGCCTCACTGCACCGCGAGAACGGCGACGTCCCCTCCATTGTCGTCTATGGCTCCGCCCTGAACGCCGAACTTCTGACGCGGATCCGCCGCGCGGCCACCGTCCTCGTCGAGGCCCTCAACCCCCTGCGCAACGTCACCATCGCGAATTCCCTCCGCGTGGGCGAACACCTCTCGAGCCCATCCTACCGGTTCGCCGCCGTCCTCGGCGTGGCCCTCAGGCGGGAATGACCCATGCGGATCATTACCGGCATCTACAAAGGACGCTCGATCAGGACCGTTGGCGGCCTCTCCGTACGCCCCGCGACAGACCGCGTCCGCCAGACGATCTTCAACATGCTCGCCACCAGGATGGCTTTCGAGGGAATCTCGGCCCTCGACCTCTTCGCGGGGAGCGGGAGCCTGGGCCTGGAAGCCCTCAGCCGCGGCGCGGCACGGGTCGTCTTCGTGGAAAGCGGACGGGAGGCAGCAGAGTGCCTCCACACAACCCTGGAGGAGTATGGCTGCACGCACTCGGCCCGCGTCGTCTGCGACGACGCGGGATATTTCCTCCAGCTGGAAAACGACACCTATGACCTTGTCTTCGCCGACCCCCCCTATGCGTTCGCGGGAACGGCGGATCTTCCCCGGCAGATCTTCTCGGCGAACCTCGTCCGCCCCGGCGGATACCTCCTGATCGAGCACGCACACGTGCTCTCCTTCGCCAGCACAGACCTCTATACGGCCGGACCGGCGAAACGGTTCGGCAGAACGATCGTCACCTTCTTCCAGAAAGCGGCATCATGAACAACCGGATCGCAGTCTACCCCGGGACCTTTGATCCCATCACGTACGGACACATGGATGTCATCCAGCGCGCGACGCGCCTCTACTCCCGCGTCATCGTCCTGGTGGCCCGGAACTCCTCCAAGACCCCCCTCTTCACCGACGACGAGCGGATCGCCATGATCCGGGAAGTCTTCAGGGGGAAGAAAAACGTCGAGGTGGACGGCTTCGACGGACTCCTCGTCCACTACGCGCGGCGCAGACACGCCTCGGTGATCATCCGCGGCCTCCGGGCGGTGTCGGATTTCGAGTTCGAATTCCAGATGGCCCTCACCAACCGGAAACTCGCCCCCTCGATCGACACGGTCTTTCTCGTCCCGCACGAAAAATACACCTACCTGAATTCAACGATTGTGCGCGAAGTGGCGCGCCTGGGAGGGGACGTGTCGGATTTCGTCCCCCCGGGCGTGCGCCGGCGACTTCTGGAAAAAGTGCGCTGACGAAGAGAGGAAACCCGCGTCACGCTGATGGGTGTTGTATCGGTAGAGATCGAGGTGCAAGAAAGACGCAAGCCATGCCAACGTACGAGTACCAGTGCAGAAACTGCGGTCACGAACTCGAGGAGTTCCAGTCCATCACCGAGGAGCCCCTCGTCCATTGCCCCGAGTGCGGCACGGACAGCCTCGCACGTATCATCGGTGGAGGAGCAGGGCTCATCTTCAAGGGGACGGGATTCTATCTGACCGACTACAAGAAAACCTCGGCGTCTTCCTCGAAGAAAGACGAGAAACCTCCCGCCTCCCCTTCCTCGGAAAAGAAATGAACGGGGCGCCCCGACAGGGCGCCCCTTCTGTTGACCGGACGGATCTTCGACCTACTTTTCCTTCTCTTTTAACGACAGCACCGCGAGCTTCTCGCCGCGCATCACTCCCTTCACCTCGAAGTAATGTCCCCGCTCCTTCTTCGATGCCTTGATGGCCTTCTTTGCCAGCGTGTCGCCGCGGGCATCGAACTTCACCCACTTCCCCTCCACCATGACGCCGTACCCCGAGGCAGCGCATTCTTCCATCAGCGCGCACGCCTTCGTGTGCCGCAAGGCACGCGCCTCGGCGTTCGGCTTCCCCGAAAGAGCCGCCCCGCAGGAGGCATCCATCAGGTACCCGCGAAGCGTCACCTTCCCCGCCGGCTCCTGAGCCAGAAGCGTCACGGCCGCAACGCACAGAGCAACCAGAATCAGTATCCGTTTCATCGCCCTCCCCTCCCGCACTACTGATAACGATCCAGCTTGAATTTCTCCCCGAGATACAACTTCCTGGCCTCGGGATCGTTCGCCAGAAACTCCGCAGTCCCCGCTTTCAGGATCTTCCCCTCGAACAGGAGATACGAACGATCGGTGATCGACAGCGTCTCGTGCACGTTGTGGTCGGTGATCAGGACGCCGATTCCTCGCTCCTTCAGACTCCCGACAATCCTCATGATGTCCTCCACCGCGATCGGGTCGATTCCCGCGAACGGCTCATCAAGAAGGATGAACTTCGGGTCCGTCGCCAGCGCCCGGGCAATCTCGGTACGCCGGCGCTCCCCCCCGGAGAGCGTGTACGCCTTGTTCCGTGCGAGGTGAGCAATGTTGAAATCCGCCATCAACCGGGCGCAGCGGGCTTTCCCCTCCTCCATGGGAATCCCCCGCATCTGGAGAACCGACAGGATGTTCTCCTCAACGCTCATCTTCCGGAATATCGACGCCTCCTGCGGCAAATACCCGATCCCCTTGCGCGCCCTCTGGTACATCGGGATCGAGGTGATCTCCTCGTTGTCCAGAAAAACCTTCCCCGCCTCCGGCCTGATCATGCCGACGATCATGTAGAACGTCGTCGTCTTCCCGGCGCCGTTCGGACCCAGAAGCCCGACCACCTCCCCCTGCCGGACATCGACGCTGACGTCGCTGACGACCGTCCGCTTCCTGTACCGCTTGACGAGCCCTTCGGATCGAAGTTCGAGTGTCATGGACCTTACCGGCGTGGTGGTTGCTGCGTGAACTCTTTTCTCCCCGGCCGCGTCGCCTGCCAGGCGAAGCCGGGAAGACGGTACTCGGCCTCGCGCCGCCGGAGCATGTTCTCCGGATAATACGCGCCTTCGACGCCGCTGAAGAACCGGATATCGGTGATTTTGCCGTCGGCGAAATCCATCACGATCCTGTCACCGCTCGTCCGGTTCACCCCGTTCCCCAGAGAATCCTCATACAGGTGGTAGACGCTGATTGCACGCTCCAGCACCTCTATCCGGCGGAGCTTCTTGCTGGCGAACTCCATGGTGAGGCTCTCGCCGGTGAGCTGATCGAACCGCTCGGGGAAAAGGGAATCGCTGCGCGACGCGGCGAAGGCGGACCCTCTCACCACGACACGGTCGATCGCCCGCTTCCGCAGATAGATGTTCATCGAATCCCCCGTCACCTGCGTCTCCTGATACCAGACGACCGGGGCACTGCGGAGCAGGATGCTGTCTCCCGCCGTGTAGAATCTGGCTAGCCCGCACACGGCCGCGATGTCCGCGCGGAGGATCCTGACGCTGTCGGTCGCCACCAGGCACCGGAGCGTATCCCGGAACGACTCCATCACTGCCGCCCGCACATACAGCGTGTCGATCCCCGATGAGGACGAGTCGCGCTGGGTCAGCAGCGGGCGGAGCGTCATCCTGCTGTATTGCCGCGCGGAGGCATGCTCAAGCCTCCCCCCCGTGATCGTCACGCCATCACGCTCGCTCCGGACCGTCACGTTCCCCACGGCGATGGAGGCCTTTGTGTTCCGGAAGTACGTGACGGAATCAGCCGTCACCGTGGACGCGGAATCCCTGATCGTGATATTCCGGCGGAACCTCGCCACGCGCGACTCGACATCGTACGTCCCCTCCTGCGCCGTCAGCACGGTGGTCGGATCCTCCAGACGGATGCCGTCGTACCCTTCCGCCCTCCGCTCATCCCGCAGGTACGTCCCGCGGGGAGCGTGCAGGATGACGCTGTCGTCGTTCACCATGACGTTGCCGATCAGATCGAACCGCCCCCGGCGGATGAACTGGATCGCCCGGTCACAGGAGATCCTGACGTTCTCCTGCAGGATGCGAACGTTCCCGACGAGCTCCCTGACATCCTCCCCGTTAATGACCCGTCCGACAAGGCTGTCGGCATGCTCCAGGACAACCACCTTCCCCGCCTGCTGCGCGCCGGTCCTCGACCCTGAGAGGAGGAGAAGGAGAATGCAGCCCACGGTGCGCGAAAGCCCGGCGTCAGTCATAGGTGGTCCGCTGCCCGGTGACCCGGAAGATCCGGTAATTGCGCAGGTTCTGATCGCTGACCATACCGTGTCCCATGATGTGCTCGGTCGGCGAAACAATATCGACAAAAGCATCGGTGTGGATCTTGCGCTCGGCGTTGTTCCAGAAAAGGCTGTCGGTGCGAAGGATCGTCCCGCTGTCCGAGGTGACGATCACGTTCTCGTGCGCTTCGAAGTTCTGCGTCCGGTCGTCCACCCTCCCCCGCCGGGCGGTCAGGACGGAGGTATGGACCTCCTCCTCGTTGTAGAAGTCGACGTGGATGCTGTCCGAAAGGAGCGTCGATTGGCGAGCGCTGAAGACCGCGATATGGCCCGCCCAGAGGACGGCCTTGACGCGAGAGGAATCGCTGAAGCGCACCGTGCTGTTCCAGCTCTCCTGGTCGGGGATCTCCGCCTGGGAAATGGGGAGTATCGAGGGCCGGATCTTCTCTTCGCACCCGGGCGCCGCGGCCAGCAGGAGAGCGAGCAGGACGACTGTGCGCCTCACTGTGAGTCCTCTTCCCGCAGGCCCGCGTTCACCAGGTCGTGCAGATGGACCACGCCGACCGGGACGCTACGCCCGTCGACGACGATGATCTGGGTGATCTTGAACGCCTCCATCTCCTGCAGCACCGCCCCGGCAAGCGAGCCCTGCCGCGCGGTCTTCGGGTTGCGGGTCATGACGTCGGATGCGGTGAAGGCCGAAATGTCGCTTGTCTTCTGCAGCAGCCGGCGCAGGTCGCCGTCGGTGATGATCCCCTCCAGCGTCCCGTCCTGCCGCATGACACAGGTACACCCGAGCCGCTTGCTGGTCATCTCCATGATGGCGTCCTTCAGGGGGACTCCCGGCGCGACGCGCGGAATGGCGTCGCCCGACGTCATCAGCTCATCCACCTTCAGAAGGAGCCGCCGGCCAAGACTCCCTCCGGGGTGAAACATCGCGAAATCCTCCTTGTCGAAATCGCGCCGATCGAGAAGCGCCACCGCAAGCGCGTCGCCCAGGGCGAGCGTCGCCGTGGTCGAAGCGGTCGGCGCCAGGTCGTGCGGGCAGGCCTCCGCTTCCACAGAAGCGTCGAGCACAACATCGGCCTGCTGCGCCAGCGCCGAACGAAGCGCGCCCACCATCGCCACGATGGGCACACCCAGCCTCCTGAACATCGGAAGCAGCCTGTTCATCTCGGCGGTGTTGCCGCTCTTGGAAATGCAAATGACGACGTCGTCCCTGCCGACAATCCCCAGATCGCCATGCACGGCGTCCGACGGGTGAAGAAAAACCGCGGGCGTCCCCGTGGAATTCAGGGTGGCAACGATCTTCCGCGCGATGATGCCCGACTTCCCCACGCCCGTCACGATCACCCGCCCCTTGCACTGCTCGAGGAGATCCACCGCCCGCGCAAATTCCTTCCCCACCCGCGGGACAAGAGCCTGAACGGCACTCCCCTCGATCGCGATGACCTGTCTCCCCTTTTCTATAGTCCGATCTGAAGTCTGCATGTCAGTTTCCTGCTTTCAGGAGTGCGCGCAGCCAGCGGAGCAGTCCCCGTTCCGGCGCCGCGGCGGCTGCGGGCTGCACATCCACCCGCTTGCGGGCGATGTTGTAGGCGACAAATGCCGCGCGGAGATCCGCGTCCGTCGTCGTGGAAAGCTCGTCGAAGAGCAGCCCCGGCGCCAGAGCCCGGCCAGGGTCGCGGATCTGCTTCTGCAGCATCAACTCGTTGTGAAAATTCGTCACCGGAATCGGATGATTCATCCCCGTGGCGCCGTCATGGAGCCAGAGACGCTTCTCCGCTTCGGCGATCGCAAGGACGGTGCGTCCGTCGATCGCAACCTCGCGAACCGCGGCCCCCGTGGCGGGTGAACGCGCGCCGGGCTTCCACTCCGCGTACGTCCAGCGGCGCTTCTCCTCAAAATGATCGGGAATCTCCTCATCGTGCGCAGAAACGATCTCCACGTCGATCTGATCCCCCGCGCATTCCCGCACCGTGATCGTGTAGTAATCCTTCGTCGTCTCCACCACCCCGTACGCCACCACCGGCGAGAGAGGAGAGGTGAGATCCGGGACGTCGCCGGGACGCCCGAGAACCAGGTTCCCGGCCCCCCGCCTCCCCTCCCCGATCACCTGCATCACTTCCAGAAATTCCCGATACCGCCGATACCCCGGACGGTCCGGCGGGAGCACACTCTCCAGCAGATCCCGCTCCTTCAGGCGCAATGTCCGCGGATACGTCGCCATGCTACCAGCGCTTCACCATTGCATCGATTGCCACCACCTGCTCAAGCAGCGGGCCGAGCAGGTCGAGCCGCAGCTGGCTGGCGGCATCACTCAACGCCCGGGGAGGATCTGGATGCACCTCGATGAAAAGTCCGTCGATCCCCGCCGCCGCCCCCGCACGCGCAAGGGGGGCGATGTACTCCGGCTCACCCCCCGACCTGCCGCTCTCCCCCCCCGGTAGCTGCACGGCATGCGTCGCATCCAGCACCACGGGATACCCCGTCCGCGCCATGATGGCCAGGGAACGCATGTCCACCACAAGATTGTGATACCCGAACGACGTCCCCCGCTCCGTCAGGAGTATCCTGTTGTTTCCCGTCGCAAGGACTTTCGCCGCCGCACTGGCCATGTCGTCGGGGGCCAGGAATTGCCCCTTCTTGATGTTCACGGCCCGCCCGGTGCGGCCCGCCGACTCCAGGAGATCCGTCTGCCGGCAGAGAAACGCGGGGATCTGAAGCACATCCGCCACCTCGGCCGCCGCCGACGCCTCCACCTCAGAGTGAACGTCGGTCAGGACCGGCATGCCAAACTCCTTCTTCACTTCCGCCAGAATCGCGAGCGCCCGTTCCATGCCGATGCCGACAAACGACGTGCCGCTCGTCCGGTTTGCCTTCCGATACGAGGACTTGAAGATCACCCCCACGCCGCGCGCATCCGCCTCACGCCTGACCACCTCGGCAGTACGAAGCACGAGCTCCCTGCTCTCCACCACGCAGGGTCCGGCAATCAACACCAGAGGCGCACGATCGCCGATGACGACCGAACCGATCTCGACTCTCACATCGTTTCTCCTTTCCGGCTCCGCCGCCGGGCTCCGGCCCAAAAATACTAAAATTCGTAGCGACAATCAAAGAAAGCGACCCGCAACACTGTGATATGTGCGGAGTTTTGCGTATCCTTGCCGTGTGCAGCACTCGGCGTACGCAAAAATCAATCTCGGCCTGCGCGTCCTGGAACGGCGACCGGACGGTTTTCACAACATCGAGACGATCTTCCACCGCATCGCCCTGTCCGATCGCCTGACGTTCGAACCTGCCGACGATATCCAGGTCGTCTCCAGTGATGCCGCCGCGCCCGGGGACCAGACCAACCTCTGTTACCGCGCCGCCCTCCTCCTTCGCGAACTGACGGGATCACGCTCGGGCGTCCGGATCACGCTCGAGAAGCAGATCCCCGTCGGCGCCGGCCTCGGCGGAGGAAGCAGCGACGCTGCAACAGTCCTGAAGCACCTCCCGCGCTTCTGGCAGACAACCGTGGACCCGGCCCGCATGCTCGGCGCCGCACTCCGGCTCGGATCCGACGTCCCCTTCTTCCTCAGAAACCAGAGCGCTCACGCTCTCGGACGCGGCGAAATCCTGGAATACTTCCCCCTGACACTCCCCTATACAATCCTCCTCTGCAGCCCGGCAATCCCGGTGTCGACCGCATGGGCATACAGTCAGATCACGCCTCGACCCGCCGGGAAAACTGAGGGGAAGGATCTGAAGGGAATCCTGATGCAGGGGATCGCACAGCCCGACGTCCTGCGCGCAGAACTGGTCAACGACTTCGAGCCGGCTGTATTCGCCGCCCACCCTGAAATCGCGGCGGTCAAAAAGACCATTCTCGACGCGGGCGCACTCTTTGCCCTGATGTCAGGGAGCGGATCCAGTGTCTATGGACTCTTCAGCGACGCTTCCTCCGCATCACGGACCGCCGCCGGGTTCCAGAAACAGGGCTACCGCGTCTCCCTGACTCCCCCGGGCTTCCATCCCGGAGAGCAGCAATGACGACCCCGCGGCACAGGCAGCCCATGCCAGAGAGCAGGAGGCTGGCAGCCACACTCCTGACCGCAGCCACCACCCTCCTCCCCGGCCTCTTCGCCGCCACGTCAATCTTCCCCTGCCCGCTCACAGCCCAGGAGCAGAAGAGGACGACCACCGTACGGATGGAAGGTGCAGACACCGTCTCCCAGCGCCGCGACACAGTCGTCATCTATCCCCCCCCGCAATCCTGGGGGTCGCTCGACACGCAACTCCCCTCCGCCTCAACGCTCTCGCGGGCCGCCCTCTCCTGGCAGCCCGGCCGGTGGGTCGGTGAGGCGTTCCACTCAGTGGCAGGCTTCACACTCCTCGACCCCGGGAGCGAGGGGGAGTACACCGAAATCTTCGCCCGAGGCATCGACGGGCGGGGAGTGGGATTCCTTGTCGACGGCAGATCGGTTCAGGACCCCCTGAGCGGGCTGGCCAATCCCTACCACCTCCGGTGGATCGGGATCGACCGCCTCGAGGTCGTCACGGGCCCGCGCTCGTTCCTCTACGGGCTGAACACGCAGGGGGCAGCGATCAACCTCGTGACAAGAGATTTCAACGCGGTCAAACCCTACTCTCGGATCGCCTACGGTGAGGGCCCCGACGAGTTCTCCTTCAGCGACGGCGAGTTCATCCAGAACATCAGCCGACGGTTGAATGTCCACGCCGGGTTTCAGCACCTGGGGACCGATGGTGCCTACCCGAATTCGCCGCATGACCAGTGGAACGTCGGGGGGAGGGTCCGATACCACATCTCCGGGGATTTCGCCCTGATACTTTCGGGCGAGTATCTCTCCACGCAGACCGGACTGAACGGCGGCATTGCTCCAGCGGCAGCAGGATCCACGCTCGCATTCCTTCCGCTTCGGGCCCCCCTGGTCAACACGGACGCATACGAGAAGCTGACGCGCGGCAACGTGGACCTCTCGCTAGCCGGGTACTGGGCAGACAGCACGGCCCTCTTCCGGGCAACATTCTACACCACGAGCGAGCTTCGCGAATACCGGGACGAAGAAAACCGCGCGCTCCCCAACGGCATCCTTATCCGGTCCGACCACCGCGTGAACACCTCCGGTGTCACCGCCAGGCAGGAGTTCAGGGGAGGCCCCTTCGCGCTTCTGGCCGGCGGGATGGCCGAGGCAATCGATGTGAAAGAGAGCCCCACACTCGGCTCGCGCACCGAAGCCCACGCCGCACTCTGGGGGAGAGCCGAAGCCTTCATCACCCCAGTTCTTCGCGCCTCCGCGTTCACGCGCATCGAGAAGTTCTGCGGCACCGCCGGCGCGGGAATCGGCGGAGACCTGGAATGGGCCGTCACGCCCGCACTCTCGCTCTTCGGAGGGATCTCCCGGTCCGACCGCCTCCCAACACTCTTCGAGAAATTCTGGACGGACAGCACCGTCACCAGAACGCAGGGAATTGAGTCCGAGCACCATACACATGCCGAGGCCGGCATCGAGCTGCATCCATCGTCCG
>Ga0153916_10004807_pt1 | contig 10239 bp, 8 predicted proteins | sample Opewatmetagenome_FD_109642 | JGI IMG/M metagenome (GOLD analysis project Ga0153916, IMG submission 109642) | Freshwater wetland microbial communities from Ohio, USA - Open water 3 Core 3 Depth 4 metaG | ecosystem: Environmental > Aquatic > Freshwater > Wetlands | place: USA: Ohio, Lake Erie, Old...
ACTCGGGCGGGCGGATTTTTCCCGCCTGGTCGTGTTTTCCAGCTTGTCGAAGCGTTCCAACGCCCCCGGCATGCGATCGGGATTCGTCGCCGGCGATGCGGCGCTGCTCAAGAGCTTCCTGCTGTACCGCACGTATCACGGATCGGCGATGAGCCTTCCGGTTCAGCGCGCCTCGATCGCCGCGTGGGGCGACGAGCAGCACGTGCGCGACAACAGGCGCCTTTACGCGGAGAAGTTTGCCGCCGTATTGCCGCAAGTGAAGGCGCCCCTTTCGGCGTACATGCCGGAGGGCGGTTTCTATCTCTGGTTGCACACGCCGATCGACGACTGCGAGTTCGCGCGCCGGCTGCAGCGCGAATATAATGTGCTCGTCCTGCCGGGCAGCTATCTCGCCCGCGAATGGCAGGGCGAGAATCCCGGAAAAGACCGCGTACGCATTGCGCTGGTGCCTCCGCTCGCCGAGTGCATCGAAGCGATGGCCCGAATCGGCGATTTCGCCCGCACGCTCTGAGAAAAACATGGAACCGGCAAGAAAGACGATCGACGACGCCTGGGAGAATCGCGCCGCGCTGAACCCCGCATCGGCGCCCAAGGCCCTTAGGGAGGCGGTGGAATTCGTCATCGGCGGGCTCGATGCCGGGCGACTGCGGGTTGCCGAGAAGGTCGGCAACGAGTGGGTGACCCACCAGTGGATCAAGAAGGCGGTTCTGCTGTCGTTCCGGATCGAGGATAACCGGCTGCTGGAGGGGGGGGCGACGCGTTATTACGACAAGGTGCCCGGAAAATTCGCGGCCTATGACGGCGCCGAATTCGCCGCGGGCGGGTTTCGCGTCGTGCCGCCGGCCATGGCCCGGCGCGGCGCCTACATCGCGAGAAACGTGGTGCTGATGCCCTCCTACGTGAACATCGGTGCCTACGTCGACGAGGGCACGATGGTCGATACCTGGGCCACGGTGGGATCGTGCGCGCAAATCGGCAAGAACGTGCACCTGTCCGGCGGGGTCGGCATCGGCGGCGTGCTCGAGCCGCTGCAGGCGAATCCGGTCATCATCGAGGACAACTGCTTCGTCGGCGCACGCTCCGAGGTCGTGGAGGGCGTGATCGTCGAGGAGAACAGCGTGATCTCGATGGGCGTATTCCTCGGCCAGAGCACGCGCATACTGGACCGGGCGACCGGGCAGGTGCACTACGGCCGCATCCCGGCCGGATCGGTCGTTGTTCCCGGAACTTTGCCCTCTGCAGACGGCAAGTACGGCCTGTATTGTGCGGTAATCGTCAAGCGCGTGGACGCCAAGACGCGCGCGAAGACCAGCCTCAATGAACTGCTGCGCGGAGATTAGACGCGCGCATTGGCAACTGGTGGGGGAGTAGCCATGTCTGCGATGAAACGCCTGTTCCAGCTGATGGCCGAGAAGAAGGCATCGGACCTTTTCGTCTCGGTCGGGGCGCCGATCAACATCAAGATCGAGGGCGTCGCCATGCCGGTCAACCAGACCATCATGAGTCCGGACACCGTCAAGCAACTGCTCTACGAGGTCCTGAGCGAACGGCAGATTCGCGACTTCGAGGAAGACATGGAGCTGAACACCGCCGTGACGCTGGACGGGGTCGGCAGCTTTCGCATCAGCGCTTTTCGTCAGAAGGGATCGACGGCAGTGGTGGTCCGCTACGTCCCCGGCAACATCCCGGCGCTCGACTCCCTCGGCCTGCCCCCGGTCGTCAAGGAAGTGATCATGCAAAAGCGCGGGCTGCTGCTCATGGTCGGCGCCAGCGGCGCAGGCAAGTCGACCTCTCTCGCGGCGATGCTCGATTACCGCAACGCCCTGGAATCGGGACACATCCTGACCCTGGAGGATCCGGTCGAGTTCATCTTCAAGAATCGCAAGTCGATCGTGAACCAGCGCGAGATCGGCACCGACACCAAGGCATTCGCGATCGCGCTGAAGAACGCGATGCGCCAGGCGCCCGACTGCATTCTGATCGGCGAGATCCGCGACAAGGAGACCATGGCCATGGCGCTCGCCTATGCACAGTCCGGTCACCTGTGCCTCGCGACCCTGCACGCCAACAACAGCTACCATGCGTTGAACCGCATCATCAACTTCTATCCTCTCGAGAATCGCCCCACCCTGCTGCTGGATCTTGCCGCGACCCTCCAGGCGGTCGTGTCGCAGCGGCTGGTGCGTAGCAAGACGGGCGCGCGCGTCGCGGCGGTGGAAGTGCTGGTCAATACGCGCCACATCGCGGAGCTGATCGAAAAGGGCGAGGTCGGCGAAATGAAGGACGCCCTGGAAAAGAGCATGTCGCCGGGCTCGCAGACCTTCGAGCAGGCGCTATTCCAGCTCTTCATGGACGGCAAGATCACCCAGGAAGAAGCGATCGCCAATGCCGATTCCGCGACCAACATGCTGTGGCTGATCAACCAGGCCATTGCCGGCGACATCACGGCCGGCAACGCTCCCCCGCCGCCGCCCACGCACAGGAGGTCCGGGGAGGATACGTCTACGGATCCGTTCGCCGACGCCACGAGCTCCAGGGGATTCACCGACATCAAGATCGACATGTCGTCCTGAGCGACCGGCTGCTTGGAAAGTCCGCTAGAACTCGCCAAGACCCTGATCGGGCGCCGCTCGGTCACGCCCGATGACGCCGGCTGCCAGGCGCTGATCGCGAGCCGCCTCGAGGCTGCGGGATTCGCCTGCGAGCACATCCGTTGCGGCGCCGTGAGCAACCTCTGGGCGCGGCGCGGCAGCGCGCGGCCCCTGCTTTGCTTCGCCGGGCACACCGACGTCGTTCCGCCCGGCCCCCTCGCGGAGTGGCAATCGGACCCTTTCGTCCCGTCGATCCGCGACGGCCGGCTGTACGGGCGCGGCGCGGCCGACATGAAATCTTCGATCGCCGCCTTCGTGGTGGCGGTCGAGGCGTTCGTCGCAGAGCGGCCCGCTCACCGCGGGTCGATCGCGCTGCTCATCACCTCCGACGAGGAAGGCCCGTCGGTGGACGGCACGGCGCGCGTCGTCGAGCGGCTCAGGCAGCGCGGCGAGCGACTGGATTACTGCCTGGTGGGCGAGCCCTCCTCGGTGGCGGTGCTGGGGGACATGATGAAGAACGGGCGCCGCGGGTCGCTGTCCGGGCGCCTGACGGTGCGCGGCACGCAGGCGCACATCGCCTACCCCCACCTCGGCCGCAATCCGATCCACGCGCTCGCGCCGGCGCTCGCCGAGCTCGCCGCCACGCGCTGGGACGAGGGCGACGAGTTCTTCCCGCCGACGGCGTGGCAGGTGTCGAACATCCACGCCGGCACCGGGGCCAACAATCTGATTCCCGGCTCGCTCGAGCTCGATTTCAATTTCCGCTTCTGCACCCGCAGCCCGGAGGCTTCCCTCAGAGAGCGTTTCGAGGCGATCCTGCGCAAGCACGGGCTCGACTACGAGATACAGTGGTCGCTCTCCGGCAATCCGTTCATCACGCCGCCGGGCGAATTGGTCGACGCGCTGGAGCATGCGATTCGCGCCCACACCGGGCGCAAGCCCGAGCTATCGACGACCGGCGGGACCTCGGACGGCCGCTTCATCGCCGAAATCTGCCCGCAGGTGGTCGAGTTCGGGCCGCCGAACGCCAGCATCCACAAGCTGAACGAGAATATCGAGCTCCCGATCCTCGAGCAGTTGCCGCGCATCTACCTCGATACGCTGCGCAAGCTCCTCGGCTAGCGGCCCCGTGGCAGCGCCCGCCTCGCTCACCGTCGGGGAATTCATCGGCGCGGCGACGCGGCGCTTCGAGCGCGCGGGGCTGCACTACGGTCACGGGACGCACAACGCGCGCGACGAGGCGGCGTATCTCGTGCTGCACGCGCTGCGCCTGCCCTATGAGGCCCTGCGCGCCGCGCTGCAGCGCCCCTTGTCCGCCGCCGAGCGCCGCAGGCTCGAGGCGATCGTCGCGCGCCGCATCCGCGAGCGCCTCCCCGCGCCCTACCTCACCCACGAGGCCTGGCTCGGCGAATACAGCTTCTACGTCGACCCGCGCGCGATCGTGCCGCGCTCCTTCATCGCCGAGCTGCTGCGCGAACGCCTCGCGCCGTGGCTGCGCCGGCCGGTGCGCAGCGCGCTCGACCTGTGCACCGGGTCGGGCTGCCTCGCCGTGCTGCTGGCGAAGGCGTTTCCCGAGGCGCGCGTCGACGCGGCCGACCTGTCCGCCGCGGCGCTCGCGGTGGCGCGCCGGAACGTGGCGCGCTACCGCCTCGGCCAGCGGATCCGGCTGGTTCGCTCGGACCTTTTCTCCGAGCTCGACGAACGCCGCTACGACCTGATCGTCAGCAATCCGCCCTACGTCAAGGCCGCGTCGATGCGCGCCCTGCCGCCGGAGTACCGCCACGAGCCGCGCGTGGCGCTCGCGGGCGGGACCGACGGGCTCGACCTGGTGCGCCGCATCCTCGCGGAGGCCGCCGGCCATCTTTCCGAGGGCGGCCTGCTGGTGTGCGAGATCGGCCACAATCGGCGCGCGCTCGAGAAGGCGTTCCCCTCGCTGCCGTTCGTCTGGCCGGCAACGAGCGCCGGGCCGCACCACGTATTCGTGCTCGAGCGCGAGCAGCTGCCGGTCACCAGGGGTGCATCGCCTGCCTCCACGCGCGCCAGGCGGCGGCCAGGCGCCCGACGAGTCGCTTCTCGCGCGCCGCGAAACCGCGGCGCGTGACGGCGGCCCCCGCGTCGCCGCGCCCGAGGCGCAGCGCGCGCAGCAGGCGCCGCCCCACCGCGATGTCGTTCAGTTCGCCGAGAATGTCCTGCAGCGACTCCAGCCCGTCGAGGTAGCGCCCCATTGCGCCGCCTGGGTAGAGCGCGGCGAACGGCTCGCAGGCGTAACGCAGGCGCTTCGCCCGGATTCGCAGGCGATGGCGCCGCGCGGCATCCGCCCAGTCGAGCCCCTCGCCTAGCCGCACGAGCTTGCGCTCCAGGCGCGCGAGCGCGCGCCGCGCGTACTCCGCGACCGGCCGCGCCGCCTTGCGCCCACCGCGCCACGGCGTTTCGTCCATCCAGCGCAGCACGCCGAGCAGAAAATGCTGCAAGCGCGCCGAGCCGACCAGCGCCCGCGCTTCCCTGCGCGCGTCCGCGCGTCGGGCGCGCGCGCGCCGCAGCAGCAGCGCTGCCTCGTCGGCCTGCGCGCGCCGTTCGAGCCCGGCGCAGAACACGTCCCAGTCGCGCGCCCTTCCCAGGATCGGCATCAGCTCCTTCAGTCCTGCTGCCGGAGCCCTGAAATCCTTGCGTTGACCAAGGCCGTTGAAGGTGCGCAGTGCCGAGCGCAGCCGCCTCATGCCTACGCGCAGCTGATGCAAGTACTCGGGATCGCGATCCTCCGCGACGCCACGTGCGTTTGCCTCGATCTGCGCCAGACACGCTCGAACGACCGCCTCCATCGCGGCCGCTACGGGCTCGTCATTTCTCAGGACAGACTGCTGCGCCTTGATCGGGGTGGGGCGCTCAGCCGCTACGAGCCGGTAGCCGCGCTCCGCCTTGCTCAAGGGCTCAAGCTGCAGCCCGAGCGGCGCGATCAGCCCTTCGGCGAATTTGAGCATCGCGGCGAGGTCGCCCGCGCGCAGCTCGAGCTCCAGCTCCCGGATCGGCGCGGCTCGGCGCCCGGCGACCACGCGCCCGACGTCGACGCACAGCTCCGCCACGGCGCCGCCGGGGAGCGCGATCTCCACCGATTGCCTAATGAAGCGCGTCGTGAACACCGGTGCAAGGCGCGGGATCATGCGCCGCAGATCGATGCGCGTCGCCTGGGCGATCGCCTCGAGAGGCAGCGCGCCGGGCGCAAACGCGGCGCGCGCCGCGGGAACCTCCCATTCGCTTCGCTGCGCGAGCCCCGTCGCCGGCCCGCGCTCGGACTTGAAGCACATCAGCCAGCGCCGGCCGTCGTGCCGCAGGCGCAGCGCCGCGCGCGCGGAGCGCAGGCGACGATCGGGCGTGTCGTAATAGACGCTCTCTACCGAGCGCCGGCGAACCGCGGAAGTACCGGGAAGCAGATTCCAGACACGGGACGCCGAGCGCGCCGGAAGCCGGAACTTGAGCTCACGCTCGATTTGCATCCGTGGCTGGAAGAATGTTTGGGGTGGCCGATGGGATTCGAACCCACAACAACTGGAATCACAATCCAGGACTCTACCGTTGAGCTACGGCCACCGTCGTACTGAAAAGACCTGCTGCACCTGCAGTGCTTTGCCGCGTTCGGGCGCTGTGGCCTGCCCGGCGGGACTCGAACCCACAACCCCCAGCTTAGAAGGCTGGTGCTCTATCCGGTTGAGCTACGGGCAGTCCCGGTGCCGCGGTCCCTGCAAACCTGGTCGGGGTGGAGAGATTCGAACTCCCGACATCTTGCTCCCAAAGCAAGCGCGCTACCAGGCTGCGCCACACCCCGAAAAAGGTCGCACATAATACTCCTTGACATCCGCCGAAGCAACGCAACTCAGTGATAAATCGAGGATAACTTCGACGGCCGAGTTTGCTTGCGGCAGGGGTGCTTTTCTGCTAAAAAGCGCCTTTCCTATTTTCAGGTTGCCGCGTAAATGGCTGTCGAACTCACACGAAAAAGCTTCACGCCCTATGCTCCGAAGAAGGGCGAGGAGTACATGAACTCGCGGCAGCGGACGCACTTCAAGAAGATACTCGAGCAGCTCAAGGCGGAACTCTCCGAAGAGATCGATCGCACGGTACATACGATGCAGGACGAGGCGACGGTGTTCGCGGATCCAAACGATCGCGCCAGCCAGGAGTCCGACATGGCGCTGGAGCTTCGCAACCGCGACCGCGAGCGCAAGCTGATCAAGAAGATCGACGAGACGATCGGCCGTATCGAAGCCAACGAATACGGCTACTGCGACAGCTGCGGCGTCGAGATCGGCCTGAAGCGTCTCGAAGCCCGCCCGACGGCCACGTTGTGCATCGATTGCAAGACGCTGGACGAGATGCGCGAAAGGCAGGTCGCGAAGTAGCGCTGGCGGCCGAGCCATAAAAAAAGGGGCGCCGCGGCGCCCCTTTTTGCTTGCAGCGTCCCTGCGCTCAACCCTGCTTCGCGGTCTCCGGCTGGCTGATGGCCTTCATCGAGAGCCGCACGCGACCCTTGTCGTCGGCCTCCAGCACCTTCACCTTCACCGACTGGCCCTCCTTGAGGTGGTCCGACACCGCGTTGACGCGCTCGTGGCTGATTTGCGAGATGTGCAACAGGCCGTCGCGCCCGGGGAGCAACTGAACGATGGCGCCGAAATCGAGCAGGCGCAGGACCGTCCCCTCGTAGACCTTGCCGACCTCGACGTCGGCCGTCAGTTCCTGGATCTTCTTCCGCGCCGCCTCGCCGCCCTCCGAGGACACGCAGGCGATGTTGATCGTGCCGTCGTCTTCGATCTCGATCGTGGTGCCGGTCTCCTCCTGGATGCCGCGTATCACCACGCCACCCTTGCCGATCACGTCGCGGATCTTGTCCGGATTGATCTTTATCTTGATGATGCGCGGCGCATAGGTCGACAGCTCGGTGCGCGAACCCTCGATCGCCTGCTTCATCAGGGCCAGGATATGCATGCGGCCTTCGCGCGCCTGGTTGAGCGCCACCTGCATGATCTCCTTGGTGATCGATTCGATCTTGAGATCCATCTGCAGCGCCGTGACGCCCTTGTCGGTCCCCGCGACCTTGAAGTCCATGTCACCGAGATGGTCCTCGTCGCCGAGGATGTCGGTGAGCACCGCAAAGCGATTGCCCTCCTTGATCAGGCCCATGGCGATGCCCGCCACGTGCGCCTTCGAGGGCACGCCCGAGTCCATCAGTGCCAGGCTGCCGCCGCATACCGAGGCCATCGAAGACGAGCCGTTCGATTCGGTGATCTCGGAGACCACCCTGATGGAGTAGCCGAATTCCTCGGGACTCGGCAGAACCGCGACCAGGGCGCGTTTGGCGAGCCGGCCGTGGCCGATCTCCCTGCGCTTGGGCGGCCCCATGCGTCCCACTTCCCCCGTCGCGTACGGCGGCATGTTGTAGTGGAGCATGAAGCGCTCGCGATACTCGCCGGTAATGGCGTCGACGATCTGCTCGTCGCGTCCGGTGCCGAGCGTCACGGTGACGAGCGCCTGCGTCTCGCCGCGCGTGAACAGCGCCGAGCCGTGGGTGCGCGGCAAAACGCCGACGCGTATGTCGATCGGCCTCACGGTGCGCGTGTCGCGACCGTCGATGCGGGGTTCGCCGTCCAGGATCTGACCGCGCACGATCTTCGCTTCGAGATTGAAGAAGATCTCCTTGATCTCGTTGGCGTTGAGCGTCGGGCCCGAGGCAGTGGCCTCCTGTTGAATCGTCGCGAGCACGTTCTTGCGAATCTCGGACAGGCGAGCATTGCGAGCCTGCTTCTGCTTCATCTCGAAAGCCGCGCGCAAATCCGCTTCCGCCAGATCCCTGATGCGCGCGATGAGCGCCTCGTTCGCGGCCGGCGGCTGCCAACCCCAGGCGGGCTTGCCGGCGGTCTCGGCGAGCTCGTGGATCGCCTGAATCGCGGCCTGCATCCGCTCGTGGCCGTAGACCACGGCCCCGAGCATGGCGTCCTCGGGCAGCTCGAACGCCTCGGATTCCACCATCAGGACACCCTGCTCCGTCCCGGCGACCACCAGATTGAGCTTCGACTCCTTGAGCTGGGTCGCCGTCGGGTTGAGAACGTATTCGCCGTTCACGTAGCCCACGCGGCAGGCCCCGATCGGTCCGTTGAAGGGGATGCCCGAGATCGTCAGCGCCGCGGATACGGCGATCATCGCCGGGATGTCCGGATCGACCTCCGGGTTGACAGAGATGACCGTGGCGACGACCTGGACTTCGTTGTAGAAGCCCTCCGGGAACAGCGGCCGGATCGGGCGGTCGATCAGCCGGCAAGTCAGCGTCTCTTTTTCCGAGAGGCGTCCCTCGCGTTTGAAGAAACCGCCCGGGATCTTGCCTGCAGCGTACGTCTTCTCGACGTAATCCACGGTGAGCGGGAAGAAATCCTGTCCCGCACGCGCTTCCTTCGCGGCGACGACCGTCGCGAGGACCACCGTGTCGTCCATGGTGCACACCACGGCGCCATGCGCCTGACGCGCCATTTCGCCCGTTTCGAGAGTGACTTGGTGGTCACCGAATGCAAATGTCTTCTTGATTGGATTCAAGGCCTGGTTCCTCTAACTGACATGGCGCGCCGCGGAGGACGCGCCGTCGCGGCGCTCAACCCGCGCGGCGAACGCAATAATAGAAAACGCCCATCCTTCGAACGAGCGTTTTCGGTCGATGCATCGAGGTGAGTTACTTGCGCAGACCGAGCCGCTCGATCAGCGAACGGTACTTGTCTGCGTCACTGCGCCTGAGATAGTCGAGCATCTTGCGACGCTGACTGACGAGCTTCAGCAACCCGCGCCGCGAGTGAAAGTCCTTGACGTGGGTCTTGAAGTGCTCGGCGAGGCCATTGATGCGCTCCGTGAGCAGCGCGACCTGAACCTCAGGCGATCCGGTGTCGTTGCCAGATCGCTGGAACTGTTGGACAACTTGCGCCTTCTGCGCGACCTGCAAAGCCATATTCTCTCCTCGTGCAAACCGCGATTTTACCCGAACGTGTCGACTCGTCACAAGTTTTTTTGATGTTATTCAGCTGCTTGCGCGTCCCCCGGCGGCGTCGCCGTCAGGCGCAGCGGGCGCAGCGCGCCCTCCGGCGAGGCCTGCCCCAGCCCAATGAAGCGCCCATCGGCCGCGAATACCGCGCGCAGTCCCTCTGGGGTGCCCGGGTGGGGCACCGGCTGGCCGTTGCGGAACCGCGCCTCGCGGGCCGGCTCGAGCTCGGCCCTGGGCAGATCCCCGAGCAACTGCGCCAGGGGAAGCAGCCTGCGATCGCGCCCGGCTTCGTCCATGCCCTCGAGCGCGTCGAGCGTCGTGGCGTTGCCGACATGCAGGGAGCCGGCCGCCGTGCGGCGCAGCGCGACCAGGTGCGCCCCGACCCCCAGCGCGGCACCGATGTCCTCGGCGAGCGTGCGCACGTAGGTGCCTTTGCTGCAGCGTACGCGCAGCTCGAGCTCGTCCGATGTCCGGCCGAGGAGCTCGAGCTCGTGGATCTCGACCGCCCGCGGCTGGCGCTCGACGGTTTTTCCCTCGCGCGCCAACCGGTAGAGCGGGCGGCCCTCGTGCTTGAGGGCCGAGTACATGGGCGGGATCTGGCTTACCTTGCCGCGAAACTTCGCGAGCGTCGCCGCG
>Ga0153916_10004808_pt1 | contig 10238 bp, 7 predicted proteins | sample Opewatmetagenome_FD_109642 | JGI IMG/M metagenome (GOLD analysis project Ga0153916, IMG submission 109642) | Freshwater wetland microbial communities from Ohio, USA - Open water 3 Core 3 Depth 4 metaG | ecosystem: Environmental > Aquatic > Freshwater > Wetlands | place: USA: Ohio, Lake Erie, Old...
CCGGCGGGGCTGGCGAACAGCGGGTTGGTCGATGCGACCCTTCAGCGGGCGGCCACCGAGAGCCCTCTCCGCCAGGACCGCGTCCCGGCGCTCGCGGGAGGCTGGCGCGCCTCGACGACGCTCTTCGCATTCGCCGTTCCTTCGCTTGGCATCAGCTACCTCCGGACGCGGATACAACGGGCGCCAGCCCCTACAGCCGGGCCGAATGACAGCCGACAACATGACAGACCGGGCATGGTAGCAGTGAGCTCGTTTGCGGCCGACCAGGTGGGTGTCACGCTGTTGCAATCGCTGCTTGCCAACCTCGTCGTGGGCACGACGCTCAAGCTCGCGCGCGGCTCCTCCGGGGTGTTGACCACGGCGCCTGGCGCTTCGCTGTCCGCCGCGCTGGAGCAGGCGGCGCAACTGTCGGCGGGCGGCGTCACGCGGTTCGATCTGGATGCCGGCATGCTCGCCTTCGCCGGGCCCGTTCGCGTTGGCCTGGTCGGTCGCAACCTGCGCCGACCGGACTTCGGCCCCGACGATCCGGCGGGCTCGGGCCGGCTGCAGCGCCAGGTGCGGGCAGGCGTCGCCTTCACGCCCGGCTTCGCGTCCAATCGGACGGCAGCATCGCAGCCTTCGCTGACGATCGCGATCGACGCGGACCTGTCACGCTCGACGCTGCCAACCGGAGATGAGCGGCATGTGGCCGCCGGCGTGGAGCGTTGGTTCATGGGTCGGCGCGTGGGCGTGCGCGGGGGCGTGCGCGCCAATACCGTCGGTGACCGCCGGCCCGTGGCGACAGCGGGAGGAAGCGTTGGCGTTCGCTCCGGTGTGGTGATCGAAGGGCAGTTTGCACGAGGCGGGGCCGACGCCGGCCAGCAGTGGAGCGTTGGGGCAAGGGTGACATTCTGAGTCACGACTGACACAGATTGTCACCCTGATGCAGTTCAACCGGGTTCTCGAATGCCTGTCCGAATCGGCGAGCTTCTGCTCAAGGAGAAACGGGTCACGCCGGATCAGCTCCAGGAGGCCTTGAACTATCAGAAGGCCAACGGGGGAAAACTCGGTCACAACCTCGTCAAGCTCGGCTACGTGAAAGACGAGGAGATTACCGCGCTGCTGAGCAAGCAGTACGGCGTGCCCTCGATCAACCTCTCCGAGTTCGACATCGACCCGCTCGTCATCAAGCTGATTCCCGGCGACACCGCGCAGAAGTACCAGATCATTCCGGTGAGCCGATCGGGCGCGACGCTGACGATCGCGATGACCGACCCGACCAACGTGTTCGCCATGGACGACATCAAGTTCATGACGGGCTACAACGTCGAACCGGTCGTCGCCTCGGAAGCCGCCGTCTTGGAGGCGCTCGGGAAGTACTACTCGATGAAGGCCGCCCTGGCGGCGGGACCGGCCGGGCCGAGCGCGCTCGAAGTCGCCACCAGGGCGCTCGAGGAGCTGCCGCAGATCGAAGCCGGCGAAGTCGAGGTCCTGGAGGATCTCGAGGAGATCAGCGTCGAGGCGCTCGCGCGGCAGGGGGAGGAAGCGCCGGTCATCCGTCTGGTCAACGTGATGCTGATGTCCGCGATCAGCAAGGGGGCGAGCGACATCCATATCGAGCCGTACGAGAAGGAACTGCGGGTTCGCTACCGCATCGACGGCGTGCTCTACAACATCATGGCGCCGCCGATGAAGTTCCGCGACGCGATCGCGTCGCGCGTGAAGATCCTCGCGAAGCTCGACATCGCGGAGAAGCGGCTGCCGCAGGACGGGCGCATCAAGATCCGCTACTCGGACGACGGCCGGACGAAGGAAATCGATTTCCGCGTGTCCTGCCTGCCGACGCTCTTCGGCGAGAAGATCGTCCTGCGCCTCCTCGATCGCGACAAGTTGATGCTCGACATGACCAAGCTCGGGTTCGAGTCCGAGTCGTTGCAGAAGTTCGAGGCGGCGATCGAGCGGCCTTGGGGCATGGTGCTCGTGACGGGGCCGACGGGCAGCGGCAAGACGAACACGCTCTATTCGTCGATCTCGCGGATCAACAAGCCCGAGACGAACATCATCACGGCGGAGGACCCGGTCGAATTCAACCTGCCGGGCATCAACCAGGTGCAGATCCGGGAGAACATCGGGTTGAACTTCGCCGCCGCCCTGCGGTCGTTCCTGCGCCAGGATCCGAACATCATCCTCGTCGGCGAGATCCGCGACTTCGAAACGGCGGAAATCGCGGTGAAGGCGGCGCTCACGGGCCACCTGGTGCTTTCGACGCTGCACACCAACGATGCGCCGAGCACGATCAACCGGCTGATGAACATGGGCATCGAGCCGTTCCTCGTCGCCAGCTCGGTGAACCTGATCTGCGCGCAGCGCCTCGTCCGGCGCATCTGCTCGGTCTGCAAGCAGAAGAACCCGCTTCCACCCGCGGCCCTGACGAAGGTCGGCTTCTCGCCGGACGAGGCGCGCTCGGTCACCGTCCACAAGGGCGCCGGGTGCGACGTGTGCTCGAACACGGGCTACAAGGGACGCGTCGGCCTGTACGAGGTCATGGAGCTGAACGACGAGTTGAAGGAACTCGTGCTGGTGGGCGCGTCGAGCCTCGAGCTGCGCAAGAAGGCGATCGAAGACGGGATGCTCTCGCTGCGTCAGAGCGGCCTGCGCAAGATCAAGGACGGTGTGACCACGCTCGAAGAGGTGTTGCGCGAAACGGTGTTGTGAACGACTCCCGGCTCCGGTCTCCTGGCTTCGGGGCTTGAGGAGGCTCAGGGCGTCCCGGGCTTCAGGCTGGAGCCAGCCAGCCGGGAGCCTCAGCGACACCCCTGGGGCCTGGAGTCTGGAGCCTGAAGCCAGGGGGCTCAGAGGGAACCGTGACCCTGCCGGAACTGCTGAAAACGACCGTGGAAATGGACGGCTCGGACCTGCACCTCACGGTGGACACGCCTCCGCAGGTGCGCGTGGACGGCACGCTGCGGCGCCTGCCGCTTCCCGACCTGACGCCGGCAGACACGAAGCAGCTGGCCTACAGCGTGTTGACCGACTCGCAGAAGAAGCGGTTCGAGGAAACGCTCGAGCTCGACTGCGCGTTCGGCATCCGGGGCCTTGCGCGCTTCCGCTGCAACGTGTTTTCGCAGCGCGGCTCGGTGGCCGCCGTCTACCGCCTGATTCCCGAGCGCATGCGATCGTTCGAGGAACTGGGCCTGCCGTCGATCATCGCCAAGTTGGCCGAGGCGCCCCGCGGCCTGGTGCTCGTCACCGGTCCCACCGGTTGCGGCAAGTCGACGACACTGGCCGCGATGCTGGACAAGATCAACAACGAGCGCAGCCAGCACATCATCACCATCGAGGATCCGATCGAGTACATCCACCCGCACAAAGGCTGCATCGTCAACCAGCGCGAGGTGCACGCGGACACCGAAGGGTTTGCCCCGGCGCTGCGCGCCGCGCTGCGCGAGGATCCGGACGTCGTGCTCATCGGCGAGATGCGCGACCTGCAGACGGTCGAAGCCGCGCTGCGGATCGCGGAAACCGGCCACCTGACGTTTGCCACGCTCCACACGAACTCGGCGGCGCAGACCATCAACCGCATCATCGACATCTTCCCGGCGCACCAGCAGGGGCAGGTCCGCACCCAGCTTTCACTCGTCCTCGAGGGGATCGTGTGCCAGTCCCTGCTGCCGCGCGCGCACGGGCGGGGGCGCGTCATCGCGCTGGAAATCCTCGTCCCGACGCCGGCGATCAGGAACCTGATTCGCGAGGACAAGATCCACCAGATTTATTCTTCGATGCAGGCGGGCCAGGAGAAGGTGGGCATGCAGACGTTCAACCAGTCGCTTGCCACCCTGTACCTGCAGCGCCAGATTTCCATGAACACGGCGCTCGGCGCGTCGTCGTCGAAGGACGAACTGTCGGAGATGATCAGCCGCGGCGTGGGCGTGGTGGCCGGCGCGGGGCTGCGGCGTCCCGGCGGTTCGTCTTCGGGACGAACGGTCGGCACGGAACGGTGAGCGCGTCATGGCTACTTTTGCATACACCGGTCGAACGCGCAGTGGCGAGGTCGTCAACGGCGAGCGCATCGCCGACACGGTCGAGGCGGCGGTCGCCGCCCTGCGGCGCGAGCAGGTCATCGTCACCCGCATTGCGCCCGCGAGAGTCAAGGTGCCAGAGGCGGTGAAGCGCTCGCGGTTCGGCAGGAAGGTGAAGGCGAAGAACCTCGCGGTCTTCACCCGGCAGTTCTCGGTCATGATCGACGCCGGCCTTCCGCTGGTGCAGTGCCTCGAGATCCTCGGCAACCAGGAAGAAGACAAGAACTTCTCGAAGATCATCCTGCAGACCCGCTCCGACGTCGAGGGGGGGGCGTCGCTGGCCGACGCGATGAAGAAACAACCGGCCGCCTTCGATGCGCTCTTCACCAACATGGTGGCGGCCGGGGAAGCCGGCGGCATCCTCGACACGATTCTCAAGCGCCTGGCCGTCTACATCGAGAAGAACGTCAAGCTGAGGGGGCAGGTGAAGTCGGCGATGATCTACCCGATCGCCGTCCTGCTGATCGCGACCGGCGTCGTGGGGGTCATCCTCTGGAAGGTCATCCCGACGTTCGCCGCGATGTTCGCCGGCCTCGGGGCGGAGCTCCCGCTGCCGACGCAGATCGTGATCGCGCTCAGCAACGGCCTGGTTGCGTACTTCCCGATCGTCGTCGGCTGCCTCGTCGCGCTGCCGTTCGCCATCCGGCAGTACTACACCACGAACCGCGGCCGCCACCAGATCGACGCGTTGATGATGCGCGCGCCGGTTCTCGGCATGATCCTGCGCAAGATTGCCGTCGCCCGCTTCTGCCGCACGCTCGCGACGCTGGTCTCGTCGGGCGTGCCGATCCTCGACGGCCTGGAGATCACCGCGAAGACCGCCGGCAACGTGATCGTCGAAGACGCGGTGATGGTGACGCGCAAGAGCATCGAGCGGGGCGAGACGATCTCGGCGCCGCTGAAGGAGACGGGCGTGTTCCCGGCGATGGTCACGCAGATGATCGGCGTCGGCGAAGCGACGGGCGCGCTCGACACGATGCTGGGGAAGATCGCCGACTTCTACGAGGAAGAGGTGGACACGGCGGTCGCCGGCCTGCTGACGCTGCTCGAACCGCTGATGATCGGCGTGCTCGGCGTCATCGTCGGCGGCATCGTCATTTCGATGTACATGCCGATCTTCTCGCTGATCAGCAAGCTGACGTAGGCACGAGGCAACCGCGGATCAGGATTCAGGAATCGGGGCAAAGAGGCCGTCGCGTTTCTCCTGATTCCTGATTCCCGGTTCCTGATTCCTGAATCGAGCATGCCAAGCACCGATCTGCGACGCAGGCTTTCGTGGCTGATCGCGGTCCGGCTCGTGATCAGCACCACGCTGCTCGGCTGGGCGGTCCTGGTGCAGATCAGGACGCCGGGCGTCGAGAATCACGCGTTCTACCTGCTCATCGCGCTGACCTACGGATTGTCGATCATCTACGGCGCGACGCTGCGCTTCGTGCCGCGGCAACGGTGGATCGTCGACGTCCAGCTGGCGTGCGACGCGCTGATCATCTCGGCGTTCATCGCGCTCACCGGCGCCGTCAGCAGCTATTTCTCGTCGCTGTACTTCCTGCCCATCATCGCGGCCGGCAGCCTGCAGTTCCGGCGCGGCGCGTTGACGCTCGCGCTCCTGAGCGCGCTGATGTACGTCGGCGTCGTCGTCCTCCAGTACCAGGAGATGCTGGCGGTGCCCGCCTGGTTGCACGCACCCGCCACGCCGCTGCCGGCCGTTCGCGTCGCCGTCTACACGGCCGTCACCAACATCTTCGCATTCTCCGCGGTGGCCTTTCTTGCGGGCTCGCTGGCCGAAGGCGTGCGCATCGCGGGGGTACGCCTCGAGCGCGCGTCGACGGAGATCGCGAACCTCCAGGCGCTCAACGAGCACGTCATCAACAGCCTGGCCAGCGGGCTGGTCACCACCGACTACGGCGGCCGCGTGATCACGTTCAACCACGCGGCCGAACAGATCACCGGGCATCCGGCCGGCGAGACGATCGGCCGCAACGTCGGCGAGGTGCTCCAGCTTCCGCCGGGATTCGTCGCGTCACTGGAGGCCGACCTCGAGGACGGCGGCCCGAGGCGCATCGATTTCGCGTACCGGACGGGCCAGGCGACGACGATCGACATGGGCCTGAGCGCGACGCACCTGGTGACGCCGAGCGGCCCGGCCGGGGTCCTGTTCAATTTCCAGGACGTCACGAAGGTCAAGAAGCTCGAACGCGACGCGCGCATCCAGCACCGGCTCGCGGCGGTCGGCGAGATGGCCGCCGGCATCGCGCACGAGATTCGCAACCCGCTCGCGTCGATCTCGGGCTCGATCCAGATCCTCCGCAAGGAGCTCGAGGTCAGCGAGGAGCAGGGCCAGCTGATGGATATCGTGCTCCGCGAATCGGAGCGGCTGAACAGCATCATCCGCAGCTTCCTCGCCTACGCCCGCCCGCAGCGCTTCGCGATCGCGCGGCTGGATCTCGGCCGCATCATCCGCGACGCGGCGCTGCTGCTGCGCAACAGCGGCGACGTCGGGGAAGGTCACGTCATCGACGTGGACCTGCCGCCCCGCGAGGTGTGGTACGAGGCAGACGAGGGGCAGATCCGGCAGATCATCTGGAACCTGGCGACCAACGGCCTGCGGGCGATGCCCAACGGCGGGCGCCTCCGGCTCTCGGTGGTGATCGAAGCGCCCGCGGGGGCCCCCTCGCCCGTCGATGATGGTCACATCGTCATCAGCGTCGAGGACGAAGGGGTGGGCATTCCGCCCGACGAACTGGACAACATCTTCCAGCCGTTCCACGGGTCCTTTACGAAGGGCAGCGGGCTGGGGCTGGCCATCGTGCACCGGATCGTCAGCGACTACCACGGCGAGATCCAGGTGACGTCGAGACCGGGCGCGGGCACGAAGGTCCGCGTGCGGCTGCCGGGGCAGGCGGCCGCGGCGATCTAGGGCGAGCGAAATGGCACAGAACGGACGGCGACAGGCGCGGATTCTCGTCGTGGACGACGAGCGGTCGATGCGGGAGCTGCTCGCCATCGTGCTGCGGCGCGAGGGCTACGAGGTCGTCACGGCGGAGAACGGCGAGACGGCGATCGCCACGCTCGAGCGGGAGCCGATCGACCTGCTGATCTGCGACATCAAGATGCCCGACATGAACGGCGTCGAAGTGCTGCGCGCCGCAAAACGCATCGACCAGGACATGGTGGCCATGATGGTGACCGCCTTCGCCTCGACCCAGACCGCGATCGAAGCCCTGCGCCTGGGCGCCTGCGACTACCTCAGCAAGCCGTTCGACGTGGACGAACTGAAGATAAAGGTGCGCGAGAAGCTCGAGAGCCGCGACCTGCGACAGGAGAACGTCCTGCTCAAGCGCGCGCTCGGCGTGCGGCACGAGTTCTCGAACATCGTCGGCCGCAGCGAGCCGATGCTCGCCGTCTTCAAACTGATTCAGACGATCGCGCGCACCACCAGCACCATCCTCATCACGGGCGAGTCCGGAACCGGGAAGGAGCTGGTCGCGCGCGCCATCCACTTCAATTCGCTGCGCCGCGATCGCCCCTTCGTCGCCCTCAACTGCGCGACCCTGCCCGACACGCTCCTCGAATCGGAACTCTTCGGCCACATGCGCGGCGCGTTCACCGGCGCCGACAGCAACAAGAAAGGCCTGATCGAACTCGCCGAGCACGGGACCATCTTCCTCGACGAGATCGGGGAGATGAGCCCGTCGGTGCAGGTGAAGGTCCTGCGCGTGCTGCAGGATCGCCGGTTCCGGCGCCTGGGTGGCCTCGAGGAGGTCGAGGCGGATATCCGCATCATTGCGGCGACCAACCAGGATCCGTCAAAGATGGTCGCCGACGGCAAGTTCCGCGAGGACCTCTTCTACCGCATCAACGTCATTCCCATCCACCTGCCGCCGCTGCGCGAGCGGCAGGAGGACATCCCCCTGCTCGCCGAGCATTTCCTCGTCAAGTACCGGACGCAGATGGAGAAACAGATCACCGGCATTTCCGGCGAGGCGATGCAGTACCTCATTGTGTACGACTGGCCGGGCAACATCCGCGAGCTCGAGAACGTCATCGAGCACGCCGTCGCCCTCGAACAGGCCCGCGTCATCCTGCCGGACAGCCTGCCGGAGCCGATCCGCTGCGGCACGCCGAAGAGCACTGCCGGAGTCGTCGGCCTGCCCGATTCGGGCTTCGACCTCGAAGAACACGTGCAGGGCATCGAGCGCGACTACATCGCGCAGGCGCTGCAGAAAGCGGGCGGCGTCCAGGTGAGAGCGGCCGAACTGCTCGGCATGACTTTCCGGTCCTTCCGGTACTACGCGAAGAAGTACAACCTGCGGTAGGGACCGCTAGGGGCTGGGGGCTAGGCGCTAGCGGCTGGGGGCTAGGGCCCTCGAGGCACGGTGAGTCGGCGGGCGGGAAGGCAAGATGGGAAAGCAGATACGCTCATATCGTGATCTTGAAGTGTGGCAGCGTGGAATGGACCTGGCTCAGATCTGCTACGTACTGACAGACAGTTTCCCCCGGGAAGAGCGGTTCACTCTCACCGCACAGTTGCGGCGCGCAGCACTTTCAATTCCCTCGAACATCGCGGAAGGACACAGTCGCTCTTCCAGACAGGCCTATCTTTATCACCTCGACGTCGCCCTCGGTTCGCAGGCGGAAGTGGAAACGTTCCCCGAGTGTCCAATCCACAGCCCCAACCCCCAGTGACACGCCTTGTCGGTCGAGGTTGACAGTAATTGTCAGGCCAACCCGAAATCGATGCAGACGGAGCGGCGGCTTCGTCGTCTAATTCTTTTGGATTGAATGTGTTGCTGGCACTCATCGGATGCCGCAGGGCTTGGCACCCGGGTTGCTTCCCATTCGGGCGCAGCAGCGTTGGCAATACGAGATGTCAGCCAGCGACCTTCTGAGCCGTTCGCAACAGTCTTTTTTCCGAGGAGCACGACAATGAGGATCCGCAACAACAAGGGCTTCACGCTGATCGAGCTGCTGATCGTCGTGGCGATCATCGGCATCATCGCGGCGATCGCCGTTCCCGGCCTGCTGCGTGCGCGCCAGGCGGGTAACGAGGCATCGGCCATCGGGTCGATGAGCGCGATCAACAAGGCGCAGGCCAGCTTCGCGGCCACCTGCGGCAACAACTTCTACGCGCCCAACCTCATCGCGCTCGGCACCGGCCCGGGCGGCACCGCCCTGGTCAACGCCTACATCAGCCCTGACCTCGGCGCGGCCAACAGCGTGTCGAAGAGCGGCTACACCATCACGATGGGCAGCACCGGCGGCGCGATTGCGACGGCCCCGGCCGCGTGCAACGTCGTGGTGGCGGCGGGCGTGGCAACGGCCGGCTACTGGGCGACGGCGCTGGCGGGCACCGGCGGTGGCAGTCGGGACTTCGGCACGAACGCGTCCGGCACCATCTACTTCGTTCCGACCGGCGGCGCGCTGGGTATGACCGACACCACTTCGACCGGCACTCCGCTCCAGTAGAGCTGACGTAGGCCGGCGGCGTCGTGAGCGCGGCGAGGAATGGTTCCTCGCCGCGCTTTTTCATTTGCCGCCAGGTCACGAACGGTGGAGGGCTCGCCGCTCGTTCGAAGGACTGGATGGCCGCGCGCCCTCGTGCCATGCCGAAGGCCGTATAATGGGCGGCGGTCCAACACGCCCCCTTGTGTCCCTCAGCGCCTGACCAGCCTCGAGCGCCCGGCACGGGTGCTCGCTGGGGGCCCCGCCGGAGCAAAGGCAGCCATGAGCACGACAGCCCGCCGCTGGGTGTTGCTGTGCGCGGTTATCGGCCTTGCCGCCGCGACCGCCTCGCTCTACATCCACTACCGCTTGCTGACACAGGTCGGCTACGTGAGCCCCTGCGACATCAGCGCGACGTTCAGCTGCAGCGACGCCTACCGCAGCCAGTACGGCAGCCTGTTCGGCGTGCCGGTTGCACTCTTGGGCGTCCTCTGGTTTGCCTTCGTCATCGTCCTGGTGCTCATTGCCAGCCGGGGACCGACATCTGTCCAGGAGAGCCTTCCAGCGTACCTGTTCGCGCTGTCGACGATCGGCCTGGCCGTGATCCTGTATCTGGCCTACGCGGCGTTCTTCGTGCTCAAGGAACTGTGCATCTTCTGCGTGATCACGTACGCCGCCGTGATCGCGCTCTTCTGCCTGACGGGAGCTGCCACGGCGGTTCCTATGACGACGCTCCCG
>Ga0153916_10004809_pt1 | contig 10235 bp, 8 predicted proteins | sample Opewatmetagenome_FD_109642 | JGI IMG/M metagenome (GOLD analysis project Ga0153916, IMG submission 109642) | Freshwater wetland microbial communities from Ohio, USA - Open water 3 Core 3 Depth 4 metaG | ecosystem: Environmental > Aquatic > Freshwater > Wetlands | place: USA: Ohio, Lake Erie, Old...
AAATCGGTTCCGCAATCGTTTGGGTTGCACGCGGGCGCACGAAAACCGCCACTGAATTGAAGCCCGGCAACGCCTGATGAGCGTTGTATAAATGCTTGAAGCGCACTCCCTCATCCTCTGCTGCTTCTCCCAGAGGAAGAAGGAAAGCTCGAGGCGTAAACGGGCTGTCACCCATTTACGCGATGCCAAATAGCGGGCCATGCGCCGCAAGCAGCGGCGCCGTCGGTCCATTCCTTCGGAACTAAGACCATTCTTTCAGGATTGGCGAAATATGGTCTCCTGTATCCGGAGCCGCTTACCCCACCGGTCCTCGGCGGCACTCCGGCAATCAACATTAGGAGGGTCAATCAATGCCGCAAGTCATGACCTTGACAAAGAACCTATCCCCTGCGCACCGCGATGCACTTACGGCGCACTTCCTTGCGCTTGGCGCGGAAGACCGGAGGCTTCGCTTTGGCACTCCGATTTCGGACGCTGCAATTCGCGCTTATGTCGCGCGCATCGATTTCGACCGCGACGCCGCCTTCGGTGTTTTCGCGGACAATCTGTCGCTGCTGGGGGTGGCGCATGTTGCGGTCTTCGAAGGGGTTGCTGAGCTTGGGGTGAGCGTGCTGGAGGGCCATCGCCGCCTTGGAATCGGCTCGGCGCTGTTCGATCGCGCCTCCGGGTTTGCGCGCAACCGTTTTATCCGCACCTTGTTCATGCACTGCCTCTCCGAGAATACCGCGATCATGCGTATAGCGCGCAGGTCCCAAATGAAGATCGTCGCCAGCGGCGGCGAGGCCGACGCCCATCTGGAACTGCCGCCGCTTGACGCGGCAACGATCGCCGCGGAATTTCTTCAGGAACGCGTGGCACTGTTCGATTACAACCTCAAGGCTCAGGTGCTGACGGCACGTCGGCTGCAGAGGGCATTGGTCGCCCGCGGAACGGCGGGGCCCGATTAGTGTCCCAGTCTGATCGGTGACGATTCTGGCCTGCTGGTGTTCGTGAAAGCGCCTGGCACCCAAGAATAACTGTGTTGGTGGATACCCCACCGTCGCTCCCTCTCCCGTCCTGGCGGTAGCGGGGGTGTTCCCTCTCCCCGCTTGCGGGTCCAGGGTGAGAGGAATGCTCGTCATGTGCTTTCACCAGTCTCGAAGAACTTGTAATCGGGCCAGTCAGTAACGGGGCAGACAAACGATGGGCATGCTGGTGAAAGGCCTGTGGCAGGACATCGCCTATGAGAACAAGAGCGGCGAATTCGTCCGCGACGACTCGCTGTTTCGCAATTGGGTCACGGCCGAAGGCTCTTCGGGATTTCGCGCCGAGGCGCAGCGCTACCACCTGTACGTTTCGCTCGCCTGCCCATGGGCGCACCGCACACTGATCCTGCGCGCCCTCAAGGGGCTGGGGGACGCAATCACGGTGTCCATCGTCGATCCCTACATGGGCCCCGAAGGATGGCGCTTTAGCGAACGCCGCGGCTGCACGCGCGATAGCGTGAATGGGGCCGCGTTCCTGCGCGACATCTATCTGAAAGCGAAATCGGACTACACGGGTCGCGTGACCGTGCCCGTGCTCTGGGACAGGAAGACGGGGACGATCGTCAACAACGAGTCCTCGGAGATCATTCGCATGCTGAATTGCGAGTTTGACGCGTTCGCATCGCGCAAGCTGCCCGATCTGTATCCGGAGGCGCTGCGACCGGAGATCGAGCGCTGGAACGCGATCATCTATCGCACGGTCAACAATGGGGTCTACCGCGCGGGGTTTGCCACCGCGCAGGACAAATACGAAGCGGCGGCACGCGAACTGTTTGCGACACTGGATACGATCGACGAGCACCTTGGCAAACACCGCTATCTGTGCGGTACCGCTCTCACCTTGGCCGACTGGCGGCTATTCACGACACTGGTGCGTTTTGACGCCGTGTACTACGTTCATTTCAAGTGCAACCTGAGGCGGATTGTGGACTACGAGAACCTTTGGGGCTACACGCGCGAGCTGTACCAGATTCCCGGCGTCGCCGCGACCGTCGACCTGGAGCAGATCAAGGAGCACTATTACCGCAGCCACCCACGCATCAATCCCACCGGTCTGGTGCCCGTGGGGCCGGCAATCGATTTCGCGTTGCCGCACGACCGCGAGCACGCCGGCTTTGCCTGAGCTGCGAATCGGATCGGATTACCCTAGTATTCTATTCGCCCTCGACCGCTGGGCACGCAATGAGAACAAAGCGGCGACTCATACCTTCAGGAGGCAATACCATGAAAATCTACTATCACCCGGCATCAACGACCAGCCGTCCGCTCATGCTTTTCGCCGCCGAGAGCGGTCTCGACATCGACTTCCAGGTTGTCGACCTTTTCACCGGCGAGCACATGCAGCCGCCCTACGAGCAGATCAATCCCAACCGCCTGGTTCCCGTGCTGCAGGACGGCGATTTCCGCCTGACCGAGAGTTCGGCGATCCTCAAGTACCTCGCCGAAAAGACCGGCTCGCCTGCTTACCCGAAGGACCTCCGCGCGCGCGCGCGGGTCAACGAGATGATGGATTGGGTCAACACGCAGCTCTGCCGCGATCTCGCCTATGGGCTGGTCTACCCGCAGATGTTTCCAGGCCATAAGCGGCCGACCGACGAGGTGCAAAAGGCAACGCTCGCGTGGGCAAAGGACCGCGCCAAAGTCTGGATGAAGGTGCTGGACGAAAAGCTGATCGGCCCCAAGAACGCCTATCTGTGCGGCGACAAGATCACCATTGCCGACTATTACGGCGCTGCCTTCGTTGCACTTGCCGAAGCGATCCGCTCCGACCTTTCGGCCTACCCCAACGTCAAGCGCTGGCTCGGCAACATGAAAGCTCTCAAGAACTGGAAAAAGGTGAACGAAGTGTTTGACGGTTTCGCCGGCTCCATGAAAGCCGTCCCGTTCGAGACGGTCTGAGCGCGCGCCTTTATGCCGACCGAGGAGATTCGACCATGATCAGGAAACTCCATCACAACGCCTATCGCTGCCGCGACTCGGAACAGACGCGGCAATTCTACGAGGACTTTCTCGGGCTGCGTCTGGCCGGCACGCTCGAGATCCAGGAGACAAAAAGCGGCCGCAAGACCAATACGCTGCACACCTTCTACGAACTCGACGACGGCTCCTATCTCGCGTTCTTCGAGGCGCCGGACATGCCTTTCGAGTTCAAACGCCAGCACGATTACGATCTCCACATCGCCCTCGAGGTCGAGGAGCCCGCCCTGGAGCAGATGATGGCCAAGGGAAAGTCGCGCGGAATCGAAACCCGCGGAATTTCCGACCATGGCTTCATTCACTCGATCTACTTTCGCGATCCGAACGGCTACGTCATCGAACTGACTGCGAGGATGCCCAACCATGCGCGCACGATGGATCCCGCAACCAACGGTGCACGTGCCAAGCTCGACCGGTGGAGCGCAAATCAACTGCAGAGGACCACGGCGCCGACCTGAGGCAAAGGCGTGTGGGGCGCTTGTCGAGACTCGATGCCGGAAAAACGACCTGCCGCTGACGCATTGACATTGATGTGGCTGGCGACTGGGCGGCCATGCGCCCACTCAGTCGCCGCGAGGCTGTCGTTTGCCCAGGGGCAGGCGTCTTGCCGCGTAAATTCCGACGATAGAGGAGCGCGGGTTTGGCCGCCACGCGTTGCTCGGCTCGCCGCAGTCCGAACTACTGTCTCGGCCGCTCGCCTTGCCTGGAACAGAGCTCCTTTCTATCTTGACGACTTCGATTTCGCAGCCCGATTGCTGCCGCTTTCTCGATAAAACGCCCGCAGTGAAGGATACCGTTCTGCGCGCATTGCCCGCACCTGGGCCATTGTGCGCTCGATTGGAACACCAAGTTGAGTAAGCGTTTCGGCTGCAACCACTAGACTGGCTTCCAGAACCTCCGGTATGACCTCTGTCGCTCCCGCCTTCTTGAGCGAGGCAACTGCCGTATCGTCCGGGGCTCGCACAATCACCGGCATGTCCGGACGCGATTGGCGAACCAGGCGAAGCACGCGCTCGGCCGAACCTACGTCCGGAAAGGTAATGACCAAGCCGCGGGCGCGAGCAAGCCCCGCAGCCTTGAGAACCTCTGGGCGATCCGGGTTGCCAAAATAGACCTTGCCCTTGCGAGCGGGCGCACGCCGGACCTGCTGCGGGTCGACGTCAAGCGCGAGGAAGGGTATGTCTTCGCCATCCAGGAATTCACCGATCTGCTGGCCGGTCCGGCCGTAACCGCACAAGATGACATGCTCGTTAAGGGCGAAGCCCCCGGCTGCGATGTCGTGGACCACTTTTGCCTTGTGCGCCCAGTCCCCCCGGGACATCTGGCCGGTCATACGCGCAACCCGCTCAATCAGGAAGGGAGCAAGAAACATGGAGATCAGCATGGCCGATAAGGTGACCTGGAAGACATCGGCACCGACCAGTTTCAAGTCAAAGGCCAGCTGCATCAGCACCAGGCCGAACTCGCCCGCCTGGGCCAACTGCGCGCTCGTGCGCAGGGCGACATCCAGCGAATTTCTCGACGCGAGCGCGACCAGCAGGACCACCGCTCCCTTGCCAACCACCAGCAACGCGACTGCCAATAGCAGCCGGTCAATGCTTCCGAGGACGAAACCCACATCCAGCATCATGCCGACGGTGACAAAAAAGATGCCCAGGAAAATATCCCGGAAGGGCCGGATGTCAGCCTCGACCTGATGGCGGTAAATGGTCTCGGAGACGAGCATCCCGCCAACAAAGGCCCCCAGCGCCAGCGATAATCCGGTCGCACTCGTCGCATAAGCCAGGGCAACGACAACCCAAAGGGTAAACAGCACGAACAACTCTTCCGACTGTTGCCGCGCCACCGCGTCGTAAAGACGCCGCATTGTTCGCTGACCGACCCAAATCAGAATGGAAAGGACCAGCGCCGCCTGCAGGAGAGCGACTCCCAGGGCGCGAACCGGATGGGCGGCCGGATCGGCCAGCGCCGGAAGCAGGATCAGGCAGGGCACGACCGCCAAATCCTGGAACAGCAGAACGCCCATGGTCTGGCGGCCCGAACGCGAATGCAGGGCAAATCGCTCAGAGAGCAGTTTGGCCACGATGGCGGTGGAGGACATGGCCACCGCAATCCCGACTGCCAACCCGCTACGCCAGCTCTGCCCGTAGCCGAACCACGCAACCAAAGTAGTACCCACGGCGGTCGCCGCCATCTGGGTCCCGCCAAATCCGAAGACCAGGGAACGCATGGTCTTGAGGCGTGGCAGACTGAACTCCAGTCCGATGGAGAACATTAGAAAGACCACACCAAATTCGGCGACGCTTTCCACCGAATCGCTGCTGGCCAATATGCCGGCACCGTGCGGACCGAGTGCAATGCCTACGACGAGGTAGGCAAGAATAGACGGGAGACGGGAGAACCTCGCCAGGAACACCGAGGCTGCAGCCGCCGTCAGCAACAGAAAGAGTGAAAACAATGCGGAGTGCATGGCAGGTGACAGATTATCGCCGCTAACGGCGATATACGCACTGCGATGTGCGCCTTAGTTGGGGCTGCAAGGCGTGTCTTGACATCGGATAAACGCATTCCGTTGAACAATGCCAAGCGATGACATCGACTGGAAATTGCCGATGACATCCAACGACAGGGATCGGTCGAGCCCCGCGGTTCGAGAAGCTAAGCGCCACGAAGGCGAACGCAGAACACTGCCCGGATTCATCCGGTCCGGACAATCACAGTCCGGAGAGTCAATCAGAGCGAGAAATGCGGTCTGGCCCGCGCGGCGCTGGAACTGAAAGTCATTGCCGCGGAAGCGAACCGGGTACCGTCACGGCACATTGCCTCTGGGTGGCCGCCGGTGAAACTTCTTGACCGGCTTCTTGCCTGCCGGCTTTTTACCTTGTGGGCGGCCCAGGGGGTTACGATGGATGGCGGATGGACCGGCGTTCCGCGAAACGCCCTGCTCCGGATTTCTCTCTCGATTTCCCGAAGCCAGCATGATCTCAAGTTCATTGAGCTCGTCCCACTCGGCTTCGGTCCGCTCTCTGTCCGGGATGGCCAGAAGCGCTTGCAAGCGTTGTCGCGGTGAAATTGGGCGTGGTTCATTCATAGTGCGATATCTGATGGTGTGACGAGATCAGCCTCGATGATTTTCGGGTGGTTGCCGCGGCGCGACCAGCCACAGTCGGGCAGGCGCGGGATCGGCATTTATCCAAGCCAGGGGATTCAGGCAAAATCGCAGTAGGTTGCATGTTCTTGGCAAACGCCTCACTGCTCGGCTTTCACCCCGGCGGCAGTGATCACCTTCGACCACTTGGCAATTTCGTCTTCGAGGAATCTGCCGGCCTGCTCCGGCGTATTGCCCACCGGCTCGATGCCCATGCTCTCGAAGCGCGTTTTCAGGTCGCTCGCGGAGACCGCTTTGGCCGTTTCAGCCGACACGCGGTTGACGATTTCGCGCGGCGTGCCGGCCGGCGCGAGAAACAATACCCAGGTAGAAGATTCCAACGGCGGGCCGCCCGCTTCGGCCAGGGTCGGGACTTCCGGCGCGCCGGCAATGCGCTTCGCAGAGAACATCCCAAGGGCCTTGATCTTGCCGCCGCGCACATGCGGCATCAGGGTGCTCGGCACATCGACCAGGATTTGGATGCTGCCGCCCATCAGGTCCTGCAGCGCGGGCGCTGTGCCCTTGTACGGCACGTGCACCATGTCGAGGCCCGATGTCTGCTTCAGCAACTCGGTGGTGAGATGTGCGGCGGCTCCGACGCCGGAGGAGCCGAACGAGATCTTGCCCGGGTTGGCCTTGGCGTATGCGATCAGTTCCTTCACATCTTTCGGCGCAAAGTTGTTGTTCGCGGTCAGAATGAGCGGCGCGATAGCGGCGAGCGACACCGGTGCGAAGCTCTTCACGGGATCATAAGGAAGTTTCCCGGCGTAGAGCGTGGCGTTTGCGGCGTGGGCGGCGATCACGGTGAGAACGGTGTAGCCGTCAGGCGCCGCCTTCGCCGCCAGGCCTGCACCGAGAATAGAGTTGGCGCCGGGACGGTTTTCGATCACGATGTTCCAGCCGTTCTGTTCCTGGATCTTCTGCGCCACCAGGCGCGTGACGTTGTCGGTGATGCCGCCAGGTGTGTAAGGGATGATCCACCTGATCGGCTTGTTGGGGTAGGCCTGGGCAGTTGCCCCCGCCGACCACACGATTGCCGCCGCGAGTACGAGCTGTCTGAATAGATGCATCGTGTCGTCTCCGCTTTCCTCCAATTTCGCTACTTTACATCCATACGCGGATGCGCACCGTGCAGTCCGGCGCAACTTGCGGGCGATGCCGGGGGCATAGGTCGCGAGTCCGGGGCCGATGCATGGTCTGCGCATCTATCGACTCCGAGGTCAGCACGCCCATCCGCACGCGGCAAATATCGCGGTAACGAACAAGTTTGCAAGGACGGAAATACGCAACTTCGAAGATACGCTACTGCATTGCGGGGAGCGCGCTCCACGCTTTGATAAAGATATCGAGCGCCACTGTCCCACCTTCCATCGGCACTTGCGTGTCAGGACCCGTACGCAGGTCCTCGCGGTTCACGGCGACGAAGATCGTCGTGTCAAATTCGGCGAAATAATACCATTACGTCGCCGTGCCGGGATTTTCCCCCGAACGTCCGATCATGGCGATATTGAAAACGCCGGTATCATCGAGCAGGCCCATGTCCAGCCCGTAGTCGGGAGTGAGCGCTGTGGGAGCTGTCATGAGCTGAAGCGTCTCTTTGTTGAGTGTGCTGCCGTCAAACAATGCGCGTGCAAACTGCAGCATGTCTATCCCCGTCGTCACGCAACTTATTCACCGCGGTGCGCCCTCGCTGCACCGCGCGGCGAACCGCTGGTGTTCGGCGCAGCCGGCGTCTATAGTTCCACAGTCAATGAGGAGACGCGGGAGATGATCGATGTCGTCGTGATCGGGGGAGGCAACGCCGCCCTGTGCGCCGCGCTGATGGCGCGCGAAGCCGGCGCCTCGGTGCTGGTGCTCGAATGCGCTCCGCGGGCGTGGCGAGGAGGCAATTCCCAACACACCCGAAACCTGCGTTGCATGCACGATGAACCGCAGGACGTGCTCACCGATGCCTACCCGGAAGAGGAGTTTTGGCAGGATCTGTTGAAGGTCACCGGCGGCGTCACCAACGAAAATCTCGCCAGACTGGCGATCCGTGATTCGGGGCGCTGCCGCGACTGGATGCGCGGTCACGGCGTGCACTTCCAGCCCTCGCTAACGGGCACGCTGCACCTGTCGCGCACCAATGCGTTTTTCATGGGCGGCGGCAAGGCCCTTGTTAATGCCTACTACCGCAGCGCAGGAGCACTCGGCGTTCAGGTGCGCTATAACGCACCGGTCGATGCGCTCGAGATTCGCGAAGGCCGCTTCATTGCGCTGCGCATCGGCGCCGAACGCATCCAAGCGCGGACTTGCGTCGTGGCAAGCGGCGGTTTCGAATCCAACCGGCAATGGATGCGCGAGGCCTGGGGTCAAATCAACGGCGAATGGCCCGCCGACAATTTCCTCATTCGTGGCACGCGCTTCAACACAGGCGTGCCGCTGAAGTGCCTGATGGAGGCCGGCGCCGATGTCATCGGCGACCCGACCCAATGCCACGCGGTGGCCATCGACGCGCGCGCGCCGCGCTACGACGGCGGCATCTGCACGCGAGTGGACTGTGTTTCGCTGGGCGTCGTGGTCAACCAAGACGCCCAGCGCTTCTACGACGAGGGCGAGGACTTCTGGCCCAAGCGCTACGCGATTTGGGGCCGGCTGGTTGCGTACCAGCCGGGGCAGATTGCCTATTCGGTCATCGACACCAAAGCAGTCGGACGATTCATGCCCGCGGTGTTCCCCGGCGTGAAGGCAAACACCCTCCCGGAACTGGCACGGCAGCTTGGCCTCGACGAACGGGGATTCGTTCGAACCATCGAGGACTACAACGCCGCCTGTCGCGTGGGCACATTCGACCACAGCGTGCTTGACGACTGTCACACCGACGGACTCACGCCGCCCAAGACGCATTGGGCGCGCCCGATCGATACCGCACCGTTCTATGCCTACCCGCTCAGGCCGGGAATCACTTTCACTTATCTCTGCCTCAAGGTCGACGAATTTGCGGCCGTGCATTTCGGCGGCCGGCCCAGCCCCAACCTGTTCGCGGCCGGCGAAGTCATGGCGGGCAATGTACTGGGCAAGGGTTATACGGCCGGCGTCGGGATGACTATCGGAACAGCCTTCGGACGCATTGCCGGCGCCCAGGCGGCTGCCGCAGCGAGGAACCAGGGAATTGCCCGTGCAGCAGCTTGAAGCCCTTGCCAAGGAGGTCTCGGCGCTCGCCCTGGGACGATTACCTCTCACCACCGCCGAGTCGGAAGTCGGCCGCGTGATGCAGATCTGCAATGCCTGTCGCTATTGTGAAGGTTTCTGCGCAGTTTTCCCGGCCATGACGCGTCGTTTGGAATTCGGCGACGCCGATATTCATTACCTTGCCAACCTGTGTCACAACTGCGGCGCCTGCCTGCATGCGTGCCCGTACGCCCCGCCGCATGAGTTCGCGCTCAACGTGCCCAAAGCCATGGCCTCGGTGCGCGTGCAGACTTACTCTGACTTTGCGTGGCCCGCAGCAATGGGCGCGCTCTATCGGCGCGCCGGTGCGACGGTTACGCTGTCGCTCGCAGCCGGTCTGGTGCTTTTCGTGGTCATGACCCTCGCCATGACAGGTTCACTGCTTCACGGCCCGCTGGCCGGCGACTTCTACGCCATATTTCCGCACGACGTGCTCGCTTGGATGTTCGGTGTGGTGTTCGCTTTTTCGGCGCTGGCTCTGGCGATCGGCGTGATGCGATTCTGGCGCAACGTCGCGCCGGGTTCCGTAACCGGAACAGCGGCAGCCGAGGCCACGGCTGCCGTGCTGCGCCTGAAATATCTCGAAGGCGGCCATGGCGAGGGCTGCAACGAAAGCGACGACGCATTCACGCTGTGGCGGCAGCGCTTTCACCATTTCACGTTTTACGGCTTCATGCTCTGCTTCGCCTCGACGTGCGTGGCCGCGCTCTATCACTTCCTGCTCAAATCGCATGCGCCCTATGCCTTGACCAGCTTGCCCGTGCTGTTAGGCACGGCCGGTGGCATCGGCCTCGTGATCGGCCCGGCGGGGCTGTTGTGGCTGAACCTGCGGCGCCATCCCGAACACGGCGATGCGGCGCAAAAGCCCATGGACC
>Ga0153916_10004810_pt1 | contig 10235 bp, 12 predicted proteins | sample Opewatmetagenome_FD_109642 | JGI IMG/M metagenome (GOLD analysis project Ga0153916, IMG submission 109642) | Freshwater wetland microbial communities from Ohio, USA - Open water 3 Core 3 Depth 4 metaG | ecosystem: Environmental > Aquatic > Freshwater > Wetlands | place: USA: Ohio, Lake Erie...
CCTTCTCATCACTGCCTCCTTTGTGAATGTTGATAATCCCTTGCTCTTGCCCCCGCTGCTTTCCTCATCCCACCTCCCTTCTATTTCAGATAGGCACTCACCATCTCAACGATCTCTCCCTGTATCTGCCCCGGCATCCCCATGTTCTTCATAAATGCCCACTTGCCGGCATCCTCAAAATAGAGCTTCATCCTGTACATCCCGTCAAGAACGGCGACCCTCACCTTGCCGCCCTCTTTATACACAATCACCTCAATCGGAAAGGCAGTGTTATGGTCAATACCGGGGAACTTATAAGAATCAGAGGACCGCTTCTCTCCTGCAATTCTGAAAGCCCTGCCCTCCATTTTTATCTCCGTCACCCCAAAGATTATCGCGCCCTGGGAAGAAAGGTCAAGAGTGTAGAGCAGTTTCCAGTTTTTCTTGTTTTCAAAAATTCCCTTCCTGACATTCTCCGAGACCTTTTTGAATGTGGCGTCGGAATCATCCTGAACCACATACACCTCTTCTATCTTGTCAAGGAAGTCGCCACCACCCATGCCACCGACTCTTCCCTTTTTCCTCAGTTCCCCTGTCTGTTTTTTTACCACACTTCCGGGAACATCCTTAGAAATAGCGTCGACTATCGAACCTATCGTGGAAAGGGAAAGGTCATCGAGTTTCGTCTCGTGGATCATCGTCCTATTTATGGAGGCAGGATTAAGAACCGCCACGTTTATGCCGCTCTCATCCTCGTAAATCCCTGCCCTCAAGGGCAAGGCGAATGCGGCTTTTACACCGTTTGAGAGAATGGATTTGGCGTAGACGGGTGAACTGAAAACGATGACCCTTGAACGAAACGTGCAGCCCTCAGGGACCCCGGAGGCATAGCTTGCAAGAATCTCCCATCCGGCGTTCTTCAGGGTAGAATCAACCCTGTTGCTTACTTCATCAAAACTCCCCTTTGCCTTTTCGACAACCTTTACATATACACCGTGTTCGGCGGCAAAGCTGAGAGATGCGGAAAGAACAAGTGTCATGCAGATAAAGAGAAAAGTCTTCCGCCACATACGTCACCCCTTTTGTTTATTGTTTCTTTATAAAGAAGTTAAAGACGTTATCTTTCTCTTCAACCCCGAGCAACTCATTGCCTGTTCTCCTGAGCATCGCGGGGATGTCTGCCTTTGAGCCTTTATCGGTAACCTCGACAAAGAGAACCTGCCCGGCCTGCATTGAGTCCAGGGCCTTCTTCGTCTTCACCACAGGCATGGGACAACTGAGTCCTTTTAAGTCAAGTGTAACATTTGCTTGAGACCTGTCCATATATTCTCACCTCACTTTCCTGCACTATGGAAGAAATCGAACGTTTCTGATAATCAGACAAACAGGCTTATATTTGCATCAAGGGCAAAGTCCAGGAACTCCGCTGCTCCCGCCACCTCCACCCCCTTCACCAAATCCTCCTTCCTCACACCTGTCATCTCCATAGTTGGTGTGCATGCGATCATCCTCACGCCGGATTCGAGACAGACGTCCATGAGCTCCGGTATGGATGGCCAGTTGATCTTCTTGATCATGCTCTTCATCATCATGCTCGCCATGGCTGTCATCCCCGGCAGAATGCCCAGGATATTCGGAAAGGGAACGGGGGAAGGCATTGCCGGGTTCGCAATGGGAGCAACCTTAAGAGAATGATACTTCTTCTTGTTCACAATGTCCACGCCATACAGCGTGAAAAAAATCCCCACCTCAACATCCATGGCAACAGCGGTGGAAGCAAGGATCAGAGGAGGATACGCCATGTCCAGTGTTCCTTTTGACGCGATGATCGCCATTCTTTTTTTCTTCTTCTCTTCCATGTTTTTCACCTCCAATACTAACAACGTAGTACATAAATATAGCGAAGTCAACGGCCAAAGTCAAGAAGATTCGCACTATCGAAACTTTGAATTTACAAAGAAAGTCATTCTAAAATTTGACACTTATTTCGGTGAAAGAAGCGGGTCTTTAATCCCTGCTGCCGTAAAGCCCTTTCCCCTGAACCTGCAGCTGTCACATCTGCCGCAGGGAACGTAAACAGTTCGGCGTTCGGCGCTTGGTGCCTTGAGTTTTGAGCTTCTTTGGAACTTGTGAACTTTGAACTTTGAACTTTGAACTCCTGCGACAGCAGGCTGCGGGTCATAGCAGCTCCACGTGAGAGAATAATCGAGCCCCAGTCCAACACCCTTCCTTATTATTTGTTCCTTTGTCATAAAGAGGAGGGGTGAGTTTATTCTGAACCGGAACTTGCCATCCACAGATGCCTTCGTGGCAAGGTTGGCCATATCTTCAAATGCCTTCAGATACCCGGGCCGGCAATCCGGATAGCCGCTGTAGTCGACTGCATTGGCGCCGATGAAAATGTCGGAGGCGCTCAGAACCTCTGCCCATGCCAGAGCGAAGGAGAGAAAAATGGTGTTCCGGGCAGGGACATAGGTAACGGGAATCTGCTCAGAGCTCTCAGCTCTCAGCTCAGAGTTAATCCCCTTACCCTTCACTCCTAACGCTTCACCGCCTTTCGGTACTTCCATTTCAGACGTGAGGGCTGAACCGCCTATTTCCCTGAGATCAAACGTGATAATAAGATGTTTTCTGACGCCGAGACTTTCCGCCACCATCTTTGCCGAGTCAAGTTCCCTCCGGTGTCTCTGGTGGTAATCGAAACTCAGGGCGTAAGCGTCATACCCTTCGGATTGTGCAATGGCGAGAGTTGTGGACGAGTCGATACCGCCGCTCAGGAGAATAACTGCCCTGGCCTTGTTGCTCGTTTTCATGGCATGAGCAGCTTATTTGCGCGGCACGGTGTATCCGTGAAACCTGGATCGAAGGATTCGCAGCTCCCGTGTTTGACCGGAATCCCCGACCCATAAACTTTCGTACCGTAACGATCCACTTCAATAGATATCATCTGCCGTACCGATCTTCCCATCCGGCCCGGCGCTGATAATGATGACGCTTCCGTTCTCGACACGATAGGTATAGGGTCTCCCCCAGGCGTCCCTGGGGTCGCCAACCTGGCCGAGACTTGCGGGATACGAGCCGCTTCTGAACTTGTAAGCTTCAGCCATGAATCTCAGGCCATCCATGTTCTTCGAGGTCACCGTCTGTTTCATCGCATCTCCACTCCAGAAAACAGAGATCCCTTTGAGCGACCACGCCTGCTGAAAGCTTGCAGCGAGCAGCGAACAAACAGCGACCATAATGAAAACAGCAGGATAGAGGACTCTTGCAAAGGGTCTCTCCCTCACGTTCGGCAAAACAGTCACCGGTTCGGTTACTATTGCGGAAACGGTGACCGGCTCAATGATATCCCGCTCCATGAGGGAAACAAAGACCTTGGACGCTTCAAAATCATCTACCCCGCTGAGGTCGATGATGATACTGACATCATTCTCTCCGTCCACGAATTTCAGAATGCTTTCCTCTGCATCGGTCAGGGAATCCGCTGTCTTGCCGGTTCTACTGAACACGGTGTCGAGGGTTATCTTCCCCTCGACAAGAGACCATTCATCAAGCACACGCAAACCCTCCATGAGGAGATGCTGCGTGTCGAGGGTCACCGGTATATCCTGACTTATGGTGACCTGCTGCGCCTGAAACTCATAGGTCCCTTCCTTCCATGAAAACAGCTGGACAACCGTCTCGGTCATCTGGGAAACGAGGGTATCCCGTATGTCCTCTTTTTCCACCAGTCCTTTCTTAAGTAAGATATCTCCCAACCTCGCACCGGTCATTCGTTGCTCCTCAAGGCTGGCCCTCAGGTCCTCTTCCCTGATGACACCCTTCTTGACGAGTATTTTACCGACCCTGCTCTCCTCAATCCTCTTTCGGGACTCTGCTGATACTACATTGCCCTCGAAGAACGCAATTCGGATGCTGTCCATCGCGCTGTTGAGCACAAGGATGCCCGTCTTCTTCTGGAAATAGATAAGCTGCAGAATATCAGCAAGACCGAAATCCCTGAGAGAACCTTCTAAAGCCATCCTTTATGTATCCTCCTCCTGATATGCAGAATAGCCCCGATGTAAGAAACCATCATGGATATCACCATGAACAGAGTTATCCAGCCCTGTGTAAAGGGCAAAACTCCCAATGCAGGATACAGGGAGTTCATGACGAGCACCACAAGACAAAAGAGGAACACCCAGAGGAAAAGGAATCCTGCCAGTATCTTCCCTGAATAGATATGACCGGCCCCGGGGATTATATAGGAAACAAATTTCGTAATACTCCTCCGTCTGCTCTGGATATGGTAAATGGAAAGCAGGCGTGCCACCCTTTCCCTGGAGTCCGTCTCGTCGATCTTTACAAGAGAGCCGAAACAGCTGGAGCACATTTCCCCCCATGCCACCCTCCGTGAGCACCGGGAGCAGAAGACTGCGCCGCACCGTTTACATCTCTGCGCCCGGTATTTCAACTTTCTGGACAACAAATAGAAACCCGGTATCATCGCAACGGCAAGGAAAAAAACAGGCATATCACTACCTGAGAGCAAAATACTCCCGTTCTCCATTGCATATCCCCACAGTACGGAAAAGGGGAGGGTTTCATCCACCACAAAGCGGTTCGGATTGGTGCCTGCGATGGAAGTGAATCTCGTAACCGCCTCAGGGCTGAGCCTTGCGGCCCCCTGAAAATACTCATCACCTTTTGTGAAATCAAGCATCTCCCGGTAAAGCTGACTGAGGTTGTAATACGCCGAAGGGAGGGGAGTGATTCCGATGGACTTCTGGTAGGCCTCTTTTGCTGCCTCCATGTCCTTGATCCCATAGTACGCGTTACCGAGGTTTATCAACACCTTCGGGTCCTGCCTCGACATGCGTTCGGCAAGGACCTTGTAAGCTTCTATCGCCTCCTGAAAGTGCCCCTCCCTTTTGAGAGCCAGGGCATAGGAAAATGATGAAGGGAAGTCGTTTCTCCCCTTGAGAGCCCACAGGGCATAGCGGTTGTCCTTCCCCTCATTGACCGCCACAACCGCCCTAAGGGAAGAGGTCGTGGACAAAAAAGGTGAAATCTCCTTCATAAGAAAAGGAGAGGCGGCAAAAAAAAGCAGTGATGCATATACTAACACCTTGTCCCCTTTTTTGAAGTATGACCCGACAAGAAAGAACCCGCCGGCGGCGAGGGCAACAGGTCCAAGGAGCGACAGGCCAAGCGGAATGATAAGGAGGAGTAATCGCTTCTTCTCCTCCCTCACCTCATGGACGATAAGCCCTGCGTCCATGGAGCTTCTTATGATCAGGACGACCAAAAGGGAGAGAAGAAAGGAGATGAAAGGGCTGATTGTGGCCAACCCTGCCAGGCTGTATGCCCACCAGAAGTTCCTCCCGTATGCCTTTATGCCCTCCCTGAAATAGTCAAGCCCCTGCAGTATCCCGTTCGGTGAAGGCCTGAACCCTTCTTTCGCCATTGCGAAATACACAGCAGGGAGGTCAGGTGAATAACGCCTTGCTTTCTCGACCAACCCCTTTGCCTGAGCCCGGCTCTGCTGCGCCTGCGCAAGAAGAAGATACGAATACGGTTCAGTTGTGGAAAGGCCTTCATCGAGTCTTGATTCGTAGAGTTCCTCTGCCGCATCACCTGGGGCTACTCCGCACGTGCACATCACGATGGTGATGACCAGGAGGGCCGCAAAAGCCACTCCGAGACTGGACGTATGATTCCGGAGATCCTGCATTATGCCCTCTTGCCTATTTTGGGCTCCGTGCCCTGTATCAACCTTTTTATATTATCAGCATGCCGCAGCATTAGCAAGGCGCTCATCATCAGGGAAATCGTCAGCTTTTCTCTTCCATAGTCTACTCCATAAACGGTAAAGGGCAGCGCTCCAAAAGCGACGATAGCCCCGAGAGAAGAATATCGCGTAAAAAAGAGTACCGCCAGCCAGATGATCACGGTCACCAGCGCTGCCTTCGGCGAAAAGACGAGCAGCACCCCTATGCTGGTAGCAACCCCCTTGCCTCCCCTGAACCGGAGGAACACGGAAAAATTGTGCCCAAGTATGGCGGACAAGCCGATGACTCCCTCCATGGCGAGATCATTCACAAAGTACCTGACCGCTGCCACGGGGATCACCCCTTTCATCATGTCACCGGCCAGGGTGAGAAGCGCGGGCCATTTCCCTGTGGTCCGGAGCACATTTGTCGCCCCTATATTGCCGCTGCCCACCTTTTTCAGATCAATCCCCTGCACCCTGGCGACAAGCACTCCGCACGGGATTGAACCAATGAGAAAAGCGCCCGTGACGAGAAGAAACAGGATCATACCTTCCTCCAGAAAGAGACGGTATACTGAACACCCGAAACGATGGAAAGGACCAGCGCTATCCATATGAACACAATCCCCACGTCATAGAGATCGATACCGAAAATATTCATACCTATGATAAGACAGAGAATGGCGGTTATCTGCGAGAATGTCTTCAGTTTTCCACCCAACTCGGCGGGTATGAGGATATTCTTTGAAAGGGCCACCGCCCTGAGCCCGGTGACGAGGAATTCCCTCACAATGATCACAATCGCGATCCAGGCCGAGAGCCTTGCCATATCCACAAGCAGGACGAGTGCGGATATGACAAGGAACTTGTCTGCTATGGGATCAAGGATGATCCCGAACTTCGTAATCTGTCCCGTCTTCCGGGCAAGGTAGCCGTCAAGAAAATCGGTAATCGACGCGACACCGAAAATCAGGGCGCCGAGAAACGGCCTGTCCGGGGCAATGAGGACAAAAAACGGTATGAGCACGATCCTGCTGAGGGTGAGGATGGTGGGAAGATTAAGTCTCAAAATACTCCCGCGTCACAGTCTCCCGGAGTCCCTTTGCCGTAAGGAGAAGATCACAGATCTCACGCACCGCACCTCTGCCGCCGCGGTTCTCTGTTATCATCATTGCATACTCCTTTGCATCTTCCATTGCATCGCTCACTGCGATGGGAAGCCCTGCCCTTTTGAATACGGGTATATCCACTATATCATCGCCGATATATGCCGCTTCATTATCTGCCAGTCCGAATTTCCCGATAATATGGTCAAAGGCAACAGTCTTATTGTAAGATTTCTGGTAGACCTCTGTTATCCCAAGCTCCTTTGCCCTTCTCTCCACAACCTTTGAAGACCTTCCAGTGATTAAGGCAACCTGGATACCCGCCCTGATAACCATCTTTATTCCATGGCCGTCCCTGACATTGAAAATCTTGTGCTCATTCCCTTCGTTGTCGAGGATGATGCTCCCGTCGGTCATCACGCCGTCGACATCGAGGATCAGGAGCTTAATATTTTTTGCGATTTCCTGAAGTTCTTTTTCTGTTTTTTTCATTTATGCGATCCCCTGTTTCAGGATGTCATGGAGATGGATTATGCCCTTTGCCTTTCCTGCTTCATCAGGGACCACCAGGGCAGTGATGGATTGCTGCTCCATTATGGATAAGGCCTTTGCAGCAAGCTCATCTTCCGAAATCGTCCTGGGATTTCGTGTCATCACCTCTCCGGCCTTCATATCGAAAACGTTTTTCCCCCACTTCTCTATTCCCCGCCTCAGGTCGCCATCGGTGATAATGCCGAGGACCGCACAGCCTGAATCCGCGACGACCGTCATTCCAAGTCGTTTTGATGATATTTCCATCACCGCCTTCGTCATGGGAGTCTCCTGGGATACCACCGGAACGGCATCCCCTGAATGCATGAGGTCCTTGACCTTAACGAAAAGCTTCTTGCCGAGACTTCCTCCCGGATGGAAGAAGGCAAAATCCTCCTCCCGGTATCCTCTCCTCATCAGGAGCGCCACTGCAATAGCATCTCCCATCGCCATGGTCGCGGCAGTGGATGCCGTAGGGACAATACCAAGCGGACATGCTTCTTCTTTAACGGCGATGTCAAGATTCACATCAGCGACCCGCGAAAGGGTCGAGCGGGGATTCCCGGTCATCGAGATCAAGCCCACATTAAACCTCTTAAGAAAGGGGATCAACCCCACCAGCTCATCGGTTTCACCGCTGTTGGATATGGCGATGATTACGTCAGCTGACGTGACCATTCCCAGATCGCCATGGATCGCTTCCGCCGGGTGCAGGAAGAAAGCGGGCGTTCCCGTGGATGCCAGAGTTGCCGCTATCTTCTTCCCCACAAGGCCTGACTTTCCCATGCCGGAGACCACGACCCTTCCCTTGCTCTCGAAGATCATGTCAACTACCTTTTCGAAACTGCTGTCCAGCCTTCCCGCGAGGGCAAGAACAGCCTCTGCCTCTGTCTTCAGCACTTTTCTTGCGATATCAAGCATGTCCATATCTCATTACCCTCTCAGTCGAACTGGCACCGAAGCCATCCCGGGGGGATCCCCTTCCGATGTGCTTCGTCCTCCAGTTCAGCGAGATCTTTCTCGGAGTTTCCGAGCTGTTTCTTAGCCTTCACGAGTTTTTTCTCCAGACTCGCCTTTTTCCTGCCCTTTGCGTCTTTCAGGTCTTCAAGAGCGCTTTCGATGTCCTGAACATCCTCCTGATCTTTCTGGATCCTCTTTTGACATGAACGCGCCTTCTTGCACCAGGATTCTCCCTCCTTCTGTTTCTGTAGTCGGGCAGCGGATTCTTTCTTTGTCTCGGTGCCGGCAGGTCTCGGGATTGAACTCCTGCTGTCAGATGGTTCTTTGTAGTGTTCTATGTCCTGGTTTGTGAAATAGGGCACGTCCTGGGCAGCGCTGATTCTTTCGATGGGAACACCGGCAAACAACCAGCCGGAGATACTTAACAAAAAAGCAAGGTACCTGAGTTTAATGTTCAATCATTACCCCTGGCAGTTCCTTCGACCCACCGCAAATGAAAATATAATAACTTCTGTGGCAATACCACCCAATTGTATCATATTGGCTCTGCCTCACAAAACAAAATTATGGGAATCCCCTTCCTCCATTAAGAATTTTTAACCGCCGGCTAATCGTATCTTAATGATTAGAAAGTAAACTATTGCTAAATTTAACTCTGCATTTTGCAGAGTAAGAAAGCTCACGTGATGAGCAAACGAATAAGGAGGAAGTAATGAGAAAGACAGTCATCTGTATTTTGTCCGTGATGGCCCTGATGATAGGTGTCGTCACAAGTGCTTACGGGTACGGCACCTATCTTACCACCCCTGGCACCGGGTTCAACGCAAGATATCCAGGGGCAGGGGCTCTGAGCACGTGCCAGCTTTGTCACATCAATCCCGCGGGTGGAGGAGCTCGAAATCCCTACGGCGTTGATTTTGCCAGTGCTGGCCACAATTTTGCAGCCATCGAGTCCCTCGACTCTGACGGCGACACGTTTAACAACGGGACCGAGATCAATGCAGGGACGTGGCCGGGCGACGGGACAAGTCACCCTGCTATTACGACCGCGTGTACAGACTACTCGTATTCAAACTGGTCGGCGTGTCTGAACGGCCAGCAGACGAGGACGGCAACCCCCATACCCGCAGGGTGTTCAGGGACACCGCCGGTGACACAGTTACCTCTGACACAGTCCTGCAACTCTGTTCCACCTCCGACATCGGGAATACCGTTACCGACAGGTAAGCAGGTTTTTACCTACGGTGCTGTGGCTATGCCGGTGTTGAGTTCTGACCCTGCAGCGGCAAAACCCATTGGGGTAGGTCCTGTGGCCAGCGGCGGAACCACCGTTGATATTTCAGTGAACATCGGCCCGTTCGCAAGTCCTGTCGATGTTTCCCTTGCGTTGTATGTTGTTGGCGTCGATTCCGGCGAAGTCTACCTTCTGAACCAATGGAACAGCTTCGAGTCGGTTCATTACGCGGTTGCTGCCAGAGCAGGAAGGAGCGCATCGGAAGACGAAGGGGACGGTGAGAACTCATCAGAGAAAAACGAAAACCTCACAATATGGAAGAAGAATGTTACGGGCGTGAACCAGCACATCTACGGTCCATCCCCGGTTAGCGACCTCCCGCCAGGACCCTACATATTGGTCCTCGGAGCGGTACCTTCAGGTCCCGGGAACAAGGATGACAGACCCTCCTATCACTGGGTGACTTATTTCATCGTTCCGTAGAGTGATCTGAAAAGACAGAGGAAGACCTTTGTCAGAACTCTTTGGCCATTCCGCCGGAAACGGCGGGGTGGCCAACTATTTTATGCAGCTCTTTAAGTGACGCCAGCATTTCCCCCAGACCCGACAGCGGTATCATATTAGGCCCGTCGCAAAGTGCCTTCTCGGGGTCGGGATGGACCTCCATAAA
>Ga0153916_10004812_pt1 | contig 10233 bp, 6 predicted proteins | sample Opewatmetagenome_FD_109642 | JGI IMG/M metagenome (GOLD analysis project Ga0153916, IMG submission 109642) | Freshwater wetland microbial communities from Ohio, USA - Open water 3 Core 3 Depth 4 metaG | ecosystem: Environmental > Aquatic > Freshwater > Wetlands | place: USA: Ohio, Lake Erie, Old...
CCGGATCACACCCAGGGAGCGAAATTCGATCCCAGGCCCCTCCCGCACGTGCATCTGAGCCACCGTGACACGGTAGCGGTCTTCACTCGGGAGCTCAGGGATTCCTGATATTTGATCGAGGTACTTGAAGGAGCTCCAGCCGGTCAGCCCATCTCGCAGGCGGCGGAAGCGCATCCAGCTGGCATCGGCATTGAACTGAAGCGGAATAACCACCTCGTTTCGCCGCAAAAATCCGATTGGCTTGTAGCCTATGCCGGGTCCTGCGCGCACATACAGCGTGTCCGCTGTGACACGGTAGTTGAAGAAATCCAGCCTCCAGCCATTCTCCTGCAGCCCTTCCGGGGTCACCAATTGCGACCATCCGCCCGCAGCGACCGAGTCATATTTCACCGTGGACAAGACCTTCTTAACCATGGTCTGGGAATTAGCGATGTCGACTTTTTTCTGCTCGCTGCGGTCTTTGACCAATGGCTGCTCCTTACCGCTTTTATCGATCACCTTTGCGTCCCATAACTCGTCTTCTTTCAAGTCCCTCAGGCGGGCATGTACCTCCTGATCGGGATAAATCACGATCCGCTCATGAGGCTGCATAAGGTTGGTGCGGATTTTGAGCCCGGGCGCTCTCAGCGTTACCCGGGGCTTTTCCCCTTCCGGTGGCTTCATTGCATCGGTTGTGATCACCAGGCTCTGGAACAGGTTGGGGTGCAGGGTCACCGGTTGATTTTCGTCCACGGGATAGGTCTTGTTTTCAACCTCAATCACGGTCTTATCGGTCGTCCAGACTTCCACGCTTTCCACGGTAGGCGGCACCCGGATGGTCGTCCGGTAGGCGGTATATTCCTGGAACTTGCCCTCTTCCTTAGCTGCCGGCTCAATTGGTTCCTTGCCCTGCTGGTTCGTACCCCTGTAATCCTGGCTCAGATGGCATTGGATGGTGATCCCCAGACCAGCAGGTGGTACAATCCGCCACAGACCGATCGAGGAAACCTGGTTCTCGCCCACCTGCTCCTCCGCCAGGGATGGAAGGTTGGTGATGATGTCTTGCTTGCCTGCCTGTGGGTCGTCCGCAGAAAATTGGGCTTCCCGGTAAATGGTTGCGCCGGTTAGCGGTCCCAAAATAATGGACGAAACTTCATTGTTCAGGTTTTCAATGCGGTCAAAATCAGGGTAGTCCGCCGAAAATACCCAGGCTTTTCCCCAATAGCCGGGGTTTTCAAACAGCGCCGCCTCGCCCTGGAAAAGCTCACCCACCTGTGACTCATCCTCGGCAATCTGGATCGATCGGCTGAAAATCGTGCGTTCTTCATCCACAGCGGTTGTCAAAAAACAATCCTCATTCGCCTGGTAGCAAATCCACTGGTTGTTCTCATCGAGCAGCGAGAACTTGCGATAACCCGCCTCCGGCTCTTCCACCAGCGTCAGTGCTGCAAGGTCATCGATGGTCAGGCGATGCGGTGGTTGTGAGATCCCTGCCTTAACAAATGGACTCCCTCGCACGCTGAAGGTCACCGCTCGCCTCCCAGGGACAGGTCGTTTTGGAGCAGCTGCTTTGCGGTCTTCAATGTGAAAAGCCTCCCGCTCAAAGACCTTTGGGTTGGTCCTCAGCATACCCACCCCATCCGGCGCAGCCTGGACACTGAGGTAGCGCATTGGGGTCACCTCAATCGCCCAATATCCGGTAAAAGGCTTGCCCACCGTGGACCAGATATCCAGCGATAGAGGGTTTTGAAGCTTTAGCCTGGAGGTTTCAAATGAAGCCAGCTCGGAAGTGAGCACTTGAGACAACCCCTGGTGGTCCTTTTCAACGTAAATGGTTACGCCGGTCCTCGGTCCCATTCGCAGCGACGCCACGGGGAAGTAGCGCTCGAGATTGCGGGTGCCTTTGGTGACCAGCCGCTGGCGCCCTTCATGGTTGGCTTTACTGAACAGGAGCACCTCGCCGGGTTTGAGCGGGCGATCCAGATTCTTTTCACCGAATGGAAGCAAGCCATCGCAGACCCAATCGCCCCGATCGTCTTGCCGGAGCAGGTAGGGCAAGCCGTCTTCGCTGCCCAAGCCAATCACCTGAGGTTTGTTCGCACTGCCTGCGCCAACGATCAACTTCTGGAACCTCAGATCATAAAAGTCCAGGTGCTGCTGATCCTGGCTGTGCCAGTTTTCCAGGATATCCTGCTCGATCCGATAAGGCAAGCCATCTTCACGCCCCAACCCTATCACCTGCAAACCCTTAAAGATGCCCGGAGTATGAAGGGCGACCAGGGTCTGCCAAGGGGTTTGGGATTTGCCCAACTGCTTGCTCCTGTCTTTCCAACCGCCCAGAGGGTCCTGTGAAATCAAGGTTGGCAAGCCGCTGTCACGTTCCAGCCCGATCACTTGCAGCAATTTGGATTCGCTGTTGCCGGTAACGAGTGCCGACCAGGCCGAGTGGATCCCATCCATTAAAAGCCCGGCATCATGCCAGATTCCTTTTTCATCCTGGCTGATCAGGTATGGCAGCCCGTCGCTGCGACCTAAGCCGATCACCTGCAGTAAACCTGCGCTGTCATTTCCGGTTACCAGAGTGGACCAGGGCGTGCTGTACGTTGCGATCAATTTTCCGCCGTCGCGCCAGGTTCCCTGGTCATCCTGGGCAATCAAGTAAGGTAGGCCGTCGTCACGCCCCAGCCCGATCACCTGCAGCAGATTGGACCTGCTTTTGCCAGCCGCCAGCTCAGTCCAGGGCTGGTTGTCTGCCTGGATCAATCTACCACTGTCGTGCCAGGCGCCCTGATCATCTTGCCATACCCGGTAGGGCAAGCCATCCTTCCTTCCCAAGCCGATCACTTGAAGGAAATTCTTGCTGTCATTGACCGTTGTCAGGGCAGACCAGGACGTTTGGTACGCCTCCAGCAGCCGTCCCGCATCATACCAATCGCCGGAGCTGTCCTGGTACGCAAGGTAAGGCAAGCCATCTTCGCCTCCCAGGCCAATCACCAGCAGCTCATTCCGAGCCCCAAGTCCTGTGGTAATAAAATTAAACGCATCTCCTGTTTTCTGGTTCATAGGATTCCTCGCCTTCTCGGTTCGTCGCAATACGATGGATTACTACGGAGTAAGCCGCTTATGGAGTAAGCCGCTTACGAAGTAAGTTACTTACAAAGTGAGTCGCCTGCAAGCAGGTCGCAAACGAAATGCGAGCACTTCTTAAGCAGGTCAATGAACAAATATGGTCTTGGAATGAAAGTCTATTGCGATTTTCGGAAAGATTGCAGCGAGGGTGTCAAATTACTTTTTGGCAGGATGCCAGATCATGGATTATGCCTCTCTGGCTGCAATCATCAATACACATCCATGCTTCAATAAAGTATACATATTTTCACGACACAAGTCATGTGTCATATGTCATAAATGAATTTTTTCTAGGGCATACGCGGCTTACTTCGTTTTTGGCTTTAACATTTGCCAATTTTGTCCACCGTCGACGGTTTGGATCAACGCCACTTCGGGAGCGATCTGCCTGCCGCTAGCGTCCGTGCCTTTACCGCCTCTGGCGACCACTGCCCACCCGTCCAGCGGGTTGGCAAAACTGAACTGGGCTGCATCCCAAGTCACTGGGCGCAGGTCGGTCCAGGTTTTACCTCCATCGGTCGTGCGTTGCAGGCGCATGGAGAAGGCGTGAGCCTCTATTGGCGTGGGGGAGGCATCAGGCGGCAGAGGGGTATCCGAAGGAATACCTGCCGTTTCCGGCGGAGGCGGCGCAAGCAGCTTCCACCCGTGCGCAGCATCCACAAAATAGACGCTGCGGCTGGCAGGGCTGGTCGCCCAGGTTTGCCCACCATCTGTGGAATGGAAGGCGTAGAAGTATTCTTCATAGAAGGAATGCGGCTGGATTCCGCAGGAAAAGATCACGTCCACCATTCTGGGCGGGATAACGCGCAGAGATACCTGGCCGCACCAGGTTTCATCGCTTGCGAAGTACGCCGGCAGGGATCCCGGCGTGGGCAGATCAGATGCCTGAAAGGTCTCCCCGCCGTTGGTAGTCTGGAGCAGCTGCCAGTTCATCTCGGGCGAGGCCGCTCCGCCGATCTCGGAAGTCGCGATCCAGCCGATTTGCCGATTTATAAAGCCCATACCAGTCAGGTTGAAAGTCATCATGTTGGGCGATTCGTTGGTGACCAGCGGTTCCCAGGTGCTGCCGCCATCCGTGGTGTGGTATAAACCGTAGCGATCCTGGAACATCCCGTGATCAACCACCCCCACCAGCCAGCCGTTGCGCTCATCGATGAACTGGAGCCCGACGGGATAGAGCTCGTGCCAGTAAAAGCCGGGCTGGCCAGGCTTGACATCACAGCCAGACCAGTTGGGGCAGAAGGGCTGCGATGGTTGCCAGGTTTGCCCGCCGTTGATGGTGCGCCAGATAGTGGCTGTTTCCGGCGGGGCAGGGCATTCGCTGAAGCACATCCGGATATACGGCACGGCCCAGGCTTGGACGTCATCCAGGGCGAAGAAACCGCCAGGCGTGCGCAAAACGCCTTCATAGCTCCACCCAGACCAATATATTCCCTCCGGCGGCGTCACATCCTCCCAGGTCTGCGCGCCGCTGTCTGTGTGCAAGATACGCCCGGCGGTATCGATGGCCCAACCCGTTTGCAGACCGGTCATCTGGATATACGCCAGCGTCACTTCCGCGCCGGAAGGCAGGCGAGGTAAGGGAGTCGCTGTGGCGAGCGGCGGTGGCGAAGGTTCGGTTTGCTGGGGGAGGGGCGTGTCGGTTGGGATGGGAGGGCTAAGCTCGACTGCCGGAGCCTGTGACGGAGATGGCAAATGGGTAGGTGTGGCGGGCAAACTTTTGGCAGGCAGCGGCAGGGTTTCCGTTTCCACCGGTGCAGCCTCGCTGACCCCCAGCGACGTCTGCGTTGCTCCGGACAGTGGGGTGGAGACCGGCTGTATGGGCGCTATGCACCCGGTGAGCAGGACCAGACTAATGAAGAATACTTTTCGGATCATTTGTTAATTACCCGAATTGTAACCAAAGGTAGTTGAGGCTGACAGCCATGATAAACAAGGCTGCTTTCAGATCAAATCCTTGGGGAGTAACCGAATGAATGGATTTTGGCAGCAAACGTTCGGTCATGCTGACGGTGGTCTCGACAATATTACGGAAGGTCGCTTGCAGGTATTTGGATATTTTAATCCATTTACCCCAGAGTAGCAATTAAGGATCTTGCCTGTGTGCTGCCCATCCGTGTGCTGCCCACTTGTGCGCCGAACAATGTAACAGCAGCTCTCTGCGACCGACAGAGCAAATAAAAGAAGGCTATAATAGATTCTGCGCGGAGTCTACGACCAGGGAGAAAAACTTATAAAAGCCATTGTGTACACCGAATACGGACCACCGGAGGTCCTTCGGCTCAAAGAGATCGAAAAACCAACCCCCAAGGAAAACGAAGTATTGGTGAAAGTATTGGCTACAACCGTCACCGCAGGGGATGTGAGGATGCGAAGTTTCAACGTACCTCGGTGGGAATGGCTCTTCGCCCGAATTTATTTGGGTCTTCGAAAACCAAAGAGACCTATACTGGGGATGGAACTTGCCGGAGAAATTGAAGCAACAGGTAAAGATGTAAGATTGTTTAAGAAAGGCGATCAGATTTTTGCATCTACCTTCGGAGTGAATTTTGGTGGATATGCCGAGTACAAATGCCTGCCAGAAGATGGGATGCTGGCTATTAAAGCGCCCACAATAGCCTTCGAGGAGGCGGCAGCCGTTCCCATTGGTGGAGCTACGGCATTACGTTTTCTTAGAGAAGGTAACATCCAGAGGGGACAACAAGTTCTGATCTATGGGGCTTCGGGAAGTGTCGGTTCTTTTACAGTTCAGCTTGCAAAATACCTGGGAGCAGAGGTTACCGGAGTATGCAGTACCACGAATTTAGAGTGGGTCAAAGCTTTGGGAGCAGACAGGGTAATTGATTATACAAAGGAGGATTTTACCCAAAGCGGGGGATCCTATGATGTTATTTTTGACGCGGTTGGCAAGTGCTCATCCTTCCGGGGTAAAGGGGTGCTGAATGAGAAAGGAGTCTTTCTTTCTGTTTTGGGTTCTTCCGGAAAAGAAAAGACTGACGATCTAATCTTCCTCAATGAGCTTATGGAGGCGAGGCAGGTAAAGACGGTCATCGATAGATGCTATCCCCTGGATCAAATTGTCGAGGCCCACAGGTATGTGGACACCGGGCATAAGAAGGGGAATGTCGTCATCACCGTGGAACACAGCAGCAAAACCTGATAACTGGAGGTGAGGGATGGGTTCGATGAAAGTTTGTATTGTCGGAGCGTCTGGGAAGCTTGGCAGGTACATGGTGCAGCACGCACTTGACCGCGACTATGAGGTCGTTGGAGTTTGCCGGGAGCGCAGCGTAGGCAAACTCGAGGCGTTCAAAGGGCGCATCACCATCATTCCTGGAGCGACGAACGACCGAGAGGTCATCAAGAAAGCAGTTGCAGGGTGTGACGGGGTACTCACCGTGCTGGTACCTTGGGGTGCACAACACTACTCATCGGGGACAGCCCAGGCGGTAATGGACTACGCCAATCCAGAGGCGCGCCTCATATTCTCTTGCGGCTGGCATATTTCGCGGGACGGCAAGGATGTGTACCCTCCGTCCTTCCAGAGAGAAGAGAAGCTCGCCCGCTGGATCGGGCGGCTAACCCGCCTCGTAGATATTGACGACCAGGTGGAAGCGTGCCGGCGTGTGTTTGCCAGCGACACCCGGTGGACGGTCGTGCGCGGGAGCGATCTTGAAGAGGGCGAGAGTCAGGGCCTGCCCGTATGGAGTCTACACGTGGGTGATCCTGTCCTCGAGAGCAACATGACACGCCGCGTGGACTTCGCTCTTTTCATGGTAGAGGCACTGGAGAATGACGAGCTGATCCACGAAGCCCCCGCAATTGTCGGATGCCGCACCCCATCGGCGCTCGCCCACGCCGCTGGACTCGACCGGCGGGGATGAACAATTGATCTTTATTTATGGAGAAGCTGAGAAGGCAACTTCATCCAGGAACCAGCTGCTGAGCATGGAAAAATCTGTCTCAATGGCTATGCGCAGAAAGACTTCCTTGCCAGAATAACCCGTTAAATTCAGCGACTGCCTCACCCAACCACCCGTTTCAGTGGGCTGGCAAAGATCGTAGACCTGCACCTGGAAGCCGTCCACTTGTATCCAGGCATGATCATACCCGCAGTAATCGTCTGAGATAATCCAATACGCATAGGTCAGATAAGGACGAGCCGGGTCGACGAGAACAGTCTGCTGGAGATAGCCGCTTTCGTTATTCCCACCTCCCAACCAGGCGGCATAAACCCCGCTCAGTGGATAGACAGGAGACGGAAAACCGGTGCCGATCAAGCTAAAACTGTTGCTGGAAAAAGCAGTCCAAGATGCGAAAGCGGCTTCAAAATTCCCATTCACCAGCACGCCAGGATCGAGCGAAGCTGTATAAAACGTGCTTCTGCCTGCCTGGGGGAAATAGTTCAGGCGGCTTAGCCCTACTGCAAACACCAGGCTGGGTGTGGTGAAAGCCCCATAGACCGGATGGCTGCCAGAGACGGACACTTGAGCCACACCACTGGTGGCTAAGTCAGGTGGGGTCAGTTGGGTGGATAGCTGCATATTGTTGAGGTAATTGGTGGTGCGCGGTACTCCATTCCAAACAATTTGATCACCGTTATTGAAGTTCACCCCGTTGACGGTCAAAGTCAGTCCGCTGCCAAGACCGGCTCGATTTGGGCTGAGTGAAACCAGGCGTGGCGAAGCGCTCAATGCAGCGCCAACGTTCACGATACCGCTGCCGCAAGTGGAAATGTTGCAGGTGCTACCCGAAGGGAAGGTCGTAGCAGTCCCTTGCAAGATCTGAAGCACCTGGGCAGGCGTTAAAGTGGGGATTAGAGAATAAAGCAAGGATACTGCGCCGGTTAAATGCGGAGCAGCCATGCTGGTGCCCTGGTAATAAGCATATGTATCTGCCGCAGGCCCCCGCGGCCCGCTGTTGAGCGTGGAAAGCACACCTCCCGTCGAGTCAAAAGAGTACAAGACCCCGCCCGGCGCGCTCAACTCGACTGTACTCCCGAAGTTGCTGTAATAGGCGCGCGAACCGCTGCGCTCGGTGGCGGCTACGGTGATCACCCCCGGGCAGTTCGCAGGAGCATACCCACTTGCATCGGCTGCCTCGTTCCCGGCTGCCACTACCACCGTCGTTCCCACGGCAGTCACATCACTGATCGCCTGGCTCTCCGACTGGCTGCAGGCACCTGCCCCGCTCAGGCTCAGGTTCAGTACCTGCGCTTTGTGCGTATTTGCCGGCACACCAGGCACCGCTAAGCCGGCAGCCCAGCGCATGCCATCGACAATATCGGAAGTATAGCCTCCGCAACGCCCCAATACACGGACTGGAAGAATGGGTGAGATCCAATTGATGCCTGCCACACCCGCGGCATTATCCCCAATTGCGCCGATCGTACCAGCCACATGTGTGCCGTGCCAGGTGGAATCTTGAGCCCTGGAACCATTGCCGCAGGCATTGACATCCACCCAATCGCCAGGGTCATGCGCATCGCTATCCCTGCCATCCCCATCGTTAGCGATCCAGGCATCCGAGATGAAATCATAACCGGGTAACGCCCGACCGGACAGGTCAAAGTGGTCGGTGATACCCGTATCGATGACGGCGACGACCACCTGGCTTGCGCCGTGGGTAATCTCCCAGGCAGCCGGTGCATTGATGCCATAGCTCCCCGAAGCAGGGCTGAACAAGGGCCACTGTTTACTGTATTGGGTGTCATTCGGGGTAAAGGTCACCCCTGGGGTAAAGGTCACCCCTGGGGTAAAACCCACCCCTGGGGTAAAGGTCGCCCTTGGGGTAAAACCCACCTCTGAGGTAAAAATCATACCTGGGGTGAAAGCGATCGTGCGTAGGCTGTCTGGCTCGGCGTACGCCACCTGTGGCAAAGAGGACCATGCGGCTGCCACGGCAAGGGCCTGTGCCTGAGTGATGCATTCGCCGACGGGGAAGAAACCCGTATCGGGCGCCGCAGGCGCAAAGGCAGGCTTATCAAAACCGGGCACGGTGGCAGCTGCGAACACGAACGCCTCACCTGACATCTCACGAAGGAAGCTGATTTCGATGCCTGCCGCCAGACTCAGGTCTTGAGCCGCTTCATTCCCAAATTGATCTACTGCTGCCGGGTCAGCAGGAACCAGTCCGGTGAACTCTTTAAACTTCACAATCCAGCGAGGCGCCGGGCAACGCTGAGGGGCAGACAGAACCCCTTCACCGGAGCCCGATGGAGGTATGGGAGGAGGCGGTTTTTGAGCAGCGGCGGTATAGAACACCGTTTCCGGGCTACCAGGTTGGAACACCCCGGCGATGAGCAAGAAAATTACGAGCAGCGACGGTAAAGAGTGGCTTAAGAAAGCTCGCCTGCGAGGCACACCATTCATGCGTTGACGGTAAAGAACATCGTTCATTCGAACCGGAGAAGGATAATTGGGGGGCACGCCGTTATCCCTCGCTCTGCGCTTCATCCCCCGGCATGGTCCTAAACACCCAATCCCAAAGCGGTGAGCTGACCCCAAAACGCTGATCAGGAGTCCTGTAATGATGCTGCATATGATAGCGTTTAAGGAATTTCAACACACCCTTGCGCATTGGAAAGTGATGCGTTGCATAATGAGTCAGGTCGTAGATCAGGTAGCCAGTCAGCAGACCAGCCATCAAAATATCCACCCAACCGTACAGCCCTAAGATTTCCCCGACCACCAAAACCAGCAAGCCATAAAGGATCAACGCCAGAGGGATGCTCACTACCGGGGGCATGACCAGGCGCGTTTTGCACTGCGGCTGGGCGTGGTGGATACCATGAAAGAGGAACACGATGCGCTCCTGCATGGCTCCGTGCGGCGGATAGTGGAATACGAAGCGATGCAGCAAATACTCCGTCAGCGTCCATAAGAACAAACCCAGTAAAAATCCCAGGATTAAAAGCGCGCCGAGATGGAAATCGCCTTGGGATGATAAGGCGCGTGATAAAAAATATGCGATCACCGGCAACCAGACGACGACTACAGTCACAGGGCTGATGTGGGTGAAAAATTCCAGGAAATCAGATTTGAAAAGGCGGATTGGCTCGGGGTCATGGCTGATGGTGTAGTGTGTCATGGAGACTCCTATTGACCTTTACGGATAATCAAGATA
>Ga0153916_10004813_pt1 | contig 10232 bp, 6 predicted proteins | sample Opewatmetagenome_FD_109642 | JGI IMG/M metagenome (GOLD analysis project Ga0153916, IMG submission 109642) | Freshwater wetland microbial communities from Ohio, USA - Open water 3 Core 3 Depth 4 metaG | ecosystem: Environmental > Aquatic > Freshwater > Wetlands | place: USA: Ohio, Lake Erie, Old...
CGCAAGATCGACGACTGGGAGATTACCCATGAGCGCAAGGACCTCCCGCCCGAGGTCTGGAAGTTCATCAAGAAGAACGGCTTCTTCGGCATGATCATTCCGAAGCAGTATGGCGGACTCGAATTTTCCGCCCAGGCGCATTCCGCGGTGGTGATGAAAGTCGCCTCACGCAGCGTGACGGTGGCTGTGACGATCATGGTGCCGAATTCTCTCGGGCCGGCGGAGCTGCTGCTGCATTATGGCACCGAAGAGCAGAAGAACCATTACCTGCCGCGGCTGGCATGCGGCGAAGAGGTGCCATGCTTCGCCCTGACCGGGCCGGAAGCGGGTTCCGATGCCGGCAGCATTCCGGACCGCGGCGTGGTTTGCCGCGCCACCTTCCAGGGCAAGAAAAACGTGCTCGGCATCCGGCTCAACTGGGACAAGCGCTACATCACGCTCGGGCCGGTGGCGACCGTGCTCGGGCTCGCCTTCCGCCTGTACGATCCCAAGCATCTGCTGGGCGGGGACGAAGACCTTGGCATCACCCTCGCCCTGATCCCGACGGGCACGCGTGGCGTCAAGATCGGCACGCGCCACGACCCGCTCAACATCCCCTTCCAGAACGGGCCGAACTGGGGCAAGGACGTGTTCATCCCCATGGACTGGGTCATCGGCGGGCGCGACTACATCGGGCAGGGCTGGCGCATGCTGATGGACTGCCTGGCCGCCGGCCGTGCGATTTCACTGCCGGCGCTGTCCACCGGGGCGGGCAAGCTCGCCTCGCGCGCCACCGGCGCCTACGCCCGCATCCGCAAGCAGTTCAAGCTGCCGCTCGGAAAATTCGAGGCGATCGAGGAAGTGCTCGCGCGCATCGGCGGTTATGCCTATCTGATGGACGCGGCGCGCACGCTGACCGCGCGCGCGGTCGATCTGGGCGAGAAGCCGTCGGTGGCCTCGGCCATCGTGAAGTACCAGCTGACCGAACACATGCGCAAGGTGGTCAACGACGCCATGGACATCCAGGGCGGATCGGGCATCTGTCTGGGGCCGCGCAACTACATGGGGCGCGTGTATCAGGCGCTGCCCATCAGCATCACCGTCGAGGGCGCGAATATCCTCACGCGCGCGCTCATCATCTACGGCCAGGGCGCGGTGCGCTGCCACCCGTACGTGTTAAAGGAAATGCAGGCCGTGTCCGATACCGACCACGCGCGCGCCCTGAAGCAATTCGACCGCGCCATTTTCGGCCACATCGGGTTTACCTTCAGCAATGCCCTGCGCGCCCTGTGGCTGGGCCTCACCAATGGGTATTTTGTGCACGCCCCGGTCAGCGGGCCGGGCCATCGCTATTGCCAGAAGCTCACGCGCCTGTCGGCGGGGTTTGCCCTCATCTCCGACATCGCCATGCTGTCGCTGGGCGGTGCGCTCAAACGCAAGGAAAAAATCTCCGGCCGTTTCGCCGATGTCTTGAGCCACATGTATCTGGCTTCCGCCGTCATCAAGCGTTTCGAGGACGATGGCTGTCCCGAGGCGGATATTCCGCTGATGCGCTGGGCCTGCGATTACTGCCTGCACGAAGGAGAGAAAACGCTCGTCGTCATTCTCAAGAATTTCCCCAACCGTTTCCTGGCCTGGCTCATGGGCGGTCTGGTGTTTCCGACGGGCCGGCGTTTCAATGTGCCGAACGACGCCATGGGCCATGAGGTGGCGAAACTGCTGCTGGAGCCGTCGGCGACACGCGACCGCCTCACGGCCGGCATTTTCATCTCGCGCGACCCGACCGACACTACCGGCCGTCTCGAAGACGCCCTGCCCAAGGTGATCGCCGCCGAAGCGCTGGAGCGCAAGCTGCACCGGCTCGTGGATGAGAATCCGATGTTGCATGGCGACATGAAGGCCCAGGTCGAGGAGGCGTTGCGCCAGCAGGTGCTCACGGTTTCCGAGGCGGAGCTGGTGCACGCGGCCCATGCGGCGCGGCGCGCGGTGATCGCGGTGGACGATTTTAAAAAATAAAATTGACAGGACTAACACGATGCAACAGTGCAGGCAGGATTTACAGGATTTTTTAGAAACATGTTCTTTTTAATCTTGTTAATCCTGTGAATCCTGTCCGTTTATTTTTATTTGTTGTTAAGGTGGTTATATGAACCGAGTTTTCATCGTTGATGGGGCGCGCACGCCCTTCGTGAAGGCGCGCGGCGAGCCCGGGCCGTTTGCGGCTTCCGACCTGGCCGTGGCCGCCGCCCGGCCGCTGCTGGCGCGCCAGCCGTTTGCGCCGACCGAGATCGATGAGGTCATCGTGGGCTGTGTCATTCCCGCGCCGGATGAGGCCAATATCGCGCGCCTCATCGCGTTGCGTCTCGGCTGCGGCAAGCAGGTGCCGGCGTTCACGGTGCAGCGCAACTGTGCCTCCGGCATGCAGGCGCTGGCGTCGGCCGCGGAACGCATCGCGCTCGGTGCCACGCACCTGGTGCTCGCCGGCGGGGCCGAGGCCATGAGCCGCGCACCGATTCAGTGGAACCCGCAGATGGTCCGATGGCTGGGGGGGCTGCTGCGCGCCCGCAGTTTGCCGGCGCGGCTGCAAGGCATCGCGCGTTTTCGTCTGGCCAATCTGAAGCCGGTGTACACCCTGTTGCTGGGGCTCACCGATCCGCTGGTGAAACTCAACATGGGCCAGACAGCCGAGATCGTGGCACACCGCTTCGGCATCACCCGCGAACAGCAGGACGCCTTCGCCTTGTCGAGCCACCAGCGCCTGGCAGCGGCGTTCGATGGCGGACAGATGCAGGCGGAAGTGGAGACGCTGTATGACACGCGTGGAAATTTCTACGCCGAGGACAACGGGCTGCGGCGCGATACCGATCTCGCCCAGCTCGGGAAACTGCGGGCGGTGTTCGACAGCAAATACGGCAGCGTCACCTCCGGCAACAGCTCGCAGGTGACCGACGGCGCCGCGATGCTGTTGCTGGCGAGCGAAGAAATGGTAAAGCGCCACCGCTTGCCGGTGCTGGGCGAATGGCTCGGACACGAATGGGCCGGGGTCGATCCCGCGCAGATGGGGCTGGGGCCGGTGCATGCCGTGGCGAAACTGTTGCAGCGTTTCAAGCTGGGCATGCACGATCTCAAGCAGCTGGAATTGAACGAGGCCTTCGCGGCGCAGGTGCTTGCCTGCCAGGCCGCGTGGGACAGCCCCGACTATTGCCGGGAGGAATTGAAGCTCGACAAACCGCTCGGACGCATGGACCCGGAGCGCCTCAACCCCGAGGGTGGCGCGGTGGCCTGCGGCCATCCGGTGGGCGCGAGCGGCGCGCGCATCGTCCTGCACCTGCTGCACGCGCTCCGGCGCAAGGGTGGCGGCACGGGGGCCGCGAGCCTGTGCATCGGCGGCGGCCAGGGCGGCGCGATGCTGGTTAGAGCAGAGGGCGCCCCCACATGAGCAACACAAAAAACTGGCGTCTCGACTTCATCGAAGACATCGCGGTGCTCACGCTCGATGTGCCGCAGCAGTCGGCGAACGTGCTGTCGCACGACGTGGTGACGGAGCTGGACCAGCGTCTGGCAGAACTCGAGAGCAAGCCGCTCAAGGGGCTCATGATCTGTTCGGGCAAGCCCTCCGGTTTTATCGCCGGCGCGGATGTACGCGAATTCCAGAAACTTTCCGACCCCGCGGGCGCGGCGGATCTGGCACGGGCCGGACAGGTGGTGCTGAATCGCCTGGCACACCTGCCCTTTCCCACGGCGGCGGCGATCCACGGCTTCTGCCTCGGCGGTGGCATGGAACTCGCGCTCGCCTGCACCTACCGCATTGCCCGCGACGATGCCTCGACCCGTCTCGGTTTGCCGGAGGTGAAGCTCGGGATTCATCCGGGCTTTGCCGGTACCGTGCGCCTGCCGCCCCTGATCGGACACCTGCCGGCGCTGGGCCTGATGCTCACGGGCAGAACCGTGAGCGCCAGGGAAGCCAGGCGCCTGGGGCTGGTGGATGAGGTGGTGCCCGAGCGCCACCTGCGCACGGCGGCGACGTCGATCCTGCGCCGCCGCCCGCCACGGCGGAAGGCCGCGTGGTATCAGCGCCTGCCGGGCTTGAAGCCATTGCGCCCGCTCGTAACGAAATTGCTGGCCCGGCAAGTGCAAGGCAAGGCCAACCCGGATCATTATCCCGCGCCCTACCGCATTCTCGAGCTGTGGCGTGAAAACGCCTTTGAAGAACGCGAGGCCGCATCGATTGGCGAGTTGCTGGTGTCGCGCACCAGCCGCAGCCTGGTGCATGTGTTTCTGCTGGGCGAAGAACTGAAGCGCCACGGGCGCGCCCAACCGCACCATATCAAACACGTGCACGTTGTCGGGGCCGGCGTCATGGGCGCGGACATCGCCATGTGGACGGCTTCGCGCGGTTTCACCGTGAGTCTGCAGGACCGCACGCCCGAGATTCTGGCCCGCGCCATGCAGCGCGCCCATGATTTTTTCCGCAAGAAGCTCAAGGACCCGCGCGCCATCCAGGAAGCCATGGACCGGTTGATGCCGGACCTGGCCGGCAACGGCCTGAAGCGTGCCGACCTCGTGATCGAGGCGATTGTGGAAAAGGTCGAACCCAAGCGTGAACTGTTCCGGATGGCCGAGCAGCGCGCGCCGGCCGGCGCACTGCTGGCCACCAATACCTCCAGCATCCCGCTCGAAGAGATCGCCACCGCGCTCAAAAGCCCGGCGCGCCTCGTGGGCCTGCATTTTTTCAACCCGGTGCCGAAGATGCAGCTGGTCGAGATCGTGCGCGGACAGCAGACGAGCGACGACGCGCTGGCCCGCGCCCGCGCCTTCGCTGTGGCCCTCGACCGCCTGCCGCTCGATGTGCGCAGCAGTCCGGGATTCCTGGTGAACCGCATCCTCATGCCGTATCTGATCGAGGCGGTGAAGCTTTACGAAGAGGGCGTTCCCGCGCCGCAGATCGATCGCGCCGCCAAGGATTTCGGCATGCCCATGGGCCCGATCGAACTCGCCGATACCGTGGGCCTCGATATCTGTCTGTCAGTCGCCGAGGAGCTGGCCGGTCCGCTCGATACGCCGGTGCCGGAGACTTTGCGCAAGATGGTGGCGGACAAGAAACTGGGCAAGAAAAGCGGCAGCGGATTCTACGAATACAACGCCAAGGGTCGCGCCAAGACGGTGACGTCGGGGCCCAAGAGCGATTTGCCGATTACCGAACGGCTGGTGCTGCGATTGCTGAACGAAGCCGTGGCCTGTCTGCGCGAGAAGGTGGTGTCCGACACCGACGCCGTGGACGCCGGCATGGTTTACGGCACCGGGTTCGCGCCCTATCTCGGCGGGCCGATGCGCTACGTCGAAAGCCTGGGCGAGACCGGCATCAGCCACAGCCTGTACCGGCTGTCACAGGAATACGGCAAGCGGTTTACCCCCGATCCCGGCTGGTCGCGCACGGACTTGTTCCAGCGGCATCACGAAAGCAAGGACTGATACATGTATTTCTTCCCCGTCCACATCGGCAGCATGATTGGCTGGCAATTGCAGACGGTGGAGAGTTTTGCGCCTGCTTCCCGTCCGAAATAAAAACAGGTAAGGCAGCTTGCATGGAACTAAGCGCCAACTCTAATCTCTCTGATCTTTTTCTCGAGCGCACACGGGAAACGCCGGCCGCGCCGGCCTATCGTCAGTTCGATGGTAACGGCTGGGTCGATCTGACCTGGGGCGAGGCGGCGCGCGAGGTGGCGCGCTGGCGCGCGGCGCTGCGCAAGGAAAACTTCAAGCCCGGCGACCGCGTGGCGATGTGCCTGCATAACCGCATCGAGTGGATGCTGTTCGATCAGGCCGCGCTCGGCCTCGGGCTCGTGACCGTTCCGCTTTATTTCGACGACCGCCCCGACAACATGGCCTGGTGCCTGAACGATTCGGGCGCACGCCTGCTATTGCTGGAAGACGCGACCTACTGGCACGCCATGCAGCGGCAGGTGAAGACCGTGGAGCGCGTGGTGTGCCTGAAAGCCAGCGCCGCTCCCGGCGGTAAACTCATGTCGGTGTCGGACTGGCTGCCGGCACAGGGCGAGGCGCTGCTGCGCTCACCGGCCTTTCCCGACAACCTGGCCACCATCGTCTACACCTCGGGCACCACCGGCCGGCCCAAGGGCGTGATGCTGTCGCACCGCAACATCCTGAGCAACGTGATCGCCTCCATGCAGGCGATCCCGGCCTATGCAAGCGACCGGTTCCTGTCCTTCCTGCCGTTGTCGCACATGTTCGAACGCACTACCGGCTACTATGTGGCGATCTCGCCCGCGGCGCAGACCGCCTCTGCCCGTTCCATCACCTTGCTCGCCGCCGATATCCGCGAGCAGCAGCCGACGATCCTGATCAGCGTGCCACGTATCTTCGAACGCATCTGGGGCCGGATGCAGGAGGCGATGCCGCTGGGCTCGCCCAAGCGTCGGCTGTTCGACACCGCGGTGGAGGTCGGCTGGCGACGGTTCAAGGGCGAAGCCACAGGACGCGATCGGTTGCTCTGGCCGATTCTCAGGTTCCTGGTGGCACGCAAACTTTACCAGCGTCTGGGCGGGCGCATCCGTCTGATCATCGTCGGTGGCGCGGCCCTGCCCCCGCATCTGGCGCGTATTTTCGTCGGCTTGGGTCTGCCGATCATTCATGGCTACGGCCTCACGGAGACCTCGCCGGTGCTGGCGGCGAACCGCGAGAGCGACAATGATCCCGCCTCGGTCGGCCGGCCGGTGCAGGGCGTTGAACTGCGCTGCGACCAGAACGGCGAACTGCTCGCGCGCGGGCCGAACATCATGCTGGGTTACTGGAACAACCCCACCGCCACCGAGGCGGTGATCGACGCCGAAGGCTGGTTCCATACCGGCGATCAGGTGCGCATCGACGGCGGCCGCGTGTATATCACGGGGCGCGTCAAGGACATCATCGTGTTGTCCAACGGCGAAAAGGTGCCGCCCGCCGACGCCGAGCAGGCGATTCTGCGCGACGCCGTTTTCGAACAGATAATGCTGCTGGGCGAAGGACGACCCAAGCTCGGTCTGCTCGTGGTGAGCAAGCTGGAAGACGAAGCGGAACTGTGCGCTCGCGCCAACAAACAACTGTATGATTTCCCCGGTTATGCGCGCATCTGCCACATCGCGCGCGTGGCCGAACCGTGGACGGTGGAAAACGGCCTGCTCACGCCGACGCTCAAGATCAAGCGCAAGGAGATGATGGCGCGCTACGTGGAAGAGATCGAGAAGATGTATGCCACCACCGTGGTGTGCTGCCCACAGGGCACGAAGAACCACGGCGTCTAGTCCGCTTTTTTATTTCCCGAGTTTACGCTGGAACAGCGGCTGGTATTGCCGAAGCTGCTCCGCGGTCAACAAAAACACGCTCTCATCGCCGGTCGAGGTGGACAGCCACAGGAAGGGCACGTCCGGGAAAGCCGCCTGCAACGCGGCGTGGCTGTTGCCGACCTCGGCCACCAGCACGCCATCGGCCGGCAAATGATTCGGCGCCGCGGCCAGGATGTGCACGATGGCGTCGAGCCCGTCGTGGCCGGACACCAGCGCCAGCTCCGGTTCGTGCCGGTATTCCGCGGGCAGCTCCGCCAGTTCTGCCGGGTCAACGTAGGGCGGGTTGGTGACAATGAGGTCATAACGTTCGCCGCCCAGCGCCGCGAAAAGATCCGACGGAATCAACCGTACCCGGTCACGCAGTCCGTGTTGTTCCACGTTGATGCGCGCCACGGCCAGCGCCGCATCGGAAATATCCGTGGCATCCACCCGCGCCTGCGGAAAGGCCCTGGCCAGGGAGATGGCGATGCAGCCGCTGCCGGTACAGAGGTCCAGCACCCGCTGGACCTTCGCCGGTGTGACCCAGGGTTCGAAGCGTTCCAGGATAAATTCGCCCAGCAGCGAACGCGGCACGATGACACGCTCGTCCACGTAAAAGCGCAGCCCGGCAAACCAGGCTTCCTTGATCAGATAGGCTGCAGGCTGGCGAGTGGTAATGCGGCGGCGGACCAGGTCACGCACGGTAACCTGTTGCGCGGCATCCAGCGCCTCATCCAGATGTGCATCGAGTTCATGCGGAGCGAATTCAAGCGCGCCCCCCACGAGCCAGGCGGCCTCGTCCAATGCGTTGTCGGTGCCGTGGCCGAAGTAAAGCCCGGCGTCCTCGAACTGCTGTTCGGCCCTGAGGATAAAGTCGCGGACCGTGCGTGGGGGATTGTTATCCAATTGGTAAGAATTCAATGGGCAGAATTTACAGGGCAATTTTTTAAAAATTAATCCTGAAAAATCCTGTTAATCCTGTCTATTCAGTTTTTCAGCCGGGCAAGATCGGCGCGCACGGACTCGGCGGATTTGGTGAACTGCACCGACTCCTGTCCGATCAACGGCAGCTCGACCACCCGCTCCATGCCACGCTCGCCGAACACCACCGGTACGCCCATGCAGATATCGCGCATGCCGTATTCGCCATCGAGCACGGCGACCGCCGGCAGGATATGGTGGCGGTTGTGGCTGATGGCATTGACCATGGTGGCCACGGCCGCGGCCGGGGCATCGTAGGCGCTGGCGGTCTTGCGCAGGGCGAGGATCTCCGCGCCGCCCTCGCGCGTGCGCTTGACGATGGCGTCGATCTTTTCCTTCGGCAGAAAATGCTCGATCGGAATGCCGTTGATGCAGGTGAAACGCGTCATCGGCACCATGGTGTCGCCATGGCCACCGAGCACCATGGCGGTGATGTCCTTGACCGAAAAGCCCGTCTCCAGGGCGATGAAGCTGGCCATGCGCGCCGAGTCGAGCACGCCGGCCATGCCGAAGACGCGGTGCCGTGGCCAGCCGGTACGCTTCCAGGCCGCATAGGTGAGCACGTCCACAGGGTTGGAAACCAGGAGCAGCATCGCCTCCGGCGCGACCTTGAGCACGACGTCGACGATGCCGTACAACACGGCGAGATTGATGTCGAGCACGTCCGAACGCGACATGCCGGGTTTGCGCGGCACCCCGGCGGTAATGACCACGATCTCCGATCCGGCCACGTCATTGAGATTGTTCGAGCCCGTGAGCTTGGTGTCAAAACCGAAAATCGGGGCCGATTCCTGGATATCGAGCGCCGTGCCCTGGGGCACGCCTTCCTTGATGTCGATCAGCATGACCTCGCGGCACAATTCCGCCTTGGCGAGGTTGTGCGCGGTGGATTCGCCCACTCGCCCGGCACCGACGATGGTGATTTTTTTCATTCCGTGTCTCCCGACGTTATTTGCTGTTGAGTATAGTCGAGGCGAATTCCCTTCGGTCCGGCTTCAGGGGTTTTTCGGGTAATGCGCCGGATAGGGCGCGCGCGCGACCCCGGAATCGATGGCGGCGCGTGCCACCGCCGCCGGCACGATTGCGAGCAGGCGCGCATCGAGCGGTTTGGGGATGATGTAGTCCGGCCCGAATTTAAGCTGCGACAGGCCATAGGCCTGCAGCATTTCCGCCGGGACCGGTTCGTGCGCCAGCTTGGCCAGTGCCCGCACCGCGGCAATGAGCATCGCGCGGCTGACCGAGCTGGCGTGCACATCGAGGGCACCGCGGAAGATGTAGGGAAAACCCAGCACGTTGTTCACCTGATTCGGGTAGTCGGAGCGCCCGGTGGCCATGATCAGGTCCGCGCGCGCGGCATGCGCGAGTTCGGGGCGGATTTCCGGGTCGGGGTTGGCCAGCGCGAACACGATGGGTTTGGGCGCCATCGATTGCACCATCTCCGGCGTGACCAGGTTGGCCGCGGAAACGCCGACGAACACGTCGGCGCCCTGCATGGCGTCCGTCAGCGTGCGTTTGTCCGTGACCTGGGCGTGGCGGCGCTTGTAGATGTTAAGGTCGGGACGACCGGTGTGGATGACGCCCTTGCTGTCCAGCAGCAGGATATGGTCGCGTTTGGCGCCGAGCGCGAGCATCAGTTGAATGGTGGCGAGCCCCGCGGCCCCCGCACCCAGCAGGACGACGCGGGCATCTGCGAATTTCTTCCCCTGCAGTTCCAGCGCGTTCAGCAGTCCGGCGCAGATGATGACGGCGGTGCCGTGCTGGTCGTCATGGAACACCGGGATATCGAGGCGCGCGCGCAGAATTTCTTCGATGGCAAAACAATCGGGCGCGGCGATGTCTTCGAGGTTGATGCCGCCGAAGGTCGGCGCAATGTGGGCCACGGTGTCGATGAATTCATCGCGCGACGGTGCGTCGACTCCGATGTCAAACACGTCGATGTCGGCGAAGCGC
>Ga0153916_10004814_pt1 | contig 10232 bp, 10 predicted proteins | sample Opewatmetagenome_FD_109642 | JGI IMG/M metagenome (GOLD analysis project Ga0153916, IMG submission 109642) | Freshwater wetland microbial communities from Ohio, USA - Open water 3 Core 3 Depth 4 metaG | ecosystem: Environmental > Aquatic > Freshwater > Wetlands | place: USA: Ohio, Lake Erie...
CGCTCCGGAGAAAAGGCCAGGAAGAAGTTTTCTCCTACTTTCAGGCCTTTCTCATCACCCAGGCGGGGCAGCAAGATCTCGCGTGTCGTACCGGGGTAAGTGGTCGATTCGAGCACGACCACCATGCCGGGGTGGACGAATTTGGCAAGCTCCGTTGTGGCATCCAGGATGAAAGACAGGTCCGGGTCGCCGGTCTTGCGCAACGGTGTGGGCACGCAGATGCTGACCGCCTGGGCTTTCTGCAAAACCGAGAAATCTGTGGTTGCCTGCAGACGGCCCGCTTTCACCAGGCGGGCTACCTGCTCGGTGGGCACGTCCTGGATATGGCTTTGGCCACGGCAGACGGCATCTACTTTACGCTTGTCGAGGTCCACCCCGATGACATTGAAGCCAGCTTCGGCCATAACGACAGCCAGCGGCAGGCCAACATAACCCAATCCCAGGATGGCTACAAGAGATTTGTGTTCTTTTAACTGGTCGATCAAGTATTGCTTAACAGTACTCATATCACCTCTGATAAACAAGGTAACCCGCTAGCTGCGGATCACCAAATCCGCTGCTGGATTGGCCAACCCAGCAGAAGTGGGAATCAAAACAGGCTTAACTGCTTCGGTTGAGCCTTCTCCTCCGTAGGCTGAGTTTCCTGCACTACGGGCGCCTCGCCAGCGCGAGTGATCAGCTCTGGGAGAAGGGCGAAATCGCGCTCAATGACTGGCTTGAGTGAACCCTGGTGCAGCGCTGCTGCTGGATGGTACATAGGCACGATCAGCCGCCCGCGCACACGCATAGCTTGCCCATGTATATCGCTGATCTTGGCGTTGGGCAGGAAGCGCGCCATGGAATATCGCCCCAGGGTGACAATTACTTTCGGGTTAATCGCCTGGATCTGGCGCTCCAGGTAATCGCTACAGGCTTCCAGCTCTTCGGGCAGTGGATCGCGATTCCCCGGCGGACGGCATTTCACCACGTTGGTGATGAACACGTCAGTGCGCTTCATGTTAATTTTACCCAGCAAATCGTCCAGGAATTTTCCAGCCGCACCGACGAATGGCCTGCCTTGCTCGTTTTCGTGGAAACCAGGCCCCTCGCCGATGAACATAATCTTGGCATTGACCGGGCCTTCCCCAGGCACGGCGTTCTTGCGGGAATAGTTCAAAATGCACTTCGTGCAAACTGAGACCTCTTGGGCAACCTGGTCTAATATTTCTTTCGAATTCAAGAAAACACCTCCTGTTTTATTTCTTCCACCCGCCGCTTACCAACCAGCGCAAATAGGTCTCATCCAGACCGTCCGCCGTCATGATCAGTGCGTCTTCATCGTTGTCACGGTAATAGCGCGGCCGGCGGCCAACGATCTCGAAGCGAAAACGCAAATAAAGCGCCTGGGCGATGAGGTTGTTCGCCCGCACCTCCAGGGTGGCCAGCCGTGCCCCCTCTTGGATCACGTTGCTCAAAGCAAAAGCCAGCAGCTCACGGCTGATGCCCTGACCGCGATATTCGGGGTGGACTGCAATGGTGGCGATGTGCGCCTCGTCCTCGATCAACCAGATCACCACAACTCCGGTTACCGGCTGATTATCATCCGATGCATTGGTTACAGCTACCCACGACCGCGAGTTGGGGTTCTCCAACAGCTCGTACCGGTATGAGCTCTCTGGCCAGGGCATACTGAAGGAAGCCCTATCGATAGTGTGTACCTGCTCCAGGTCCTCTAACCGCATTGGGCGAATATGGATGATGGGTTGCGGGTTGGCAGGTTGGAAAGTTGATGATTTCAGTTGGACAGCCATCATCCGGGAATAGGGTCGTGGTAATGAATATAGATTGGTGAGAGCGTGTTGGGATCGTCTACGCGACCCGCCAGCCAGCGCTTCCATCCTAACTCCGCCAGCCAGGAGGGTCGGCGTAGCGAGAGCGGCGCTGGAGTCAGGATGACATTCTTGCGCTTGCGAGATAGCAAGCGCTGCTCTTCTTCCCCCAGCTCGCCACAGACAAGCGTTGGCTCCTGGATACGGTCGCTGAGCTCCTGAGCGGTGAGTAAGGTCACCGGTCCCCGCGCCTGCCAGCCGTTCCCAGCCACCTGATACCAACCGGCAGCCAGCCGCCCCCTCCCGGCGCGTAATATCACAGCTAAAGGTTCATCCCGTAGCGGCTGCGCAGCTGCCAGGATATCTAATGAGGGGATACCTACCAGGGGCAGGCGGTGAGCCAGGGCTATCCCCTTGGCGAGCGCCAGACCGATTCTCAGCCCGGTGAATGAGCCTGGACCGATGGCCACAGACAGGACTTTCAAGTCGGAGGTTTTCAGACCGCAGCGTGCCAACACATCTGCCACAGCGGGTGCCAGCTCTACGGTGTGGTAATCGTGGCTCTGCCAGACCGATTCACATAGCACCTGGTAGCCATCGTACAACGCCAGGCCAATCATACGCGTGGAGGTGTCCAGGGCCAGTAACATCAGGTTATCCCGAAGATTTGCTTGCGAATGGTCGCCAGAACACCCTGGTAGCGGCTACCGTGAGCCGCAAAGACCAGGTCGCGCTGCTCAGTATCGATCCAGCGCAGGCTCACCCATAAGTGTTCTGCCGGTAAGGCTTCTCGGATGTGGTCGGCCCATTCCACTACCAGGGGGCCGCCTTCCAGTAAGGGATCCAGGTCAAGCTCTTCAGCCTCCCGGGCGCTGTTGAGCCGGTAAGCGTCCAGGTGGTACATGCAAACACCTTCTGGGCCGCGATAGACATTGACCAGCACAAAGGTGGGGCTGGTCACCGAGTCGAGTGAGCCCCAACCCGAGGCGATGCCTTGCACCAGGGTGGTCTTGCCAGAGCCCAGTTCACCTGCCAGGCAGACTACATCGCCAGCTTGCAGCAATGCGCCCAGGCGCATACCCAGGCGGCGCGTCTGGTCAGCGCTGCGGCTGATGAACTCAAAGGAGTGCTGGTCTAGAATGGGCATGGTGAGATTATAATCCGTGATGCGTGATCCGTGAAACACCAATCATGGTTCACGCATTAGGACTTGTTTTTCACCTCGAGTTTGGCCAACGAGGCCGCCAAACGTTTTAAGCCTACGTTCTCAAAAAAGACGTCCACGATCTCGTCGTCATCTTGGATGCGACTGTTCAGCACCATGCCTTCCCCCCAGACGTTGTGCATCACGCGCAGGCCGGCGTGGAAGCGTGGCTGGCTGGGTGCTACCGTGGCAGAAGACGCAGGTTGCCAGCGATCGAGGCGTTGCGGTGACCGGCTGGAGAGTTGGCGGGAAAGCCGGTCAGAGCGCGCCGGCTGAGTCTCGTCGAGCAGGTGGGCAGGGATATCCACCAGGTAGCGCGAAGGCTCGATTGGCTCGGAATAGCCATACAGGCTGCGATTTTGGGCGTAGACTAAATATAGGCGGTCCTTGGCCCGGGTAATCCCTACGTATAGCAATCGGCGCTCCTCCTGCATGCCGTCCGGGTCGTCGAAGGAACGGCTGTGGGGCAGGGTACCGTCGTTTAGCCCAACAATGAAAACAACCGGGAACTCCAGACCCTTGGCAGCATGCAAGGTCAGCAGAGTTGGCACGTTGACGCGCTCTTCCAGAGTATCCTGGTCGGAGACCAGGGCTACTTGTTCCAGGAAGGCGTCCAGCCCGGCCTCCTGGAACTCAGCAGCCAGGCGTCTCAGCTCCATTACGTTTTCCCAGCGGTCGTGGCCTTCGTCGCTGCCGTCGTCCAGATAGGACTGGTAGTCGATGTCGGTCAGCACGCGGTCCATCAGGCTCAGAGGGGTGGCACTGGCGGCGAACTCACTCCAGCCAGCCAGCAGGCGACCGAAGTTTGCCAGGGAGCCAGCAGTCCGCCCAGAGAGGGCTTCCAACCCGGGGGCACTTTGACCTCGCCCCATCTCCAGGAGTAATCCTCCAGGAGCGAGGCTCAACCTTTGCGCTTGAGTGCGTAACGCCAACACGGTCTTGTTGCCCACGCCGCGTGGTGGGGTGTTTATCACTCGCGTCAGGCTGATCTCATCATTGGGGTTATGTATCAGGCGCAGGTAAGCGATCACGTCCTTGATTTCCCGCCGTCCATAGAAACGTTGTGCCCCTACCAGTTTATAAGGAAGCCCGGCGTGCAAGAAAGCCTCTTCCAACAGGCGGGACTGGGCGTTGGTCCGGTACATCACAGCAAAATCGCCAGGTTGAGCGTTGCGGATGCTCACCAGGCTGGCGATGGTGTCCACGACAAAAGAGGCTTCGCCGCGGTCGTCATAAGCCTCATACAAGGTGATTTTCGGCCCTTCGCCGCGGTCGGTGAACAGACGGCGTGGAGTACGGTGCGGGTTGCGGTCGATTACACCCATGGCGGCGTCCAGGATGTTTTGGGTGGAGCGGTAGTTTTGTTCCAAAAGGATCACCTGGGCGTCTGGAAAGTCCTTCTCAAAGCGTAACACGTTGCGATAATCGGCGCCGCGCCAGCCATAGATGGACTGGTCCACGTCGCCTACCACGTATAAGTTGCGGTGGAAGGAGACCAGGTGTTTGAGCAGGATATACTGCGCCATGTTGGTGTCCTGGAACTCGTCCACCAGCACGTGCTCGTAGCGGTGTGCATATTTATCCCGTACTGCCGGCGTGTTCTCCAGCAAGTAGGCTGTCCACAGCAGCAGGTCGTCAAAGTCCAGGGCGTTACTCGCCAGGAGTAGCTCCTGGTAACGGCGGTAGATCCGAGCGACCACCTCGTCGCGGTAGGTTTGGACAGGGTAATCATCCGGCAGCACCAGCTCGTTCTTGGCGTTGGAGATGGCTGCATGGACTCCGTTAGGCCGGTAGAGCTTTTCGTCCAGGTTGAGGTCCTTTATGGCCGCCTTCACCAGGTCGAGTTGGTCATCAGCGTCGAAGATGACAAAATTCGACTGAAAGGGCAGGTGCTCAGCCTCGCGGCGTAGGATTCGAGCGCAGGCAGCATGGAAGGTGCCCATGAGGGGCATATCCGCAGATCGTTGGGGTAATCCGCCAGGTTTCCCCTCCAATAATTGCGCCAGGCGGCTCTCCATCTCCCGAGCGGCTTTATTGGTAAAGGTCACCGCCAGGATCTGATAAGGGCGTACGCCCATGGCTCCCACCAGGTAGGCGATACGGTGGGTGAGCACGCGCGTCTTGCCCGAGCCAGGCCCTGCCAGAACCAGTATGGGGCCGAGGCCAGCCATGACCGCCTGCTGCTGTTGGGGGTTGAGGCCGGAGAGGATGTCCATTAAGATTATTATTCGCCAGGAATGGGCGGAATCAATGGTTCTAGCTGATCAACTAGGGCGGGCACGTGTGTCGTAGCGACCAACCATAGCCGATCCAACCTGACCTCACCGTATTCATGGATCAAGATGTTTCGCAATCCAATAATGCTTCGCCAGGGAATTTCTGGGTGTTCAATTTGAAACTGGTGCGATATTCGACGGGCCGCCTCACGCATATCCCATAAATATGCTGGGTCACGCTCCTGCGGCTTCATAAATCACCTCTTTGCTGTTTAAAATCGCATGACGGCGGAAAGGGTTAGTTAATCCTTCTGGCTCTACCAAATCCACATTCCTCCCAAAGATTTCTTTCAATTCATATTGCATTGTAACTAAATCGAACAGACTCCATTGAGCATCAGGTTGAAAGGAGATCAATACATCTACATCACTTTTTGACCCGAAGCCCTCGCCAACTACCGAGCCAAAAAGAGCAAATTCAGCAACTTTCCAACGGCGGCAGAAATCGGCAATCTGTTCTTTAGAAAATTGAATGTTCACTATTCTCATAACTCAATGATACTTCATCGAGGACAGAGTTGCAACCTGTTGCCAATCCGGCTTCTCTTTGCTACAATCAATCCCGTGAATTGGGACATGCTCGGCCACGAATGGGCTGTCGACCTGCTGCACCAGCACATTACCCAGGGCAGCTACCGCCACGCCTACCTCTTTACCGGACCGCAAGGTGTGGGGCGCCGCACCCTGGCGTTGCGTTTTGCCCAGGCGCTGAACTGCCCGCAGCCACCTGCCCTTGGCGTGCCTTGCCGGACTTGTGCTACCTGTAAGCGCCTGGAGGCCATGGAACACCCCGACCTGGCGGTCGTACAGGCTGAGCAGGTAGGCGGCACGCTCAAAGTGGATCAGGTCCGTGCACTCCAGCATAGCCTGGCCCTGGCCCCTTATGAAGCGCACCGTCGCGTGGCCTTGTTACTGCGCTTCGAAGAGGCGCACGTCAGTGCAGCGAACGCACTGCTGAAAACCCTGGAAGAGCCGCCTCCCCAGGTGGTGCTGGTGATCACTGCTGAAAGCGCCGAAAGCCTGCCGCCCACCATCGTCTCACGCTGTGAGGTGCTGCGCTTGCGCCCGCTGCCACTGGAGACTGTTCGCCTGGGTCTACAAGAGCGCTGGGGCCTGCCGGCTGAGGAGGCAACGCTGCTGGCGCACCTCTCCGGAGGCAGGTTGGGATACGCACTTTACCTGCACCAGAAACCCGCCAGCCAGGGCCAACGCAAGAACTGGCTGGATGACCACCGCCGCCTGCTGGCTGGCGGGCGAGTAGAACGTTTCGCCTATTCTGAGATTCATTGGAAAGACAAGGAACAACTGCGCCCGTTGATCCTCACCTGGTTATCCTTATGGCATGATGTGCTCTTGCGTGCATCGGGTGCATCTGCCCCCCTTGCCAACCTGGACCGGGGCGATGAAGTCGAGGAGATGGCGCAACGCTTTGGCTTGCAAGGCGCATCCAAAATGGTCGCTGCCTTGCAGCGCACCCTGGACCTGATCGACCGTAACGTGAACGCCCGTCTGGCAATGGATGTGTTGTTGTTAGACATGCCGTGGATCCGTTAAATTTAAATTTAATGGAGGCGCAGTAGCGCCAAATGTGCTATACTCAAATGTAGGTATACGATTAATGTTTAAAGAGAAAGAGTCCAAGCCTCGGACCTCACAAACTTCCCTCGAGCTGCTTTACAACGTCGGTCGGGAGATTGCAGCAGCTCTAGACCTGCGCACGGTTCTTCAACGTGTGCTCTTGCTTTCCGTACAAAATGTGGGGGCGATTAGCGGCAGTATCATTGTTCTAGATGATAACCACCAACCTGTCGAATCGGCCATAATTACAGGCGAACAAATCCACGAGCATACCACCCAACAGCTGCGGGTAACCTATGAGCGCGGTCTGGCGGGCTGGGTTCTGCGCAACCGTCAAGCAGTGCTGATGCTCGATACGTCCAAAGATGAACGCTGGCTACAGCTCCCGGATGATGCAGCCGACCGTACCGGGCCCAAGTCGGCTGTCAGCGCACCCATCCTGGCGCGCGACCAGTTGGTTGGGGTAATGACCCTGGTGCACCCTGAGCCAGGGACTTTTAACCAAGAGCACCTGGATTTGGTTCAAGCCATCGCTGACCAGGCCGGCATCGCCGTGCTGAATGCCCGCCTGTACGCCGATAGCCAGCGGCAGGCGCGCGTGATGACCGCCCTGGCAGAGAGCGCGGCGGCCATTACCGGCTCGCTCAAGACGGAGGATGTGCTACAGCGCATCCTCGAGCAGATCAGCCAGGCCTTACAGGCGGAGGTGGTTTCCCTGGCATTGATCGATCCGCAGACCGAGGAAGTCGTCTTTCACGCCGCCACCGGTGAAAAAGGGTCCAGCGTGGTCGGGGTTCGTCTGGCGCTAGGGCAAGGCATCGCTGGTTGGGTAGCGAAAGAAGGCGAGGGGGTCATCGTGCCTAACGTGTACGAGGACCCGCGTTTCTTCTCCGGTGTAGATAGAAAAACCCAGTTCACTACCAAAGCCATTGCCTGCGCCCCTATTCGCTATCATGGCGAAGTCATTGGTGTCCTGGAAGCATTAAACCCCCTCGAAGGTGTGTTCGATCCAGATGCTTTGCAGGTGCTCTCCGGCATTGGCGGCCTGGCTGGTACAGCCATCCACCATGCTGAGCTATTTGAGCGCCTGGATGCCGCCCACCAGCGCTATCGTGAGTTGTTCGATGATAGCATCGACCCCATTTTGATCACCGACTGGGACGGGCGCATCCTGGAGGCCAACCGGCAAGCCAGTGCGATCACCGGCGTAGATCGTGAAGCCATGCATGGTGCCAGCATCAACCACTTTCAGTTTGTCGATAAAGCCGAGGTCGGGGATCACTTTGAGAAACTAAGCTCGGGTGAGACCATCTATTATGAAACCAATCTGAGGGTAGAGAGCGGACGCGAGATTCCTGTGCAGGTCTATGCACGCAGCGTGCTTATTGACGGCGTCTCCAACCTGCAGTGGATCCTGCGAGATATCACCGAACGCATGAACCTGGATAACCTGCGTAACGACCTGATCTCGATGATCTATCACGACCTGCGCTCGCCGCTGGCCAATATTGTATCAAGCCTGGACGTACTGGAAGCTATGCTGCCGGAAAAATTCGATCCGGCGATCAAATCTTTGCTCGATATCGCCATCCGTTCCACCGAGCGCATCCAGCGTTTGACCGACTCGTTGCTGGATATCCGTCGCTTGGAAGCCGGGCAGCCGATCGGCAACATCCAGATGATTTTCCCCTACAACCTGGCCGAAGAGGCTGTTGAGACGGTATTACCGATCGTAGAGAACAAGAATCAGCTCGTCTCAATGGTGGTGCCAAAGGAATTGCCTGGTGTGTGGGTAGACTCTGATATGATCCGGCGTGTGCTGACCAATTTGCTTGAAAACGCAGTGAAGTATTCTCCAGCTGGGAGTAAAATCTACGTGGGTGCGCGTGAAGAAAGCGAGATGGTGCTCATGTGGGTACAGGATACTGGCCAGGGTATCCCACCTGACGAGCGCGAGCGTATATTTGATAAATTCACTCGTTTGCACGGCAAGGGTGGCCCTAAAGGGTTGGGACTGGGGCTGGCTTTTTGCCGGCTGGCGGTAGAAGCTCACGGTGGGCAGATCTGGGTAGAAGATGGGCCCGAATTCGGCGCCTGTTTCAAATTCACCTTGCCGACGGCCACTCAATTTTAAGGTGGGACAGGTCTCCTAGGTGCATCGCACGAGCTTCACTGGAGATTCATGCAGCAAATCAAACCAGGAATCTACTACGAAGATACATACCTGGGGGTTACACTAGGTGCCCTGGTTTTCCCCCACGGTATGGTCATGATTGATGCGCCGCTGCGGCCTGAAGATGCCCGCGCCTGGCGTTCGGCTTTGCTAAACCTGCGCAGTGGTTCAGCACGCATGTTGGTCTCGCTGGATGCCCATCTGGACCGAACACTGGGAACGCGCGCCATGGAATGCACCGTGGTGGCGCACCAGAAGACTGCCCAAATCTTCCGCAACCGCCCTGTGATCTTCAAGGGCCAAGGCCCTGAGGACGGAGCTGATTGGGAAACCTATGACGACGCCATCGGGACGCGCTGGACATCCCCCGATATCACCTTCACAGAACAGATGACCCTGCATTGGGGAGGGACGCAGATCGTCTTTGAACACTGCCCAGGACCGTCTTCTGGCTCTATCTGGGTTTCGATTCCTCCGGCCCGCGTACTCTTCGTCGGTGATGCTGTTACACCCAATCAGCCCCCCTTTCTGGCCCAAGCCGATTTACCGGTCTGGATTGAAACGTTGGATAAACTCCTGACTTATCGGGACTATGCCATCGTCAGTGGGCGCGGCGGACTCGTTAGCCCGGAGGCGGTACGCCTCCAACAGAAATATCTGAAGACCATCCATAAATCCTTGGAACGTTTGGCAAAACGCAATGCCCTCCCAGAGGCCACGGAGAACTTAGTTGCCTCCCTGATCTCGGATGTTGAATTCCCCAATAAGTTTAAGGAGCAGTACACCCAGCGCTTGCGCTCGGGGTTGTACCAATACTACACGCGTTATTACCGTCAGGAAAATCCCATCGAACAGCTCGATTTTGAAGAAAGCGAAAATTAAGCCACAGGCTTATCGATGCCTTCATCTCCCTATTTGCCTATTTTCGAATTGACCCGCGGCCGGATTGTTGAATCAATCCACTACGGTGCTATCGCTGTGGTGGATGCAACCGGTCGTCTCATCGCCCAGTATGGCGACCCACAGGTGGTTACCTACCTGCGTTCGACTGCCAAGCCTTTCCAGGCGATGCCTTTCATCGAAAATGAAGGGCATATAACCTATCACCTGAGCCCGCGCGAGATCGCCTTGATGTGCGCCAGCCATTCCGGCACCGATGAGCACGTAGCTGTTATCCGCAGTATGCAGGCCAA
>Ga0153916_10004815_pt1 | contig 10232 bp, 9 predicted proteins | sample Opewatmetagenome_FD_109642 | JGI IMG/M metagenome (GOLD analysis project Ga0153916, IMG submission 109642) | Freshwater wetland microbial communities from Ohio, USA - Open water 3 Core 3 Depth 4 metaG | ecosystem: Environmental > Aquatic > Freshwater > Wetlands | place: USA: Ohio, Lake Erie, Old...
GAGGGCAACCAACAATTCAAAACTTCACCCAAAGAATATGGGGCAACATATCCTGGCCATTCAGCAGCATCGGAACGATCGACTACGAATCGGGCGTCGCTGTCACTACAGGTTCAATCAGCAACTCGGGTACGGGTGTCAGCACAGGAGTGTACGTGCAAGCAGCAGACCTGTACACGGGAAACCTCTTGTGGAACGTCACAAACACCAATCCAGAGAATTGGGCAACCTTCTTTGGAACACCAGGAGTCGCTGACCACGGAAAATTCGCTGAACGCATGATGACTGGCGAGTGGTGGGCATGGGACTTACGCACTGGACAAATTGCGTGGAAGAGCCCCATATCCAGCTGGCCATGGGGAAGCTTCGGTGCTTACGACGTGCAATCAGCTTACGGCTACATCTTCGACAATGGTTACGACGGCGTTCACGCAATTAACTGGACAAACGGCCACATAGACTGGTCGTTCCAAGCACCCTCTGCTCCGTTCGAAACGCCGTACAATGGAGGCCAAGCGTGGCACGCTACCGGCTATGTTGCTGACGGAAAGCTCTACACCTTCACTGCCGAGCACACGCCATCCCAACCTATTACCAGAGGATTGAAACTCTACTGCCTTAACGCAACTTCAGGCGCGAACATATGGAACATAACTGCATATTCGGGCGTGGGTGGTTCAAGGACATTCCCAGGAGCTATCGCCGACGGTTACCTCACATTCTCCAGCTCATACGATGGCACCATGTACGTTTTCGGCAAGGGAAAAAGCGCGACAACAGTGGCTGCACCGATGACTGAAGTGGCAAAAGGCACCCGCGTGCTTATCGAAGGAACTGTGACAGACCTCTCTATCGCTCAGCCCGGCACACCATGCGTGTCCGTGGACTCAATGGGAACGCAGATGGAATACCTACATATGCAACAGCCAATCGACGGAATATGGCACAACATCACGTTGACAGGCGTTCCAGTGCAGTTGACCGCTTTCGCTGAAGATGGAAGCTACATAGACATCGGCACTGCCACAACCGACCCGTACCACGGCACTTTCGCCCAACCCTGGACTCCTCCAAACGAAGGCACATACAGAATTGTAGCGACCTTTGCAGGAGACGCCTCATACGGCAGTTCAGGAGCAGCAACAGCCGTGACAGTTGGTCCAGCACCAGCAGCAATTACAATTCCAGAGCAGCCAACGCCACCTGACTACACGATGACCATCATTGGCACGGGAATCGCAGTAATCGTTGCCTTTGCCGTAGGACTAGCTGTAGCTGTGATAATGCTGAGGAAGCGATAGAAGCTCCCTGTAGCAACTCCAATCCCCTTTTTTGTTTTGCTTTTTCTTTTCGTAATTTGCGCTTATCTCAGTCCGGGGATGTTTGTTTCAACCAGCTTTATGTCCAAACTCAAAGTCGTTGTGCCTTCGCCAGTCATGCTCACTGTCATCTTTAGGGGCCAGCCAATCGTCTTGTCGACGTAGACTGCCAACGTTGGGCCCTCTGTGGCGATCTCGTAGACTGTACAACTTCGAGTACCTAGATTATCAAAGTTGATCGTTGCGTCGTATGTGCGGGTTATATTGCTCTCGCTGAATGCGTTTGTGAAACCAACCTGTGAAAGCGGAATCCAAGTGGAGTTCTCCTGCTCAATGGTTTCGACGATGTTTGAGCTCAAGCTGAAAGATGTTGACAGGTAGGCGTGCGTGGTGTTGAAGTCGAGAACCTGCATTTTCACCGAAAAATCGAACGCAAATCCCATAACGGAGGTGGAACCGTCATACTTCGCGTATGCACCCTTAAATAGCCAAGAGTTCTGCCCGGATGGCTTTAAGAGCATTGCTGAAGCCAAGAAAGTGACCGCCAGTAGGGTTACTATGGCAAGAACAGCGACTGCGAGTAGAAGTCTCTTTCGATCACGCGGTTTAGTTTCGGTCTGTGTAGAAGAAGAAGGGTTTTCGGTGAGGGCAGCCAATTTTGGGACCGTTTGGGCATATAACTCACAAACAATATATCCATTATGACTTCAGAGTATGAATTAGTCCAACTCGCTGTTGCACAAGGCTTATAGGCGTCATTACATACGTTATATACTTGCATAACGGTGTTATATGGTGGTATAAGAATGGAGCACAAACAATACCATCTACGACAGAATGAAAATCCCACAGAATACAGAATATTGGAGAAGCATAGCCTAAATCCTCAGGTAAAACTGATAAAAGTCCATGCCCCCGATATCGCCGAAAAAGCGAAAGCGGGCCAATTCGTCATACTGCGAGTGAACGATGAGGGCGAAAGGATACCACTCACACTCGCCACATGGGAAAACAGTGAGGGCACAATCACCTTAGTTTTCCAGGAAGTCGGCGTCTCTACCAAAAAATTGGGATGTTTGGAAGTCCAGGATGAAATTCGAAACATCGCTGGTCCTTTGGGAAATCCCAGTGACATTAGGAACTACGGATTAGCAGCGGTCGTCTGCGGAGGAGTCGGTACAGCAGCCGCGTATCCCATAGCTAAGGCCTTGAGAGAAGCTGGGAACAAAGTGATAACGATACTCGGCGCCCGAACAGATAGTCTGCTGATTATGGAAGAAGAAATGAAACGCGTTTCGGACGAGTTGTACTTGTCAACGGACGACGGCTCAAAAGGTTGCAGAGGCTTCGTTAGCGACGTCCTGAAATCACTGATCGCCAAAAACTATCAGTTTGACATAGTCTACGCCATCGGTCCCCCGTTAATGATGAGAACCACATCAGAGGTGACCAGACCGTACGGCATCAAAACAATCGTTAGTTTAAACCCCATTATGGTTGACGGTATGGGCATGTGCGGCGCCTGCAGAGTTTCTGTTGAAGGACTAACCAAGTTCGCCTGCATAGATGGACCTGAATTTGACGCCCACAAGACCAATTTCGAAGAATTAATAAAACGCCTCAAAACCTACCCTCCAGAAGAGAGACTAGCGCTCGACTTCCACGAAAAACTCCCAGGAGGAATTTGCAGTTGCAGGAAGAACTAGACAAACAGCACGCTGTTCCAATGCAGAAACAAGATGCCACAACTCGCACCGGCAACTTCAATGAAGTCGCCCTAGGATACACAGAAGAGCAAGCTTTACTCGAAGCACAAAGATGCCTATCTTGTCAGAAACCGAAATGCATGGGAGGATGCCCTGTTGAGCTTCAGATTCCCGCGTTCATACGACTAATCAAAGAAAAACGCTACGACGATGCAATTAAAAAAATCAGAGAGAAGAACAGTCTCCCAGCCGTTTGCGGAAGAGTCTGCCCTCAAGAAGAACAATGCCAGAAATTTTGCGTACGAGGAATAAAAGGCGAGCCCGTTTCAATTGGGAGACTTGAAAGGTTCGTGGCAGACCTCGAACGACAAAGCGGAATATCAGTTCCCACCAAACATAAACCAACTGGCAGGAAAGTTGCTGTAATCGGTGCGGGACCGGCGGGCTTAACAGCGGCAGCGGATTTGGCGAAGCTCGGGCATCAGGTAACGGTGTTCGAGGCGCTCCATGTTGCAGGAGGAGTACTTGTCTACGGCATTCCAGAGTTCCGACTTCCAAAAAACATCGTACAAGCCGAAGTGGAGTTCATCAAGAAGCTAGGCGTAGAGTTCTACACCGACGCGTTGATCGGTCGACTATTCACGATTGAAGAACTGTTCGAAAAAGGCTTCGACGCAATCTTCATAGGTTCCGGCGCCGGACTACCCACATTCCTCGGAATCCCCGGGGAAAACCTCGGAGGCGTCTACTCAGCAAACGAGTTCCTAATAAGGATAAACCTGATGAAATCGTACCAATTTCCAGAGTTCGACACCCCCATCAGTGTCGGCAAGTCGGTCGCTGTTATAGGCGGCGGAAACGTTGCAATGGACTCAGCCCGATGTGCACTGAGGCTTGGTGCAGAACACGTGTGCATAGTCTACAGACGTTCTAGAGAAGAACTGCCAGCCAGAGAAGAAGAGCTCTTGAACGCGGAAGAGGAGGGCATAACCTGCAGGTTTCTAGCAGCTCCGACGAGGCTAATCGGAGACGAGCAAGGCAGAGTGAAAGGAGTCGAACTTGTCGCAATGGAGTTGGGCGAACCCGACGAGTCGGGCAGACGTCGACCTTTTTCAGTCAAGGGGTCCGAGACCGTAATGGACGCAGATACTGTAATAGTCGCAATAGGCAGAACGCCGAACCCAATTATCCAAAGTGTAACAAAAGGACTCAGAGTGACAATTAGAGGCACGATTATCGGCGACCCAGAAACGGGCAAGACAAGCCTTGAAGGCGTTTACACGGGCGGAGATATTATGACCGGCGAGGCAACCGTTATCAGTGCCATGGGATCCGGCAAAAGAGCGGCGAACTCTATACACCAGTATTTGCTGAATAAACGCTCGGAATTAGCTAAACCCTGTACTTTTTCGAGTCAAGTCGCAGAAAAGAAGGAGGTTAGGATGCAATGAAAGCATACATGGGTTTGATCTGCAAACCGGGCAGCTACAACGAAGTTATAAAGAAACTTCTCATGGGTCTCAATCTTGACCAGCAAAACGTTTTCCTGCTTTTCGGCCCTGTGGACATACTTGTTCAGTTCCCCGAGTTGAAAGACTTTCAAGAATTCACGGAGCGTTACTTTAATCCTATCCGAATGATCGGTGCAGACGATGACATGATTTCGAAAACGGTCAGTTTAGTAGTGATATCGGAGGGACCAAAGCTTTTAGAAAAACCATTTGCGTTCATATTCCTCAACGTTAAGCCCAAAAATCTCGAAACAGTCAGAGTGGAGTTGCTCAAAATTCCCGAGGTGCTATCAGCTGACAGCGTATTTGGGCCATTCGACGTTATATGCTCGGTGAAAGCAGCAGACCCTCAAGAGCTCGAGACTTTGGTTTCATTGATTCAGCAAATTCAGGGTATTGAAACTTCGTCCACCTCAATAGTGTCGCCAATTAAGATTCTGCCTGACTGGTAGCTAAAACTCATCAACCACATTTTTACTAAAAAATTTTCCCGTAACATAGTAATCGAGTTAATTCTGTAGGCTCCCATAATCTTGACGTTTTCTATGCAGGAACAAAATGAGTAAGGATCTAAAAAGAAGGGCAAAAGCAGGCTGTTCCAGTTTGCACACTCCATAACTGATTCAACATCTTTTTGTTGTTGGCCTAAAATAACAAAATCATAAGAACCGCCATGCATCTCTTAATTACACTTCGGAGATTGTGAATGCCCAACAGAACAGATTTTGACCTATCGACCGAAGCCTGCGCCCACTTAGAGAAAATTAGGAACGCGGATGTTCTGGTCGGAATTCCATCCTACAACAATGTGCTCACAGCGAGCTACGTTGTTTCCCAAGTTGTGACTGGTTTGGACATGTATTTTCACAATCTGAAATCAGTCATTTTCGTTTCCGATGGCAACTCTGTTGATGGCACCCTGAGGTCGGTTAGAACAGTTCAACTCCCATGCAGGGGAGTTGATTCCTGCAATCCGAATTTGATACCGGCAGTATACGTTGGAATTTCTGGCAAGGGTTCAGCTATCAAAGCCATTTTCGAAGCCTCGCACCTCTTGGGAGCAAAGGCAGTTGCTCTGGTAGACTCAGACCTTCGCAGCATAAAACCCGAATGGGTTAAATTGCTGATTTCCCCTGTGCTGGCTGGAGCAGGGCTAGTAGTTCCCTTTTACAGCAGGCGCAAATATGATGGCACAATAACTGATTTTCTGTGCTATCCTATCACTGCGAGCCTCTACGGCAAAGACATTAGGCAGCCGATAGGAGGGGACTTTGGACTCTCCTTCGAATTAATTGATGAACTTCTGGATTCCCCGATGTGGACGAAGCCTGAGCTGCGCAGTTTCGGCGTAGACATCTTTGAGACGCATTCCGCCTTGGCTAAGGGTTTCAAAGTGAAGCAAGCGTTTTTGGGGGTTAAGGACCATGACCAAAAGGACCCAACAAAACACCTAGCGCCAATGTTCAGACAGGTAATAGACACAATGTTTACCTGCATAGAAGAATACGAAACATCATGGAAAAAAATCCGCGGCATTTCTGAAGTGGAGATGATTGGTGAGGAAAACCATGTGAATTTTCTGCAACCTGTTCAGATAGATCTACAGAATATGCTAAGTACGTACAGAAACGCCTATGACGTGTATCGTTCCTTGTACCAATCAATTCTGCGCGACGACAGCCTCCGTGTTTTCGAGCAGGTTAAGAATCTGGAAAGCTCATTTGTTGCTTTTCCAGCGGAAATCTGGGCTAAAACCGTATACTCCTTCATAGCGGCTTTTCACAAAGCGAGTGCTGGTGAAAAGGCGACTCTGATTGATGCTCTACGGATACTCTGGACCGGAAGATTGGTGTCTTTCATAAAAGAGACTGCTAACGTTGACCCGAAAGATACTGAAACGAGAATCAGAGAACAGGCATCAGTCTTCGAAAAAATGAAACCCTACTTAATTGAAACGTTCTAGATCTATCCAAAGCAAACGCCAAATGAAAAAGTCATACATGGGAATTTGGACTTCAAACTTCTTTGGAGATAAATGCAAAAACCCTTTCAATTTAGAGATTTGCCATCAACAAAGCCAGAGTATCATCCGAAGAGAATGAAACAGTTCTTGCTATGTCTGGTGTTGTTAACGGTCAAAACACCCGTAACAACGAAATAGGAAAAAAGAGGATAATTCGTATTGCCGTCAGGTGCAGTTGTCAATGAAATTTGCGACCCCTGAAAGGGGTCTAAGGTTAGGGACACGCTTCTCCTGTCAAGAGGGAAAAGAGCGAGGGCAAACGTGTTCGACTAACCTTCAACCATGATGGGTGCAAAATTGCTGTTAAGTGTTATCGTCTAAGAAATCTTACACTGTGTTTAGATTCTGCTTGAAAAGGCCGTTTTCTTGAGTGAAATGTCATTGGGAAGGGCAGAGCTGCCCCGAAAGCAGGATTCACGGTTAAGAAGAATACCGAGAGAGCAGCAAGCTACACGCCGGAAGTCAACGATAGAATGAAAGGTTTTAAGGGGTGCCCTCGAAATCCCGACGCCACGAAACTGCTTACAGTTTTTTCACAACCCTCATAGGTACTCTTCTTTTAGGTTTTGCAGCGTACTATTCCAGGGTCTTATTGAATCGCCAATTTTGATCGCCTGGCGGTGCTTTTTTTCCTGGCGGTTTGTTGAAATATGAATCTTGAATTCATAAGCCAGTTAAGTAGCTTCGAGATACTCTGAGCAAAATCTTCAGAGGTAACATAATGGAACTTCAAATGAGTGCCACAAGCAGAAAAGAGCTGAAGAATAAGATGGCGGCAGTCTTCTGCGACAAAATAAAGACGCTATCGATTGAGCTCCAGGGCGTGCTGCTAGATGACTTAGTCACCGCTCTTGAAAACAGGTTGGTCATTCTGAACAGGATAAATGAAAACGCGCAGTTTGTAACAGCAATTACGGAGAATGTTGACTGTGAGACGGTCCAAACTTGAGATGTATGTAGACATCTTGAAAGTGCTTGCTCAACGGGGACCCCTGAAACTGACTCATGTAATGTACAAAGCCAACGTTAACTGCTCTGTTCTAAGCGAGTATTTAGAGTTCCTGATGAAACATGGACTGGTTGAAGAAAGAATACTGGGGAAGAATAGAACTGCATACGCGGTTACACAGCAGGGCATCACGGTTTTAAGGTCCTTCAGAGAACTGACTCTGGCATTGCCCATCGTTGAAGAAGCAAGAAAGCAAATGTTTTTGCTGATTTGAACCACAGAAATACAAGCAGATAGGCGCAAGGATGAGACTAGCTAAGGCTTGTGAAACAGGGTATCGCGAAAAGCAATAGGGTGCAAGGATGAGGGTGATTTGAACCTGGGACTAAAGGAGGATGCCTCCCGCAATTTTTTCCCTGGTTTAACTGTGGGTGTGAAACAAAATTTCGATACAAATCCATTTTTCTGGAGAAAATGAGCTTTACCAAAATGTGTGAAGCAACGTCGATAGCTAATTATCTGCTGTCCGCAAAGTCGTCTTGAGTGGGGCTTCTAGATTGCGTCCTTTTGTTCTGGGACAGGCACAATGAAGGTAAGGTCATTTTCGCGTGACAATTTTGGTTTTGCCACGGCTCTGTTCCTTTTCAAGCCTATCCAGTATAGACTCCATCCAATGCACCAGAGGAAAACAACTATCGGCGCCAATAGTAGCGAGATTATTCTATTTCTCACTGGCATAATTTGCTATTGAGGAGACACAATTGATATGACTTCGTAACATACACGTATATCTCTAACATATAATCACGTTCGTTGTTGGGATTCTCCGTCAATTTCTGAAGCAAATAGTTTCATATATGATTCCTCATTGACAACCAGATTGCAGTAAACAAATCAATTTTGGGAATCGCCGTTCCGACAGCAATTCATTCTCTATTTCTAAAAAGCTCTTTAATCTTGGATGAGCTAATTGCTTATGGTGAAGATTTGTGTCTGATGATTTGACTCCTGAGCAACAAAAGGCTTTACGTACCGATTCCAACCGCTTCAAAATCTGGGAGATGCCGGAGATTCCAGATGGCAAGCCAACCAAATTCGGATGGATAGTACGGCATCCAGAGCACTTACGGCTTGCACCCAACACTGATATTGGGGCGTTCACTTACATTCAAGCCCTGAACGGCGTCACCATTGAAGAGGACGTCCAAATCGGCAGCCACGTTTCCATTTACACAATCTCCACGGTCAACGATAAACAGGGTCCTGTGGTTTTCAAGCGGAACTGCAGAATCGGCACCCACGCCACAATAATGCCTAACGTGACGATAGGCGAGAACAGTGTAGTCGGCGTATACTGCTATATCACTAAGGATGTGCCGCGAAACACTCGTGTTTTTCGGCGTCAAGAACTTAGAATGGGCGTCAATCTGTGAGACATTTTCTCTTATTTTGCAGACTATATTTTGAGGGTGCCGAACGAAAATAGGTTTTTCAGCAGCTAGCAAAGGCTGAATCCCCAGGTCAGATGGAGATGTCTCCCACAATTGCCATTTTTGACTAGACTTTAACCATTATGTGGTTGTCTTCAACTTTCACCAAATACGTCAACAAATCCTCTATTTCTGGGCGTCCCAGTGCTTCAGCGGGGGGCGAAACCACTTTTCCTGTTGTAACATCAAACTTAGCTTGATGATTAGGACACGTGACAACGTTCTCTTCCAGGATGCCTTCTGAGAGGTCACCTCCGAAATGTGTGCACATGTTATCTACAGCATAATAGGTCCAACTTACGTTGGCAATGAGAATTATTCTGTCGTCCAATGTGACCTTTTTCATTTTGCCCATTCCTATCTCTGAACTGTCAGCAACACGCACATAACCTGATTCCACGGAAACTTCCCCTCGTATGCATAGGTTAGAATGCTTTTAGATAAAAGGATTCGACGAGGCCCGAAGCGCTCGCTATGCGGCATGCAGAAAGAACGTAGTTATAGAAGGTGAAGCCGCTAAAGATGTGACCCGTAACTTCCTTTTTTCATGGTACGGTGCGCCTGGCCTTGCTGACGGTTCTATCCAATTGTATTGTGGTAGTTTCTTAGCAACCACATACGATTATTAACTATTAATACAACATATAGTTGTGATTGGAATGACTCAGAGAGAGCATTTCCAAAAAATGATAGAAAAATTCGGATTTACCGGTAAAGCCGCAGAGGTTCTCTTGAGAATATATTTCCCATAGTTGAAAGCTCGGAAACCGCCTTAACGCCTGGAACTCTTCAAAACAAAATGTCGAAACAACTATCCGCGCCTATGGGGAGAGAGCAGAGTTTAAATGAAGCTTATCCACTTTTAGCCAAACAAGGGAATGCAAATATGGATTCAGGTGTGGAGACAAGCACCAGCGGTTGTTATGACTGTGGCGGCAATTTGAAACTGTATGAAATGGATATGAGAAAAGATACCAAAGTAATGCGGTGCCAAGGATGCGGACTGTTTCATCTCTACAAAAGGGACTTCTTTGGAAGATGGAAAATTCTGAAGGTTACAAAAGACCCCACGCATATTCAAAGTCCTGAATAAACGAGAACCTTCTCGTTCTGCTAAAGGTCTTAACTGACCGCCCGGAGACCTAATGGCCATGCGGCTAAAGGAATCTTTCCTGAATTGCTACGAGTGCCGCAACACTTCAACGTCTAAGGAGGTTGAGATAGTAACCTTGGA
>Ga0153916_10004816_pt1 | contig 10232 bp, 12 predicted proteins | sample Opewatmetagenome_FD_109642 | JGI IMG/M metagenome (GOLD analysis project Ga0153916, IMG submission 109642) | Freshwater wetland microbial communities from Ohio, USA - Open water 3 Core 3 Depth 4 metaG | ecosystem: Environmental > Aquatic > Freshwater > Wetlands | place: USA: Ohio, Lake Erie...
GCCCTCGAGCACGACATCGACGACCACCCTATCCTCATAAAGCGGGATGTTGTGCTTCACGGACCGCTCCCACAGCGTGTGGAGCATGTACAGGCCGGTCTTGTCGGTAGCGTAGCAGGTCCTCGGATAGCCAGCGCCTCCGAACGGCCTTTGCGCTATCTTCCCTTCATCGGTCCTCGAGAACGGGCATCCCCAATGCTCCATCTCGAATATGCAGCCAGGTGCCTCCTTCGTCATCATTTCGGCAGCGTCCTGGTCCGCCAGATAGTCGCTTCCCTTGATGGTGTCGAAACCGTGCTTCTCCCAGTTGTCGTCCGCAGCTGCTGGATTGTTCGCCAAGGACGCGTTCACGCCCCCCTGGGCAGCCCCCGAGTGAGATCTCACCGGGTGCACCTGAGAAATGATGGCTGTGTCTACGCGAGGAGCCGATTCTATTGCCGCTCTGAGTCCGGCGAGTCCTCCGCCGATGACCAGTATCTTGTGGTAGATCACCTTGTCACACTCCTCATCCGTTGATGAACGGGAACAGCACGATTATGCCCCAGATCATCATCGCGATTCCAAGCACCCATAGGCCGACATCGACCAGCTTCTTGCGCTTGATGAACATGTCGAAATCGAACATCACTGTCCTAGTACCGTTCAGGCCATGGAACAAGACCATTCCAAGAAGTGAGTAGTCGATCACTACAAACAGCAACTGCTTGACCCTCGTGTGTATTCCGGCAACATCCAAAGGCTTGCCCATGTCCACGAAGTGGTCCACGTAGATGTGCAGGCCGAGCAATACGACCAACAGGACAGCGGACACCCTCTGGAAGAACCAGGCCCAGGTTCCTGCGACCTTGCTAGTTGCGATCTTCTGCTCGGCCATCAGAACCACTCTCCTTTGAGCAGGCCCTCATTGAACAGCACGAAGAACGCAGCAAGGACGATGGCCGCCGCAATGCCCATCATGACCCAGAACACCAGCTTCTGTCTCCTTATGCCGATGCCCATGTCGAACAACACGACCCTCGCCCCATTCATAGCGTGGTAGATCACAGCGCACACGAGAAGGAAGTCCATAAGGATGAAAAGAGGCTGGTGCATCGTCTCCATGAGTTCATCGAAACTCTTGTGACTGAGCGAAGCCTGTGAAAGGAACGACAGATGCAGGAAGACGTATACGACCAGAAGAAGGCCAGTCAACCTATGTCCGACCCACGCCCACATGCCTGTCTTCATGTTCGTCGGCCAGAACTCGCTGTTCCTGCCAAACAACCACTTGAAGCTGCCAATCTTCATCATACAAACACCTGACCAATATCAGCCAAGATATGCGTCCCGAGATCGCGGCAGAAGTCCCCTCCGCCCCCGATTTCCCTAGCCGCCCAGACAAGCGAGATTATACTTAAGCATTCCTCTTTGGACAAGAAACAGGCGAGTTCCCTACTCAAAGATTCAACACTCGAAGGGTACTCGTGATTGGGATTTCGAAATTCGTCTTCTCAGACTGAAAGACTTCCAATTGACGGTCAGAGCGCGGCGTCGCGCAGAGACGCGATCAGCGGTTCTAATTCGGTCAGTGTTTCATGTCGAGTTCAGCGATTCTCTAGGCTGCTCGACCCAACAATGTAATGTAGTCTAATTCCAATTCCGAGGAGAGGAAAGGACATGGACAAGTACCAGTGCAACGTGTGCGGTTGGATATACGATCCCTCAGTAGGAGATGCCACCCAGAACATCCCGCCAGGGACGGCCTTCGAGGACCTCCCAGACGACTGGACCTGCCCAGAGTGCGGAGCAGGCAAGGATGAGTTCTCGAAAATCTGAGCGAGTGTTCTGCTGAGTAGCGATCTGGCATTGCGTGATCTCTCAGCCCTGGCTTCCGTGGCCGTTGATGAAGCGAAATCGATAACCCCATGAGAGAATACGGGGAACGAACCCAATGATCCTCAGATTGGCACTCATCGGCTTCGGAAATGTAGGTCAGGAGTTCGCAAGACTTCTGATGACCAAGAGAGACTGGCTGATAAGATCCAAAGGGCTCGATATCGAGGTGCTCCTGATATCCACCAGAAGCAAGGGATCACTGACGTCCAAGAAATCCCTGGACCTCGGAAGAGCTCTTCGGTTGATGAGCGAAGAAGGAAACCTTAGGTCCTATGGACCGGAGATCACGGACCAGAAGCCCGCGGAATTGATCTCGAAGAGCGACGCCGATCTGATGGTGGAGCTCTCAACTCTTAACATCGAATCTGGCCAGCCGGCCTGCGATCACATCCGGACTGCCATGGAGCATAGAATGGACGTTGTAACGGCCAACAAAGGACCGGTTGCTGTCGCATACAACGAGCTTCGGAACCTGGCCCGGTCTCGAGGAGTCCATTTCAGGTTCGAAGGAACCGTGATGGACGGCACGCCGATTTTCAGCCTGGTTGAGAAGACTCTACCCGGGTGCGAGATACTCGGTCTGACTGGAATCCTCAATAGCACATCGAACTTCGTGCTGTCCCAGATGGCCGATGGGAGAACCATGGAGGAGGCGATAGCTGACGCCCAGAAGAGAGGGTTCGCAGAGGCAGATCCTTCCTTGGACATCGACGGCTGGGATGCCGCTGCCAAGATCACGGCCCTGGCGAATGTGCTCATGGACGCTCAGTCAAACCCTGGAGCCGTGGAGAGGTCTGGCGTGAGGGATGTTCGTATCGAGGACGTCAGGAAAGCAGCGACGGCGGGCAAGAAGATCAAGATGATCGCATCGGCGAGACCTGTGGCCGACGGGGTCAAGCTGACCGTGGCAAAAGAGCAGATTGGCTCCAATCATCCGTTCTGGTCAGTGGATGGAACGTCAAGCGCTTTGACGATTCGCACGGATCTGATGGGTGATCTCACGATCATCGAGAGCAATCCCACAGTGACCCAGACGGCATACGCGGTGCTTTCCGACATCCTGCTCATCGTCGAGGCGGTCCGAGGGGGCACAATCTAGACCTACATGACCTCGAGACTGAACTCCATATTGTCGTAGTAGAAACCAGATTTCGTTCTGTACTCATACTCTGCGGTAAGTATCGTGAGATGGCCGCTCTCTTCCCCCACAAGCCACGCAAAGACCTCGCGGGCCTTGTCATCTGATGTCCCCAAACCCGCCTCTCTGTAGTAGTCGATCGACTTCTTCTCAATCTCAATCCCGAGCTTCAGGGCGTCCAGCTCGCCTGCGCCCAGATTCAGCTTCATTCGCTTGATCTTCTTGTCCTTGAAAACTGAGTCATTCGGAGGTTGTGGAGCGAGCAATCTCAATTCCTGCAATGATGCCCAGTTCTCTCCCTGACCCAATCTGCGCAGTTCCTCTCCGAGGATATCCATGTGCCTTTGTTCCTGCTTTGCCAGGCTCATGAATGTGTCTTTTGTCCTCTGGTGTCTCGAACCCGTAGCCACATCTTCGAAGAAACCTTTGCCCTCGCGCTCCATCTCGATTGCCCTGCCAAGAATGGTCATGACACCCGCGGATTGCACTGACATGAACGCGACCCTTTGATTCGCAGCACGGGCTGCAGATATAGCATTTTCCACGGAATAGCAGGGTAGAGCGCTACTGGGCCGTCGTCCCTCCGTCTACGGAAAGGGCTGCTCCTGTCACAAACGAAGACTCGCAAGACGCCAAGAACAGAACGGCCCGGGCGACCTCGTCTGGCCTACCGATTCTACCGATCGGTTGTTCTTCTTTGCACAACCTGATGTACGCCTTTCGATTCTTTGCCTTCGCGACCTCTCGGTCCAGCATCGGGGTGTCAATTATCGCGGGATTCACACAGTTCACTCGGATGTTGTACGTCGCATAGTCCAGTGCCATGGCTTTGGTCATGACAGTCACGCCTCCCTTAGACGCACAATAGGCTGGACATGTGCGGTTACCGATTAGTCCCGCATCCGATGAATTGTTGATGATGACGCCTGAGCGTTGCTTCTTCATGTATCTTATCGCATGTTTCGTCACCAGAAAAGTCCCTTTCAGGTTGATATCCAGAACTCGATCCAATTCTTCCTCCGATGTGTCCTCGGCCAACTTCTCAAGGTAAACGCCTGCGTTGTTGAAGAGCACATCAATCCTGCCGAATTTCCGGATCGTTGTCTCGACCATGCGCCTCGCATCAGACTCCTTCGATACATCGCCGGGCACGAAGTCGGCATCGCCAAACTCTCTCAGCTTCGAGATAGCGCGGTCGCCCTTGGACACGGATCTGCCGGTTATGACGACCTTTGCTCCTTCCTTCAAGAACAGTTCTGCGGTGGCGAACCCCATGCCCTCAGATCCGCCAGTTATGAGTGCAACCTTGCCGTCTAGTTTCATCTTGACATCTTCCTTCAAGAAGTCCCCGGGGGTAACTCACCTTGCACTGGTCATCGGAAGAGCGACCCTGAACACACAGCCCTTGGATGACTGTCCGGGAACCCTGTCTTCCACCCAAACCATGCCGTGATACGCCTCGACAATCGCTCTGACGATTGAGAGCCCGAGGCCGCTCCCTGGTGATCCTGTCTCAGCTCCCTTGAACCTGCCGAACACGATGTTCTTCTTGGAGTCTGGAATGCCAATGCCGTTGTCCGCGATGGAGACGCACCAATACTTCCTTGGCTCAACAGTGAACTCGCCGATGCCGATATCGACCACAATCTTCTCGTGGGGGTCGTATTTGACCGCATTGTCGAGCAGGTTCGTGAATATGTCGTTGGCGAGCTCGTTTCCCAAGACGAAGTACCGATTCTTGCCAATCTTGAGATCGAACTTGAGCTCCTTCTCCGGGCTCTCCCTGGTAATCTCGTCTACGCTCTCCCTCAGGAGTTCGCTCAGCTCGACGGGTCCAAGGTTCGCGGCCCCCTCTTCCTCAATCTTCATGAGCGTGTTCGCTCTGCGGATCATCTCGCTAATACCCCACGCTGCCACCGACGCCCTCTCGAGGTGCGCAGAGGTCTTGTCTCGCAACGATCCGCTTTCGAGCGCCATCTGAAGGTAGCTCGTGACTGCCTGGTTGTAGTTGTTGATGTCGTGTGCGATGATATCCGACAGGAACCTCGATCTCTGAGCTATCTCCACCTGCCTCTGATACATCGTGGCGTTCTCAATCGCAACACCTGCGAGCTCGGCGAAAATCTGGATCGCCTCGATAGCCGACGCGTCCGGTATCATATCATCAACGGAGTCGTTGATCTCCAGGAATCCTATTGGCTCTCCCTCTAGGTTGTGGAACATGATACGTATGTAGTCGAGTTCGTGCCATCGATTGGGGTCGGTCCTCGGTTTGTGAATATCATGGACGTTCTTGTAGAACGGTTCCTCGCCCTTGATGAACTCCTCTGGTCTTGGCCGTATCAGATACACGTTCTCGGCGATCTTGTACTTGTCATCTAGGTCGCTTCTTAGCCGCTCATACGTGTAAGTGAATTTCTTGATCTTCTTGTCACTCTCGGGATCGTATCCGTACGTCGCGCGGACTCTGAAGATCTGCTCGCCCTGGTCCAAGACGCCAATCACGAGAGTCCTCATCGAGAACAGTTCGGCGATGCTCGACCCTATCTTCTGGAGGACACCATCCAGATTGCCCACCGACATTATGTCAGAGAGAACGCTCAGCATCTCCCCCGCAAATCTTGGCGGAGCAGGAGAAGATGCGCTCTTGCGTGCCCTCTTGGTCCTCGTAGATGAGTGCTGCATCGCGCATCCCCGTGACTTATTATGAGCTACGAGTGAGTGAAATACTCCTTCCTATTATAAGTTGTTGTGATTCGATAGAGCGACGCGATTGCTGGACCTCTCGTCACATACTCCCCTTAATCGCACAGCAATGACTCCTTCAGCGGATAGCTCATAAATAGCCGGAAGGCGATTCGAATAGGGGAGCAGACATGACAGAGGAAGTGCAAGTTGGCGCAGTCACAATATTCTTCGCGAAGCCGAGCGTCGCCGCCATAGAGATAACATCAGGGGCGCTGTCGATGGGCGACACGATCAAGATAGTTGGAGCCACGACGAACTTCGAACAGAAGATCGAATCGATGGAAATCGACAGGAAGCCAGTTCAGACCGCAACTGCTGGACAAGCGGTGGGAATCAAGGTAAAAGAGAGAGTGCGCCCCCACGACAAGGTCTTCAAGGTTATTCCTTAGACGGTAGCAGCAGTCCAATCGTTTCGGTCAATCGCCAGTCTGTTCTCTGACGAGCCTCATGGCCTCCTTCTGGAGATCCTTGTCCGGGCGCGAGGGGCCAATGACTGAGAATTCGACCTCACTCACGAGCTCGTCGTGCTCCTGGCGAGTCAGGCGCATGACCCTGCGGAGCCCTTCGAGGATTGCCTCTTCTGGACCTGAGATGAGCCGATCCGCAAGTGCAACCTCGAGAACTGTCTTGTAGATGCGCCTGAACTCCATGTGGTCCTGGGCGAGCTTCTTGACGATTTCCCCTTCGAGAGCCCTGTGCTGCTCCTCAGTGACTTTGAGATGCTTCCTGAGTTCCTCGACAAGGAATCTCTCGGTCGCGGTAACCCTCCCATCGCGCCAAGCGGTCTGAAGCGCCCGCTTGTACGTTTCGGTGCCCTGTTCTTCTTCTTCAATGGCCTCGCGCTTCTTCCGCTCGAGGCCCTCGAGGCTCACCATGTCCAAAGTGCCTTCACTGATGGCCTCGCGAATGATGTCACACAATGTGATATGAGCTGAGGTCAAGTCATCTATGTCAGCAACCCTCTTCTGGGACACCCTACCGTCCATCTTCACCGGAACGACCAGGTTCTCGACCCTTCCCTTGAGCTCCCTGGCCTTCATGTATCCCGTTGCTGTCAAGTAGTATCCGTTCATCCTCTGTTTCATGCCTTGAATGTGAGCCTTCCGCTCAGTAACAAGGTCCTCTTGGAGAAGGTCTCTCAGGTACTGCGAAAGATGCTTCCTCTGTATTCCCGTCCCAAACGAAATGAGCTCTTGCGTAAGACCTGAAGGAAGCTCGTATCTCTCGCCCATGTTGATGAAGTCCGTGAGGTAGATCATGATTCGTTCCTTGCTCGTCAGAGAAGTGAGTTCCTCTAGCCCCATAGAAAGTCGAATCCAACTACCCACTATATTGTGGTTTTCCATACTCTGCCCAACATGGAGAAAAAGTTAAGGTTGGAAACGGCTAATCCCTGAGACGACATGATTGACAGACGTGCGTTGATCTTCCTGTTTATTGTCCTTCTCGGGACATTCACAGTGATTTGGCTGATGATGGAGTTTGGATAACCACCCCATTCCTTCTCCACAACGAAAAGGTGCATGCTCGCAACGAAAATCGACAACTGCACATAATAATACATGATAAAATATAATTAGCATATTCTATTATCACTCAATTTTGAATCAATTGCAGACACCGTTGTCCAGTATTTTTATTCCGTCTCCGAAATGCGACGTTCCAAGTTCGAAATATCGGACATTGAATGTTATTATATGACTATGAGAATTCATTCGAACAGTATCGGGCATACAGTCATATAGGTCTCACGCCTAGGCATTATCCGATAAGTATGTTCGCGCACACAAGAAGTCTAATGGACTGTTCTCCCGCGGATAGCGGGTTAGCGCGAGCATCATTGAAGTGATAGGTGGATTCGGCGCTACAGCAGAATTCCCCAAGATTTCACTTTTCAGGAGGTGCATTGAATGCGACCAAGTGCAGTGTGGACCACAAGCAGGACGATACGCCTGGAGAACGCCCTCAAAGCAGCCGAGGGTGAGAACCGGAGGGTATTGAGAACCCATGTTGCTAGAAACCAACCCCAGTGAACCGGGCGACAAACCTCTTACAACTGGAACCTTTCTTTGATCTTTTTCTGGAACGCTAGAACGGCGAGAGCAGATTCTGTTTCCATCGATTCAGCGTCTTCTTCGTTACGCTAGTGAGCGTTTCCGGATACTGCACTGGATCTTTCAACTTGAGGAACCACATTGAGCAGATTGCCCTGCCGAACGCGGATATCAGATAGACCATGCCCAGCGCGAGAGCGAGATCGCTTGGGCTTGGATACCGATCGATGAAGAAGAGAGCGAGATACCCGCCGAGGACAGATCCGATGAATGTCCCAATTCCAATCATCGTGTTGTATACTGCAAAGTACTCAGCCTTCTTCTCCTCAGGGGCAACATCCAGAATGTACGCGAAGAAGGCGACGTTCGCCATCGCGTTCGCGAAGCCCAGCGCGGCATTGATGGCATAGATGTGCCACACCTGTGTCGCCAATGCGTAAACAACCGGAACGGAAATGAACGCGAACCTTGAGATCAGTATCTGAGGCATTGGACCTATCAAGTCTAGCAGCCTGCCAGCCCTGGTCTGGAAGAAGAGAGTTGACCCACTGGAAATCACGTTCGATATAGCGTACTCCGTGAGTGTCATGTGCAACACTCTGAAGTACGTGTAATAGAGGATGGGCCAGATTATCGACATCACGAAGTTGAATGTGGTGTTCAGGGCGACGAGATTCCTGAAGTGCTTGTTCTCGGTCAGATCCGATGTGAAGATGAACGATTTCAGACCAAAAGCAAATATTCTTCTCGGTGAAGCGTACATCTGCCGCTTCCGCTCCTTGACCTTGAGGAGTAGCAGTGACCCCAGAATGCCACTTATCCCTGCCATGAAGAACGGAAACGCAAATACCGACTTGTCGACGGTTCCCCCTTCGCCAGATGTGAACGAGTCCGCCAGCATGCCAGAGACCAGGGTCGCGACAAGACTTGCGAGGGTTGAGACTGCAAAGAATCTCGACATGACGAGTCCCCGCTCCCTTGGAGTCGTCTTGTCGCCGACCAACGCGGACCATGTAGGTATCATCATCGAACCTATGGCCAGCTGGATCGAGACCAGAAGGATGAGCTGCCATGCATCTATGACGCCCACCATGAAGAAGTAGAGTATGAACGACACGACGCCCCCAACAACCAGAAACGGCGTGCGGCGGCCCATGAAGTCACTCAGTTTTCCCCACGGGACTTGCATGATCGCGGGGAAGAGATTTGTCACCGCCTGAAGCCAACCGAGTTGGGCCGTTGTTGCACCGAGTGAATTCATCGCTAGGGCCGGGACAAATGGGTCTGCCAAGCCTTTCCCAAAGTTGACTGCGACCTGGTTCGAGGTCATCGATGAGATGTCCTCCGCCTTGGCCTTTCTAGCGATACTGGCCTCGGCTGCGGTCGATTGCGTCATCTAGCCCATCCCTTGAGCGGGGAATCTCGGCAGGCATCTATATTTCACTTTCGGCATTGTGCTGAATCTTCACAAAACGTGCTTAATTCCCGATGCCAGATAGGAGAAAAATCGCGACACGTTGGTTGGACTGGAAATCATCCAAAAGACTATATATTAACACGAAGTGATACAGGGAATGGTGGGAACTTTGACAAAGGCATACTGTGTCAAGTGCAAGAAGTCCGTCGAGATGAAAGACCCGAAGAAAGTCAAGCTGAAGAACGGCAAGCCAGCCACCAAGGGCTCCTGCCCGAAGTGCGGCACCAAGGTCTTCAGGATCGGCGGCTGAAGGTAAACTCCTTCTGAAACCGGTTCCAGAAGACCCAGGAGAATCATTTCCTCGGTATTCTGCGGGTCTTCTGCAAGCACTTTATTTCAGCCTTTTCAGGTGTGCTCCTCTCTTCGCGAGAGCATCCAAAGCCCGTATCGCTCGCCATATCGTCGGGTACGCAAGCACTCTCCGCTCGCCGAGCGATTTGACTGTTTCTGCGGTCTGGTCCCCGGCAAACACACTCACGACAATCGGAATCTTTCCAGACGAGCTCCTGGCCCTGGCGATTTCCAACAATCTGCCAGTCACATTGGGCGGCTGAAGCTCCAGAGACATCATGATCCCGTCCACGTTCGGATCGGACTGGAGGATTCCCAGAACCTCATCGTACATCTCGTCGCTGACTGAAGCCGTCAGATCCACCGGGTTCTGAACAGAGGAGTATCCAGGCACTACTCTGTTGAGCTCTTTCTTGGTCGTTGGCGACAGTTCCGCCATTTGCATCGATACTCCGTGTTCCTCTGACTCCACGAAGTCCGCTGCGATGACGCCGTACCCGCCCGCGCTCGCGACGACGCATATTCTGTCTCCTCTCAGCTGACCCACGATCGAAAACGCCTTGGCATAGTCTATGAGCTCTTCCTCGTCATACGCGCGCACGACGCCTGTCTGGGCGAGCGCTCCATCCACTACGCTCTCCGATGACGC
>Ga0153916_10004817_pt1 | contig 10231 bp, 7 predicted proteins | sample Opewatmetagenome_FD_109642 | JGI IMG/M metagenome (GOLD analysis project Ga0153916, IMG submission 109642) | Freshwater wetland microbial communities from Ohio, USA - Open water 3 Core 3 Depth 4 metaG | ecosystem: Environmental > Aquatic > Freshwater > Wetlands | place: USA: Ohio, Lake Erie, Old...
CCTACAGGCGAAGGATTTACGCTGCGTTTCCCACGCCGCTACGCGCCCACCTCGTTACTGCCTTTGCCAGAGTACCCTAAGCTCTTAGTCGCCTTCCGCCAGTACGGGGATTGGTTGCAGCGCCTCGGGATTTCCAACGTGGGTGCACTCAATAATGCAATTACAGCAGGCCGCATGCACGAAGTGATCCTGGTCTCTGAAGCGTTGCACGAACAGCAGATTGCGGAGATCGCTGCCCAGATTTCTGAGAAGCGCGCCGCGGTGCGAGTCATTTTTATTTCTGGCCCATCTTCTTCCGGCAAGACCACTTTTTCCAGGCGATTATCGATACAGCTTCTTGCACAGGGTCTATCGCCCTTTCCGCTGGAGATGGATAATTATTTCCTCGACCGTGACCTGACCCCCCGTGATGAAAATGGCCAACTGGATTTCGAATCGATTGATGCATTGAATCGCGTACGCTTGTCTGAGGACCTGCGCCGTCTTTCCGCCGGCGAGTCAGTGCAAATCCCACGTTACGACTTCAAAAGTGGAAAAAGCCAACCTGGCGAGGAGATCCAGCTCAAATCTGGCGAGATCATTATCCTGGAGGGCATCCACGGACTGAATCCCGCGCTGGCAGAGAGCATTCCTCCAGAGCACACTTTTCGCATTTATGTCTCTGCCCTCACCCAATTGAACCTCGACCGGCATAATCGGGTCTCAACCACAGACACGCGCGAGATCCGGCGGATCGTACGTGACGCTCGCGAGCGCGGTTATAGCGCCCAGCAGACCATCCAGCGTTGGGAATCGGTGCGCCGTGGTGAAAAGCGCTATATCTTTCCCTACCAGGAAAACGCCGACGTGATGTTCAACTCTGCTCTCGTATATGAAGTGAGCGTATTGAAAACGTTGGCCGAGCCGCTGCTGCGCCAGGTGCCTTTTGGCAAGCCAGAGTATGTAGAAGCAAAACGCTTGTTGGCTTTTTTAGAGTGGTTCTTGCCGGTGGATAGCGATCTGATCCCTGAAAACTCCATCATGCGAGAATTTATTGGCGATTCGATCCTACGTGACTTCAGGCTCTGGCACAACCACGCGGATACGAAATAAATCTGCTACTCTTTTCACTGGCTAAAGTGCAGCAAAGCCGCTTGCTGGTCGTCCTCGCGATCTTATTCGTATCCATAGGTGTTGTTATTTTCTCCTTATCCAGGGCCGGAGAGGCCGCCGCGAGACCAGGCTATCCACCCACACGTCAGAGATATTGGTTCGAATCCGCACCACTGTCTGGTAAGGGTCCCTGGGTCGTACGAGCTTATTTTCAGAACCGAGAGCAAGTCAATCATGTGGCCGAACGGTTCGAGCCCTGGGAGGTGAATCTCCAGGAAGGGTATCTCGTTCTAGAGGTGGACGAGCAGGAGTACCAATGGCTGACTGATCTGGGTTTTAAGGTAGAAATTGAAGATGCACTTACCGCGGAACTGAATTTTCCGATCTTCGCCTTACCGGGTCAGACTTCCGGAATCCCTGGATTCTCCTGTTATCGAACCGTTGAAGAGCTCCTGGCATCTGCCCAGCAAATCGCGAACCAATTTCCCAATCTGGCTACCTTGATCGACATTGGCGATAGCTGGGACAAGACAGAATTTGGCGCCGATGCGGGATACAATCTGATCGTGCTACGCCTGACCAATATACAAACCCCTGGCCCTAAGCCAAAGCTCATTGTCCTCTCGACAATTCACGCCCGTGAATATGCTCCGACCGAGTTGAATGCGCGCTTTGGCGAGTATTTGGTTGCGAATTATGGTACGGATCCCGACGTGACCTGGTTGTTGGATGATACCGAAATCCACTTAATACTTCTTGCAAACCCAGACGGGCGCAAACGAGCTGAGACTAACCAATTCTGGCGGAAGAATGTCAATAACAACTATTGCGCCGATACCGATAACCGTGGCGCCGATTTGAACCGGAATTTCGAATTTTCCTGGGATTGCTGTGGGGGATCGAGCGACAATCCATGCGATGAAACCTACCACGGATTCGACCGGGCCTCGGAGCCAGAAACTCAAGCCATCCAGAATTACGTGCGCAGCATTGTCCCTGATGAACGCAATGACTCGTTAACCTCTTCAGCTCCCGATGACACCTCCGGCGTATTTATCGATTTACACAGCTACGGCAGCCTTGTTCTTTGGCCATGGGGATTCTCCAACAGTCTAGCGCCCAACCACGCTGAACTGCAAACCTTGGGGCGTAAATTATCCTATTTCAACAATTATTTCCCACGACAAGCTATCAGCCTTTATCCTACGGATGGAACATCCGACGATTTCGCCTATGGAGAACTGGGTCTGGCAGCTTATGCATTTGAGTTGGGAACTGATTTTTTTCAGGATTGTTCTATCTTCGAAAATACCATTTTGCCGGATAACTTATCTGCGTTGATCTACGCAGCCCGTATTACTCGCACACCCTACCAGACTCCCTCCGGGCCAGACAGCCTTTCACTGGCGATCTCCCCCACGATACTCCTCAAAGGGGAAATTACAGGTATCTCTGCAACGATAGACGACACACGCTTCGTAGGTAGTGAAAGAACTCAAAATATCGCTGAGGCTGTGTATTTCATCGACGTGCCGCCCTGGATTACATCTACAGTACCCATCTCTGGCAGCCTGACCGCCCTTGATGGGAATTTTGACGAGAATGTGGAGGGAGTAAGTGGTATTATTGATTCCACCCATCTTATCCCTAGGAGGCATTCGGTCTTCGTTCGTGGTCAAGATACCAGCGGCAGTTGGGGACCATTGAGCGCGGTGTTTCTGACCATTATCGATCAGCAGTCTTATCTCCCGCTCCTTATGAAGTAAATTGAATATCCGTTATAATTAGACTCATGCACCAACTCGCCCACCTCGAACCAGTTGACTATTTGGTGGTAGGACATATCACCCGCGATCTGACACCCGATGGGCCGCGCATCGGCGGTACTGCGGCTTATTCCGCCCTGACCGCCCAGGCATTGGGCTTGCGCGTGGGCATCGTGACCTCATGGGGTGAAGATGTACCTCCAGGTCCCCTGCGCCATCTACCGATCGCCAGCTTTCCCACTGAAACCAGCACGACTTTTGAGAATATTCGCACGCCAGAAGGGCGCACACAATACGTTTACCACACCGCACCCAGCCTCGGCTACAACCTGGTACCCGATCCATGGCGCAATCCGGCGATTGTTCACCTGGGACCGGTCGCGCAAGAAGTGGAACCATCGCTGGTGCGCAACTTCCCGTCATCGCTGATCGGCGTTTCGGCACAAGGATGGCTGCGCGCCTGGAACAAAGATGGGCGCGTTGGACCGAGCGAGTGGCCGGAATCCACTTTCGTCTTACAACGTGCAGGTGCTTGCGTCATCAGCGTGGATGATGTTTATGGTGATGAGGACCGTATCGCTGAAATGACCTCGTCCTGTCGAATCCTAGTGGTAACCGAGTCTGAACTAGGATCGCGCTTGTACTGGAATGGTGACGTGCGACGTTTCCGCCCTCCCAAAATCACCTTTGTCGATGACACCGGCGCTGGCGATATCTACGCTGCGGCATTCTTCGTGCGCCTGTATGCTACACGTGACCCTTGGGAGGCAGCCCGTTTCGCTACTCAGTTGGCAAGTTACTCGGTAACACGCCCCGGTCTGGAGGGAATACCTACACCTGAAGAAATCCAGGAATGCATGGTCGAGGTATTTTGATATGGGGCGCGTTTATACGCTGGTAAACCAGAAAGGCGGCGTAGGTAAGACAACCACAGCCATTAACCTCGGTGCCTATCTGGCTTATTACGGCCAGCGCGTACTCCTGGTAGACCTGGACCCCCAGGCGAATGCGACTTCCTGTTTACGGATCGATAAAAATACCGCCCGGGGTGGAACTTATGAAGCTCTGATCGGCTCCAATCCAGCCGCAAGCCACATCCTGCATAATCCCCGCCTCAAAATCTCTATCCTCCCTTCCACGCCGGCCTTGGCAGGCGCGGAGGTGGAGCTCGTGAACGAAATGGCCCGCGAGACCCGCCTAAAAAAAGCCATCGCTCAGCTCGTCGATCGTTATGACTATATTCTGGTAGACTGCCCTCCATCGCTCGGTTTGCTGACCCTGAATGGCATTGTCGCCGGCCAGGACGGAGTGATTATCCCGGTACAGTGCGAATACCTGGCTCTGGAAGGATTGAGCCTGCTCACCCAAACCATCAACCGTGTCCGCAGCGCGCTTTTCCAGGCGTTAATCATCCGCGGTGTCTTATTAACCATGTTTGACGGACGCACGAATTTATCAAATGACGTCGTCAAAGAAGTTCGCCGCTACTTTCCTGATCAGGTCTTCGAAACAATCATCCCACGCAACATCCGCCTGGCAGAAGCCCCTTCCTATGGGCAGCCGATTTCATATTATGCTCCAAATTCTCCTGGCGCAGCAGCTTATGCAGCCTTGGCACGTGAAGTATTGGAGAAAGACGGGGTACACATCCCAGTTGCTCAGGAGGCATAATCCTCATGCCACGCCGAACGGGCCTCGGACGGGGACTGGATGCCCTGATCCCCGATAGAGAACATCCTTCCGCTATCGGGACAAATTATATCCCGCTGGACCGCATCGTTTCTAACCCGCGACAACCGCGTGCCCGCTTTGATCCTGAGGAGCTGGCAGAGTTAGCGGCATCCATTAAGGAGCACGGCATACTGCAGCCCTTATTGGTTACCTATGACGACCCGACGGATACTTATACCTTAATCGCGGGAGAGCGACGGTTACTCGCAGCGCGTCAGGCTGGCCTGGATAGTGTACCTGCCATCGTCCGTGAGGCAAGCGAACAGCAACGACTGGAAATGGCTCTAATCGAGAACTTACAGCGGGCCGACCTGACCCCATTGGAAGCCGCTGAAGCCTACCGCCAATTGGTTGAAGACTATTTACTTTCGCATGAAGAAGTCGCAGCCCGTGTCGGTAAGAGCCGGGCTGCCATCAGTAACACGCTGCGGCTGCTCAAACTACCGCCTGCCGTACAACAAGCCCTGGTAGAGGGGGACATCAGCGAAGGGCACGCGCGTGCCTTACTCGCTTTACCTACACCCGAATCCCAAGAAGCTGCCCTGCGTACGGTATTGAAGCTTGGATTGAACGTGCGCCAAACTGAAGATCTGGTTCGCAAGCTGAGCGGATTGAGACCAGCTCGCGTCCATCAGCAGTCTCTTTCTCCGGAAATTGCTGCCCTGGAGGAAAAGCTGCGCGCCCGCCTGGGCACGAAAGTTAAACTCAACCGCTTTCGTAAAGGGGGAACCCTGGTCATTCATTTCTACTCTGACGAGGAGCTAGATTCGCTCATCGATGCGATACTGCGCGAATGATAACCATCATCCATAACGCAAAAATAACCACACTCGATCCGCAGAAACCAACTGCCTCCGCCATCGCCATCGATGGCGGGCGCATTTTGTTGGCAGGCAGTGACGATGCAATCCTTGGAGAATTCGCTGGGCAAAAAAACGTATCGGAAAGTCTGGACGTTGGCGGGCGAGCTGTCATCCCCGGCCTGATCGACGCCCACCTCCATCTGGAACAATATGCTCTTGGACAGGAAAAGGTAGACTGTGAGACATCCACTCGTGCGGAATGCATCATGAGGGTTTCTCTACGCGCTAGCCTGCTCACTCCAGGCCAGTGGCTATTGGGTCATGGGTGGAACCAGAATTATTGGGCAGAGGGTTTCGGCAAATCTTTAGACCTGGATGCAGCCGCACCACAAAATCCGGTTTATCTGACTGCAAAATCCTTGCACGCAGGTTGGGCGAATAGCGCAGCACTGGCAGCTGCAGGGATCACGGCTCAATCTCCGGATCCATCCGGTGGACAGATCGGCAGGGACGAGCAAGGCAATCCCACCGGCATTCTCTTTGAAAGTGCCATGGAACTGGTTCAATCAGTTATACCCGAGCCAACAGATGAATATGTGGCTCAGGCAATCCAACAAGCCATCCAAAAATTGGCCCGCATGGGATTGACCGGACTGCACGACTTTGACCGCCGTCGTTGTTTCAGTGCGCTTCAGCTTTTACATCAAAGGGGAGATTTGTCGATACGTGCGGTCAAAAGTATCCCACTAGAAGACTTAACCTATGCTGCCGGCATTGGATTGCGCACCGGCTTTGGCGATGACTTCCTCCGCATCGGAGGGATCAAAGCTTTCGCAGATGGCGCCTTAGGACCGCGTACCGCCGCAATGATCCAGCCTTATGACAGCGAACCCGAGAACCGGGGTATGCTCCTCCTCGATGCTGAAGAGTTTTTTGAGCATGGACGCCTGGCTGTGGATAGCGGCCTTGCGATGGCCGTCCACGCGATCGGGGACCGCGCCAACCACGAAATGCTCGACGCCTTCACTCAACTGCGTAGATACGAAAAAGGAAGGCGAAAAGAGAAGAGTGAAGAGATCACCCAATTGCGCCATCGTATCGAACATGTCCAGCTCATCCACCCAGAAGACGCGGGAAGGCTGGCAGATCTGGGAATCATCGCTTCGATGCAGCCCATCCATGCCCCATCGGATATGATTATGGCTGACCGTTTCTGGGGTAAAAGGTCTGTGTCAGCTTATGCCTGGCGCATGCAATTAGATTTTGGGGCAACGCTCGCTTTTGGCTCGGATGCGCCCGTCGAATCGCCCAACCCATTCTTGGGCTTGCACGCTGCGGTTACACGCCGTAGGACGAATGGTAGCCCCGGCCCAGAGGGCTGGTACCCGGCCCAACGCTTGAGCGTATGGGAAGCCATTCAAGGCTTCACCCATGGACCTGCCTTTGCAGCCTATATGGAAGATAGGCTGGGTAAATTAGCTCCGGCTTATCTAGCCGATCTCCTCATCCTTTCGCAAGATCCTTTCAGCTGCGACCCGAATGAGATAAAAGATATTCATCCTCTGGCGACTATGGTTGCGGGCAAATGGGTCTTTCGAGAAATCTAAGAGTTTTATAATCGAAACTGGGAGTGCTTACTCAGCACTCCCATCCATGTTTACAACACACAACGCCTGGTTATAACCGTCTCAGGCTATCTTTTTACGCAGAATATAGAATCCAGTCAATCCCACGATTGCCAGGAAAATCCCAATTAATACGGCCAGGTACATCGTAGAGTTGCTCGACGAAGCTGTCAGGTTAACCAACTGAACAGCAGTTGGAGGGCACACGGCCCCGAAAACAAGTCCGGATTCAGCGCCACCGGTTCCGCCCGTATCCACAGTTACGCCTGTATCGCCAATGCGCTGTTCGCCCAGACTGATGATGCCAATCTGGAAGAGATGGGTGACAGGGTTACCGGAAGCCAGCGCCGGGTCCGGATTTTTAAAGGTGATCTTGCGCAGCCCCGCGGCTAGATCGATAATCTTTGCCACCTCATACTGCGCTGCCTGGCAGGTGTGAGAAGCACAGTAATCCGAGCCGCCTTGTAGGACATAACTGGTCGGAGTCGTATAACTCCGTACGCCTGGCGTCGAGCTTGCTGGAGTTAAGAATTTAAAATCACAGCTGTTATCAATTGCCAGAGTCCATTCGCTCAGCGCTGCGCTCTCATCGCCATTGGCAGTGATAGCATAAGTCCAGACTCGGCTGTTTGTCGTTCCGGTTACCTCTACGAAATCGACTTGATAATTGCGTAAAGTTGCCGAGCCGGCCCCCAGGGCCACGCTTACAATCAACGCCCCTGCTAATATAGCGATCAGAATTGCTTTGTAGCTATATCTCAATATTAACATTTTCCCCTCCGAGATAATAAAGAAGGCTGCCGATGTTTAAAACTTCGGCAGCCAGGCGATCTACGATTGGGCAGACCCTTTGCTTTGCGACCCCACCTCACGATGAGTGAGCCTTTTCGGTTTATTTAACCCAATTATAACCCCTTTTTATTAGTACTTATATAGTACCTCTGTAATGAATCCTGGGAGTTCACAAAGAAGAACAGATTTGTGATGTTATATTATTAATCCCCAAAACGATACCCGGAGCCCCACACGGTCTGGATATAATGTGGTCTAGATGGGTCCGATTCAAGTTTCTGGCGTAAGCGACGGACTGTCGCCTCGATCAGGTTCATATCGCCTGACGAAGCTGCATATCCCCATACATCGTGCAAGAGATCTTCTTTAGTAACTACATTACCAGCGTTCTGCATTAAATACTTTAAAAGGCGGAATTCCATCGGCGATACTTCTACTTGCCGGTCCCGATCGATTACGCAGCGCGACTCCAGATCAAGGATCAAGCTGTTGAATGCAATTTGCTTGCGATTCGCCCAAGTCCGTCCTGTCGTTCGCCGTAAGAGTGCGCTAATCCGCGCCACCAGCTCCCGTGGCCGTAACGGTTTAATCACGTAGTCATCTGCGCCAGCGCTAAAGCCTGCTAGGATATCTTCCTCCCGGCCTCGAGCAGTCAGTAAGAGAATGGGGACGCTTGATTCTTCCCGGATTTTGTGGCAGGTCTCCAAACCATCCATAACCGGCATCATAACATCTAATACCACCATGTCGACGGTATGATTCCGCCAAAGTTCCAGGGCTTGAGTGCCATCCTCTGCGAAGAGGACGTGCATCCCTGCCTCTTCTAAAACCAGAAATACCGATTGCTGGCTGTCGAGATCGTCGTCTGCAAAAAGAATCAAGGGAGATTCCAATTCATTTCTCCTTGAGAACATTTACCCCAGTGCGCTGTTCTACACTAATAAAACGAATAAATGTCGTCATTGTTACACATCTTATTAAATTCAATAGGTAAAAGAGCGGGAGCCCTAGTACGCCGCTAAAAAGTTAATTCCCCTGAGATATCTTGTTGACTGGTTCGACGCCAGTGAGGTCAGCGATAACGATTAATCGGTCTCTATAAAAGCTTGTCCCGGGATCCCAATTGGTGCAGGTGATCAAAGTCAATCGGGGGTCTTTTGTAGGCTCTATCACGGTAAAATCCGTATCGGTCACTACCCGTTTTTCCCGAACAGAATAGATATATATATTTTCTTCGGTGTACAACTTGATCTGGTCGTTCGGCTGCAATGAATCCAGATAGCGGAATGGACCATCTGTGCCATTGCGTAAGGATACGTGCCCAGCCAGGCCTGTATTTCCACCCAACCCGGGCCAGGAAGTATCGCCCATCCAGGCAATTTCTTGCTGGAGACCAGCGATAAGCCACGTAAAACCATCATAGGGTACATACTTCACTATTGTATCCACCCCGAGGCTGGGCAGTTTGATGCGGTTAATCGGGCTGGTATCGGGCGGTTTACCGTTCTCATCCGGTGGTGGTACGTTGGTTGGTTCAGGAATGGGAAAATCAGGCAATACTTGTGGCTCACCGGGAGGAGCGAGACCCACCCATGCAGGGTCTTGCTCTGCAGCCTGGGTCGGGATGTCCTTCGAAGCCGCCTTGAGTAAGGTTACCAGCGTAGGTTGTGGTTCGAGATTAGCGATTGTAAAGATGCTCAAAGCTGCCAGACCAAAAAGTAGCGCGGCGGAACTAAATATCAACCCCATGCGGATGGCCCATCCCGACCAATCCGACTGGCGGACCCTGGCAACCAAGCCATAGCCAAGACTGGCCAACCCTAAAGCGGCGAGCATCATTGCGCTGATGAGTGCGATATAAAATACACTGGGAGGTTGTGATTTCACTGGCTGACTGAGCTCGATCCCGCCGGTCCCGGGCAATGTAGAGGAGCGTAACAGGCTGAAATTGGCCGTCGCTGAACCTGTGTAGGTTATCGAACCGAATTTGTAGCTCATCGAGGCAGTATTCGATACCGTCGTATTCGCTGTAGCAACATTGTTCGCGCGGACCACAACGGTAATGGTGGCCGTCTGATTGGCATTGAGCGTGCCAACATTAACGGTCACCAGGCGCGACGAAATAGTGCGGCTGCCTTTACTCGTCGAGGCGCTGGAAACATCAACATACTGAGAAAATGTATCTGTAACTACCACGTCGGTCACGGCAGCGCTGCCGTTGTTAGTCACTCGGATGGTATAGGTGGCGTTTTGTCCGGTCTGCACCGAAATCGGCGAGACGGAATTCGAGATCGATACACTTCGAGTTCCTGAACCCGTATCCGTATCTGTAGCGGTATTATTCGTCAGAATTGCCTCGCGGATAGAACTCTTGACATCCACTCGATTGACAACCGAGGTTGAAGCACCTGGGAGAGTGCTA
>Ga0153916_10004818_pt1 | contig 10231 bp, 7 predicted proteins | sample Opewatmetagenome_FD_109642 | JGI IMG/M metagenome (GOLD analysis project Ga0153916, IMG submission 109642) | Freshwater wetland microbial communities from Ohio, USA - Open water 3 Core 3 Depth 4 metaG | ecosystem: Environmental > Aquatic > Freshwater > Wetlands | place: USA: Ohio, Lake Erie, Old...
CAAGGGACAGGAGACACCGACCCAGGAAGATTCCGAGGAACGACTTCCACAGCTCCTCCATGGCTTCCTCGGAGGTGAACTCTGGAGTCTTCGGGTCCGGCGGGAGTCCTTCCCTCGAGAGACCGGGCATCGCGGCCGGCGGGCTTCCGATGGCCGCCTGGTATTCGGCGAAATCGGAGAACCGTATGAACGTCCTTGAGGGCAGCGAGGAGAAGGCCTGCTGCAGCCAGGGAAGGATCTCCCCCTGCCGATCCGGCGGGGAGACCCAGCCATCCTCGAGGAGGTCGAACAGGCGGATCTTCGCGTCCTCTCCGACGAGCCTCTCCAAGACGTAATCCCTGCGCTCCTCCACGCCCAGCCGGATCCACCGATCCGCCTCGGGACCCGGGGTCAGCGGCCCAGGCACCTCCGCGGCGGCGGTCCCCGCCGACTTTCGGCCGACCTGCCGGGGCGCGGCGGCGAGCAGGCCGGTAATCCGAAGCGCCTGCAGCGCGAGGTCGATCCGGTTTTCCAGCGCGAGTCCCGAGAGCGTCTCCAGCCACGGGGGGAGCGTGAGGATCATTCCCGACGTCTCCTCCACGAACCGGGCAAACGGCCTCTCGTCCCCCCGCCGCAGCGCAATGGGCTCCCCCCGGGAGGAGACCAGGAGGCTCGCCATGTCTTCCACGAGAAACGGGTGGCCGAAGACCTGGTCCACGGGGACCGGCTGCGGGGCGAGCACCACGGCCAGCCGGCGCAGGCGGCGCGCCGCGGCGGGCCAGATTCCGACCAGCGGCTCCAGGTCCGCGTGGCGCAGCCCGAGGTAGAACAGGCATCGCTGCATCCCGAGCCGGATGCCGTCGCACAGCTCTTCCCGCGGCACGCCGGGGAAGTACTCCTCAAGGTCCCGCAGCGAAATCCGGTCCCGCTGCTCCGTGAAGAACGTGAGAAGCAGGCGGGCGCGCTGCAGCGCGCGGGCCGGGTCCGCGGCGGGGGCCGCGCTCCGGGGACGCTGCCCGTCGTGTCCCCCGCTTCCCGTCCGCTCGGACGGGCTGCCCAGCGCGGTCCGCAGCCATTCCACCGACGAGACCAGACCGGCGACACGGGGGAGGTCGTTGGGCAGGAGGGCCGTGGACTCGTGGATCTGCGAGCGCTCCTGCGGCGTGTAGTGCTCGCCGAGGTAGGAGCTGAGGAATGCGAGGCCGGGACGCTCGAAGATGGGGTAGCGGGCCAGCGACTTCAGGACCTGGTGGAAGGAAGCCCGTTCCTCCGCGATCCCGAGCAGCTCCCCGCGACGGGAGGGCTCGAGGAAGCCGGCGTCCCGAAGCTCCGCCACCGCGGCGCCTCCCACGACGGGGTCGATGGAGAGGCCTGGCGCGATTCCATCCAGGAACGCGCGGCGCGCCTCGATGGAGAGCTCGCCCCAGCGGACCAGCTCGTCGAGAAACCCCGGCCAGTCGGCGGGAACGAGCTTCACGGCGCCTTCCCCGGGCCGGCCGGGTCTGCCGCTGCCGAGGGGCTTGTGCGGCCGCCCGCGATCCGGATTTCGTAGGAGTAGCCCTGCTCGCAAAGGAAGAGCTGCCGCTTCAGGGCGAACTCCTGCTCCACCGTGTCGCGCGAGACGAGGGAGTAGAACGAGGCCTGGTTGCGCGCCTGCGCTCCCTGCCCGGGGTCTGTCTTGGGCCTCAGGATCCGGCCCAGCCTCTGCGCCTCTTCCTGGCGGGAGCCGAAGGTCCCCGACACCTGGATGGCCAGGCTGGCCTCGGGCAGATCCACGGCGAAGTTGGCCACCTTGGAGACGGCGAGCACGCGGATGGACCCGGAGCGGAACTGCGCGTACAGCTCGTCCCGGACGCGCTGGGGCGTGGCGCCGGTGAGGATCGGCAGCCCGAGGGGCCGGGCGATCTCGGCGAGCTGGTCGAGGTACATGCCCATGACGAGCGCGGGCTCGCCGGGATGGGCGTCCAGGATCGCCTTGACGTGGGCGATCTTGTCAGGGTTCTCCGAGGCCATGCGGAACTTTGCGCGCGCGTCCGCCAGCGTGTAGCTCGTGCGCAGGTGCTCGGGCAGCGGCACGCGCAGCTCCGTGCACACCGCCTTGGCGATCCAGCCCTGCGCTTCCATCTCCTTCCAGGGCACGTCGTACTTCTTGGGCCCGATGAGGGCGAACACGTCGTCCTCCTTGCCGTCCTCCCGCACGAGGGTGGCGGTGAGCCCCAGCCTCCGCCGCGCCTGCAGGGAGGCCGTGGCCTGGAACACGGGGGCCGGCAGCAGGTGCACCTCGTCGTAGACGATCAGGCCCCAGTCCCGCTCGTTGAACAGCGCGAGGTGCGGATAGCGCTGGTAGTCCTCCTCCGGGTCGGCTGCCCCGGCGGCGCTCCCGTCCTCGCCGGCGCTCGTGCGCCTTCCCCGGTGGGTGAGCATCTGGTAGGTGGCCACCGTGATGGGCCGCACTTCCTTCCTGTGACCCGTGTACTCCCCGATCAAGGACGGATCCACGTCGGTCTTGTCGATGAGCTCGGCGATCCACTGGCGCACGGCGGTGACGCAGGTGGTGAGAACAAGGGTCGAGGTCTGCAGGAGGTTCATGCACAGCATGCCGACGATGGTCTTGCCGGCGCCGCAGGGCAGCACGATGACGCCGGATCCTCCCCGGGCGGATCCTCCCGCGTGAAAAGCAAGCGACGCCTCCATCTGGTAGGGCCGCGGCGAGAAGGCGGCGGCGCGGCCGAGGGCCACGGGCCGCAGCGCGAAGCGCATCCCTTCCCCGGCCGCGTACCCAGCCTGGTCGTCCACCGGGTACCCGATGCGGATCAACGCGAGCTTGAGCTGCCCGCGCGCGGCCGGCGCCACCGAGAAGCTCGTCGGCGACAGCCGCTCCCCGACGAGCAGCGCAGCGTGCCGGTCGGCGCCGATGAGGTCCGCCAGGCCCTTGTCCCTGCAGCGCAGGAGGAGCGCCGTGCCGTTTCTCTCCAGGGTCAGGCTTCCGAACCGGCCGGCGTACTCCCCGATCTCCGTGACGATGTGGTCGGGCACCGGGTAGCGCGAGAGGGACCGCAGCACCTCCACGATCTCCTCGGCCTTCTCGCCGGAAGCACAGGCGTTCCAGATGGACAGGGGCGTGAGGCGGTAGGTGTGCACGTGCTCGGGGGATTTCACCAGCTCCGCGAACCGGGCCAGTGCGTCGCGGGCCTCCGGGTAGCGGGGGCTGGCCACCTCCACGAGGATCGTGCGGTCTCCCTGGACGATGAGGGGCAGGTCATGCCCCCGGGAGGATGGGAGAGACTCCATGGAAGCCTGGTTCGCGTGTTCGGTCATGGCTGAAGGCCCGACTACGATAAGGAGGCGGGCCTCGAGGGTCAAGGGTCCCGGTCGCGCGGACCGCGGCCGCGCGGACTTGAACCCCGGCCGCCCCATCTGCTCCAATGGCGCCCATGTCGAGGGTCGTGAGCGCGCTCATCTTGGACATGGACGGGGTGCTGGCCGACACGGAGGCAATCCATGTCCGGTCGTGGGACCTGGCGCTGGAGGCGATCGGCGTGAACGCGACCGAGGAGCGCAGGCAGCTGGCCGGGATGTCGAGCGCCGCGATCGCGCGGGAGCTCATCCGCCGGCTTCACCTGCCGTTCACCGTGGACGACCTCGTGGAGCGAAAGCGCCAGATATTCCGCCGGCTGGTCGACCGCGGCCTTGAGCCGTTCGCCGGCCTGCCGGAAGAGCTCTCGGGGTGGCGGGGAAGACCGCTGGCGCTGGCGACCTCCAGCGCGCGGAGGGAGACGACCTTCATGCTCTCGCGGCTCGGATTCGACGGCTGGTTCGATCCGGTCGTCACCTGCGACGACGTGACGCACGCCAAGCCCGCGCCGGACTGCTACCTGCTGGCCATCCAGCGGCTGGGAGTCGCGGCCGGGGAGTGCGTCGTCCTGGAGGACAGCCTGCACGGCATCCGTGCCGCCCGGGACGCGGGGGCCCAGGTGGTGGCGGTGGATACCTCGGGCCTTCCGGGCCGCATCGACGGGGTGCTGGGGGTCTTCGATTCCACCGTGGAGGCGCTGCAATGGCTGCGGAGCTGACGTCCGTCCGCCGGGCCGGGCACGCCGACCTTGCGGCGATCCTCGCCATCTACAACTACGAGGTCCTGGTCTCCACCGCCACCTACGATACCGTTCCGCGCACGGAGGTGGACCACCGCAAGTGGTTTGCCATCCATGGCCCCGAGCATCCCGTGCTCGTGGCGGAATCCGCCGGGGTCGTCATCGGCTGGGCATCCCTCAGCCCCTGGTCGGACCGGGCAGCCTACTCCCGCACCGTGGAGGTGTCGGTGTACGTCTCCGCGGAGCACCGCCGCAAGGGCGTGGGCCGCCTGCTGCTCGCGGCGCTCATCGAGGCCGGCCGTTCGCACGGCCACCACGCGCTGCTCGCCCGCATCTCCGCGGACAACGAGGCCAGCGTCCGCCTGCACGCCGAGCTGGGCTTCACCGTGGTCGGGACGATGCTCGAGGTCGGGGTGAAGTTCGGCAGGCTGCTGGACGTGTGCATCATGGAGCTGCTGATCTAGCGCGGGCCGGCGGGCGCCTAGTCTATCTGCCGGCCGCCCAGCGCGGAAAGGGTGTGCCGGATTCTCTGTTCCCAGCCCTGCCCGATTCCCGGATCGGCGGCCGAGACGTAGGAACGGATGACGGCCTTCTCATTGGTGGCCACGCGCAGGTACGCCTGGTACCACCCGTCCTGCAGTACGCCGGTCCGGCTGTCGACACCCCTGCTGACGTGGAAACCCTCGAGGTCCACGCCGTCCGCAGTCCGGGAGACGATATCGGCGCCGTCGTCGCGGAAGCCGCGCAGGACCTCCGACATCGCTGCGTCGCGCGAGCGGTCGTCCTGCAGCTGGAAGTTGAACTCACCCGTCGTGAAGACGCGGTCCTGCAGCTTCCGCAGCTCGCGCAGAAGGGACGGCCGCTCTCGTGCGGATCGCAGGAACAAGAGGATCGTGACCAGGGAGTTCTCCACGAAGATGGGCGGCCCCCCGCCGGCCAGGCGGTGGTAGAAGTGGCCGGACTCTTCCACGGCGGCAATGGCTTCCATGCACCGCATTCGCTCCTTGATCTGCGAATGGCCGTTGCGGAACAGGCTCGGCGTGACGCCCAGCCGCGTCCATTCTGCGAGGGCCGGTGGACTGACCTTCGGATCGAAGAGGACCTGCGCGGGCCCCGGGTCCTTCCTCTCGGAAATCACCTGGGCCAGGATGGGAATGGCCGCGATGCCCGCGCTGAAGATGCCGTTCTCGTCGCCGAATACCAGGCGGTCGCCGTCTCCGTCCGTGCCGACGACCACGGACCCGCCGGCCTCCCTCGCCGCGGTGACCGCAGCCTCCATCTTCCCCGCGCTGGCGGGATTGGGAGAGCCACCGGGGAAGCTGCCGTCGGGAACCAGGCGAAGGGGAACCACCGATGCTCCGGCGCGCTGAAGGGCGTCCATCATTTCCGGTGCCGCGGCGCCGCTGAAGAAATCGAAAACCACGGGAATCCCTTCGAGGCATCCATCGGTCAGGCCTGCCGTGCGAAGGGAGAAATCGACGTATTCCCTTGCCAGGCTGCGGACGCGCAGTCTGGCGCGCCTCACGCGCGCAAGGGTGTCCCCGCCGTGGTAGATCTCACGGATCTTTCGGAATCCCCCCAGGGGTCCGCAGTCCATCCCGATGGCCTGAACCGGTGGCACCACCACCTTCAGCCCGACGTAGCCGGCCGGGTTGTGGGACGCGGTGAAGGTGAGGCCCATCGTGCGGGGGCAGGTCTGCGAAACGTGGTAGGTCACGAAATAGCTCTGAGGGGTGCTGACCGGGTCGAGGCACAGGACCACGTCGAACCCGGACCCAAGCGCGATGTCCGCGGCAAGCTCCATGAGGGGGGCGCAGCCGAAGCGCGCGTCGCGGCAGATCGTGACCGTGTCCACGCCAAGAAGCCTGCCGTAGATCAGCGTGGCTTCCACCAGGCGCGCGACCTCTTCCCGGCTGAACTCCTCCGCCTCCCAGCGCGCGTCGTAGACTCGTATGGGATCACGCCCCCTCGTCGGCCGGCTCAAATGACTTTCGCCCCCTTGTAGAGCAGCCCGTGGAAGGGCAGCAGGGCCACCCCGAGGATGGAGGCGTCCTCCTTGAACCGGGAGAGGACGATCTCCAGGTCATCGCTCGCGCAGAACGGGTTCTGCGCGAGCACCCTGGACCGCAGGGGCTCAAGGAGCCGGTCGCCGAAGCTGCTGATCTCTCCGCCGAGGATGAGGGAGTGAGGGTCGAGGCTGAGGATGATGTTGTTGATCCCGACCGTGAGGTGCTCCAGGTAGGTTTCCCATACCTCCGCAGCCACGGCATCCCCGCTTTCCAGCAGCGAGCGAAACTGCTGCGTGTCCTTGAGCCGGGTTCCCGAGATGCGGCGGTAGTTCCTGATCAACGCGCCCGAAGCGGCATAGATTTCCCAGCAATCGCGCCGCCCGCAGGTGCAGCGGATCCCCTGGGACTCGATCGTGATGTGCCCCACGGTTCCGGCCCGCTTGTTGTTGCCCTTGAACACGCGGCCGCCGACGATGATCCCGGCCCCGATGCCCCGGTTGATGGAGAGGAACACCAGGCTTCGTTTTCCCCGGGCGGCTCCGAGGAGCAGCTCCGCGTAGGCGGCGGCGTTCGCCTCGTTCTCGATGAAGATCGGAAATGGAAAGAGGCTGCGGAACTTGCTGAAGTCCAGCGCGTTCATTCCCAGGTCCGGTGGGAGGTTGGGCGCCTGTTCCAGGAGCAGCTTGCGCTCGTTGACGGTGCCGGGCAGGGAGAAGCCAATGCCCATGACCAGGCGCCGCGGGATCCTCTGGTCGGCGAGCATTTTCTCGACCGCCTTCTTCACCCTGGCGATGATCTGGCCCACGGAAGACAACTTCTGGTACTCGAAGGCCGATTCCGCCTTGATCTCGGCGGCGAGGTTGACGAGGATGACCCGGATCAGGTTGCTGGACGTCAGGTGGTTGGAAGAGAAGTCCACTCCGACGGCGTATCGGGAGTCCGGCAGGAAACGGATGATCATCGGCTTCCTGCCGCCGCGGGAGGCGGAAACCCCCGCCTCCTCGGCAAGACCGAGCTCCAGCAGGCGCGAGACGTTCATGGTGACCGTGGGAATGCTGAGGGAAGTCTGCTCCGCGATTTCCTGCTTGCTCAGCTCCCGCTTCTCGCGCAGCAGCGCAAGTATCTTCTTCTGGTTGGAATCCCTGATCGACTGCACCGAGGCTCCGGTCTTCTCCATCTTCGTTCCCCGACTTCGTTCCCCGAGAGGTTCTCTTCTTGTAGCAACCGCGAGCAACTTTGTCAATACTCTTTAAAAAGTTGATTGACAAAGCCGGCATTCACGGGTATCCTCCCAGTTCGATAGCCTCGATCCAGTGATGCGCAAGACGGCGAACCCCGGAGTTCGGCCGATTGCCCCATATCTGCAAGGGAGGTGTCCAAATGACGAGGAACACGGTCTGCAGGGCTTTGGCGATCCTTGTGATCATGGTCTCGGGATCTTTCTTCGCCCAGGCGCAAGGAAAGCAGGTCACCCTCACATTCTGGTGCGGCAGCGCGTACTACAATTCGGAGGAAGCCAAGAAGCCGCAGAGCGAATGGGCGATCACCAAGATCGTCCAGGGGTTCGAGGCCCAGAATCCGAATGTCAAGGTCGACGTCACGCCGATCGAGGTGAGCTCGGAGACGATTGCGAAGTTCAAGGCGGCGGCGATCGCCAAGAACGGCCCCGACGTCATCGAGCTGTGGACGGGGAGCTATCTCTTTCCGCTCAAGGACGTCCTGCTGCCGCTGAACAGGTACATGCCGGCGGAGGACCGCAGAAACATCCAGGGCTGGGACGCGGTGACCTACAACTTCCAGCCGGGCGGGGACATCCTGGGATATCCGTGCGGAAACAACTACGCCGGCCTCGTCTACAACAAGGCCCTCGTCAAGGCGGCGGGGATGGCCTGGGTCAAGAACCCGCCCAAGACCACGGAAGATTTCCGCGCTGCCCTGAGGAAGCTCAAGGACAGCGGTGTGGTTCCGTTCGGCTTCGATGGTTCCAAGGGCCGTATCCTGTACTACGCCACGCTCTACTGGTGGGTCGAGGAATCCGGCTACGATCGCCTGTTGACGGATACGACCGGCCAGACCAGGTACGCGGATGACAAGGGATTCCTGAACCTCATGCAGTACATGCAGTCCCTGTACGCCCAGGGCCTGACGAACGTGGACGCGGCGACTTCCGTGGACTATGTATCCAAGTTCTCCACGGGCAAGTACGCGGTGACGGTCGGCGGGGTCAACAACGCAAAGGCCTTCGAGCAGGCTCTCGGTCCGGACAACTTCGGGTTCCTTCCCTTCCCCAGCATGAGCACCAATCCCAAGGTGAAGGCAGCCATCATCGGCGGCGCGGGCAACTGCGTTTCCATCGGGAACTACACGAAGAACCGCGACCTGGCGGTAAAGTTCGTCTCCTATCTTGCCTCGAAGCCCTCGTTCATCCAGCTGACGAAGTCGGTGACGACCTTCCCGGCCCGCGCCGATGTCACGTTGGAAGACCTGGGCTGGACCAAGGATCCCTTCCGCGGGAAGATATTCGACCTGAGCAAGCGCTTCACATTCTGGATCGACAATTCGATGCCGGCGAACCAGTTCGACGAGATCAACCGCTTCTTCCCCGGCGTGCTGACCGGGAAGCAGAGCCCCATGGATCTGGCGGTCCACATGGACCAGTTCGTGAAAGACCAGATCTAGCCTTCGCAGCCCCGACGCGCGTGCCTCGGCCCGAGGTGCGCGCGCCATTTCGAGGAGAACGGGTTGACCAGCAGGAAGAGGAACGCACTGCTCATCTCACTGTTGGGCATCGCGCCGGTACTCCTCGTGCTGGCCGTTTTCCGGGCCTATCCCCTTGGAAGCGTGATCTACAACAGCCTGACCAATTGGGATGGCCTGTTCCGGCATGACTTCATCGGGATCCGCAACTATGTCCGGATCTTCCATTCCGGGTACTTCTGGCTTACGCTCGGCAATTCCTTTGTCATGTTCGTCAACGTTCCCCTCCAGGTCCTCGTCGGGCTCGTCGTATCCATGCTCCTGTACGAAAAGACGCTGGGATGGCGTTTTTTCCGGTCTCTCTACTATCTGCCGCAGATCGTGTCCGCCGTCATTGTCGGCTACCTGTTCGCCCTGTTCTTCGCGTACGACGGGCCGGTGAATGCGATCTTTCGGTTCATGGACGCCCCCCGCCTGGCGGTGGAATGGCTTGGAAACCGCGTCACCGCGATTGGAGTCGTCGTCACCGCCCTGGTATGGATCAATATCGGCTGGCAGGGCGTGCTGATGCTCGGCGGGATGTCGGCGATCGATCCCGCGGTGTTCGAGGCCGCCAGGATCGACGGCGCAGGCTTCTTCCGGCGCACGTTTTCCATCATGCTGCCGATGATCGGCCGGGTCATCGAGTATTCCTTCATCTACTCCGTTGCCTGGACGTTTACCGGGCTCTTCCCTTTCATCTATTCGATCACGAACGGAGGGCCGGGGTACGACACGACCACGCTGGACTTCCTGGTGTACCAGAAGGCATTCCGCGAGAGCTCGGGGCTGGGGGAGGCCTGCGCGCTCGCGGTCATCCTCCTGGCGATCGTGAGCGGGTTGACGGTGATCCAGCGAATGATTTCCGAGCGCGCCAACAAGTGGAATGAGTGAGCGATGTCCAGGAGGAAAGTGCTCCGCGTCAGCTCGATTCCGATCCTGATCATTTTTCTCCTCTTGAGCCTCACGTTCCTGTTTCCCTTCTATTACCTGTTTGTCAACGCGTTCAAGTCCACCCCCGAGTACTACAAGAGCTCGATCCGCCTTCCCGAGGCGTTCAACTGGGACAATTTCGCGACCATGATCAGCCAGTTCCGCATCCAGACCAACATGCTGAACTCGCTGTTCATCTCCCTGTCCACGATCGTGCTCATCACCGCCCTGGGCCTGCTCGCGGCGTACGTATTTGCCAAGAGGCCGTTCCGGGGAAGCAGGGCAGTCTACCTGGTCATCATCTTCAGCATGTTCATGCCCAACCAGGTCACGCTCATCCCGCTGTATTTCCTCTACTCCGCGCTGGACCTCATCAACACTCCCTTCTCCGTCATCACCAGCTTCCTGGCGGCGGGCATTCCCTCCTGCATCATGCTCCTCACCGCCTACTCCAAGGGAAGTCCCAACGAGCTGTGCGAG
>Ga0153916_10004820_pt1 | contig 10229 bp, 6 predicted proteins | sample Opewatmetagenome_FD_109642 | JGI IMG/M metagenome (GOLD analysis project Ga0153916, IMG submission 109642) | Freshwater wetland microbial communities from Ohio, USA - Open water 3 Core 3 Depth 4 metaG | ecosystem: Environmental > Aquatic > Freshwater > Wetlands | place: USA: Ohio, Lake Erie, Old...
CACATCTTCCTCTGCTGCGACCAGACCACCCCCAAGTGCTGTGAGAAGGAGCGCGGTCTCGCGGCGTGGGACTATCTCAAGCGGCGCCTCCGGGAGCTGGGCCTGTCCGAGCAGGGCGGCATCTACCGCACCAAAGCCAACTGCCTGCGGGTCTGCCAGCAAGGGCCGATCGCCGTCGTCTATCCCGAGGGGACGTGGTACCGGGCTTGCGATCCGCCCGTTCTCGAACGGATCATCCACGAGCACTTGATCGGCGGTCGCCCGGTGGTCGAGCACGTCATCATCCAACACCCACTGCCTGATGCGACTTAGCACGCGCTGCGCGGCCGCCGTGACGGGCGGCCTGATGGCGTGGGCGCTCGTCACCCTGGCCTGCGATCACACCCAGCCGTTCGCGACGGTGCCCCAGGACACGGTGGGGCCGTTCCCCGGAGGCTTGCCGCGACAGCTCACGTTCAACCCGCTGTCCGATGAGATGCCGTCGGTGCACGGCGACACGCTCGTGTTCAGCCGGCGCGACGCCGACCGGCCGGATGGCGATCGCTGCCTGGCGTTTCTCCCCGTCGAGGGCGGCCGGCTGCTGGGGGAGGCGTGCGCGCACGGCCACACGTCGGATCTCACCCAGGACGCCTGGCTGTTTCCCGCCATATCGCCGGACGGACGCCGCGTGGCCTTCGTGCGCGAGCGCGGAGCGCTGGGTGCGACCACCCCGGACGAGCGCGCGCTCGTCGTGGCTCTGCTCGACGCCCCCGACAGCGCCGTCATGGTGGTGCGCGGCACGTACCCCACCCCTTCGGGCCAGCTGGGCAACGCGTTCCAGAAGATCACGTGGCTGAACGACGGAACGCTGCGGTTTCTCGGCGGCGTCGAGTCATTGGACAACGGCACCCTGGGGGGCTTCGTGCCGCTGGGGGTGTTCGAGATCGCGGCGGACGCTGCTCCCACGACTCCACCGGTGGCGATCCCGCAGCTCGCGGACGCGGTGGCCTACGACGTCGGGCGCGACGGCAGCGTGTACTTCGTCCCCGCGACGGATCCGACCACCGTGTATCGCTGGATGCCGGACTCCACCCCGGCGCCCCTCGTCCAGTTTGGCTCCACCGGCGGCCCCACTCTGCTGCAGCTCGGCGACGTGGCACTTGCGGACAGTGTGATCGCCGTGATCGGGGTGTTCGGGGGCGCCGAGGGCGGGACGTCGGCGCGCCTGGCCTGGGCCGACCTGGCGGCCGGCGCGTTGCAGCACGACGTGCTCACGTTCAGCGCGGCGCGCCGCCTCGCCGGCGTTCTGGGGCGCCGCCAGGTCGTGCTGGAGGTTGGGGATGGGGGTGACCCCAATCTATGGCTGGTGGGCTTTCCCTGACCCTGCTGACCCTCCACCGCGGCCGGCAGACCCGCCGGCCCATCACGTCAGCGCTCCCCGCTCATCGGTTCGCTCAGGACTTGCCCCCGGAGCGCTGGACCCGCGATATGACGGTGATCAGGCTATCCGCTTCCGTCCGGACCTCGCTCGACGGCCACCGCTCCTTGCCGTCCGGCCCGAACGTGCCCGCATGGATCACCCACCGACTCCAGTAGACCGCGTCACCTGGTTGGCCATATCGGCCGGAGTTGGCCCAGAAGGTCGTGATGGAGAGCTGATCCCACCCGCCGTCGGCGCTCGGGCGAATCCAGAAGGCACGCCGGGCCCGCCTGCCTCCATAGCCAGAGCCGGCATAGCCGGTCCCTTCGGACCACGCGTTTCCGGGCCACCATTGCCACGCCCGCCGCGCGTTCCGAGCGGCCACCGGATCCCTGATCGGTGGGAGGTTCGCGAGGGTGTAGCCCAGTGATCGGCAGACCGCCTCCGCGTGCGTCAGAGGGGCGACCCCGCCCATCGTCTGCATCACGGACCTGGTGGCATGGGTGACGCAGCCGGTGAGAAGGGCTGCCGCGATGATGATGGGAAGGAGGAGGCTGGTGCGCATCGGAAACCTCCCAGTCAGCACGGCTGCTCTACCTGCCTTCGCTCGATGCATCGCAGCTCGCGGGCCTGGCTGTTCGAGCGGTCTCAGCGCTCCCCCGCGATCGCGTCGCGCAACGCCGCCACGAGGCGATCGGCGTCGGCGCGTGCCTCGGCACGGGGCGGCCCCCGTCGGACGGCGCTGTCGCACGAGGCGGCGCGCACTTCGTACCAGGTGCGGATTCCGTACCCCGAAGGGTCCTCGGCGCGGATCGCGAACACGGTCAAGCCATCCGAGCCGCTGGACTGTGGGCGCTCCGCCACCAGCATGCCTAGGGCGGCGACGGGGAACCGCCGTACGATCGTCCAGCCCCCGGCTTCGAGCGTCGCGGCGACGCGGTCTGCGTTGCTGCCCTTGTCAGCTGCTCCTGCCCACGGGGGTAGGGCCACGAATGCCCCGACGCGCCGCCCCCCGGAACAGGTGCCGCGGGTGCCGAGCCAGACGTTGTCGCGACCGGAGTCCGACTCGGTTCGTGTGACGGCGCTTGGTGCTCGCTCGGGGGTGTCGACCGTGTTGAGCTCGGTCATGATGCTGTCGACGTCGGCGTGCGCCTCCGCCGAGGCCGGTCGCTCGACGCCGTCCGACGCGAACGTGTGGGCACGGGCGGTCCAGCGGTAGGCCAGGGGCGGCAGGCCGTGGCCGTGCGATTCGCCGGTGATCATGACGTCGACCTGATCCCAGCCATCGGGCCGGATCCGAATCCCCCATGGAGCGCGGAGCCCGACGTCCCCGAAACGCGGCGCTCGCAGGTTGACATGCTGGACCGTGTATCCACGAGCCGCGAGCACGTCCACGATGCGGTCCTGCGTGCCGCCGCGTTCCCACGGATCGTTTCCCGCGGCGTTCAGCTCGAGGGACCGCTCGTGGTAGGGGAGATGCGCGGCGCAGCCCAAAGCGAGTGCACAGGCGATACCGATCGGAACAGTTGCATGAGGAGGCATGTCACCCCCGATTCCCGGGACTCCGTTCCGCTCAGCGCTCAGTCGCGATCGCGTCGCGCAGCGCCACCAGGAGGCGTTCGGCGTCGGCGCGCGTCTCGGCACGGGGCGGCCCCCGCCGCTGGGCGCTGTCGCACGACGCCGTGCGCATCGAGTACCACGTGCGGATGCCATAGCGCCGCGGGTCCTCCAGCCCGCCGGCGTAGACCGTCACTACGTCCGCCCCGCCTGGCTGCGCGCGCCGCGCCACCAACCAGCCCGGCGACGCATACGGAAAGGGCTTCACGATGGTCCATCCGCCGGCTTCGAGCGTCGCGACGATGCGCTCCGCGTTGGTGCCCTTGTCGGGCGTGCCAGCCCAATGGGGAAGCGCCGTGAACCTGCCCACGTGCCAGCCACCGGCACACGTGCGGCGCCGGGCCTCCCTGCCAACCTCCCACCGCTCCGGCCCCGTCGGCGTCGCGCTGGAAGCACCCACCAGGGTGTCCACCGTGCCGAGCTCCGCCACGATGCTGTCGGCGTCGGCCCGGGCTTCCGCCGAGGCGGGTTGCTCGGCGCCATCCGATGCGAACGTGCGCGCCCGGACGATCCAACGATAGGAAGCCGGCGGCATATTGTCTTCCAGCAATCCGCTGGTCCAGATGACGTCCATCTGGTCCCAGCCATCGGGCCGCAGCCGGATGCCCCAGGGCGTCCAGTCTTGGGTGTGCGACCACATTGGCTGGATGGGCCACCACATCGGCTGCCAGCCGTCCGCTGCAGCGTGGAAATGCTCCGGCAGCGTGTAGTGCCGCGTCTCCAGCACGCCCGCAATGCGTTCCCGGGTCCTGCCCCACGGGTCGCTGCCCGACGCATTCAGCTCGAACGACTGCTCGTACGAGGGGAGGTGTGCGGCGCAGCCGAGAGTTAGCGCGCAGGCAGCGCCGAGGAAGAAAAGCGGACGAGACGGCATTGCGCCCTCCCGGTGGGAACTCCGTCAGCCTACTCTACGCACATGGTCGTACCCACCTGTACACGGGGAGTTCGCCGAGGCCCAGGATACACGATCGCGCCGCTCGGCATTGGGACGTGACCGTGGACATCGGGTGAGGGTATCGGCACCAGGGAGTTGCGTCGCCGACTCTGAGTGGAACATCGAGGTGAGGATCATGCGGTTCGTCACCGTTGTGCTCGCGTTGCTCACGCTGGTTGCCTGCCGGGCCCCGGTAGGCGGCGCCGGTGTGCCCGAGGCCAGCCAGATCCTGAACGACACGCTGGTGCTGGCACCGGGCCAGGAGGCGCGGGTCGGTGAGGTCTTCCGGGTGGCCTTCCTCGAAGTCTCGTCGGACTCCCGCTGCCCGACCGACGTGGTCTGCGTGTGGGCCGGCAACGCGGCCGTCGAGATCGGCCTCCGGGTCGGCATGGGCCCGACCCACCCGTTCACGCTGAACACGCTGGTGAATCCGACGAGCGTGGACTTTGCCGGCTATCGAGTCACCCTGCTGGCTCTCTCACCGCAACCGACCTCGACGAGCCGCATCCCGCCGGACGAGTACCGCGCCTCCCTGCAGGTCACTGAGCCCGACACCACCGCTGTCCGCTAACCGCTGTCCGCTAACCACCAACCGCTAACCGCCAACCGCCAACCGCCAACCGCTGACCTGCCAGGATCCCCACTGGTCGCCCCGGCCAGGGGGACCTACATTCTTCCTCCCGGCCGTTACTGGAAGCCGTCTCCTCTCCGTGGGAGCTTGTCATGTCACGTCTGTTTATCACCGCTCGGCCCTCTGCTGCGCGGAGGCGCCGCCACCATGCCACGGCCATCGTGGTGCTCGCCCTGCTCGCGGCTCCGTGGACTGCTCGGGCACAGGCGCCCTATCTGTTCCAGAACCCCGGCCTGAGCGCCAGCCAGATCTGTTTCACGTTCGCGGGTGACATCTGGCTTGCACCGCGCGCGGGCGGGGTCGCGCACCGCCTCACGGGCGGCATTCCGGGAGGCGACGATCACTGTGCCTTCTCGCCGGACGGCGCGCGGGTGGCGTACACGAACACGACGAACGGCAACGCCGACGTCTACGTGATCGCGGCCACCGGGGGCGTTCCCAAGCGGCTCACCTGGCATCCGGATGACGACGTGGTGCGCGGGTGGACGCCGGACGGGAAGGTACTGTTCGAGTCGCCACGCCTCGGCATCGCGCAGCACGCCGAGAATGGCGCGCCGCGGCTGTTCGTGCAGGGGGTGAACGAGGTGACGGCCACGGTGCTCGATCTGCCCGGCGCGTGGGAGGGATCGTTCAGCCCGGACGGCAAGCGCCTCGCGTATCTCCCGTATCCGACGGCGAACGAGGCCTGGAAACGGTACCGGGGCGGGCGGACCACGCCGGTCTGGATCGCGGACCTCGCGAGCGCGGCGATCGAGAAGGTGCCGCGAGCCAACTCCACGGATCAGGCGCCGATGTGGGTCGCGGACACGGTCTTCTTCATCTCCGACCGCGACGGCCCGGCGAGCCTCTACGCGTACGACACCCATACGAAGCAGGTGGCGCGGCGCGTCGAGAACCGCGGGCTCGACATCAAGAGCGCCTCGGCCGGTCCCGGCGGGATCGTCTACGCGCAGTTCGGCGCACTCCACCTGTACGACCTGACCACGGGGAGAGACGCCGCGGTGGCGATCACGCTCGGCGGCGAGCTGTCCGCGACGTTGCCGCACTTCGTGAGCGTAGGTGACCAGCTGCAGCACGCGGCGATCTCGCCTACCGGAGCGCGCGCGGTGTTCGAGGGCCGGGGAGAGATCATCACCGTGCCCGCCAAGAAAGGCGACGCGCGCGACGTCACCAATTCCAGCGGCGTTACCGAGCGCTACCCGTCCTGGTCGCCCGACGGCCAGACGATCGCGTACCTCTCCGACGCCGGCGGCAACGGCTACCGCCTCGAGCTGCGGGCCCAGAGCGGGATGGGAGACGCGCGCGCCATCGCGCTCGGCGGCGATGACACCTATTACTACGGGCCCACCTGGTCGCCCGACGGGAAGAGCATCGCCTACAGCACCTCGCGCGGCGAGATCTGGTACGCGGACGTCGCGAGCGGCAAGACGACGAAGGTGGACACGGACCCGTTCGGCGATCAGGGCCGCGTGCCGCTCTCCTGGTCGCCGGACTCGAAGTGGCTCGCGTACCCGCGCTCGATCGGCAACCGGCTGAGCGCGGTGTTCGTCTACGACGTGGCAAAGGGCGCCGCCGCCCAGGTGACCGACGGCATGAGCGACGCGCGGGCGCCGGCGTTCGACGCCAGCGGCAAGTACCTCTACTTCGTGGCGAGCACGGACGCCGGTCCCGCCTCCGACTTCAGCATGATGACGTTCGACCACCCGGTCACCCGCAGCCTCTACGCCGTCGTGCTGCGCAAGGACCTGCCCTCCCCGCTCGCGCCGGAGAGCGACGAGGAGAAGGCGAAGACCGACAGCACGGCGAAGGACTCCGCCAAGGCGTCGGGTGCGACGGCCCGCCCGGCGCCAGTGACGATCGACTTCGACGCCATCGACCAGCGCACGGTCGCGCTGCCCCCGCCGCCGCGCAACTACGTGAGCGTGCGGGGCGGCAAGACGGGCATCGTGATCCTCGCCGAGGCGCCGCTGGTCCCGGTGGACCAGCAGAACGAGCCCACCGGAGCGACGGTGTACAAGTTCGACCTCACGGAGCGGAAGACGGACCAGATCCTCGAGAACGTCGCCGAGCTCGACGTGTCGCACGACGGCGAGAAGATCCTGTACAAGCAGCGGGACACCTGGGCCATCGCCTCGTTGAGCGCACCGATCAAGGCAGGCGAGGGAGTGCTCGCCACCTCGAACATCCAGGTGGCGACCGACCCGCGTGCCGAGTGGGAGGACATGTATCACGAGGCGTTCCGGCTGCAGCGCGCGTTCTTCTACGACCCGAGCTACCACGGGCTCGACCTCGCCGCCACGGAGCGGTTCTACGCGAAGTACCTCGACGGACTCGGCGACCGGCTGGACCTCGATTACCTCCTCAGGGAGGCGTTCGGCAATCTCACGGTCGGCCACCTGTTCGTGTTCTCGTCCGGTGGCGGGCCCAGCCGCGCGCCCGCCAACGGGCTGCTGGGAGCGGATTACACGAGCGCAAACGGGCGGTGGCGCTTCGCCAGGGTGTACGCGGGCGAGAACTGGAACCCGGATCTTCGGGCGCCGCTCACGCAGCCCGGCGTCAACGTGCAGGTGGGCGAGTATCTGCTTGCGGTGAACGGCCGCGATGTGACGGCGGGCGAGAACGTCGACCACGCGCTCGAGGGTCTGGCCGGCAAGCAGACGGTGCTGCGCGTCGGGCCGAACGCCAACGGCGACGGGGCGCGCGACGTGACGGTCGTGCCGGTCCGCAACGACCTCATGCTGCGCCACCTGGCGTGGATCGACGCCAATCGCAAGACCGTCGAGCGGCTGTCCGGCGGCAAGCTGGCCTACATCTACGTGCCGAACACCGCCAACGAGGGGTACACGCGATTCAACCGCTACTTCTTCGCGCAGCAGGACAAGCTCGGCGCGGTGGTGGACGAGCGGTTCAACGGCGGTGGGAACATCGCGGACTACATGATCGAGTACCTGCGCCGCATGGAGCCGTTCAACCTGGTGACCTCCCGCTGGGGGGAGGACGTGCCGATTCCCGCGGGCGCGATCTACGGGCCCAAGGCGATGCTGATCAACGAGTACTCGGGCTCGGGCGGCGACGAGCTGCCCTGGCTGTTCCGGCGGTTCAAGGTGGGGCCCCTCGTCGGGACACGGACATGGGGCGGGCTCGTCGGCATCGGTGGATACCCGACCCTGATGGACGGCGGCTTCGTCACCGCGCCGCGCATCGCGCTATGGTCCGCGGAGGGGGAGTACGCGGTGGAGAACGTCGGCGTGGCGCCGGACGTTGAGGTCGAGTTCGATCCGGGGGCGTGGCGCGCGGGACACGACCCGCAGCTCGAACGCGCGGTCGCTCTCGTGATGGCCGAGCTGGCGAAGAACCCGCCCAAGACGTACAAGCGGCCGGCGTTCCCGACATGGGCGAAGGGGACGAGGTACCCGTAGCGTTAGCCGTTAGCCGTTAGCCGTTGGCCGATAGCCGATAGCCGATAGGCGTTTCAGCCGTTCAGCATTGGCCATTGGAGATTCGGCCGGACATTCGGCCGCTGGACGTCAGCGGCCGTCGACGATCCGCGCGCTGCGGTCCAGCTCGTCCGCGGCCTGGAGGATCTTCCCCCGGAGCCGTGGGGGGTAGCTCGGCCGCGCCGCGAGGAAGTCGCGCACGGTGCGCGCGGCGCTCGGCGTGTTGTGGCCGTCGAGCGTCGCGTTGAGCCAGCTCAGCGGGAAGAAGATGTCGCCGGTGCGCTGGATCTCCTCCAGCAACTCGAGACTGGGCAGGACGTAGCGCTCGGCCCGCGCCGCGCGCAGCGGGTGATGGAGATACCCCACCGCCTCCAGCACCCAGGGCTCGTGCGACCGGTTCGCGGCATCGCGCAGCGACTCGAAGAACGCATCGCGCGCCGCCGTATCCGCCGAGAGCGCCGGCATCACGAACGCGAACTGCGCCTTGCGCTCCGGATTGGTGATCCGCGTGAGCTGCGTCTCGAGGATCTCGCGCCAGCGCGGCACCTCGCGGACCGCCAGCTCGAGCGCGAGCGCCGTGTAGTCCCGCTCGGCCAGCGGCAGGCCGCTCACCCGCTCCCGCTCATTCCAGATCCGCTCCAGCCGCTTCACGGCCTCCGGCGTCAGCGCCACGCTGCGGTAAGCCCGGAAGTACGCCGACTTGACGGACGTCGTCCGGGCGGCCTGGAGACCGCCCCACAGCGTGCGCTCGACGGCCGGCGCCAGGCTGTCACGCCGCCCCGCGGCGAGATAGCGCCAGTACAGCCCGGTCAGATCGCTCAGCATTCGCTGCGTGTTGAGCTCCGCGGTCTCTGCGGGCAACGCGCGTTGCGCGAGGTCGAGCAGGCGATCGGGCGCGAGGCGGCCGTCGAGCACCGCGTCCCACAGGGTGAGCCATGCCACACCCCGCACCAGCTCGTCGCGGATCTCCGGCAGGTGCTCGGACAGCCACGCGAGGCTCCGCTCGTCGGGTACGAAGTCGCCGTACGCGAAGCCGTCGCCGTTTGCCAGCACGAAGTCCGGTGCCGGGCGCCCCGCGGCTGCCGGGACGTCCACCGCAGTGGAGTCGAGCGCCGCGTCGAATGGCAATACTGCGGCACCTGCGCCGAGTGACACGTGGAGCAGCTGGGGCCAGAGCCGGCTCCCGCCGGCCGGATCCCGCTGCTCGAAGCGCAGCCCGCTGATCGCCCCGGCGTTGCTCACCATGAGACGCGTGGCGATGATCGGCCGGCCAGGCTCTTCCACCCACATGCGGCTCCACGCCGCGAGATCGTCGGGCGTCCGGGCGTCGAGCAGTTGGATGAGATCGGGCCACGAGGCGTTGCCGAACGCGTGGCGCTTGAGGTATTCGCGGAGTCCGTCGCGTAATGCCGAATCGCCGACCCGGTGCTCCAGCTGGCGCATCACGATCGGTGCCTTCTGGTAGATGATCGCGCCGTAGAGCGAGCCGGCCTCGTTCAGGTTGTCGAGCGGCTGCCGGATCGGGTTGGCGCCGGCCGTGCGGTCCACGGCGTAGGCGGCGGGATAGTGCGCCAGCAGGAAGCGCAGCTCGTGGTTGATCGCGGGGAATGACGGATTCACCATCTTCGCCGCCATGAAGTTGGCGAAGACCTCCTTCATCCAGACGTCATCGAACCAGCGCATCGTGACGAGGTCGCCGAACCACATGTGCGCCGTCTCGTGCGCGATCAGGCTGGCGCGGCCAAGCAGCTCGGCCTGCGTCGCCGTGGGCTCGAGGAACAGGCTGCTCGCGCGATAGAGCACCGCCCCCGGGTGCTCCATGCCGCTGTACTGGAACGCGGGCACGGCGACGAAATCGAACTTGTCGAACGGGTAGGGAATGCCGGTGTATGCCTCGAGCCAGCGGAGCGCTGCCGCTTCGAGGCCGAAGACGGCGTCCCGGTTGCGGGCTACGCGCGCGGCATCGGTCTCGCGGTGGAACATCCGAAGCCGGCGCCCGTCCCGCTCAGCTTCTTCGATCTGGAACCGTCCCGCCGCGAACGCGATGAGGTACGTCGGAATCGGCTTGGTCTCCGCGAACCGAAACCTCGTGCTGTTCTCTGCCCCCTCTGCCCCTCCTGCCGCTCCTGCCGCCCGTGCCGCCCGTGCCGCCTCTGCCGCCTCTAACCCATTCGCCACCGCCACCCACCCCAGCGGCACCGTCAGCCTCAG
>Ga0153916_10004821_pt1 | contig 10227 bp, 12 predicted proteins | sample Opewatmetagenome_FD_109642 | JGI IMG/M metagenome (GOLD analysis project Ga0153916, IMG submission 109642) | Freshwater wetland microbial communities from Ohio, USA - Open water 3 Core 3 Depth 4 metaG | ecosystem: Environmental > Aquatic > Freshwater > Wetlands | place: USA: Ohio, Lake Erie...
GATGTCGTCTACTCCAATTCAACAGACCACAGCCGAAATCCTATCAATACCCTCATGGCATGGAAATCCGAACTCAGAAGGCACGGAATAATGTTCATTGATTACTGGTGGGGGATAGAAAACGTAGAAGTCAGTAGGGAGGACTGTTTTCATCTTGATCGTATAAATTACATGGAAGAGATTTCAGATATAGCATCTCAAGTAGGAATGGGAGTGCTCCATGTCTCCTCTCCCTACTTTCTTGAATATGGTGCATATTACATAGATGTAATCATGGGGAAGTGATGAAAAATATCACTGAATTAATTAGTTCTAACGTATCAACAGTAGACATAGCCAATACTGTTCCAGCCGTATGCATCTCCGGTGGAATAGATAGCACGGTGATTCTGCATCATGTTATTCAAAGCTTCGGTCCAGATGTCTATACGTTTACTGCTACGTTTGGGAATGATAAGGACGAAACGGAAAAGGCGCAAAGAGTGGCAGATTATTACGGTACTCATCATATTGAAGTATCAGTAAGTAAGCCTCGTATGCTCTCTATGTTTAAATACGCACTATCATATTATCCATTTCCAAGATTTAATTTGTGGCCATGGTTGGTGATAGAGTCTCTACATGCGAATAAAATTGTCAACTTATTCATTGGGGAAGGCGGAGATGAATTATTTGGGTATCCTGATCGATCATTCCTTGAAGGATGGGCAGGCCAGCTAGATTGGGTATGGCCTGCCTGGAAGGGAGCATGTGACCATTACGGCATAAGTCTCCATGCCCCGTTTAAGGAGATACAAAAAGAGTCGTCTCCTGTAATCGAATTCTACCTTCCACCCAATAAGGAACTGTTGAGGGAAGCCTATAAAGGCATTCTCCCTGATTTTGTGATAGGTCAGGAATCCACTCCCCCAAGTCATGGCTTCTACAAGATGATGGGGATGACCAAGAAGGAATTGCAGATTGAGGTTTGCAAGATATGGCTAAGACAAAATACGTAGTAGAACTGACTAATGACTGCAATCTTACTTGTGAGGTATGCCCAAGGAATTACATTGATATGAAGCTTGGATATATGTCGATGCCGATGTTCTTTAATATCCTTCATGATGTGCCAAAAGGTTCAACTGTACTTCCGTTTTGGAGAGGGGAATCAACTCTGCATCCGAGATTTTGTGACATGATAGAACAACTAAAGGACTATGACGTTGTGCTGGCAACCAATGGCATCAAGGTAGAGCCAATCTTGGCGGTATTGGATTACCTCAGCGTCATAAATGTGAGTATTCATAATCAGAAATCGTATGAAGGATACCTTGAGTTAAAGAACCATGTCGTAGATTCAAAGCCAAGTATTATCGCTTCTAGGGTTGAGGGAGAACCTGAATTCGTCAAGGACTCCAGAGTATACAAGAGGCACAGCGAAGATGGAATATGGGGGAAGGTTGTCGGTTCAATCGGAGACAGAAGCGGGTGCCCCAGACTATCCGAGTCCGTTTACTCATGGGATGGTCAGAAGGGGAAATGTTGCTATGTCTGGGATCTGAAAACCATAGATCCATGTAAGGACTGCGATCAGTGGATGGGTAATGGGAGAACATTGTGAAAGTTGATGTCTACACTATCACCTATAATGAGGGAAAATTGCTCCCGTATTTTCTCAGGCATTATGAGTCATTTGCTGACAGAATTTTTGTGTGGGATGACGAAAGCAATGACGGAACACGGGAGATGCTGGATTCTCATCCAAAGGTTCAGGTATTACCCCATAATCTTGGAATGCTAGATGACCTTTATTTTGTTCAGAAACTGTGGCCCCAGTACGTGAAGAGCAGAGGATATGCCGATTTCGTTATTTGTGCGGAAAGCGACGAATTTGTTTATCACCCGAATATATTAGAGAAGCTGGAAGAATTGAAATCGAAAGGGATACAGAGAATATGTTGCAAAGGTTTCCACATGTATCATCACAAATTCCCTGAAACTGATGGACAGATTTATGATGAGGCAAAATTTGGTTTTTATGATGCTACATTAAGTAAGACTATTCTTTTTGACCCAAACATTGTAATGAAGTGGACGGAAGGAAGGCATCATTGTTCTAAAGAGGAGTTCTCAGTACATGACACAGGAATCGTTCTTCTTCACTACAGATTACTAGGTTATGACTTTTATATAGAAAAGATGAAGAAGAGACTTAATAGAGTACCAGTGTTTTTGAGAGGAAAGAGGACTGCGAGAAGGACGACTAGGGAGGGATTTGAAGAGTTGGGAAAGGATTGTGTGCAGGTTGTGACTTAGAATGGAAAAGATAACTATCATATCTCAGTGGTACAACGAAGAACTCCTGGCTCCCTTGTTCTTCAATCACTACGCATATTGCGATGAAATACATATACTTCTTGATCCTGATACCAATGATAGGACAAGGGAAATAGCTTCTAAGTATCCTAACGTCATCATCAAGGATGGCCACTGTAAAGACGGTATGGATAATATTCAGATGCTTTCCAACATTAATCAGGGAATCTTAGGGGTGAAAGATGGTTGGATATACATGGTTGACGCAGATGAATTTATATTTCCCGAACACCATGAAGATCCCCATGCGTTTCTGGGAAGGCAGACTGCGGAAGTGGTCAACGCCACATATTTCCATGTCTACCGCCATGTTACTGAGAAGGACATCGACTACTCGAAGCCCCCGATCCCACAACGCATCCATGCACTCGATGGTGGTCCGGAGCACAAGAATTGGTTCTGGAAACCCAGTGTCTTCAGGGCTTCCGCAAGGGTGCAACTGACAATAGGAAATCACAGATTCGAGGGAATACATACTGTGTCAAAGGAACGCTACATCGGGGCCCATTGGAAGCAGGCAGATCCCATCATCTGTGTGCAGAGGCGATTATCCAACATGGTTCGCCATAGTGAGCATGATCACAAGAAGGGATGGGGAAACCACGACTTTCATGTATCCGAGGAGAAACTTCTCAGACAACTTGAAGAGAAGAACAATCTCCCCGTACTGGAGCATCTTATTGCATAAGGTAAGTGTTTCCAAGCCAGTCAAGAAGAAGAAATGGAAGATGAAACCCAAGCGGGTAGTCAAGCTCATGCGCACCAAGTACTACTCCAACTGGGAACCCACTTGGTTTGAGAACAGAATGAAGGGAAGAGAGCAGTCATTTGCCCTTGTGGGCAGTCTGTGCCAGGGGTGCCAGAGTGTGCTTGATATTGGGGGTGGCATAGGACTCCTGAAGCGTTACCTTTCCCCTGATGTCATGAAATACGACGTAGTGGATCGCTCTCCCCGTGCAAGAGAATGGGGAGAGGAACTCTGGAAGGATGTGAAGTTCACCACAGGGACTATTGACGACATCATAGATTCTTACGATGCTGTTGTCGGGATGCAGGTGCTTGAACATGCAGAGTACTACGATCATATCCTACGGTCAGCATGGCAGAGAGCAAACAAAATCATGGTGTTTAGTTTCTTCGGGCTGGGCGATATTGAGCAGATAACACGCTATCATGGTTACGGGGACTACTGGAACAACAAGTACTCGTACTCAAGATTGATGAAATGGTTACGTGCCGAACTGAATCCCCTACAGGTAGAGGTTCACAGGGTAAATGTGGACAGAGATTACTCTCCTGAACGAGTGATAGTACTTTATAAGGACGGTGGAAATGGCAAAAGTTGACCTTACGATCATAATTCCAGCCCGTAACGAAATGTGGCTTGCAAGAACCGTTGAGGATGTGGTCAAAAACATACGTGGAAACACAGAAGTTATCATTGGATGTGATGGGAACTGGCCCAGTCCTTCTGTTAAAGATCATCCCAAGATCCACATCATCTATCATAGTGAGTACATTGGGCAACGTGCCATCACAAATGAGGGAGCAAGGCTGTCCCGGGCGAAGTATCTGATGAAGGTCGATGCCCATTGTTGTTTCGACGAAGGGTTTGATGTCAAATTGATGGCCAGCATGGAGGATAATTGGACGGTAGTACCCCTGATGAAGAACTTTCACGTGTTTGACTGGGTATGTAAGAAGTGTGGGGACCGCAGATATCAGGGGCCAACTCCTACTTCATGTCCAAAATGTGATAATACTACGGAATTTGAGAGGGATATTAAGTGGTTTGCCAAAAATAACCCTCAATCCACGGCATATTGCTTCGACGCAGAGCCACATTTCCAATATTTTCGGGATTGGAAGCATCGTCCAGAGGCAAAAGGGGATATTACCGATACAATGTCGCTCCAAGGCTCTTGTTTCATGGTCACAAGGGAGAAATTCCATGAACTTAACCTCTGTGATGAGACATTTGGCTCTTGGGGAAGCCAGGGAATCGAGGTTGCGGTGAAAACATGGCTCTCCGGAGGCCGGGTAGTCTGCAATCATACGACTTGGTATGGCCATATGTTCAGGACTCAGGGTGGAGACTTCGGATTCCCATATGATATCTCAGGTCGGCAGGTAGATCGCGCTAAAAAGTACGCCAGAGAGCTGTTTTTTCAGAATAAATGGCCGAAACAGATATATCCTCTCTCATGGCTCATTGATAAGTTCTGGCCTGTGCCTGGGTGGAGCGATGATGACAGGATGGCAGTCAGGGAGCAAGGAAAAGGGTTCGAAAAGGGTAACGGCGTTACCCCTATTGCTAAAACTAAGCCATCTACGTTTACAAAAGGCATGTGTTTTTACACAGATAACCAGATTGACCCATCCATTATCAATGCAGTTCAGAAACAGCTTAATTTCTGCTCTGATGGCCATAGATTGGTGTCTGTGTCCCTGAAACCACTCAATTTCGGTCAAAATATCGTTCTGAACCTTAAAAGAGGCCATCTGGCGATGGCCAAACAGCAGTTGGCAGGCATCGAGGCACTAGATGTTGATATTATATTCATGGTCGAACACGATATCTTGTATCCTCCATGTCATTTCGACTTTGTGCCTCCCCGAGATGACATATTCTACTATAACCTTAACTGGTGGAAGGTAAGGGTAGGGGACGGGCAGGCGCTCCACTTCAAAGCCAAGCAGGTCTCTGGTCTCTGTGCCCACCGACAAATCCTATTGGAATACTTCCGTAACAGGGTAAGGATGATCGAGAGTGGGGAGATTGGGGGACGTAGGCACTTTGAACCAGGAAGTCATTACAATGATGCCTACCAGAAGCTCACGGATAAGGGCTTCGATACGTGGTGGAGTGAGATTCCATACGTGGATATCAGGCATGATACCGTAGTGACCCGTAATATATTTGATCCCAGTGGGTATCGGGGACGGGTGGTGGACTGGACAATGGCAGATGAGATTCCCCATTGGGGGAGGACTAAGAATAGGTTCAATGAGTTCTTGCAAGAGGCAGTTAATGCAAAATGAGACCTGGAATCACCTACAGCGAAATGGATTAGAGAGTTATCTTAATGACCCAGAGCATAATCTTTGTGTTGGGAATAGGGCTGATTGCTTGGAATTCAGTCGATTCTGTAAGTTTAATGGATTGGTGCTTGATGTAGGATGTGGGCCCCAAGAGATACCTTCTTACATTCCTTCTTCTGGATTTGTTGGGATTGATCCCATTGCAGAGAGTCATTCATTCGCCTTTGCACAAGCAATAGGTGAGTTCCTTCCTTTCAAGGATAAGGTATTTGACCATGTGGTATTTGCCACTTCTCTTGACCATTGTATTGATCCTAAGCAGGCTATGATGGAGGCAAAAAGAGTGTCTCGCGGAAAAATCAACATATGGATTGGTGAAAGGAGAGACGATGTTCCAAGGTTAGCGTTAGCTCCCGAATGGTATACCAAACTTGAAAGACCAGAGGGGGCAGAAGATAAGTTTCACATGAAAAGATTCAGTCCATCAGATATTAGAGAAATCGTTAATGAAGCAGGATTACGGATTATTGAGGAAAGAATTTATCAGGATGAATTCAGAATTCATTACTTTTATACGGTAGCTGAGAATGGAACTTAAAGAAGCGATTGAGAAACGCAAGTCTATCCGTACCTTTAAGGATGAATCCCTTACCGAAGAGGAGATTCAGCAACTCCTGTGGGCAGGGAGAAAGGTTCCATCGGCAGGTGCAAGACGCCCATGCATCCTCCATGTGGTAATAGATAAAGTATTAAAGGAGAGGCTGTGTGAGGCTGCTCTTGATCAGAAGTGCATTAGGGAGGCTCCCGTGGTGATTGTTGTAATGGCAGACTACCTAAAGGCTACCAGTAAGTACCATAGGAGAGGATACCGATACACCTTCATGGAGGCTGGCCATATCGGTCAGAATATATCCCTGATGGCGGTCTCATTAGGGTTGGGGTGTGTGATGATTGGGGCTTTTCATGATGGTCAGGTAAAAGAGGTATTAGGGATAGTGGAAGATCCATTATATCTCATTCCGATAGGGAGACTACATGATTGAAGCATTGTTATGTTCGGTAGACGAACCACAACTGGACAGATGTTTGGAGTCAATTCGTAATCAGACAGTCCCATTCAGCAACGTGGTTCATATTAATAATGTGGCTCCGTACTGCGATGCGTACAATCGTGGACTCTCAATGCTCAAGGATAAGTGGTTCATGCTTCTTGCTGGTGACATGTACCTTCATCCAGATGCCGTAGAGAAAGTCATAATGGAGATTGAAAGAGAGACTGATGACAGAGTGATTGCCCACCTGCATGGAGTCTGGGATGCCTTCCTGCAAGAGGACTCAGTAGGAATTGGTACATTCAGAACGGATATCCTAAAGACAACTCCGTTTCGCAACAGGCTTAGTTGTGAGAGATATATGGGAAGGAAGTTGGATGGCAATGGATGGATTTTCAAGAGGCATGAGAGTAGTCCCCTTGGAGTACACTGCGATTCCCCAGATGAGTACCAAACATTCAGAAGGTTCTACGTGATGGGAGTCAAGTTTAGGGGTAACGTGCTGGATGAGATATACGGTCATGTATTCGATTTATTTGATGAGACAAATAATCCTCTCTATTCACTTGCGATTAAGGCAATGGATTTTGGCAGAAGTAATAGAGAATACCCTGGTAGCCATGACATAAACTTTGAGAAGAAGAAGTGGGAGGAGTTTAGTGCCATATCAAAGGAGCAATCCTGTTCGTGAGTGGGAGATGGAAATGACCGCGCCGTTACCAGATCCTGTAGACAGCACGGAACTTGAGTCTGGCCCTATTGATGAGTATGAGATGGACATTACCAGGTGGGAAGGTCATCACTCTGTGTGCCAGACTATCAGAGACATCTATCACATGATAGATAATCCCCAAGCCAAGTTAAAGTGTCGGCTGGCAATGAATATGACAAAGAAGATGCACCAGAGACTCAAGTGGTACAAACAACAGGAAGAGGAGAGAGCCAATGAACGTCGCTGAAGTAATAGACATGACGCGAAAGACAGTACTAATGGATGCTGTAGTACCCTATCTGTGGGGAGATGATGAACTCATTTATATGCTTAACAGGGCAATGAATGAGATATTCAGGATCTCAGCAGTTAAGGATCAGACTACCACTGCCATTGTTCAGATTAAGCTCCTGAGCAACCTTGGGGTATATCCCTTGGATTCCCGCGTGCTGAAGATAGATAATGCCCGCCTGTCAACGAACTCGGAATATGGGTCATTGGTCAAGAATACAGAAGAGAGACTGAATAAGGAGAATAACGAGTGGAGAGATGATACTGGAACCCCGATAGAATACTGTCCAGTTGCGTACAGTGGGTACCTATCCATCCATCCGAAGTTTGATGACGTAGGGGAGTATGTTGGGGACTCTGACATATCCTTTGTTTCCAGTGGTGGTATTTATACCATTTCCCAGACCAATGGAGACTTCTCGGATCTCACGGCAGGAGATCAGGTAGTCGTGACAGGTTCAGGTGTAACAGCCAACAATACCACCCTTACGGTTGTCACGGTAGGTACTGATTCCTTCACCGTGAGCGAATCAATAACTTCTGCCTCTGGTACGAGTGCCACAATCCGACTCGTCCGTGACACCCTCCTACTATCAGTTAGCAGGTTTGGCACGGCCTACTTTGTGGTATCCGACATTGAGAACGAAACTGAGATCACAGACCTAAAAGATCAATGGGCAGAGACATTGGTTGATGGTATTGCGAAGAGGGCATATCTGAAACCCCATACCCAGACTCTGGACTCGGCTAAGGCTGAGAGTCATCGTCAGCTATTTGAGCTTGCCAAGAAGGATATCAAGCGTGACATTATCCTCCTGCATAAGCCAGATAAGTCACGGGTTCCAAGGTCTGGAACAAGTATATATTATTGAGGAGAACCATATGGCAAGATTATTCATCGACGGATTTGAGAGTGGAGGATTGGATCTGTGGGATACGGTCAATGGAGGAGAAGTAAGCACGGCCCAATACAAAGGGGGTGCGTACTCATACTATACGAATAATTACAACCAATATTTAATTAAAAATCTGCCTTCGGCCATCAACACCATTTATTTCAAAAAATGGATTTATATTATTACTGCTGGTGCTGCTTTTGCAGTAGCTCTGTTTTTAGTTGTTGCCGACGATGCCGGAAATCAGGTCGGATTAGGATTGAATTCTTCGAGACAACTTGCTTATCGTTTGGGTCCAAATACCCTAAACGCTGGTAGCACGATAGTCACAGGTAGTACTATTCTGGCATTAAATACCTGGTATCTGATAGAAGGCAAGATTTTCATTGATAACACGAATGGTATTGCAGAATGCAAATTGAATGGAGTACTTCCACTTGAGATAGATTTTGATGGAGATACCCAGGCGCAAGGAACGACCATCACGAAGGTCATACATGGCTGTTATGGAAGTGCGCTTGGTTATCAGATTTTCGGCTATTATGACGACTTTGTCCTCGATGATGCCGCATGGATTGGGGATTCAAGGATTCAGGCTATTGTTCCAACTGGAGCTTCTGGAGCGGCAGGTCACACCAATTGGACACCCTCGACTGCTCCTAACTGGGACTGTGTCGAAGAGGTTCCAGCAAGCGATACTGACTACCTGACGACAAACTCTACTGGTGTTCTCGATACTTATACAGCAAGCGATATTACGGCAGACGCAAACACGATAAACTGTATCCAAGTCCAGGCAAGGTGCGCGAAGGAAGGCGAGCCTACACCACAACATATTGCCATGACTGTAAGATCCAATGGTACTGACGAGGATAGTGCCAGTTTATCTTTGCCAGCAAGCCCCAGATCGGTTTTTGCGATCTGGGAAACAGATCCAGGAAATGGTGATGCAGCTTGGACGCCTACAACAATTAACGCCTTGGAAATAGGAGTAGATTCTTCTGCATAAGTCGGAGAAGTCCTACGTACCAAGATCTGGGATAAGTATTTATTACTAGGAGGATAGAAGATCGCACATACTTATAGAAACAAATCTCAGAACAATTCTTGGACAACAGGAAATATTACTCATACTCCTGGTGCTGCGGCTACCCTTATAATTCTCTCTATTATAGTAGTAGGAACGACAGCAAGAGCGGGAGGTGCCCCTACTATTGGTGGCATTACTGCCCTGCAAATTGATTCAACCCGTAGCAGTACCGAACATCAAGTAGAAGTTTGGTATGTGTCTAGTTCATTTGATGGCAGTGCAATTACTATATCAATACCTAATACGGGTGGACGGACTTGTCATCTTGAAGTTGTGAGTGCTGATTCTGGAGTTGGAACTTCAGACCTAAATAATGCTAATGGAGTTGTAATGCCAAATACCACCGATGATGGTGGTACGGTTAATGTCACTTCATCGGCTATCGGTGATTTCCTTTATTGTAGATTAGTTTGTGGTGAGGCAGCAACAAGTTCGGTAACTCAAACTGCCGGTTCTCCCACTAAGATTTTATCTTATGCTAACGATCATGGTGCCTATACTTCCTTTGGATATTATGCTGCTTCTGATGGGGTAGGGACAGAAACCTTTACTTGGACTTGGAGTAATGATGTTGGTGCGGCGGTAGTAGGTGCTTGGAATTCAGGTATTCATATTGAAGCTTCGAGTAAATCTCCATCGAAGTCACCGTCCAAGTCTCCATCTAGGTCGCCATCGAAGTCACCTTCGAAATCGCCATCGAAGTCACCTTCTCTTAGTCCTAGCGCTTCATTGAGTCCATCGAAGTCGCCATCGGAGTCGCCCTCTCGTTCTCCCTCCAAGTCACCA
>Ga0153916_10004823_pt1 | contig 10223 bp, 8 predicted proteins | sample Opewatmetagenome_FD_109642 | JGI IMG/M metagenome (GOLD analysis project Ga0153916, IMG submission 109642) | Freshwater wetland microbial communities from Ohio, USA - Open water 3 Core 3 Depth 4 metaG | ecosystem: Environmental > Aquatic > Freshwater > Wetlands | place: USA: Ohio, Lake Erie, Old...
AGAATCGAGCAGGGAAGTGCTCGATGCCACGGCCAAGAAATGGGGCGCGGAGCTGTTCGGGAGCAACGGGAAGAAGTGAACTAGGTTCGAACAGCGAAGCAGTCTCATGGGCAAGCCGACTCGCGTTGGCTTGCCTTTTTTTTGCGGGAAAGCCGTTATTTCGGTTCAGCCTCAGTCTCGATAAAGCGCCGACTCGGGCGGAATTTGCATCAGCTCGATGCTGTTGCCGTCGGGGTCGGAGATAAAGGCGATGCGCTGACCGGCGCGGCCGATAAATTTGCGCGCGGGCATCACGTTTATCTTTCCCAGGTGGTCAAGCGCCTGCTCCAAGTCGTCCACCAGGAGGCAGAAGTGGAGATAGCCAATCGGCTCTTCAGGAGAGGGTAAACGGTTTTTGCCGCCGCTGAATAATTCGATGAATTGGCCCCTGGCAAATTCCAAAAACATCAGCTCCGGCCTCTCGCCCTGCGCCTCGGTGTGATAAATTTCCCGCGCGCCGAAGGCATCGGCATACCAGCGCACGCTCCGCTCCGTGTCGGCAACTTTGAACGCCACATGCCCGAATCGGACTCCGTTGATAGCCATACGAACTCCCTTAAGGATGAAGGATGAGGGATGAAGGATGAAATGGGAAGTCCAACTTAGACCTTCCGAATCTTGTTTTTGGACTTTGTTTTGTTCACAATGCTCACGAAGATTGCGGATAGTTCATTCGACTCTCTGGTCAACGGAGTCAAGAGTTCTTTCGCGACCAGCCTCGATTCCCCCAGTAGTTCCAACCAGTACTGAGTTTCTTCTAACTCCTGCAAACCACCTTCAATCTTGCTTATGAAGTCGGCATTCGACTTAGCTCTTTGCGCCTCACGATAATGCGCCCCGACAGAAGTTCCAGATCTAAGAAGTTGTCGACCAAGCACTTGGTCCTCGGTTCTCTTGGGCAAGGCTGCGTATAGCCGGATGATTTCCAATGCAAAAGCTTTCGTCCGTGTTTTTAGGTCGATTGCCATTTTATCGGTTTTTTCTCCTGATATTCATCCTTCATCCTTCCGCCCTCATCCTTATTTTTGATAAATTTGGCTTCGCTATTTGAGATACCTTCTCTCCCGATAAAACTTGCGCGCGCCCGGATGGAGTGGCACATCGTAGGGGGCCTCTGCGCCGTTGGCGCAGAGATCGGCGATGCTTAAGGGGCGAAAGTTGTCTGTCGGAATCGATCGGCGGCGCAGTGCGAGCGCCTCGCAGAGCGCATAGGCGACATCGTTCGGCATGTCGGCGCGGACCACCATCGGCCAACCGCTGAAATCGATGGTCGGAACGTCACGGGTCATTCCCTTGAAGTGCGACTTGGGCACTGCGCCCGGACGGTATCCCATCGCCTTCAGCCGCTTCAGCACCGCCCCCTCTATGGGTAAATAACGAAAGCCGTGGTCGAGCGCCGACTGCCCCCAACTTTTGATGCCTTCGTCGAAGACCGCGTTGATCGTGCCGTTCTCGATGCCGGCGCGGCGGTCCGGATGGCTGGGGCGCGACACCGGCTGGATTTTTCCGCCCCACCGGCGGATATCCTCGATGGTAAAGCCAGCCGCCTTGAGGGCGGCGTGGACCATGAAGGTCACCGGGCTCTCGATCAAATCGCGCTTGCCGGTCGGTCCGGTTGAAAGACGGAGCGGAAACCGCTCTTGCTTGATCTGGCTTAATGAGGTGATGCCGGTTGATTCGTGCACGGCGAAACCCATGACATCCCAGGAGGGGAAAACCGCAATCGCCCGCAATGGAATGCGGCCGCTGAGCGGTCCCGTGCCGCGGTAGGCGAGGGTCACGGAGGCGGAGGGGTTGATCCAGGCCACCGAGACCTTTCCTGCGGCGAGGAGTTTAAGTTCCCGAAAGCTGTCGGCGGCGAAGGAAAGCGAAATGCAGTCGCCTTGTTTGCCGCGCGGCAGCAGCGACAGCTTGAGATAATAACCGAGCCGCGAGTCGGTCTGGAGGACGCCCTCGGCGGCTCTTCGGGTCCTGTGCGAAAGGGAGGTTTCGTAAAGGGCCGATGCCATTTCGAGGAAACCCTTAACGCGCTGAATGGCTGAGTTGTATCGTTGCTTGGCCATCTGTGATTCCTTCCTGAGTGTCGATCTGGAGGTTGTGCTTTGCCTTAGCGCCCGTTATTTATCATATGCCGCCGACCTTTTGCACCAGCCGGGGGGGGGGAATAATTCGCGAAAAAGATTGCTCGTTCAATTTCGATTGACATGAAACAGCGAGCACAGTAAACGGATAAAGGGATTGGTGATGCGGTTTGTTATTCTGGTTGCGATACGATCGGGTCTTCCAGCGGTGGTTCGTCTGGTTGATCTGTCGGTGTATGGTTGGAAGGCTTAAAAAATCGGCGGTAAGCCAATTAGCAGCAGGCGAGGTGATGAGTATGAAGAGGGTGAGTCTCGTATTTGTTTTGCTTGCATATCTGATGGCGGCATTTGGAGCGAACTCCTTCGCCGCGGAACCGGCTAAGCTATTGCTGGCTCACGGTGCGATCAGCAACAACGTCGCGCCGCTCTGGATCGCCAAGGAGCAGGGAATTTTTCGCAAGTATGGCATCGAGGCGGAGATGGTGTTCATCATCGCCGGGCGGGCGATGCAGGCGATGTTGGCGGGGCAAGTGGCGGTGGGCCTGGTCGGCGGAACCCATGTGACCAACGCCAATACCGGCGGCGGCGATTTCGCCATGATTCTTGGCCTGGAAAACCGGCTCGATTATCTTTTTATCGCTCGTCCTTCGATCAAAAGCGGCGAAGAGTTAAAGGGGAAAAAAGTCGCCATCGGCACGCCGTCCGGCTCGGCGTCCCTGGCAACTTATGTCTCGCTTGACCATCTCGGTCTGGTACCGCGCCGCGATAATATTGTCCTACTAGGTATCGGCGGGGTTCCCGAACGGATGGGCGCGCTGCGCTCCGGCAGCGTCGAGGCGACCAGCTTATCTCCCGAATTCGCTCAAGTGGTCGTCAGTGAAGGCTATCGCGTGCTGGTCGATTTAGGAAAGGAAAACGTTCCCTTCCAATCATCCGGCGTCGTCGTGCCGCGCAGCCTGATCAAGAGCAACCCGCAGCTGGTCGAGAACGTCGCCAGGGCTACCGTCGAAGGCGTCGCTTTTATTCACCGGCCGGCGAATAAGGAAATCGTGCTGAAAAGCCTCGGCCGCAACCTGCGCCTGGATAAACCCGAGCGGTTGGAGAAAGCTTATCAGGGGTTGGTGGCGGCGCTGCCGAAGCGGCCCTGTCCATCGATGGAAGGCATGGTGTCGGTGCTCAAATTGATGGCGCAGCATGGGATCAATCCCAAAGCGGCGCAGGTGAGGGCGGAAGAGCTCGTCGATATGAGCTACTGCAAACGCTTCGAGGAGAGCGGGTTTTTCAAAAGCCTCTACTGAAGTATCACTCACACTCGCTTGCCGCCGCCCCTTCCTTCCCCCCCCCGGATGATGACGTGGTATGCCGCGCCGGGATAGTCAATTCGCACCGCCGCGCCATCATTCCCGCTCCCTTTAACTCTACATTTAGCTATCTAGAACTGGTCTAGAACTGGGGGAACTGGGGGTCAGACATAACAATCACTACAATCTATCGGCTGCTCTCGGTCTGCCGCGCCGACAACCGCGATAACATCGTACTGATATTCGCCTGATCGCGCCCCAGGTACTTCGCCACTTCGCCCACCGCGTAGCCATAATCCCGCACCAGCAATGCGACCGCCTCGGCTCGCTTCGTCGAGATATCCCAGCGCCGGTCCTTGCCTCGGAGCAACTCCGGCGTCATTTTCACTTGACGGGCGATTTCCTTGAACGTTGTTTCGATCGGTTTCTTCGCCTTCCGCTCGTCGTTCCGTTCGGTATCCCGACTGATTTCCTCGCCAAATCCTTGCTCTCCCAAAAAACGCTGATCTTCCACAGCGTAGTATTCGTCGTTATGGCTCTCTTCCATGCCTTCCAGGACAAATCTCTCATACGCCTTCTTGCCACCCAATAATTTCAAGATCGGTGTAACCTCTACGATCTTCGCTGTGCCGTTCGTCAAGTAGCTGTTATGTCCGCTGTAAGCATACCGTTCCGGACGTGTGGCAAGTTTGGCCCGAACCGGATTGAGATGGATATAGCGAACCAGCGCCAACAGGTACTTATCCCGGTCACAGATAATAGCCTTGTACCTTCCCTGAAAAAGATGGCCGACTTTGCGATAGCTGCGGTTGAAGTGCTGGGTGTAGGATTGTTGCAGCCCTTGCATGAACTTGGCCAGCGGGGTGGAACCGGTCTCAACCAGCAGATGCACGTGGTTAGGCATCAAGCAGTAGGCGTAGATACGGACATGGCACCTGGCGCGGTATTTCTCTAATCGGTCGAGGTACGTTTTGTAGTCGTCATCGCAACGAAACGTCTTTCGCCGTTGGTTGCCGCGGACAATGACGTGGTAGAGCAGACCGGGCGCAAAGACTCTGGGACGACGGGACATGAGGAGGCATTAACAGAAGACGAGCGGCGGCGTCAAGACTGTAGTGATTGTTATGTCTGACCCCAATGACTGACCCCAATGACCCAATGATTCCCTTTTCTTCCTCCGCATGATGACGTGGTATGCCGCGCCGGGATAGTCAATTCGCACCGGCTGCGCCATCAGTTATTCTCCTCCCTGCAACTCTCCATTCACCTGTGCAAGCCCGACCCCCTACTCCCCCCCTTCGGCGGTTGTCGTGCTTTATCTCTCAGCGAAGGAAAGACTTAACGGAGCGCCTGTTACTTACCCGGCTGCAACTCCGCTTCGAAGGGGCGCTCCTTGCGAAACCGGCTAACGCCCAGAATGCTGAAGCCGAGTACACGCCCCTGCTCGTCCACGCGCTCCATAAGAGCGTCGTGCGTGGTCGTACGCATATACCCCGGTGCATCACTAAACAGAACCTCTAAAAAGTCGCCCTCCGGGTCAAACCAAACTTTCACTTTTTCGGCCATACAGTTGCTCCGGCTTTTAGCGTGTCGGTCAAATACGCCGTAATCACGAAAGCATCATCGGTAAGATACCTTACCACGACACAGAGCCATTTCCCACCGACTCTGGTTTGCGCATAGAACTCGTAAAACAAACGCACGGCATCATCGGAGACGGAGACTCGAACTTCTGTCGGCGATCGCAGCACACGCTCGATTTCGCTTTCCATGCCTATCATCTCGACATGCCCGACGATATGAGCCAAGCGCTCATCGGTGAGCCTCACGTCGTGGCCAAAACAATCGCGACAGATTCTCATGGATGTGGCTAAGGCGTTTGAAGGGTTAGGATAAACTCTTTGTCACTGTTCAACATCACGTATTGCAGGAATACCTCCACAGGCGGCTTGTACCACGGCTTCATCGCCGCGGGCAACCGCGGGAGAGCTTCTCGACTCAGAACATTTCGACGTTTCGGCAATTCCCGAAACGTCGAAGCGTCGACCGAGTTTGTGTGTCCTTGAACCTTGAACCGGCTTAAGTTTGTAAAGATTTGAACGGAGCGCAGCGGTTGAACGTTTGGAACGATTGGAAGAACGCTTGTTTCACGGACGATTCTAAACGGGCACGCAGTTGGAAACGACGGACACAGCCACGGATCAACCTACAGAACAATGAGCCTGTTCTCTACTCTCTACCCAGCCCCCCCGCATGATGACGTGGTATGCCGCGCCGGGATAGTCAATTCGCACCGGCCGCGCCATCCGTCATTCTCCTCCCTGCAACTCTCCATTCACCTATGCAAGCCCCTACTCCCTCTCTAACCTTCCATTACCGATCGATCCTCTGATAAAAAAGTTTCTGATCTGTAACGACAACCTTGTCTTGGCGATTTGTAGATTCTTTATTGAAAATACACGCGGGTAAATGTCCCTCCACGCGAGCATCTTGTATCGGGATCCCTGATTCATGGAACGTCCCAAACTTAAAATCTGGTGGGCACTTTTTCAAAAATTCATCTGAAAATTCCCTAGGAATTGAGAAAACGTTCAAGGTGGCTCCCTGATTAAAAAAAGCATCCTTTTCCTCTTGCACCCACAACAGTTCAACGCCCTTCGGAAGTTTTAGTCCCGTCACTCTCTCAACGACCCGAATTGGCGAGAGAAAATTGAAATATAGGACGAGCAAACATACCCCGCTTGCAATGATCGCAGATAGAACTCCAATCGAAATCCAGAAAAGTCGATTCATTAGTGTAACCTACTACCTCGGGATGACATATTGGCCAAAGGTTATTGAAAGGAGAGCAGTTACCTCTGATGATGCAGCCGAATTGGACACCAAGTGTCTTCAAGTTACGACCGCTCCACCAGTCAGCCCATGAGGTCCATTTCACGTCGAAGTTATACTTGTCGTAAAATCCAACGGCTTGGCCGCTTGTATTATAGAAAACGCTCGCAGTACCAAACGCTGCATCGAACTTCTGGTTAGAAGCAAAGCTAAACTGTTTGCGGATAAGGGTTTGCTCGTTCCATTTGACTACGTCTGTGGTCAGGGCGCTTCGCATCGAAACGTCGTCTTTTACTTGTTCGAATTCGTCAGCCGGAAGTTCCATGTCTCCTTTTTCACCCAGCCAGTACTTTTCGAAAAGAGACTTTTCGTAATCTGTGTTGACGATTGGACGCGAACGAATAAAATTCCCTACGGGACCTAAATCGGGTCGAGTGTCTCGCGACCGACGAGCAGCTCCCCGCGTCGCGTAGTCCGCTGCCGTAGTCCCTGTACTTGCAGCAAACAACGTGCCCCATCCAACACCACCACCGCCATCGTCTCCAGGCGAACTGCCTGAACCTCCTATCCCTCCCAGGATTCCTCCAGTTATTCCCCCAATGAGCGCGCCTTTGAGAAGGTTTCCTCTATTAACAGCGGCACTAACCAGGCCGCCTGCCAAACCGCCGAGGAATGGGTTTCCAGTTACATACGTAACGACCGCAGCGACTATATACCCAACGATCTTCTTAAAGAACCTGCCAATCGACTTCCAGAAGCCGTAGCCGCTCGGATCGATGTAGTTCTGCGGGTTGTTGTTGACGTAACTATATCGGTTCAGGTTCTGTGGATCACCCGGCGCCTGCACGAATGGATCAGGACTTATGAATCTGCTGATTTCCGGATCGTAGTATCTCCCGCCGTAGTAGTAGATCCCGGTCTCAGGATCGAGCTGTTGACCGGTGAAACGATGCGTCGGATCGATGCTGTCTTCGGTCCTCGACACGCCGCCCCAGGGATCGTACTCGTTCAACTGGACTCGGGCGCCGTTGATGTCGGTGATGACGTTGACGCTACCCAGATGGTCGTTGTGGTAGAAGTACTTGCTCGTCCCTCGCTTGGAAGCGAAGGTCTCAACGCCGATGCGGATGAACTTCGTGATCGTTCCACTCGGATCGATCTCGTAGCCCTGGAACGGATAGAGCGTCATGCCGCCGAAGCCGTCTTTCTTCACCCTCATGCCGGTGTAGTCGTATTCCATGTAGGTGGTGCTGCCGCCGACGGCGACGCTGGTGACCCGGTTGTCGATGTCCCAGACGAAAGTCCGGTTGCCGCCGGTGGCCATGTTGCCGTTGGCGTCGTAGCTGTAAGTCTTGCCGCTGGAGATCGAAGTGACGGCGGAGGGATGGAAGGGGTCGCCGTAGGTGAACGCCACGTTGCCCTTGTCGAGGATGTTGTCGATGGCGTTGTAGGTGTAACCGTAGTTCTGGTTCGACTGGCCCGAACCGAAGGAAACAGCGGGACAACCTCAATGCCGGTCCCGATTTGATTGCGTAATAGTACGAAGTGAAAAACGATGTCAAGGGGAATTTTTGCCGCCTGTTCTTTCCCCGCCCTTATTGACCTGCCGGGGTTGATCGGATATTTGATTCTAATTGCCGGAAAAAATTAGAGGAGTGTGCCCGTATGCCCTATTTTGATTTACACCAGCACCTCAAGAATCTTGAAGAGCACGGCCTCTTGCGGCGGATCACGAGGCTAATCAACAAGGACACCGAGCTGCACCCATTAGTCCGCTGGCAGTATCGTGGTTTGACCGAAGAAGACCGCAAAGCCTGGCTGTTTGAAAATGTGACGGACGCCAAGGGGCACAAATACGACATGCCGGTGGTCGTCGGCGCGTTGGCGGGGAAACCGGAGATCTACTATCTCGGCATGGGCTGCAACAGCGCGGAAGAGATGGATGCGCGCTGGAAAAAAGCCTTGGCGGAGCCGATCAATCCGATCGCCGTGAGCAAGGCGAAATGCCAGGAGGTGGTGATTCAGGGCGACGAGCTGGACAAAGAGGGCAACGGCCTGGACCGCTTCCCGGTGCCGATCTCGACGCCCGGTTTCGACAATGGCCCCTATACGACCTGCTCGCACTGGATCACCGCGGACTTAGACACGGGGATTCAAAATATCGGCAATTACCGCGGTGAGATCAAAGCCGGCCGGCGCGTCGGCGTGTTCCCCTCGGGTTTGGGTCAGGATATTTACCTGCATTGGAAAAAGGCGGTGGATAAGGGTGTGCATCTGCCCGCCGCCCTGGTGGTCGGCGCGCCGCCGATCGTGTCATATGTGTCGGTGCAAAAAGTTCCTTATGGCGTCGATGAAATAGGGGTGGCGGGCGGACTCGCCGGCGAGCCGATCCCGATGGTCAAGTGCAAGACGCACAACATCATGGTGCCGGCCGATGCCGAAATCGTCATCGAAGGTTATTTGAATACCGAATTCATCGAGCCGGAAGGACCGTTCGGCGAGTCGCATGGCTACATGCATCCGCGGCAGTTGAATCCGTTCATGGACGTGACCGCGATTACATACCGCAAGGACGCGATCTATACCTCCTGGCTGAGCCAGCTGACGCCGAGCGAATCCTCGGTCATCCGCAAGATCGGTTACGATCGCCTCATGCTGGTGCACCTGCGCGACGAATGCCGCATCACCAGCGTGCTGCGGGTCGAGATGCACGAACCGCTGACCAACACCTATAAGCTGGTGATCATCCAGATGCGCCGCCCCAACGAAGCGGAGGTCTGGCGCGCGTTGCACGCCGCCTGTTCCTTCCACCCGGGGGTGGGCAAGATCGTCGTCGCGGTCGACGAAGATATCGATCCGTCCAACGAGGCGGCGGTTTTCTGGGCGATGTGCTACCGCATGAAGCCGCACAAGGACGTGCAGATCTTCCCTGGTATGGAAAAGGGGCATGCTCCACCGTTCTACTTCGAGCATGAGACCAAGGGGACCGACGTGGTTTCCTATCATTTGCCGGCCGATGAATCGGCGATGCTCTGCAACGCGATTCTCAAGGAGCCCTTCCCGCCGGTGTCTCTCCCCAAGCGCGAGTTCATGGAGAACGCGCGCAAGATTTGGGAAGAATTGGAGCTGCCGAAATTACGGCCGCAGATGCCCTGGTTCGGCTATTCGCTCGGTCAGTGGAGCGATGAGCTGGATAACGAGGCGGCCCTCGCGGTGCAAGGGCGCCACTTTGAGACCGGTGAAAAGCTCAAACAGGGCCGGGTCAAAGTCCGATAGAGCGGTTCTAAAGAGCCGATTAAAACCCGCCGTGGTTCGTAAGAGCCCGGCGGGTTTTTTATGACCGGTAGCGCAGCAGCTGAGGAATTGCCAGGCAAATCGCTAAAATCATTAAAAAACAAATCGCGCTGCCGAGCAGCAGGGCGTTCGGCGCGCCGAAGAACTGCGCCGCCGCGCCGGCGAGAATGGCTCCCAGCCCATTGGTTGCCTGGGCGAAAACCGTGATCAGACTCGACGCTCTGCCGAGCATGCCGTCCGGGGCCAGCAACTGGACTGCGGTGCGCCGGATCGCGACACTCACGGAGTCGGTTATGCCGAGCAGGATGACCGCCATGATCGCCAACCAAAACCACTGAGCCATTCCCAACAGGGCGAGGCTTGCCGCGAACAGCAGCGCGGCGATGACCACGCTGGCGCCTTTGCGTTTGAGGTCACCGGCCATCAACAAAGCGATCGAACCGATGATGGCGCCGAGCGACGGGGCGGCATAAAGCAGCCCCAGCCCCGAAGCTCCCATCTTGAAAACATCCGCGGCGAAGATCGGCAAGATCGGGCGGTAAAAGCCTACCAACGTGACGCCGAAGTCGAGCAAGAAGAGCGATAGGATGATGCGTTGGACCCAGATGAACTCGATCCCTTCGAGGATGCTGCGCAGATTGACGCGCCGCCGTTCTCCTTCCGGTACTCCAGAACT
>Ga0153916_10004824_pt1 | contig 10223 bp, 8 predicted proteins | sample Opewatmetagenome_FD_109642 | JGI IMG/M metagenome (GOLD analysis project Ga0153916, IMG submission 109642) | Freshwater wetland microbial communities from Ohio, USA - Open water 3 Core 3 Depth 4 metaG | ecosystem: Environmental > Aquatic > Freshwater > Wetlands | place: USA: Ohio, Lake Erie, Old...
AGCATCGGCGGCGCGCCGTGCTATCCCGACCTGGCGTCGCTTCCCGAGAAGGTGGGCGGCGTGCTCGTCGTAACCCAGCCGACCCAGAGTGAGAAGATCGTTCGGGACGCTGCGGCCCAGGGCATTTCCCGAGTATGGATCCAGCTCGGCGCCCAGAGCCCGGCCGCGGAAGCCGCCTGCCGGGAGAAGGGCCTCACGGCGGTCTGCGGGAAGTGCATCATGATGTTCGCCGAGCCGGTGACGTCCATCCACTCCGTTCACCGCTGGTTCTCGAAGGTATTCGGTCAGCTGCCGAAGTAGCCCGCGGTTGATCCCGCGGCTGCCGAAGCGGTCGCTTTCAGAAGGACGCTACTGGCCTCGGGCGGCTGAAGCTATGGCTTTCAGGAGAACCTGACAGCTCGCGGTAGCGCCGCTCACCGCATCCACGGAGGTGGACCCCGCGGCCTTGACCCGGGAGAAGATCGTCTCTGCCAGGGCCGAATCCACGTTCTGCCCCGAAACCAGCCGCATCGACTCGATCCGGCCTGCCGCCACGGTGACCTCCACGGTGGCGGAAATCTCCCCTTCCTGCGAGGTGGCGTTTCGCGTCCCGTCGATGAACGTGGGGGCTCCCACCGTCGGCCCCGTCTTCTGGATGACGGCCTGGAACCGGGACTGCGCGTTTCCGAACCGGATGCCGAACACCAGGGCCGCGACCAGGAGGAGGATTCCGACTCCGGCGGGGACGATCAGCGGCCGGTAGCGCATCGAGGAGGCGCGCCGGGAGAACACCCGGTTCCTGACCGTGCAGGTGATGCCGGCAAGCACCCCGCAGAGCGCAGTGGCGGCCGGCGCGAAGCTGCACACGGAGCGGTAGCCCAGGACGTTCGGCTTGGCAGCGGCGGGATTGGGGACCAGGGTCACCGCTGCGAGGACGCTGAACGCCAGGGACAGGGCGAGCAGACCCCAGTACATCACCGATTCGTTCTTTTCCATGGATGGCACGATCATTGCAAATTGAAAATGGCTCTGTCAATGCGTATCATCGCATCGTGCACGAAACGCCCGCGGTCCGGGTCCGGGAGCTGCGCAAGATCTTCACCGTGAGCGAACGGGAGGCCGGGGCGGCCGCCGCGCTCCGGGACCTGCTGCGCCGCCGCGTGCGGGAAGTCCCGGCCGTGGACGGGGTGTCCTTCGACCTCTCTCCCGGGGAGATCGTGGGCTTCCTCGGCCCCAACGGCGCGGGAAAGACCACGACGCTGAAGATGCTCTCGGGCCTCCTGCACCCCACCGGGGGAGAGGTGGCCGTGCTGGGGCACGTTCCTTCCCGGCGGGAAAAGGACTTCCTGCGGCAGATCACGCTCGTCATGGGGCAGCGCGCCCAGCTGGTCTGGGACATTCCCGCCGCGGACTCCTTCGAGCTGAACCGGGCGATCTACGGGATCCCCCGGGCGGACTTCCGGCGCACGCTGGAGGAGCTGGTGGCCCTGCTGGACCTGGGCCCGCTGCTTCCAAAGCCCGTGCGCACGCTCTCCCTGGGGGAGCGGATGAAATGCGAGATCGCCGCCGCGCTCCTGCACCGGCCCCGGGTCGTGTTCCTGGACGAGCCCACGATCGGCCTGGACGTCACCATGCAGCGGCGCATCCGCGCTTTTCTCACCGACTACAACCGGCGCGTGGGGGCCACGATCCTGCTCACCAGCCACTACATGGCCGACGTGGAGGCGTTGTGCCGGCGCGTCCTGGTCATCCACCACGGGAAGCTGCTCTTCGACGGGGAGCTGGCGAGGCTCGTGCAGCGGTTCACCGCGCACAAGACCATCGTCGTGCGCCTGGAAGACCCCGAGGCGGACCTTTCCCCATATGGCGAGGTCGTTTCCAGGGAGGACGGGGCTGCCACGCTGCGAGTCCCCCGCGAGCTCACCGCCCGGGTCACCGGGCGGCTCCTGGCGGACCTCGCCGTGGTGGACCTCACCGTGGAAGACCCTCCCATAGAGGAGGTAATCGAGCGCGTGTTCTCGGAGCCCAGGGCATGAGGAGCCTCCCCGCGCTGTACGTCCAGCAGTTCAAGACATCCCTGGCTGTCATGCTGCAGTACCGGGCTTCCCTGATCATCTGGCTGATCAGTCACCTCCTGGAGCCGCTGGTGTACCTCGTGGTGTGGACCGCGGTCTCCGCCGCGCAGGGCGGGAGCGTGGGAGGGTACGATGCAGCGGGGTTCGCCGCCTACTTCATCGTGCTCATGCTGGTGAACCACGTCACGTACACCTGGATCATGTGGGAGTACGAGTACCGCGTCCGCCACGGCTCGCTCTCCTTCGCGCTGCTGCGGCCCGTGCACCCCATCCACGCCGACCTGGCGGACAACCTCTCTTCCAAGATCATCACGCTGCCCCTCATCCTGGCCGCTGCCGCGGTCCTCGCCGCGATCTTCCGGCCGTCGCTGCACACCCCGCCGTGGGCCGCGGCGGCATTCGTTCCCGCCGTGCTGCTGGCCTTCGCGGTGCGCTTCCTCATGGAATGGACCCTGGCGCTTGCCGCGTTCTGGACCACCCGCGTGAGCGCGCTGAACCGCGTGTACTTCGTGGCGCTGCTGTTCCTCTCGGGCCAGATGGCGCCCCTCTCGCTCCTGCCGCCGCCCATCCGGCTGGCCGCCACCATCCTCCCCTTCCGATGGACCACGAGCTTCCCCGTGGAGCTCCTGCTGGGGAAGCTGGGCCTCGAGGAGACTCTCCTGGGGCTCGGCGCGCAGGCGGCGTGGATCCTTGCCTGCGTCGTGCTGCTGCGCCTGGTCTGGCGGGCCGGCGTGCGCGTGTTCACGGCGGTGGGCGCATGAGGTACCTTCGCCTCCTGTGGACTTTCTTCCGCGTGGGCGCCATGGGTGAGCTGGCCTACCGCGTGAACTTCTTCGTCCAGCTTCTCGAGTCCCTGCTGGAGCTGGCCACGGCAATCGCCGGCCTCGCGGTGATCTTCTCCTACACCTCCCGGCTGGGCGGGTGGACGCAGGACCAGGTCCTGGCGCTGGTGGGGGTGTTCTTCCTTGTCGGCGGGGCCATCCGATTCGTGCTCCAGCCCAGCCTGGAGCAGCTCATCGAGTCCGTGCGGGATGGCACCCTGGATTTCACGCTCGTGAAGCCCGAGGACGCCCAACTGGTTTCCAGCATCCAGCGCGTGGAGATCTGGAAGCTCACCGACGTCGGCCTGGGCATCGGCGTGCTCGCGGTGGCCCTCGCTCGGATGGGTGAGCACGTGGGCCTCCTGCAGGCCCTGGGGTTCGCCGCCGCGCTCATCGCCGGAGGCATCATCGTCTACAGCTTCTGGGTGATCTTGGCCACCAGTGCATTCTGGCTGGTGCGGGTGGAGAACATCCTCGTGGTGTTCCAGAGCATGTACGAGGCGGGCCGGTGGCCGGTAAGCATCTACCCCGGTTGGCTGCGCTTCGCGCTCACGTTCGTCGTGCCCGTGGGATTCGCGGTGACCGTTCCGGCGCAGGCCCTTGCCGGCCACCTCACCTGGCAGGTCCTCGCCGGGGCGTGGGCGCTTGCCGTGGGCCTGTTCGCGGCCGCGCGCCTGTTCTGGCGGGCAGGGCTGCGGCGCTACCAGGGCGCCTCCGCCTGAAATCGATGGGGGGAATTTGACCGCGCACGCCAAAGGTCAACCATCGGCAACACGGTCAGCGTGGGAGCAGGACCAGCTTTCCCTCGGACTCCTTCTCGACATCCCTCCTGTCCCAGAGCGCCGGGTGATACCGCACCTTCAGCCAGGGTTCGATGAAGTCTCCGTAATGGTGGTGTCCCGGGTGTCCGCTCTGCCCCGGCGCGTGCACGCTGAGAGCCGATCCGAGGCTGCCCATGTCCACGATCAGGCGCATGGAGGGGCCGTGAGTGACGCCGAACGGTTTCCTGGCATCCCACCCCTCGGCGTTGACCTGCGTCATGCCGCCACCGAGCGGGTAGGGGCCCCGGTTGAAGATCTTTTCGATGGGTGAAATGCCCGATTTGCCGAGGGTCGGGTTGATGAACATCACGGTGTGAATCCTGTCCCATCGCCACCTGGTAGAATCTTTTCCCGACTTCTCGACCAGCTTCGCGTAGCCCTTGTGGAAGGCCCGCACGAGAATCTCGTCCCGGGTCTCGCGCCCAGGCGTGGTGACGTCGTCCCAGAAATGGTTCTGAGGATCCCCGAGAAGGTAGTGGACCGCGTTTTCCGCCCGGGAGGAGGCACCCATGGGCCACGCAGCTTCCGGATACTGGTCGCGAAAGATCTCGGCCACGAGGTGTACCCACACCTGCGCGTACAGCGCGGCGGGTCCACTTTCCGCGGACATTCTTCCGTCCCAGGAGAGCAGGGCATCTCTCGCCTTTCCCATACGCACCAGCGCATCCTTCTCCCTGACTCTGCGCTCCTGCCGCTCCTTCTCGCTGAGCCCTTTCTCCTTCTCCTCCGCGATGCGCCGCTCCAGGACGGTGGGACCAAGATCCAGCCCCTTCAAGGCCGAGCACACTTCGAGGGCGGTGAGGTTCATCTCGTCGGCCTGCATGGCCTGGAAGTCCTGCAACCCCATCGGGCCTGAGAATGATTCGATCATCTGGACGATCCGGCGCGCCCGGTAGCCGTAGTCCATCTCCTTGCCCAGCAGGTGACGGTAGGCGCCACCGGCCGGCGGGTTGTTGGCGTTGACGAGATACCCGTTGGCAGGATTGAGAGCCCTCGGCAGCTCGTCGAACGGGATGTACCCCGTCCACTCGAACCCGGACGTCCACCCGGGCACGGGAGCTTCTCCCGAGCCCTTTTCCCGGATGGGGATCTGACCCACGCACTGGTAGGCGATGTTGCCGTCCTCGTCGGCGTAGACGAAGTTGAGGGACGGTGACCGCCACTGCCGCAGCGCTTCCCGGAACTGCGGGTAGGTCTCCGCCCGATCGAGGAGGAGCTCCGCCTTGATCACGCTGGACGGCTGAAGGGCCGTCCACCTCATGGAGACCGAGGTGAGCTCGACGTTCGCCGGAAAGACGCCTCCCGGGCCGGCGAGGAACCCTTCGAGGGAGGTCTGCGCGCCATGGTCGCTGATGATCGGGCCGTGGCGCGTCATTCGAACCCGCAGTCGATACGGCTCGCTCTCCTTGCGGACGGGGATGTCCTCGTACACGAAGTCGAGGTCCTTCCACCGGCCGTTCACCATGTACTGGTCCGGGTTCGATGGGTTCATCCGCTCGAGGTACAGGTCCTGCACGTCTCCGCCGAGGGCCGTGATTCCCCAGGCGATCCGGTCGTTGTGGCCCGAGACCACACCGGGAGCCCCCGGGAGCGAGTAGCCCAGCACGTCATACGGGCAGTCGTTCGTTCGCCCTGGACGTCCGTCCGCGCTCACCCCGTGGAGCCCGATCTCGTACCAGATGGACGGCATGCCGATGTCGAGGTGCATGTCGTTGGCCAGGATGGGCTTTCCCGATCTGCTCCGTGAGCCGGCGATCACCCATCCGTTGGAGCCGATGCCGCGCTCGCTTCCGAAAACCGCCAGGGGACCGGGAAGCCCTCCGAGGGAAGCGCCCAGCTCGTTGTCGCCGACGGTGAACGGCATCTCGGGCCGGTATGGAGTGAACAGGCCGGGGAACCCTCGGGTTCCGATGGTGTGGAGCACCTGGGTGACAAGGATTTCCCCCTGCCAGTTGTCGCCGAGATTCCACGCCATCATCTTGGCCCACGCCAGGCTGTTCACGGGCGTCCAGGGCTCGATTGTCGTCTTGACTCCGGTCAGGTTGAGAACGGCGAACTCCAGCCCCAGGCGTGCCGGGCTTCGGTGGAGGATGTAGGCATTGACTCCCGCGCTGTAGGCCTCCAGGGCAGATTTCTCCTCGGGGTCCGCCTGCTCGTACTCCGCCTTCGCCACGCGCGCAATCCCCAGCGTGCGCAGGAAGATGTCGGTCTGCAGCTGGGACGCGCCGAACAGCTCGGACAGGCGGCCGAGGCCGACCCTGCGGGAGAACTCCATTTGCCAGAAGCGGTCCTGCGCATGCACGAATCCCTGCGCGAAGAACAAGTCCGCCGAGGTTTGCGCGTAGATGTGCGGCACGCCGTAGCGGTCGCGCTGCACCGTCACGGGCCCGGAAAGGCCTTCGAGCTTTTCCGTTCCGCGGATCCGTGGGAAGGACATCCGGGTGAGGACGAGCCATGCGCCGGCCAGGATCAGCGCGAGAAACGCGACGCATCCCGCGGCGATCAGGATTCCGCGAAGAGCTTTGCTCATGATACCACCTCCCACCAGTGAGCTCGGCAGTGTCGGGCGGTCGATGGGAAGACCTTGCGCGCCGGTCATGCCCGAACGGGCGAACGATTCTTTCTCCTGCGACGGACAGTATAGCCATACGGCTCCCCGGATGTACATCTCGGGGCACGTCCCTGCCGCGGAGATCCCACGGTCCGCCTTGCCGGGACTCCTGCCCTATGGCTGCAGCAGCGTGAACGGCCTCAGGTCGGCATCCTTCATCCAGCCGAAGACCCGGAAGTTCCCCCACACCACGAGCTCGGTCCACCCGTTCTCCTCGTTGAACGGCCGCACCCAGGTGCCGGCGGAAAGCCGGGTGCGGATCCTCTCCGCGGAATCGGGGTAGTAGCGAAGGGGCGCGCTGTCCGCTGCCACCTGCATCGGCGGATAGGCCATCGGCACCCGGGCCTCCGCGGGAAGGCGCGCAAGCTCCCCGAGGTAGGCGATCACCCCCTGGCTGATTCCCCGTGCAGTGCGCTCGGGGTCCTCGACGATCACCGCCCGGTCGGCGGCAGAGGTCAGGAACCCTGTCTCGATGATCGCCGCCGGGGTGGTGGGGGCCACGGCGTGCTCGAAGCGGTACCAGCTGAACCCGTAGTACCCGCGCATGTTGAAGGAGATCCCATAGCGATCCTCGGACAGCCCCGAGGTCTGCGCGTAGGTGCGTGCAATCTCGTCTCGAAGGAGCCGGGAAGCCTCCGAGGCCCTCCACGGGGTGGAGATCTTCCAGCCGCTGGGGACCGGCCCTCCGCCGTCGTCGGCGTGGACCGCCACGAAGGCATCCGCGTCGTAGCCGAGCGGGACGGTGGCCGGCAGCAGCTCCGCCGAGACCCCCGCTTCCTCGAGCTGCCGCACGACGCGCCGGGCGATCTCGAGGTTCACGGATGCCTCGTCGAGACCGCGCCAGACAGCGCCGGTGTCCGGGCGAAGGCGGCGCTGCTCGTCCGGAAGCTGGTCGATCTGCCAGTGCCCGGCCTGGATGCCCACGCGCCAGGGAGCGATCGTGCCGCGTCCCGACACAGGCGGGGGAGGCACCGCGGGCGCGCCGAGCGTCCAGAAGTCGCGCGCAAGGTCCGCCTTCCTCACGGCCGCCGCGGGATTTCCGCGCGGGACCACGCGCAGCACCACGCTCGCGGCTGCCAACGCGCAGACCACCACGAGCCCGGCGGCCGCGAGGAACGGCCGCAGCGCTGTCCGTGCCCTCATGCGTCAAAAGATACCATCATCTTGACCCCGGCGGCCCACGTTCCTACACTCGCCACCATGGCAGATGGCTCGATTTCCCGGAAGTTCGTAGAGGAGCAGGCGAAGAGGTTCGAGGAGGACCCGCTTTCCTCGGTGCGGCAGAACGCCATGGCGGAGTCCGATGCGGCCAAGCTCGCGCTGAACCAGAAGGTTGCCATGTCCATCGACCGCAACTTTTCGATCAAGCTGGACGACTGGGCCATCACGGACCAGAAGAGCTCGGGCCGCTGCTGGCTGTTCGCCGCCACCAACCTGCTGCGCGCGGGCCTGGTAAAGAAGCTGAAGCTGAAGAGCTTCGAGTTCAGCCAGAACTGGCTCATGTTCTGGGACAAGCTGGAGAAGGCCAACTACTTCCTGGAGGCCATGATCGCCACGGCGGACCGGGACATCGATGACCGCACGGTGGCCACGATCATGGAAAACTGCGTGAATGACGGCGGCCAGTGGAACATGTTCGTGAACGTCGCGCTGAAGTACGGGCTGGTGCCCAAGGCGGCCATGCCGGAAACGCTTTCCTCCTCCTCCACGGGCAGCATGAACTCCGCCCTGGTGAACCGCCTCCGCGTGGCAGCCAGGCGCCTGCGGGACATGACCCGCTCCTCGCACCCGCCGGCGGACATCCGCAAGGCGCGGGAAAAGGCGATGGCCGACGTGTACGCGATCCTTCGCATGCACCTCGGCAATCCGCCCGAGCGTTTCGACTGGCAGTGGACGGACGACAAGAAGAAGTTCCACCGCCGCAAGGGACTCGCCCCGCAGTCCTTCATGAAGGAGTTCGTGTCCCTGCCCCTGAAGGACTACGTCAGCGTCGTGCACGACCCCAGGAAGACCAGCCCGGTCGGCCGGACGTTCACCGTGGAGTACCTGGGCAACGTGGTGGAAGGCGGCCAGGTCATCTACCTCAACGTGGACATCGCCACGATGAAGGACCTGGCGCTGAAGACGCTGAAGGCGGGCGAGCCGGTCTGGTTCGGATGTGACTGCAGCAAGATGCTGCACCGCGACCTTTCCGTGTGGGACGCGAAGATGTTCGACTTCCAGGGCCTCTATGGCGTGCCCCTGGAGCTGGAGTCCAAGGAGGACCGCCTGTTGTTCAAGCGCACCGCGATGAACCACGCGATGCTCTTCACGGGCGTGGACGAGGACCGCGGAAAGCCCCGGAAGTGGCGGGTGGAGAACAGCTGGGGTGAGAAAGGCGAGGGCAAGGGTTTCTACGTGATGAACGATTCCTGGTTCGACGAGCACATGTTCGAGATCGCCGTCCGAAAGAACCGCCTGCCCGCCGCGCTGCGCGCCGCGCTGGACAAGCCGCCGATCGTGCTTCCCGCCTGGGACCCGATGGGCTCCCTGGCCGACTGAGTGCGTCTCCCGCGAAGCGGGCCCGGCACTCAGAACACGTACTCGGGTACTGAGGCGCGGCCCCAGGGCAATCGAAGGACGATGACGCCATGAAGGCAGTCCGGCTGGTGAAGGTAGGCGCCCCGCTCGAAATGCAGGAGATCCCGGTCCCGGTCATCGGGGACCGCGACGTGCTGGTCCGCGTGCGGGCCGCGGGAGTCTGCCACTCGGACGCGCACTACCGTGCCGGCACCTCCCCCGTGCGGCCCCTCCCCATGACCCTCGGCCACGAGGTGGCCGGCGTCGTGGAGAAGGTCGGCTCCGCGGTCACCAGCGTACGCGCCGGAGACCGGGTGTGCCTGCACTACAATGTCACGTGCGGCAGCTGCAGCTGGTGCGCATCGGGCAACGAGCAGTTCTGCCCGAGTGCCCTCATGATCGGCCACTACACCGACGGAGGATTTGCCGAGTACATCGCCGTGCCGGCCCGCAACGCGCTGCCGCTTCCAGCCGAGATCCCCTTCGAGCAGGGCGCCACGTTGATGTGCGCCTCCGCCACGGCGTTCCACGCGCTTCGCAAAGCCGGCCTGCGCGCCGGGGAGACCGCGGCGATCATCGGCGTAGGGGGCCTGGGCCTCTCCGCCGTTCAGCTTGCGCGCGTCTTCGGCGCCCTCACCGTTTTCGCGGTGGACATCCGGGAGGAGAGCCTCTCCCTGGCGGCTGGCTACGGCGCGGTGCCGATCAACGCACGCGCGGTGGAGCCGGTGGACGAGATCCGCCGGCAGACGGGCGGCCGGGGCGTCGACGTGGCGGTGGAGCTCATCGGGATGTCGCGCACCATGCACCAGGCGGTGCAGTGCCTGGCGCCGCTGGGCCGCGCGGTTCTCGTGGGTATCACCCGTGAGCCGCTGACGCTGAACACCTACAACGAGGTGCTGGGCGGAGAGGCGCAGGTCATCGGGTCCAACGACCACCTGCTCTCCGAGCTTCCGACCGTGATCGAGATGGCGCGGCGCGGCACCCTGGACACGTCAAGAGTCGTCACGAAATCCATCCCGCTGGATGCCCGGGCAATCAACGAGACGCTGGACGGGCTGGAAAACTACGCCGCAGGCATCCGGACCGTGGTGGTGCCGTAGCCGCGCGGGCGAGCCCAGCCCCGTCAGCTCAAGAGGAACCTCACCCCTTCCTCCGCGTGGGAGGCCATGGTGTCGAACCGGGGCACTGCCAGGTCCTCCTGCTGCACGATCAGCGGCAGCTCCGTGCACCCCAGGACGATGGCCTGCGCGCCGCGGCGGACCAGCTCGCCGGCCGCCCCGATAACGTACGCGCGGGACTCATCCAGGAACTTACCCGACACCAGCTCGTCGAAGATGATGGAGTTGATCCTTCCGCG
>Ga0153916_10004825_pt1 | contig 10223 bp, 9 predicted proteins | sample Opewatmetagenome_FD_109642 | JGI IMG/M metagenome (GOLD analysis project Ga0153916, IMG submission 109642) | Freshwater wetland microbial communities from Ohio, USA - Open water 3 Core 3 Depth 4 metaG | ecosystem: Environmental > Aquatic > Freshwater > Wetlands | place: USA: Ohio, Lake Erie, Old...
CATTTCTTGTTCTGGTTGAAACTGGTACGCTTTTGTAAGCCTCATACAAGGATTTTGGTATGTCAAGGCTCCAAGTCCATTCAGAACCTTTGTAGCTCCACTTGAAGTCTTCATGATAATAATCACCTTGTGCTTTGACCCCAAAAGGATAAAACATACTCAGGAATAGAACCATGATAAAAATGGATGAGTAAATCCTAATTCCAAGTTTTGTTTTCATGGTTTTCTTCACTTTTTCTTTCTCTCTCAGTTACCATGCAATACTTGGCAACTCTTACAATCTTAATTAATTCTATTGGTTTAGCTATAACATTTTTCACTTCACAAACATACCAAGAAGCATTAGTAGTCCATTCAAATAGGCGATATGATTACAGTATTTGGTTTATTTCCTTTTTCCTCATAAGACTCTATGTAGACTATGAAAACATTATCTTCGATTTCTCTTTGTTTTTCAGAATCCAAAATCTCTTTTTCCATAGTCTCAAAAGCACTTTTCTTTTTCCTAGCAATGTTAAGGTGGAAGATTACTCCATAATCTGCTGGTCTTCTCTCAACTTTATTAACCGATTTAGCGAAGGCATTCTTTTCTGACTCCAACGCAGATTTTACTTTTCTTGGTCCAACGTCCCAATGAAGCTTGACCTCAAACCCCACCCAAACAGGTTTCTTAATAAATTCATCTCTTAGATTTTGGACTTCTACTGCGTTCTCTTGCCTAAGGATTGCTATGTCATATTTTCCTACACTTTTCAGTTTTTTTTCAATAGAGTATCTTGGATATTCCAGATGAACTCTATAGCAAGAATGTTCAATTCCATCTCTCACCATTTTAAAAGGCAACTTCAGCTCTGGAACCTCTAAAAGTCTGGAATACAAGTAAGCTGACAAATCATATTCATTAACAAAGAAGAAGGGCTTTTTCCGTAATACTTTCTCCACTTCAGAGATAAGAGATAACAATATTTTCTTAACCTGCTCAGCATCATTCATTAGACTTTTCCCTCAAAGGTAGAAGTAGTCTTATGTTGCAGATTATTCTTTTGGCTCAGCTACATTGTTTTTGCTTTTCTTTTTTTGGGTTCCAAATGGGGACCATGAATTGTTTTTCCATCTCTTTTCACTTCGTGATAAATATTAGTTTCAGGCGATCCTTCAGGTCTTTTAGATCTATCAATCGTAATTATATTCTCTACATTTTCTCCTTCAAATTTGTGTCTTGATTCTTGAATACACTTGCCCCTAGAATCTTTTTCTCCACTCTTTTTTTCTATTTTCAATGACTCTGAGGATGTGCCAGTATCTTGAACACTTTCATTATATGGACTGGTATTGCCATTACACTTGTTTTCCTTGGATGCTTTCGCCCGGCCTTTATGTTTATTTATTTTTGATCCGCTCTGTTCTAATATGATTGGTACCATCCGCTGGCTATAATATTTTGCATTTCTTTTGAAAACTAATAATTAAAAACAAACATAACTCTTAATCAGGGAAAAAAATGAAACCAGCTGATTAAAGCTCAATATCTCCTGAAAGGCGTAGAATAGCTAAGATTTTCAAAACTCATATTGACATGGCGATAGCAGAGTTAGGTCTTGGCTATAATGTTACGCTTCAAGGAAGATTTGACCCTAAGCCTATTCGCATTGAAATAGAAATAGACTCCAATAGCGAAATACCATAAGTGAAGAAAACTTGACCTATAGCTTAAATTTCAGCCACAGTAATTTTAGAATTAACAAGGGACTCATTAGGAAGAAAAACCATAAGTGTTTGGTCTAGCTTCTATTCTCTTGAATTCAATCGTAAAGAACAAACTTGCTACAGGTGAATGGATATTTCATCGATAATCCATAGCAAGACAAAGGATTTCATTGATGATTTAGTTAAACTGTTTGGTTCAGGCAAATTCAAACTTAGTCTCATCTTGGGAGCTGGGATCTCCAAGAATCCACCCTCAAATTTGCCTTTGGCTGCTGAGATTAGGCACCTTGTCCTCGCTAAGCTTTTTGCAAATCAGACAATTGATAAGGATGCATTAAGCAAGCTGGAAAAAGCTTATCCTTTTGAAGCATTTGTTCAAATTCTCGCAGAGAATTCCAATTTCATAGATTATCTTTTGAAAATATTCAAACTTGGCGAGCCAAATAAAAATCACACGCTTATCGCTAAACTGGTTAAAAAAGGATATGTCAGTGAAATTCTCACAACGAATTTTGACCTCAACTTAGAAAGGGCTTTCGAGAATGAAGGACTAGCTTTTAAAAAAGACTTCAAAGTTGTTTCTTTCGAGGAAGGATCAACAGAGATAAGTTCAGAAAGTATTAATGTTCAAATCTTAATCAAGATTCACGGAAGTGTAGACAATAAAGAGAGCATTAGAACGACACTTAAGCAAATATCCGCAAAGCGTCTGTTAGAATCTAGAAAAAAATTGATTAGACAGTTTTTTGAAAGAGCCCAAGTTATTTTAGTCTTAGGCTACAGTTTTTCCGACGAATTTGACATTAATCCAACATTAAATGAACTAAGAACCAAGAGTAAGATATTTTGGATTAAGCACTCGAAGGATATTTCACAGCCAAAGCTAGTTCAGAACCTGCTCTATCCACTTGAGAACTTGAATGGAAAACTGGTAGCGTATAATACGGACGAATTTATTGACCAAGTTTGGAATGTTCTTATAAAAGACGAATTAACTTTCAAAACTAAGCCCAAGAATGAGTGGAGTAGTCACGTAGAGCATTGGAACCAAAGCTTGAGTGCAGGTCAGAGGTTTTTTATCATTGGAAGATCATTGGATAGTGTTAGGGAACCTCATGAAGCAGAGAGATTTTTCAGAAAAAGTTTGGAAGTAACAAGGAAAACTGGCGACGAACGGCGTCTTTCCTACATACTCAATGAACTATCAATTATTTGCTGGCAAAAAGGCAACTTCACCGAAGCAGAGGGTTTCTGCCAAGAGAGCCTTAAACTCAAGGAGAAGCTGAGAGACCAAACTCGTCTTTCTGAGTCATATTATAATCTGGGCAATATTAGCCAACTTAGGGGTGATTATGCGAAGGCACAAAGCTATTATGAAGAAGGACTGAGAATTGACCGGAACATCAAAAATAATTCTGGTATATCCCATGCTCTCAGCAATTTGGCTGCTTTAGAACAACTTAGAGGCAACTATGACAAAGCTGAAAGGATGCACAATGAAAGCTTGGACCTCAAGGAGAGCCTTGGAGATTTAGCTGGGATGGCATATACGTTATATCATTTAGCTGTCATAGCTCAGGATAAATCTAACTATGAGAAAGCGGAACAATTGTATTGGCAAAGCTTGAAAATCAGAAAAAAAATCAAAGAGGATAGAGGTATCTCGGAAATTCTTCACAATTTGGCTACCATTAACCAGTATAGGGGAAATCTTGATAGAGCCGAGCGAATGCATGAAAAGGGGCTAGAAATTGATAATCGCCTTGGGAACGTAAGCAATATTCAGCAGACCTTGAACAACCTCGGTGGAATCCAGATACTTAGAGGAAATTATGATAAAGCCATAGAGTTATTTGAAAAGAGTTTGGAACTAGCGGTTAAGCTTGGAGACCAGGTAGGCAAATCTTCTGCTTTTCATAACTTAGCTATTATTCAGAAACATAAAGGAAATTATGCAAAAGCCGAGATTCTTCATGGAAAGGGCTTGGAAATTGACGAAAAGCGTGAGGACAAACCAGCAATTGCAGGAACGTTGTTTGAATTAGCAACTATTCAACAACTTAAAGAGAATTACATCGAAGCGGAGACACTTTACAAAAGAGCTATGACTATTATTAAGGAACTTGGAGATAAGCGAGGAATTGGTCTGATCTATAGACAACTGGGGACTTTGTGCCTAAGTTTTGGAAAAATAGACAGCGCCAAGTTTTACTTTGAATCTGCAAGAGCTATATTTGTGGAGATTAAAGATAAGCATCACCAAGATTTGCTAGAAAAAGATTTAGCTGGCATGAGAAACAATCGCTAATTAATTTTATTGTTTTTGAAAGGCTATTGTGTCTTCGTTGAAAACATACTGTTGATAACTTCAGTGTAGTTAGTGAATTTAGTGTAGATAAAACAAGGAATAGACTCTGACGTAGACTATGGTAGAAGAAAAATCTCAAGCTCCTTTGATAACTCTGTCCAGCTTATTGCATCACTTATTAACTGGCTAACACGAAAATTATTTTGTTTCCCTTTCTGCATAGTTCCCATAGCAGCATTCTTGGCAATAACATTATCAAAGATTGCGTATCTTCTTGTTCCATACTCTTTTGTACCATCAATAAGAATCCAACGTGCAAATTGATTAAGGAATAACAATTTATCAGTATCCATTAACAGCAGGTCTACTTGTACTCCTTCTCCTTTTCCATTGCCAAATCCTACTCCACCTTGTCTATGACCAACAAACGCTTTAAGCTCAAAGAATTTCGATGAATAACAATTAAACCATTTGAGAAAGACAGCAAGATCCAACCCAAAACCTTCAAGAATTGAGTATTCAATTAGTTTGCCTTCAGCTTTCTTCTTGTCAAGTATTGCAATAATTTCTGCTTTCAATGCATGTTGAAATGCCATCTCAGGTTTAAGTTTGCTATCAGATAAGTTTGGTTCTTGAGTGAATACCATTCAAAGACCTCCATTAGTGATTTCTCTATTTCTCTCTTAAAATACTGTCTAAGGTTTTCACTAGCGTAGAAAAAAGAAGGAACTTGAAAGAACATCCAGCAGCTTAATTTTCAGCTATGGCTTTCCAAGTTTCATTGATTTATTCTTTGTATCCCAAGGTTTCTTGTCTTTAGGAAAACTCAGCCACTTTGTCCCATGTTTGATTAGAAATTCACCAGCACTTTTCTTGTACGGATTCTTGAATACTTCATTCTTCAGTTTTGCGCCTTCATCTAAGAAGTGCTTAATGCCTGTTACTCCAACTCTTCCTCTTTCCCTTCCTCTAAGGGTGTGCATGTCAATTGCATGATCTGGCATCGGTAGCATCTCATGATTGAATTTGATATTTCCCTTCACAACCACGTCTAAGTCATCAATTATCCTGCACTTCCTAGCCCTAGCCAAAAATAGAACTGCGTGAACAAAGAACAGTCTATATGCAGTATCCTTCCTCTTTACTGCGTCATAATATGCCTCTTTCAATGCAGCAATAATCAGATGGACATGTGGCTCAGCAATGCTCACATCCTCAGAAGCTATCACCCCTAGCCTACTCCATAGTATCTTGGCGCCAACACCCTTTTCTTCATTAAAACTTTCCAATTCAACTGCCCAATAGACTGCATGGTACTCCTTGCCTCTCCTAATTTCCTTCTGCAAAACTGATATTACTTCATCAAGGTAATACCCTCTTGGTGTTTTTGGTGGTTCAGGCTTTCCATCATTCTCAGAAAACTGCAACTGCAAAACTGTTACCTTCCTTTTCCTCTTTCTCTAAGTAATTCTACTTTTCAAAATCACGATAAGCCATTTTTCTCAGCTCTTTGGTTAAGACTCTGATTCCTTTGTTCTTCAAAGCAACAATCAGATCTAATGTTTTCTCCATGCGAGGCTCACGTAAAGGAACCTCTTTTGGATGACTGTTATAGCCGATAAACACAGCCAAAGGATTAATACTCACAAGCCAGTCCGCAAAGATGTCTAAGTCAAAGTCCATTATTGGCTCTACAGTAACAATCTTCTTAGGATAATTCAGGTCCCTAAATGCCTTATATCTAACGCTAGGTGGCGGTGCCTTGCTAACATTGTCATAATAAGTATCCCTGTTTGTTTCAAGAGTAGTTAGAAGAATAGCATTCCCTGGCAACTCCTTTAGATACTGCTCAAAATACATAGGAGCCTTACTTTGAATAAACCATAATCTACCCTTTTTAGTGTCCTTCCGCATAACCTCAAATACTTTCTTCATGTAGGCTGGTTCAGCATAAGCAATGTCTCCGTTACCACACACAAAGATAATTCTCTCATCAGGTATCTCTTTAAGGTCTAATCTCTCTGGATGTTCATGTGGAAGATAATCATAACAATCCAAGCAATTTCTTTTCTGTCTTTTTGCCTGCCTTTTAAATGATGGTTCACAATAGACACAGTCAAACCTGCAGCCTTTAAATGGGTTCCAAGTTTCAGTATCCTTATACATTCTTTCCCTGCCCTTGGATTTTGTCTCATTTGAGACACCTTGTCCACCCAAGTTTAGCCATCTGTAAATGGTAGCCCTGCTTATGCCATACCTCTTCCTAATAATCTGAACAGACTCTTCTACACCATGGGTTTTATTGGCTTGCTTAAAAATCATCGGAACCAAAGCTTTCTTCTGAATTTTTGTCAAGCTGTGAATGTTACTGCATTCTGAGGTTTTATCAACGACTTTATGTTCTAGTTGCTCTAGTCCACAGAGTATTACCCTTTTGAATCCATCATGCACAAAGCCATCTTCATCAATTAGAATCGGTTGCAACTGCCCATTTTTCTCTAAGTCTGCAGCTAGTTCTGGAAACAAACGCCTATTCCAATCAATAATTTTCAGTTTAGTCTCAGTCATTTTTTAATTCACCTCCATCAAAATTTTATTTACTACAATCTCGGAAAATGGAGCAGCTTTCTTACAGCTGCAAATTTTTGGTTTACTTATTTCATTCATTCTTTTCAACTCACTTTTTTTTTGTTACAGAAAAATGGCTGTAACTGTTAACTCACAAAAAAATTGTAATTTTCTAAACCAGAACAAACTAGAAAATTTTAGATAAACTGAAGAACAATACCTGGTGATATTCTAAGAGCTATATCCTTGGTTGATCTAATTATTACTGGCTTATACAAGATACTGTTAGTTGATTATTGCTACTTTAGGTACTTTTTATTCCACATTTGAGGTATTCTACCTATCCACCTAACAACGTTGTTAGGAGCTTCTGTTGCTACTCTCACATTCCCAAATTTTAGTATGTTTTTCACAGCGTAACAGAGTCCAGTATATTCAGGACTAAAAAGCTCTAGAAGTGTTTGACAGTATAATCCTTCATATCTTTTAGTGAAGTTATAGAAGCGTTTGTCAATGAAAGGAGCAACTAGAATAGGCACTATACCATTTTGCTTACAATACTCGAATTGCTTTGTTAATTGATGATAAACTAATGGTGGACTGCGTATGGACTTTGGGTCTGTGAATACCTCAGATGTAACATTCTTAACTTGTACACCCAATCGCAGATTTTCATTAACACAGTAAGCATCAATCTCCAAGTGTTTTTTGCTGCCAGGAGACACTGGTAACCTTATTTTTTTAGAAGAATAACCAGCATCAGAAAATGCTTTGGAATAGATTTCATCAGCGTAATACCCCTGGGACTCAGATACATTAACCCATTGTTCATAGATTTGCTTTTTTAACTCAAAAACTTCTTTATGTTCATCTTTCAAGTTGCCATCAGACCCTAAATACTCTTTGCATGTAATCCATTGATTATATCCTGGAACTAGACAAAAATCAGTTTTATTTCTGAGCAAATAATTCCAAGCTGTAGAAGTTGAGAACCAGGGAATATTCAAATACAGATAACTTCTCAGTCTCAATACTCTTTTAGAGTATACAGATTCTTTGCTTATCCAACGTTCAATGTATTTTATTTTATGTTCCCAATTTGCTCTAGATGGAAATTCACTAGATATTTGTATTTCAACAGCGTAGTTCTCATCTAATCTCTTCTGTTCAGTTTTCAAAAAATCACCTTCTGGAAAATAAGTACGACTAGAATTGCTAAGTTTCAAAACAGAATTACTCTACGCATAAATGTGGCTAGAGGGTTAAGGTTAACAGTAGACCCAAGTTGTAAATGACTTTTCATCTTAACTCTATCTAAAGCTAGAACCTAACGCTGAGGTTTAAGTTGAGCTAACAATTAACGATTTTTTGTAGACCAAGGATACTAGAACAAATTTCTGAGAAAAAACTACAAACATTTAGGGAGTCTAGCCAAATTTTTGTTACATAATCTAGCGAACAGTTTTGTTGAGTTTTTATTATTCTCAACACCAGGATTTTCTAGCACTTTTTGTTCTAGTTTTGCTAGCAACTTTTGTTGCACAATATTTCTCTAGATTTCTAGAGCTTTTTTGTGCCACTTTTGTACTAGCAACTGCAAATGCAGCCTAGATTTAATCTAGAGCCACATAACTTTGCCCATGCGACTTTCTAAGCCCGTTATGGGCTCCTTATCCATAGTAAATGGATTTGCCTAATATAAGCGTTACTAATTTATGAGCGTTGCTTCAACTCAATGTTTTCAATCTTTAAGTCTTTCAATCCATGTTTTGTTTCCAGTCAAACCAAGGTAAGCCTATGGAATAAGGCAGCTTGAGGTGTTATTGTTAATTAATAATCTTCACAAATAAAATGCGTAAATCTATAAGCAACATGATAGGATAAGCCAATTGAATAGCAAGATAACATGCGAGGTTAAATAGTTATGGTTAAAGTAACTTTCAAACCTTGGGAAGAAGTTGTAATACATGAAAACATTCTATATGACTTTGAAGATTTCATCAAGTTATGCAGTATTGGGGTCCAACCAGGTGGTCTTGCCCCTCCTCTACGATGGGCAGAAGGCATAGTTTTCAGGTTTGGTCCTATGCCTCCAACTGAGGGAGTCACTAAGGAAATGCTTGAAGGCAGAGTTCATTGGGGTTCAGTTGAATGGGCTATAATGCCAAAATATCAACAAGTTATAATGATAGGCGATATTAATGCAAAGATTCCAATAATAAACGTAAGTGCCACTACAATTCTTTGTGATGTTGCTAAGGCGTTAAAAGAATCAGTACAGAAATAAGTCCTGAAAAAACTTGAAAGAGTCCATTTGGAGAAGGTTTAGCTAGAAAAAACAGCTTAAGTCCAGACTAGGTGGACTGAAGCATTTTGCCTATAATGCTGTCATGAGCTTTCATGTATATCCTATATTCTGGATTGCTGTTTTTCCAGGGGAATCATATCCATTGACCTAGGACACTACCCTTAGAAGCTGATGCTCCCTATTTTTCCATGAAACAATGTTGACCTAGCTTTAATGGTTGAATACTCAAAGTTTCCATGAATGCAAGAAGCCTATTAAGAAATACATTCATGGCAGAAAGACACATGATAGTTCTAAGCTGATTAAAGACTCTATATCGCATATTTGTCCTTAAAATTGATGGTTTTAAAGTGTTTTATCGCGTATTTCTTAATTTGAAGACTCAAATAGCTTATTCACAAGTTTGCATCCATCATTGTTTGGAGGTTTGTAAAAGCACATCTTTTCTGGCACTTCTTTAGAGAATCTAACACAGCCCCAGCATTGACTAAACATACGAACACCATTTTTGTCTCTGTGAGCCTTGCATAACTGAACAGCTTTCTCAAGAGGGATTGAAATGTTAGGTGACATAATCAGTGTATTATGATGTAGCTGTTTTAATTTTTTCTCTACGCTCCAAAATTGTTCTTTAATGAAGTGTTATTCTCCAGTTTATTAGCAAAAAAGGGTTTAGACGCATGTAAGTTTTGAAAACCTTTTAAACTCAACCTTACAGAAGTTTGATGAGGAGAGAGCGATGATAGTAGAGATAATGAATATTGTAGCTGGACTGGTGCTGGCAATGGGTATTCTGCCGAACATTCCTGCAGTAGGGAAAAGCTTAGAAAAAGTAGCTAAATGGCTAGGAGGATTCCAAACAATCATTGGAATAATAGCAATAGTTGTTGGAATTCTGTACTTTGGCTTGCAAGGAATAGTAGCGATAGTGGCTGGATTGATACTAGCTATGGGTCTTCTGCCAAGCATACCTGCTATAGGAAAAGACTTAGCGAAAGTTGTTAAAGTGCTGGGAAGCTTCCAAACAATCATTGGCATAATAGCAATAATAATCGGAATCTGGGGACTATTCTTCTAAACCCCTATTTTTTATTTTTCCAAAGTTTTCTCTACGCTCCCTGATTTTGTTTTAATGGTCATTATAAGCATGGACAGCTCCAAGGGGTCTGCCTAAAGGCAGGTAGAGAGGTGAAAACACAAGATGGTGAAGTACAAGTGTGTAAAGATTGAGTGCCCTCAATGCCATGTTGCTGGTTCAGTACAGTTATTCATAAACAAAGATGGAAGATTACGCTACGCTAGGACAAGGCACTACAGCCACAGAGACAAAGA
>Ga0153916_10004826_pt1 | contig 10222 bp, 10 predicted proteins | sample Opewatmetagenome_FD_109642 | JGI IMG/M metagenome (GOLD analysis project Ga0153916, IMG submission 109642) | Freshwater wetland microbial communities from Ohio, USA - Open water 3 Core 3 Depth 4 metaG | ecosystem: Environmental > Aquatic > Freshwater > Wetlands | place: USA: Ohio, Lake Erie...
CTGGTCGGCGGCGAGCTCGTCGGTCGGCCCGACGCGGCGGTCGCCGGCGCCGCCTCGCTCGAAGAGGCCGGCCCCGGCGATCTGGCGTTTCTTGCCTCGGGAGCCCACCTCCCGTATTTTCGGCGCTCGAACGCGGGCGTCGTGCTCGTCGCGCCCCAGTACCGGGACGCGGCGGTCGGGCCCGCGACGCGCATCGTGGTGTCCGACCCGCGCGCGGCGCTCGGTATCGCGCTGCGCGCGCTGTTCCCGGCGCCGCGGCCGGCTTGGGGGATTGCCGCCACCGCCTCGGTGGGACGGGGCTGTCGCTGGGTGGGACGGATCGCGGTGGGGCCCCACGCGGTGCTCGGCCCGGGCGTGCGGCTCGGCGCGGACTGCCGCGTGGGCGCCCACGCGCAGATCGGCGAGGGCGCCGTGCTGGGTGACGGGTGCCGCGTCGACGAGCACGCGCTGATCGCCGCCGGCGCCGAGCTGGGGCACCGTGTGGTCGCGAAGGCCGGCGCGCGGATCGGCACCGAAGGCTTCGGGTACACCGTCGTCGGCGCGCGGCGCGAGCGCCTGCCTCATGTCGGCCGCTGCCAGGTAGGTGACGACGTCGAGCTCGGGGCCAACACCACCGTGGACCGCGGGTCCGTAGGCACCACCTGCATCGGACCCGGCACGAAGATCGACAACCTCGTTCAGGTCGGGCACAACGTGCGGATCGGAGCCCGCTGCGTCATCATGGCACAGGTCGGCATCGCCGGGACCACGACCATCGGCGACGACGTGATCCTCGCCGGGCAGGCGGGCCTCGCCGGCCAGCTGCGGGTGGGGGACGGCGCCCGCATCGCGGCACAGAGCGGCGTGATCGGCGACATCGCCGCCGGCGCGACGGTTTCGGGATATCCGGCCCGGGATCACCGAAGCGTGCTGCGGCAGCACGCCGCGCTCACCCGCCTCACCCCTCTGGTCACCTCTCTCGAGCGCCTGCTCCACTCCCATGAGCGCAGCGACTAGACGCACCCTGGCCGGCCCCGCCTCCGTGCAGGGCACCGGACTCCACACCGGACGGCCGTGCGGCGTCCGGCTGCTCCCGGCGGAATCCGGCTCCGGCATCGTCTTCCTGCGGACCGACGCCCCGGAGCCGGTGCCCGTGCGGGCGCTCCCGGAGCGCGTCAGCGCGACCGACCGCGGGGTCGTACTCGGCACCGGCGACCACGCCGTGCAGACGGTGGAGCACCTGCTCGCCGCAGCCGCCGTCCTCGGACTCGACGACCTGCGCGTCGAGGTGGACGGCCCGGAGATCCCGGCCGGAGACGGCAGCGCGGGCGCACTGTTCGAGGCCCTGCGCGGGGCCGGCACCATGGACCACGACGGACAGCCGGTGGTGTGGCGCGTCGCCGCGCCGCTCACCGTCCGCGAGGGCGACGCGGACTACGTGCTTGCCCCGGCGTCGGCCCTGCGGATCACCGTCACGGTCGAGTGGCCCCACCCGTTGATCGGCCGCCAGAGCGGCTGCTACGACGCAACAGCCGACGGATTCGCGGGCGCCCTGGCACGGGCGCGCACGTTCGGCTTCATCGCGGAGCGGGAAAGCCTCCAGGCCCGGGGGCGCGCGCGCGGCGCGTCGGCCGACAACACGATCCTGCTCACGGAATCGGGGCTCGCCGCCGGTTCGTCGCTCCGGTGGCCCGACGAGTTCGCGCGCCACAAGGCCGTCGATCTGCTGGGCGATCTCGCGCTCGCCGGTGGTCGGATCGAGGCGGCCGTCACGGCGTTCCGGCCCAGTCACGCCGGCAACGTCGCCGTGGCGCGGGCGGTGCGCCGCGTGGCGAGCATGACGGCCCCCCCGGCGATGGGCATCGATCAGATCCTCGGGACCCTGCCACACCGCTATCCGATGCTCCTCGTGGACCGGATCATCGAGATCCACGGTCGAGAACGGATCGTGGGCATCAAGAACGTCACGTTCAACGAACCGTTCTTCCAGGGTCACTTCCCCGGTCATCCCGTCATGCCCGGCGTCCTGATCATCGAAGCCCTAGCCCAGACCGGCGGGGTCCTGCTGATGGGCTCGGTGGACGACCCTGAGACAAAGGTCGTTTACTTCATGACGCTCGACAACGTGAAGTTCCGCCGCCCGGTCATTCCGGGTGACCAGCTGCGCTTCGAGATCGACGTCCTGCAGTTCCGCGGCCGCAACTGCCGCATTCGCGGCGTCGCCTACGTGGACGGACAGCCGGCGGCCGAAGCCGAGATGGCCGCCCGGCTCATCGACCGCTGATGGTCCAGCTCCACCCGACGGCCGTAATCGATCCTCGCGCCGAGCTTGGTGCCGACGTGCTCGTCGGCCCGTACGCGGTCGTCGGTCCCGGGGTCGAGGTGGGGGAAAGCACGGAAATCCAGGCCCACGCCGTGATCGAGCGTGACACACGCGTCGGGCGCGGCTGCACGATCGGCTACGGCGTGGTGATCGGGAGCCCCCCACAGGACGTGAAGTACGGCGGCGTGCCGACCCACGTCGACATCGGCGACGAGACCAAGATCCGCGAGTACAGCACGATCAATCGAGCCGCGACCCCGGGGGGGGTCACGCGCATCGGATCGCGCTGCTTCCTCATGACCTACGTGCATGTCGCCCACGACTGCGTGATCGGCGACGACGTCGTGATCGCAAACGACGTGCAGCTCGCCGGTCACGTGACCATCGGCCATCACGCGTGGATCGGCGGCCAGACCCCGGTGCACCAGTTCGTCCGGATCGGCGAATACGCGTTCCTCGGCGGCGGCTCGCGCGTACCGCAGGATGTCCCGCCGTTTGCCCGGGTCGCGGGCATTCCCCTGCGTCTCTACGGCATCAACGCCGTCGGGCTCCGACGCGCCGACATTCCTCCACCCGTGCGACTGGCCCTGCAGCGCGCCCTCCGGCTGCTGTTCAACTCCAACCGCACGACGTCCGCCGCCGTGGCGGAGCTGCGGGCCGATCCCACCCGGCCGCCGGAGGTCGATCGCCTGCTGGATTTCGTCGTCACGTCCGAGAGGGGCGTGCTCGTCGGGTGACGCCGCAGGCCATCTACCTCTCTGCGGGAGAACCGTCGGGCGATCGCTACGCCGGCCTGCTCGCCGCGGCATTCCGCACCGCGGCGCCCGACGCGCGCCTCGAGGGGATGGGGGGGCCGGCCATGCGGGCCGCAGGTGTCCGCATCCTGGAGGCGGCTGACGAGCTGGGAGCGCTGGGGCTCGCCGAGGCCGCCGGCAGCGCGCTGACGCATCTCGCGGCGCTGCGACGCGTCCGACACCACTTGCGCGTCCGCCGGTACGACCTCGCCGTCCTCGTCGACTACCCGGGATTTCACCTGCGGGTCGCCCGCGCCGCCCACGAGGCCGGCGTCCCGGTGCTCTACTACATCCCCCCCCAGCTGTGGGCCTGGGGAGCATGGCGCGCGGCATCGCTCCGCCGCGTGGTGCGGCGCCTCGCGGTCGTGCTCCCGTTCGAGGAGGCGTACTTCCAATCCCGCGGCCTTGACGCCCGATTCGTCGGCCACCCGCTGCTCGACTGCGCGCTGCCGAGCCGCGCGGACGCGCGGGCACGCCTCGGGATCGAGCCCGACACGCCGGCCCTCGCGCTGCTCCCGGGGAGCCGGCCCGCCGAGCGACGGGCGCTCTGGCCGGCGTTTCGCGAGACGGCCCGCCGGCTGGGTGCGGAGCACCGCGACCTCACCATCCTGCTCGCCGACGGGCCACGGGGGGAGCGAGAGAACGGAGCGGACCTTGCGCTCGTGCACGGCGACGCCGGCACCGTGGTCGCCGCGGCGGACGCCGCGCTGTGCAAGTCCGGCTCGACGACGCTCGAAGCGGCCCTGGCGGACGTGCCTCACGTGGTCGCCTACCGGATGCACGCGCTCACGTTCGCCATCGCGACGCGCGTCGCGCAGGTCGAGCACGTCGGCCTGGTGAATCTGATTCTCGGGCGGCAGGTGGTCCCCGAGCTGCTGCAGCGCGCGGCCTGTCCGCGCGCCCTGGCCGACGCGGTGCGGCCTTTGCTGGACCGCGACGGCCCCGCGGCGCGCGCCCAGCGCGCCGCCTTCGCCGAGGCCCGCGGGCGGCTCGGGGTTCCGGCGGTCGCGCCGCGGGTCGCGCAGCTCGGCTGGGACCTCGTCGCATGATGCGGCGCCTCGGGCTCCGCATCGTGCTGCACCTCCTGGCGGCGACGTGGCGGATCGACGTCGTCGGCGGGGAGCACCTGGCGGCGACGCGCCGCGCGGGCCGCGGCTTCGTGTTCGCCCTGTGGCATCGCACGCTGCTTCCCCTGCTGTGGTGGCACCGCCGGCAGGGCATCACGCTGCTCGTGAGCCGACACGCCGACGGCGAGCTGCTCGCTCGCTCCGCCGCGCGGCTGGGGTATCGCCTCGTGCGGGGATCGTCCACCCGCGGTGGGGCGGTGGCGCTGCGCGCGTTGATGCGCGCGCTGGATGGCGGCGCAGCGGTCGCGGTGACCCCCGATGGGCCGCGCGGGCCCGTGCGGGTCGTGAAGCCCGGCGTGCTGGACGCGGCGCGGCGGGTCCGTGTGCCGATTCTGCCGGTGGCGGCGGGAGCGAGCAGCGCGTGGGAGCTGGGATCATGGGACCGACTCGTGATTCCGCGCCCGTTCGCGCGCGTGCGCATCGCGTACGGGCCGCCGCTCGACCCCAGCTCCGACCACGACGCCGGCGCGACATCGGGCGAGCTCGCCGGCCGCCTCGACGCGGTCGCGGCGCTCGCGGAGCTGCCGCGATGACCCTGTGGAGGTCGCGCGGCTTTGGCGCGAGACTCGTACGGGCCGCGCTCGTTCCAGCAGCGCTGCTCTTCGCCGCCGGGATGCGCGCCCGCCGTTGGGCCTATCAGGCGGGGCTCCGGCCGCGCTACCGGCTGACCCTTCCCGCTGTTGCCGTCGGGGGCCTCACGGTGGGCGGCGCGGGGAAGACGCCGATGGCCTCGTGGATCGCGCGGTGGTTCGAACACCGCGGCGTCCGGCCGGCCATCCTCCTCCGGGGCTACGGCGGGGATGAAGCAGAGGTCCACCGTGCCGCCGTGCCCGGTGGCGTCGTCGTCACGGGAGGCGACCGGGTGCGGAGCGCCCGGCGGGCTGCCGCCGCCGGGGCGCAGGTGCTCGTGCTCGATGACGCGTTCCAGCACCTCCGGGCGCGGGCCGACCTCCAGGTGGTGCTCGTGAGCGCCGCATCGCTCACCGCTTCCCGCTGGCCACTGCCGGCAGGCCCCTGGCGGGAGAGCTGGGGAACACTGATCCACGCGGATCTGATCGTGCTGACCGTCAAGGCGGCGCCACCGGCCGCGGTCCGGGATGCCGTCCAGGCGCTGCGTGCCCGCGCGCCGGGGCGGCCCGTCGCCGTGGCCCGCTTGGCGATCACCGGGCTGCGTGGTCTCCGCAGCGCGCGACCGGTTTCGCTCGGCGAGTTGCCGGGAAGACGTGTGCTCGCGGCGTGTGGGATCGCCGACCCCGTCGCGTTCGCGACCCAACTGCGCGCCGTGGGCGCCGAGGTCACCCTGCGGGCATGGCGTGACCACCACCCGTTCACCGGGCGGGACGTGGAGCGCCTGCTCGGCGCCGCCCGGGGCGCTGATTACGTTGTTGTCACGGCGAAGGACGCCACCAAGCTCCGCGCACGATGGCCCGCGGATGTCGCGGAGCCGCTGGTGGCGGAGTTAGGAATCAGCTGGGAGCACGGTCGCGCCGAGGTCGACCGGGCTCTACACCGATGCCTCGGGGACCTGCCGCGACGCGTCCGGCGCCGGGCGGGGGCGAACTCCGCCGGAGCCCTGACCGCGGCAGCGGAACGCGAGTGATGAGCCAGACGCCATCCCATAACCCGGGCCCACGCCCGGCGGCCGACCTCCTGGGGCCCAGCAAGGACCCCGTCGAGTGGGTCGCGGCCGTCCATCGGCTCCGTGGGATGTATGCCTGATGGTGGTGCACGTCATCGCCGTCGGTCGCGTGCGGGACGCCGCGCTCGCGGCGGCGTGTGACGACTACGTGCGGCGCGAGCGGCGCGGGCTGGGCATCGTGGTGCGCGAGGTGCGCGAGGCGGGCCGGCAGGCGCCGACACTGGCCGCGGCACGGATGGTGGAGGGCGAACGGCTCCGCGCGGCGGTGCCGCCGGGCGCACGGCGCGTGGCGCTCACCCGTGGCGGGCGGGCCGTGTCGAGCACCGAGTTTGCCGAGGTCGTGCGGCGCTGGCGGGAGGACGCTCGGGACGTCGCCATGCTGATCGGGGGCGCGGGCGGCCTGCCCGACGACCTGCTCGCGGCGTGCGAAGCCCGCCTGAGCCTGTCGCGGCTCACACTCCCGCACGAGCTGGCGCGCCTCGTGCTGTGCGAGCAGCTGTATCGCGCGGTGACCATCCTGCGGGGCGAGCCGTACCACAAGGGCGTGTGACGTGACCGAGTGGTTCGAGCAGTGGTTCGGCGAGGAATACCTGCGACTCTACCCGCACCGCGACGACCGCGACGCGGAGGCGGCGGTAGCCCTGATCGACCGGGTGGCGCCGCTCGCCGGCCGCCGTGTGCTTGACCTCGCGTGCGGGCCGGGTCGCCACGCGGCGCTGCTCGCGGCGCGCGGGGCCCGCACCGTGGGTCTGGACCTGTCGCTGCCGCTGCTCGCGCGCGCGCGGCGACGCACCAAGGGCGCCGTGACGTTCGTGCGGGCGGACATGCGCCGGCTGCCGTTCGCGCCGGCCACGTTCGACCTGGTAGTTAACCTGTTCACGAGCTTCGGCTACTTCGCGGACGACCAGCAGCACGCGGCGGTGGTCCGCGCGGCGGCCGAGCTCCTCAGCACCGGTGGGGTGTTCGTGCTGGACTACTTCAACGCCACGGCGGTGCGCGCGACCCTCGTGTCGCACGAGGAGCGCATGATCGGCGCCGGGCGCGTGGTGATCGAGCGGCGCCTGAGCGCCGACGACCGCTTCGTGGTCAAGCAGATGCACCTGCTGGACGACGGGCGCAGCTTCGTCGAGCGGGTTCGATTGTTCACGCCGGAGGACCTGACGGCGCTACTCCAGGTGGCCGGCCTCACGGTGCGGGACCGGTTCGGCGACTACGACGGCGCACCTGCCGCACCCTCCGCCTCGCGAATCATCCTGACCGGAGTCCGCGCGTGACGGTGGAGCTGCTCCCGACACCAATCGCGCCGCTGCCGGCGATTCGCTGGCACGAGCGCGCCGAGGAGCGCGAGCGCCCGGTCGCTGCCGCGCTGCGCGTGGCCTGTCTCGCCGAGCGCGCGGCCGAGCGCCAGCTGGAGCGGCTGTTCGCGCCGCGGGCCCTGTGCGTGACCACCGGCCAGCAGCCCGGCCTGTTTCTCGGGCCGCTGTACGCCGTGTACAAGGCGATGTCGGCGGTCGCCCTCGCGGCACGCCTCGAACGGCTGCTCGGCAGACCGGTGGTCCCGGTGTTCTGGGTGGCGGGCGACGATCACGATCACGCCGAGGCGTGCCAGACGCACCTGCTCACAGCTGCGAGCGACGTGCTGCGTTTGGCACTGCCCGAGCGCGCGCCCGACGCGCCGCTCACGCCGATGTACCGCGAGCGCCTCGGCCCGACGGTCGCCGATCTCGTGGGGATCGCCCGGCGCGAGTCCCCGCCATCGGAGTTTCGCGACGACGTCCTCGGGTGGATCGGCCGGCACTACACGCCGGAAGCCGACGTCGCCGGCGCGTTCGCCGGGGCGTTGGCGGAGCTGCTGGGCCCGTTGGGACTCGTGGTCTTCCGCCCGACGCACGAGGCGGCCAAGCGAGCCATGTGCCCGCTGCTGCTCGAGGCACTGGCGCGGGCGGGGGCGCTCGACCGCACACTCGCGGCCCACGCCGAGGAGCTGGTGGCGCGGGGGGCCGCAGCACCCGTCGCCGCCGGCGACGGCGCCACGACGGTCATGGTGGAAGGCGCCGCCGGGCGAGACCGCCTCCTGCTGCGCAACGGGACGTTCCAGACCCGGCGATCCGGGCAGCGATTCACGCTCGACGAGCTGCGCGTGCTCGCCGACCGGGCTCCGGAGCGGTTCTCGCCCAACGTGCTCCTGCGCCCGGTCGTGGAGGCGGCCCTGCTCCCGACGCTGGCCTACGTGGGTGGGCCGGGCGAGCTGGCCTACCTGCCGCAGGCGGCTCCGCTGTACGACGCGCTGGGCGTGCCGCCGCAGGCTCCCATCGCCCGGTGGTCGGGAATGGTGGTCGAAGCGCGCGTCCGCAAGGTGCTCGATAGGTACGACCTGCAACCGAGCGAGCTGCAGCCGCCCGCGGGGCCGCTCGAGCGGCGCCTGGTACGAGGGGACATGCCCGAGAGTGCGCTTGCCGCGCTCCAGGCGCTGCGGGAGGTCGTCCCGCGGGAGTATGCCAGGCTGCACGAGGGTGCCGTCAGCGTCGATCCCACCCTCAGGCGGCCGGTGGAATCGGCACAGCATGTCGCGCTGACCGGCCTGCAGGACATCGAGAAGCGGATCATCGCTCATCTCAAGCAGCAGAACGACATTCTGGTGCAGCAGCTTGCGAAATCGCGGCGGAGCCTCTATCCACTCGACGAGCCCCAGGAACGCGTCCTGAACATCGTGTCCTACCTGGTGCGGTACGGACCCCCGTTCCTCGCCACGCTGCAGGACGCAGCCGCGCGGTGGGCGGGTGCTCTTGAACCCCGTCTGCCGGGAGCCTAGTATCCGGTCATGGTGTGGGCGATCGGGTTTGTCATCCTCCTGGTGTTCCTCATGATCCCGATCCTGGCGATCGTGCTGGATTCCCCGGTGCTTCACCGTCTTGTCGAGTCGCGCAAGACGGGCGGCCTGACCGCCGGCGACGTCGAAGAGATGAAGAAGCGTCTCGCGATCCTGGAGGACGAGGTCGACGACCTGGGCCGCGCCATGCAGCTCCTCAAGGACGATACCCAGTTCATCCAGCGCCTCCTCGAGAGCGCCGAGGAGAAGTCGGCCCCGAAGCTCCCGCCCACCAGCTAGACGATGGCGCCGTCCCAAGGGCGACTCGCCACGCGGGTTGCCGCGGGGATTCTCGTCACGCGCGTCGTCGGGTTCGTGCGCGAGCGCGTGTTCGCCCATTACTTCGGCAACAGCGCCGTCGCGGACGCGTTTCGCGCCGCGCTCCGCATCCCGAACGCCATTCGCAACCTCCTCGGGGAAGGAACCCTGTCGGCCTCCTTCATCCCGGTGTACGCCGGGATGCTGGCACGGGGCGAGCACGAGAACGCGCGGCGCCTCGCGGGCACGATCGCCTCGCTGCTGATCCTGCTCGCCGCGGGCGCGGCGGCGCTGGGGATCGTCCTCGCGCCCTGGATCACCGCCCTCGTGGCCCCAGGGTTCCGCGGCCCGACCCATGATCTCACCGTGCAGCTGGTGGAGATTCTGTTCCCGATGTTCGGGATCACGATCCTTTCCGCATGGTGCTTGGGCATCCTCAACACGCACCGACGCTTCTTCATTCCGTACGCGGCGCCCGCCGTGTGGAACATCGCTCAGATCGCGACCCTCGTGGCGTGCGGCGGCATCTGGCTGGGCGCGCGGCTGGCCGTCGCCCTGGCCGTGGGCGCCCTCGTGGGCAGCGTATTGCAGCTGGCGGTTCAGCTGCCCGGCACCTTGCGCCTCCTGGGGCGGTTCCACTGGGGTCTCGACCTCTCCACCTCGGGTGTGCGTCCGGTCCTGCGGGCTTGGGGCCCCGTCGTGATCGGCGCGGGGGTGGTGCAGATCTCGAGCATCGTGGATACACAGCTGGGCTCGCTGCTCGGGACGGGGGCGGTCGCCGTGCTCGGCTACGCCCAGCTCGTGGCGCTGCTGCCCATCTCGCTGTTCGGCGTGAGCGTCGCCGCGGTGGCTCTTCCGGAGCTGTCGCGCGACGCCGCGATGACGGACCTCGACGTGCTGCGCCGCCGCGTCGCTGACGGATCCCGCCGCATCACCTACTTCGTCGTCCCCTCCGCGTTCGCCTTCGCGACCCTCGGCACACCCATCGTCGCGACGCTGTTCCAGACCGGCCGGTTCGGCGCCGCCGATACCGAGGTGGCGGCCGGTGTGCTGGCGGCCTACGCCGTCGGGCTGCTGGCCCAGGCCTCGGTGAAGCTGTTCGCCTCGGGGTTCTACGCACTGGGCGATACGCGCAGTCCGGTGCGGATCGCCGTGTTCGCGGTCGCGCTGTCCGCGGCCCTCGAGGCCCTGCTGATGCAGTGGCTTGGCCCGGCGGGCATCGCCCTGGGGGCC
>Ga0153916_10004827_pt1 | contig 10222 bp, 6 predicted proteins | sample Opewatmetagenome_FD_109642 | JGI IMG/M metagenome (GOLD analysis project Ga0153916, IMG submission 109642) | Freshwater wetland microbial communities from Ohio, USA - Open water 3 Core 3 Depth 4 metaG | ecosystem: Environmental > Aquatic > Freshwater > Wetlands | place: USA: Ohio, Lake Erie, Old...
CTGGTAGTTATAGGTTTCGGCATTGTTCCATACTAGGAATGGATGCCCATTGCTTCTCAATCCCAGGTACAGGTCATCTGGCACAAACTCAACCAGGCCCGAAGCGATCTCCACTGCCTGCGACCAATTCCCGGCAGTGCTGCGCTGAGCGTAATGCAAGTATGAATAGTAATCACGGTTTGCCCAGGCAGCATATAGATTGCCCGTTGTATCCAGTCTGGCTGTGAAGCTCATCAACCAGTTCACATCACCTGCCTCGGGTAAGTTCTGCGGTGTTGACCAATTCCCATCAGTATCGCGCCGGGCGTACATCAGGGCCATTTTGTCCGAATAGTTGACTCTATACTGATACCGCCAAAGTAAATGGAGTATGCCGCTCTCGTCTGTTACCATGAGTGGAGCCTCACTCCGGCCATCTCCCAGGGAACCAGTCAAATTGATAAGAGCGCTCCAGATTCCGGCAGGCGAGCGATACGCATAGTAAAACTGCGATGGCCAACCCTGCTCCCATAATACATGCACCCCTCCAGTCGAATCTACGGTCAGCTTGGGGTTTGCACTTCCCACCTCTGTCGAGACGTGGAACGGCGCATTGTAGGTACCATCGGGCTGCTGGTCTGCATACCAGACCGACTGGTCATGATCCAACCACACCAGGTGTATCAGGTCATCAGAGGCGCGAGCGAGAGCTGGTTGGGAATAATCCCAGATATTGTCAGCAACCAGGTAATCCGTGTAGGCAGATTCAGCTTGATTGGTAAGCTGGGCTGCGTACTGCCCGGTGTGTTGCTGGGTATTCACGATGGTAGGCTGTAGCTCTCCCCCGGTCACCCAGGCAGAAGTAAACGCCCCTTCTTCGAAGTCGCTCTGTTGTATTAAGTTGTCCGTTGGCGGCAAGATAACCTCCAGGGTGGCGTCTACATCGGGGGAGAAACTACTCGACGGCAGTACCCCGTATTCTGCTTTGGACCAGCCGCAGGCATAGTTTTCAGCCGGGGTAGTCACATAAGCCGTGTACTGCCCGTCACGATCTGAATACGAGGCGGCAACCGCAGGCGGCGTGGCACTCACCTCGGCTCCGCCGACTGGCGCACCGCTGTTATCTTGGATCTTGCCGCTGATTTCCCAGGCGTAGACCCGCGTACATGTGTCGCCATCACCGATCGGCCAGTCCTCCTGATTGGTGGCTCTATCAACAGCTCGTGAGCGAAAGCAGTAGGTATGATCCAGGGTACCACTGAACTCAACTTCCCGAGTGCTTGTTCCCATGAGCCAGTCTACCCAAGAGCCGTCTGCAGCATCGCGATACTGTATATCGTATGTGTCAATTTCTGAGCCGCCCGGATCATATCCGTTCCAAGATACCTGGAAAGGACTACGTATAAAGGGCGACAATGGTTCGACATCGCTCACGGGCGGTAGACTCTCGATGACGGTCATGACAGAATAATCTGGAGGCCACGGTTCCAGGTTGCCGGCATTGTCTCGCGATCTCACTCGAATGTAGAACTTTTCTCCAGCCTGTCCATGCATCCAGAAGTATGGATCCGGCGGCCATCGTTGAGTCATCCCGTAATACAAGTAATCCACCCAGACTTCGGCTAGATCGTGCTTGTATTGGATGTAGTAACCAAAAACACCAGTTTCATCGGCGTCATCGGCATTTACAAACACCATGAAGTTGGCCGGAACGATGGCAGGTACACTGAGATGTGAGGTGGGTGGTTGATGGTCAAGCGACTGCCAGTCCGGGTTCCAGTTGGTATTGGGGCTGTTGTAGGAAATTTGACCCGTACTTATTTCAACGAGATCCCACCAGCCCACGATCGCCAGGTCCCAGTACCAATTACCTTGATATTGGATCCAACTCACTGTCGTAAAAGTCACCATATTGCTTCCCGGATTCCAACCCCAGGCTATCGCATCATTCTGGACATCGTTTGGATTGTAAATCAGATGCTGATTCGAGCCATTTGCATCCATCAACCAAAGCTCCAAGAATCCGTCCCCGTCTTCATCCGCGCTGTAGCTGATCATGGTCCCGTCTGGTGACCAGGCCGGATAAGAAGCCAGTGGCTGAAGAGAACGCTGGGTTGGGTTTGAGCCATCCATGTTCATAACCCATACCCGGTAACCGCCGCTCCGGTTCGAGACAAAAGCAATTTGGCTCCCATCCGGTGACCAATAAGCCTCACCATCGTATGCTGGATCGATGGTCAGGGCTTGAGCATTGGCACCATTAGCGTTCATCATAAAAATGTCGTATTGTCCGTTTCTATACCGCTGAAAAACAATGCGGCTGCCGTCGGGAGACCAACTCGGGTTCAAGCAGTCGCCGTTTGCTTGGGTGAGCTGGCGGATGTCTGAACCATCCAGATTCATAGAAAAGATCTGGTAATGTTCGCCAACACGAGATGCATAGACCACCCGATCTGCCTGCCGGTTGATGCGCGGTTGGACGTCCGGTTGGTTGCTGACTGTCAAGCGTGTATCCCCTCCGGTATCCCAACGAGCGAGATAAAGATCCCAGTTGTTGTTACGATAAGATTGATAGACAACTTTATTCCCCTCTAAGCCCTGGACATAATCCGGATTTTGCTGCGTTTGAGAAGTACCCTGGTCAACTTGAGAATTGATCCGGGCGGCTGCATAAAAAGCTGCTGGGTCATACAGGGGGCGCCGGGGGGGTGTCTCAGCTTGCTGACGCTGCCCTGTCTGAAGAGACAGGCTCATCATCAGCATCCCTACAAAAACGGCGACGGGATAAATGCTAACATGCAAGCGTGTACTCATGTTATCCCTCCCGGATTGTCCAAATTGATGTAGTTAAGGAAATATAGAAACCAAGCTCGGAGAACTCGGGTTAATTTCAGGGGTACTTCAAGTATAGAACATGAAACATTTCAACACAATAAGCAAATGGCATACCTTCGTCCCCTCAAAAATCACTATTCATAACCCGTGTCAAGCTATGGGTCGTGAACAGGAGCGGGGGCTTGGATTCACCCCCAAGTAGCTTCGGATGATGAGCTTCCCCCCTAATTTCGCGGACTTTCTACCGCAAGGCTGCCCATTTAGCCTCACCCGCAAGTCCCTGGTTCAGGGAGATCCGGGCAGATTGGCCTCAGGCCGGGAGTCGGAGTACGCCGGACTCTGACTCCCTTATTACGCGTGTGAGAGGGGTCTACGACTCCCTTCAATCTATTGATTGTCGATATCTATTCGTAGTTAATTCACTCGAGAGCGCGTGCCTCAGCAGATCTCGCTCAGCAACACGGGTCGCTTTTCCAGGTACGATTTCCGTGCTGCCATCCCAATCACCACCGGAATGCGCCCATCCAGGCCTGTTACGGAGGGGGTTGTATCCTCCTGGATGCTCTTCACAAAATCTTTCATCTCTGCGATGAACGATTCCATGTAGCGCTCCAGGAAGAAGTAAAGAGGCTTAGCCGAATGGACGCCTTCTGCGTTGGCATACACATCGTTGTCGGGGGTATTGTTGTGCGCTTGCACCATCCCACCTGATCCGAACACCTCTACCCGCTGATCGTAACCGTAAACTGCTTTGCGGCTGTTATCAATCGTCCCGATCGCGCCGTTGGCAAAGCGCAATGTGATGACGGCGGTGTCTACATCGCCCGCCTCGCCAATTTCGGGATCTACCATCACCCCTGCCGCTGTGTAGACCTCCACCACGTCGCTGCCGCTCAGATATCGCGCCATGTCGAAATCGTGGATGGTCATATCGAGGAACATCCCGCCAGAGACCTTGATGTATGAGACGGGCGGCGGTGCTGGATCACGACTGGTGATTCGGACGATGTGCAGCGCTCCGATCTTGCCATCAGCCACCATCTGCTGCACCTTGCGGAAGTTGGGATCGAAGCGACGGTTGAAGCCAATTTGCAGCTTGACACCGGCTTTACCTACCGCCTGCAGGGCGGCGTCAATCTTCGCCAGGTCGTGGTCAATGGGTTTCTCGCAGAAGATGTGCTTGCCTGCCTGGGCCGATTCGACGACGATTTTGGCGTGTGTGTCGGTGGATGAGCAGATCGCTACCGCGTCGATCGTCGGGTCAGCGAGAAGGATTCGGTAATCGTCCAGCGCAGCGGAGATGTGCAGGTGGTCGGCGACCTCCAGAGCTGCTTGCAGATTTATATCGGCGATGGCGCTCACTTCTATGCCCGGGATACGCGTAGCGAGGTTCTCGGCATGGATTTTGCCAATCCGACCGGCGCCGATCACGCCGAAACGAAGTTTATTGGTCATAGCGTTTCTCCTTATAGACCGATACTTGCCAGGAACACGCGGTTGCGGCGGGCTGATTCTTTTGGGCTGCCCATGCCAGTCAAAACATCCTGCTCCACCACAATCCACCCATCATAGCGCTGCTTTTCCAGCTCGGTTTTGATAGCGGAAAAATTAATCCCGCCTTTTCCCAGTTCGCAGAAGTGTCCTTAAGAAAATAACCTTTTAGCCTACTTCGTTGACCATCACAGGCCGCTGCTCATCCAACGAGAGCGTGGCCGCCACGCCGATGGCGGTCGCCTGTCTGGCGTCCCATCCTGTGACACTGGGATCACGTCCATCCAGGATGCAGGCGACGAAGTCACGGATCTCTTCGGCGTAAGCCTCGGCGAAACGTTCCGTGAAAGAAGGCACGGTGTCGTGTGTCACGCCCTGGTGGGTCATCACCAGGGTGGAAGTCTGTTGCAGGTTGCCGATCAAAAGGCTGCCCTCCGACCCCAATACCTCTGTGCGGATATCGTAGCCATAGACTGCATTTCGGCTGACATCGATGTTGCCGATGGCCCCATTCTCGAACCTTAGGTTGATCATAGCGTTATCGATATCCCCGACCTCTTTCAGCTCAGGATAAACCAGACAATCACCCTCGGTATACACTCGCACAACCTCGCTTCCCATCAGCCAGCGCGCCAGGTCAAAATCATGCACGCCCATATCCAGGATTAGTCCACCGCTGTTTTCACGGCGAGCGAACTCCAGGTTGGTGCGCTTGGGATCGCGGCTGGTAGCCCGGAACATGACCGGCTTACCGATAACCCCTTCATCGATCTTCTTCTTTGCCATCCTATAGGCTGGGTCGAAGCGCCGCATGAAGCCAAGCTGAAGCTTAACGCCCGCAGCAGCAGCGGCTGCTATGGCCTGATCGCATTCCGGCAAGGATTGGGCCAGTGGCTTCTCGCTGAAGACGTGTTTACCAGCGGCAGCGGCGGCCTGGATCACTTCGGGGTGGGTGCTGGTGGGTGTGGCGATGACAACAGCTTCGATATCCTCACGTTCCAGGAGCTGGCTGTAATCTGTAAAGTGGAGTCTGGCGCCATATCGGCTCGCTGCTTCTCGGGCTATATTTGGGTCTCGATCTGCGATGGCGATCAGGTCGACCTCAGCGACGCTGAAGGCCAAGGTGTTCGCAAACACTTTCCCCATCCTGCCTGCGCCGATCAAACCAACACGAATGCTCATTTGAATCTCCTTGTGACTGAAATACCCACCTGGATTAATTCCCGCAAGACGCCGATCGCGAGCATGTCGATGAAATACAAAATTGCCGAAGGAATAGGCAATCCGAGAATTTGACGAATATCCTTTAACCTATTTTTGGGATTGCTAGCTTAGTTTACCCAGTTAGAGAGTAAAAGTCAACCTTTTTTGAAAGATCTCTTGCATTATTCGTGAGAATGATGTATGATGTGCAAATGAAAGTAATATTTCAAAATATTATGAAATGTAATTTATTGCATGAAGCCTTTAATTTTCATCAAGACATCTTTTTGAAAAGACGGAAATAATGGAGAACAGAATCGAGGCCGTATTTCTTGATGTCGGCAATACCTTGCGCATTATTTTAGAAGACACAGCTTTCCAGGCCCAAGCGCGGCGAGAGTTGATGGAGCTGGTGGGAACGAAAGAAACCGAGGAGATCTTCTTTGAGGGATTGGAATTTAAATGGAAAGCCTATCGTAAACAATCCAAGGAGACACTGCTTGAAGCCCCTGAAAGGGAATTGTGGACAAAATGGCTGTTGCCTGAATACCCGGCTGGGAAGATTGACCCGCTGGCTGGGAAACTAACCCGTTTGTGGCGCGATCGCGATGGGCGACGTGTTCCTCGTCCGGATGTCAAGTCAACGGTCATCGAACTGCACAAGCGCGGCTACATTCTCGGCATTATCGCCAATACCATTACCGAGACAGAGATCCCGGATTGGATCGAATCGGATGGCTTGACTGAATACTTTAAGGCGGTAGTTCTTTCTTCGAAGGTCAGGATAAGGAAACCTAACCCGGAAATTTACTGGGAAGCTGCCCGCCGTGTTGGAGTCGAACCGGCGAAGTGCGCCTATGTGGGCGACAATCCCGTTCGCGATGTGGAGGGAACCCAGCGCGCCGGCTTCGGGATGATGATCATCTTACTTGAGCCAGCCACGCTGGCAAAGGAGCCTCCCACGGGAGAAGTCAAACCCGACTATACCATCCGCGAAACAAGGGAGCTGCTGGATATATTCCCGACTCGCGTCTAGCCACACCTCATATGGTGAAGGATCATGAAGCCAGATATTCAAGCCATTTTTCTGGATTTGGGGAACACCCTGCGGAAATTGGTAAAAGACGAAGCCCATATGGCACTGGCGCGGCGGAAGATCACCGAATTGGTCGAGACGGATGAGAATCCCGAATCATTCTGCGATAAACTCAACGCCCGCTATAAGATCTACCGCAAGTGGGCATTTGAGAATTTAACCGAAGCTCCCGAAGCGGAACTGTGGACGCGCTGGCTCGCCCCGGAGCTCCCTGCTGAAAAGATTGCACCGCTGGGTGTGGAATTGACTTATCAATATCGCCAGTCTATGGGCCGGCGAGTGGTCGTGGATAGTGGCAGGGAAGTGGTTGTGGAATTACACAGACGCGGCTACATCCTCGGTATCATCAGCAATGTGATCACATCACGGGAAATACCGAATTGGATAGAAGCGGATGGTTTTGCGCCATATTTTAAGTCGGTTGTGCTTTCGTCTGAATTTGGGAAGCGGAAACCTGACCCGAGCATCTACATTGAAGCAGCTCGCATCGCCGGGGTGGATCCAATACATTGCGTCTACGTGGGCGACAATCTCAAACGCGATGTGACGGGAACTCGCCAGGCAGGGTTCGGGATGGTCGTGATTCTGCTCGATCCGGCAGTGGCCGAGGCGGAATCGGTTACCGAAGATAACCGCCCCGATCTGATCATCTACGAGTTCCGTAAACTCCTCGACATTTTCCCCGATCGCAAGGAACTGGAGCTCTAGCGGCGCTTAGAGCTCAAGGATAAGGTCATGTCCACCAGCCATCGTCCCCGAGGCGCGACCGCCCTCGCAGAAACAGTCAGAACGCTGTATAACGAAGGGCAGACAGATTACTCCCTGGAGCCAATCGTTCTCGTCGATGCCGCTAACAAACCCATCGGTCGCATTCAGGACGGAGACGCAGTCATCTTCTGCTGCCGTCGCGGCGACCGAGAAATTGAATTGACGGAGGCATTTGTCGAGCGAAATTTTGATCATTTTCCGCGGCGCAATTTTCAGAACCTAAAATTTGTGATCTTAACCCTCTACCACGAAAAATTTATTGACCTGCCGGTAGCCTTTGCCCCTGCCGAGCTCAAAGATACGCTTGGCGAAGCTGTCAGCCGCGCCGGGTTACGCCAACTCCATATCGCCGAGTCCGAAAAGTTCGCTCACGTCACCTTTTTCTTCAACGGTGGCAACCATCAACCGTTTGTAGGTGAAGAGGATGTGCGTATTCCCTCGCCCAAGGGGATTCCGTTCGACGAAGTCCCTGAGCTGAGCCTTGCGCAGGTCGCAAATGAAGTTTTGTGTGGCATTGAACAAGGCTACAATCTCATCGTGACCAATTTCGCCAACGGCGATGTGATCGGCCACACGCAAAATCGCCTGGCGAAGGTGCGCTGCGCCGAGATTGTAGATATGCAATTAGGGCGAGTGGTGAATGCTGCTCTCAGCGCCGATTATGTTGTCTTGTTGACGGCCGATCATGGCAACCTGGAAGCGATGACCAACCCCGATGGCTCTCATCACGTAGCACATACTGACAACTTAGTTCCGTTCATCATGATCGACCCCCGCTCTGCTGTGGCTGTCAGGCCGCGCGATGGCAAGTTAGCCGATGTGGCTCCCACCGTGCTACACGCGCTGGGGGTGGCGCAACCAGACGCTATGGAAGGGGTTTGTCTCGCGCCTGAGCATGAGAAGGACGGGCAACGACGCGTGATGTTGGTTATTCTCGATGGGTGGGGCATTGGCCGGCAGGATGAATCGAATCCGATCTTTCTCGCGGCCACACCAGTATGGGACGAGCTGACAAGCCGGTATCCGTGCAGTCGGTTGCGAGCCTCAGGCGACGCAGTGGGTTTGCAACCCGGCAAATCCGGTAATTCCGAAGCCGGGCACATGAGCCTGGGAGCCGGGCGTATCGTCTTACAGGACGATGTTCGCCTCGATCTCGCCATAAAAGAGGGTTCGTTTTACACCAATCCGACATTTCTCCAGGTGATGGATGATGTCAATCGGCGAGGCGCCCGCCTCCACCTGCTTGGCTTGCTCACGGAGAAGAGTTCGCATGGCTCGATTGACTACCCGCTAGCCTTATTGAAGATGGCAAAGGAGCACGGGCTGGAGCAAGTCTTCATTCACGTGATCTTCGATGGTCGCAGCACCGAGCCGGGTAGCGCACCAGACTTGCTGGAAAAACTCGAAGCACGGGTGAACGAAATCGGGATCGGACAGGTCGTCTCAGGAATTGGTCGGGGCATTGCCCTCGACCGGGACGGCAACTACGGCAAGATCCAACGAGCTTTCGATGCGTTCGTCCACGGTAAAGGTAGGACCTTCACAGTTTAAAAAATGATGGAGGGCTTCCATGGACTTGAAACTTCTCCAAGAATTGATCGTACCAGCTCAGACCAAAATCGTTATGCTCATCATGGATGGTTTGGGAGGATTACCGCAGGAACCGGGGGGCAAAACCGAACTTGAAACCGCAAACACCCCGAATCTAGATGCTTTGGCAGCTCAATCCAACCTCGGGTTGACCGTGCCCATTGCCCCTGGGATTACCGTCGGCAGCGGCCCCGGTCACCTGGCGATTTTTGGATACGATCCTATCCATTACAAAATTGGCCGTGGGGCACTGGAAGCCCTGGGCGTGGACTTCGATATGGGTACCAACGATGTCGCCGCACGCGGTAATTTCTGCACGGTGGACGCGAGAGGGATGCTTACCGACCGGCGTGCAGGACGTCTGCCGACTAGACATAGTAGAAAGCTTGCGGAACTACTCCGGACCATTAAAATAGCCGGCGTTGAGTTCTTCGTGGAGCCGGTCAAAGAACATCGCTTCGCTTTTGTCATACGTGGTGACGGACTAGGGGACGCGTTGTCAGAGACGGATCCACTCAAAATTGGTGTACCACCCCTTATGATCCACTCCAAGAACCGCGAGTCCGAGAAAGCGGCTCACTATATCAATCAGTTCATCGAACAGGCGCGCAGGTTGCTGGCGGACCATTGTCCTGCCAACATGATCTTGCTACGAGGCTTTGCTAAACTCCCCACCATTCCAACGTTTTGCGAATTATACAGGCTGCGCGCCGCTGCGATCGCGATCAACGGCATGTATCGCGGCGTAGCGCGCATGGTCGGTATGACCGTGCTGGACGTAAAGGGGGATACACTCACCGACGAATTCGCCACACTGGGAAAGAACTGGAACAAATTCGATTTCTTCTACTTGCATGTCAAAAAAACGGATACCTATGGGGAGAATGGTAACTTTGCAGGTAAGGTTAGTGTCATTGAAGAAGTGGATGCACAAATACCCTCCCTGTTGGCTCTCAAGCCAGACGTCGTGATTGTCGGCGGCGACCACTCGTCGCCCGCAGTGCTCAAGTCGCATTCATGGCATTCCGTCCCGTTGTTGCTGTACTCCCGTTATGTCCGCGCAGATGGAATCGTGGAGTTCGGTGAACGTGCCTGTGCACGGGGTAGTCTCGGCGTATTGCCTGCGAAGGACGTGATGCCGATCGCGTTGGCAAATGCCAAACGGCTCGCCAAGTATGGAGCGTAGAAGGCGTCAGATGTCTGACACGAGCATATTTACTCCAGAAATATTTTCAGCAGCCCTGTATGAGAAAATGCGGC
>Ga0153916_10004828_pt1 | contig 10221 bp, 8 predicted proteins | sample Opewatmetagenome_FD_109642 | JGI IMG/M metagenome (GOLD analysis project Ga0153916, IMG submission 109642) | Freshwater wetland microbial communities from Ohio, USA - Open water 3 Core 3 Depth 4 metaG | ecosystem: Environmental > Aquatic > Freshwater > Wetlands | place: USA: Ohio, Lake Erie, Old...
CGGAAGTGCCGGCGGCGGACATCGCTGCCGTCATTTCCAGGGTGGCGAGCATGGCGCCGCTGGGCCCGGCCTGCGAAGTGAGCATCGAGGCGAATCCCGGGACGACCAGCGCGCGCCAGCTTCGTGAACTTCGGGCCGCCGGCGTCACGCGGATCTCGTTCGGCGCGCAGAGCTTCGACGTCGAAGAACTCGCCTTCCTCGACCGCATCCACTCGCCCCAGGCGACCGCCGCCTCGGTCCGGGCGGCGCGCAAGGCAGGGTTCGAAAGCGTGAACCTGGACCTCATCTACGGGCTGCCCGGCCAGGCGATGGAGTCGTGGGAGCGGTCGCTCCGGCAGGCGATCGACCTTGCCCCCAACCACCTCTCTGTCTATGCCCTCACTGTTGAGGAGGGCACGCCGCTGGCACTGCGGGTTGACCGGGGCAAGGTCGAGCCGCTCGACGTGGACCTTGTCGCGTCAATGTACGAGCGCGCGACCGACATCCTGGCCGAGGCCGGGTATGGGCAGTACGAGCTTTCGAACTGGGCGCGGCCGGGGCACGAATCGCGCCACAATCGCGTCTACTGGAGCGATGGCGAGTATCTCGGGATCGGCGCGGGCGCCCACGGCTACATAGCCGGCGAGCGGTACGAGAACATTGCCCACCCGCGGCGCTACGTCGAAGCGCTCGAAGCTGGACGGCCGGCGGTCCTGACGTCGTACCGTCCCGACCCGGCGACGGCGGTCTTCGACTGGCTGACGCTCGCTCTGCGGCTGATCGACGGTTTCGACCCGGCGGCGTTCCAGTCGCGGTTCGGGGCGAGCCTGGAAACGGTCGCCGGCGCGCCGTTGACCGAATGCGCCGAGGCCGGGCTGGTGGAGGTGACCGCCGGGCGGGTTCGGCTCACGCGGCGCGGGCGCCTGATGCACGGTGAGGTGGCAGTGAGGGTGCTGGCCCACCTCAGGGCCAACGGTGTCGCGGGCGGAGCCGAGGCGCTGGTGGCCGCACGGCCGGGCGCCCCGTAGAATACCGAACAAATGTACGTCATCGGCACCGCGGGCCACGTGGACCATGGGAAGAGCACCCTCGTGCGGGCGCTCACCGGCATCGACCCCGACCGGCTTCGCGAGGAGAAGGAACGCGGCCTGACGATCGACCTGGGGTTCGCGTGGCTCACGCTGCCATCGGGCCGCGAAGTGAGCATCGTCGACGTGCCCGGGCACGAGCGGTTCATCAAGAACATGCTTGCCGGCGCGGGCGGCGTCGACCTCGCCATGCTCGTGGTGGCGGCCGACGAGGGCCCGATGCCGCAGACGCGCGAGCACCTCGCCATCCTCGACCTGCTCGACGTGCCCAGCGGGATCGTGGTCATCACCAAGTGCGACCTGGTCGAGCCCGAGTACGTCGACCTCGTCGAGGTCGAACTGGAGGAGACGCTCGCGGGGAGCCGTCTCGCGGGCGCGCCCCGTGTCCGCGTCTCGGCCACGACGGGCGAGGGTCTCGAGGGCTTGCTTGCGGCGCTCGACGCCGCGCTCGAACGCACGCCCGCCAAGCGCGACCTCGGCCGTCCGCGCCTGCCCATCGACCGCGCCTTCACGATCCAGGGGTTTGGCGTTGTCGTAACGGGCACACTCGTCGACGGTGCGCTCGATGTCGGGAGCGAGGTGGAGCTTCAGCCCGGCCGGCTGAAGGCGCGGGTCCGCGGCCTGCAGCGCCACAAGACGAAGGTGGAACGCCTTGAACCTGGCACGCGAGCGGCGGTCAACCTCAGCGGCATCCGCACCGAGGACGTGCGCCGGGGGATGGTGCTGTCTCTGCCGGGCATCCTGTCGCCGGTGCGCACGGTCGACGTCCGGCTCCGCGCCACGTCGATCCTTTCGCACCCACTCGCCCACGATGCGGGCGTGACCTTTCTCAGCGCGACGGCCGAATCGGAGGGGAAGGTGCGGCTGCTCGACGCGGAGGAACTGGCGCCGGGTGGCGAGGCGTGGGCACAGGTGGTGCTCGACACGCCCGTCGCCGTCGCACCAGGCGACCGGTGTGTGCTGCGTACCCCGAACGAGACGGTTGCCGGGGGCGTGATCGTCGCCGTGAACCCGCGCCGCCATCGGCGGCACCATGCGCCAACGCTCCAGGCGCTTTCCCGCCAGGTCGAAGGTTCGGCCGCCGCCCGCCTCGTCGACCTGCTGCTTGCGGGGCCGCTGGCCCGTGCGGCCATCGGGCCGGCACTGGGCATCGAAGGGGAAGCTGCTGTAGCGGCCGTGAGCGAGGCCGCCCACGAGGGCCGCGTAATTGTGTATGGCGAGCGGCTCTTCGCACGGGTGTGGCTCGATTCGGCGGCAGGGCGCGTGGCCACGGCGGCGCGCGAATACCTCGCTACGAACAGCCTGCGCGATGCCGCTCCGCGAGAGCACGTGCGGAGTGCCACCCGCCTGGCTGCCGGCGATTTCGACGTTGCGGTCTCGTTCGCCGTGGAGCACGGGCTGGTCGAGGAACGTGGTCCCGGCGCTCTCGCGCCAGCCGGCCACCGGGCAACGCTTTCCGGGGCACAGGAGAAGCAGGTGGAGCGCTTCCTGGGCGAGCTTAAGGCCGGTGGCTACAGTCCGCCCACCGAGAGCCTGCCCGAACCCGCGTTGCTCGCCTACCTCGTCTCGCAGGGGGCTGTGGTGGACACCGGCGCCGGGGTGGTTTTCGAAGCGGCAGTCTTCGCGGAAATGCTGAGGCGGACGGAGGTCCACATCAGCGAGCACGGCAGCATCAGCCTGGCGGAGGTGCGCGACCTTTTCGGCACCAGCCGCAAGTACGCCCAGGCCTTCCTGGAGCACCTTGACGCGCTGAAGGTCACGCGCCGGGTGGGCGACGCCCGCGTGCTGCGCACGCCAACCGGGGCTGCCCGATGACGCTGCGGATGGAGCAGATGGCGGCCAGCGTGCCTGCCTTTGTCGAGCGCTACCGCGAGCAGCTTGAAGCGCTCGAAGCCGGGTTGCGCGCCGCCGGCGGTGCTCTGGCGCGGTGGTCCGACGACCCCACCAGCGGCGACGAGCGCATCCGCGCCGCCATGGCGGAGAGCCCGCAACCCTATGCGACCTCGTTCGGCGAACCGCCGGGGACCGCCATCGATGTTCCTCCGTTCGCTCCGGTGACGGTGGTCGCAGCCGATGGCTCTTCGATCGAGCCCGACCGGTTCGCGGCGGTGTCGTGCTTCGTCATCAACACGGGGAGCGTGGTGCTGCCGTACGGGCTGGGGGGCGAGCCGGTGCTCGAATCGCGCGCGCTGCTGGGGCCCCAGGACGTCATCGAATCCAGCGGCGAGGACGAGGGGGCCGACGACCTCGGCCCCGCGGGCTGGGCGGTCAACCTTCGGCGCGACGTGCGCGAACTGGAGACCGCCGCCGGGCTTGCGTCGCGCCGGGTCGAGCACGGTGACGTGGTGGTCCTGGTCGACGGCACGCTCTTCCCGTGGGATCTCGATTCGCGCCAGGTGCCCGAGCGTGTCCGGCGTGAGCTGAAGGAGCGGACGCAGGACGCACTCGACCTGCTCGCGGTGCAGGGCGAGGGGCTGAGCCTGGGCGCCTACATCTCGGGGTCGCGCTCGTCCGAGGTCGTGACGAGCCTTCGCGTCCTCGCCGGGGACAGCACGACGGCATGGCCGCACGCCGACGGCCACCTCTTTCGCACGCTGCTCGGAGACGGTCAGCGCAGCGCGCTCTTCCGGGCGCAGAGCGAGCGCGTCGGGAGGGTGGAGGCGATGTTCACGGCGCCCCACCAGGTGTGCTTTTTCTATCTCCGCGTGGGCGACGACGTTGCGCGGGTGGAAGTGCCCCACTGGGCCACGGCCCAGTCGCGGGTGGCGAGGCTGCACGCGACGCTGGTCGACCAGTGCCTCCGCTGCGGCGGCTACCCCCGGGCGCTGCAGGAGGCTCACGAGCAGGCGGTCATCTCGGCCGGGGACCGGCTCCAGTTCAGCCGGCTGCTCGAATCGGAAGCGCGACGCCAGGGGCTGCACGCGCCGGCCAACAGCAAACAGATGAGCAAACGGAGGCGAGCCCTGTGAGCGATACCCCACGCGTGGTCGAGGCCGGTCTGCGAAGCTACCAGTGCGCCTACGAGGGCTACTGTGAGTCACCGTTCTCGCTCGGGCAGATCGTTGCCGTGAGAGAAGGCCCGTGGCCGATCCTCGGCGTGGTCGCGGACGCCGCCAGCGGCCCCGAGGACCCGACGCGTCCTCTCCAGGCGCGAGGAGGCGCCGGCCAGACAGCGGCCGACGTGATGGCGGCCAACCCGGAGATCCGGCTGCTCCTGCGCACGCACGTGACGGTGGTCGCCTGTGGCTACGTTGAGGGAGAGACGGTGCGCGCGCTTCTGCCACCCACACCGCCGCCGCTGCTCGCCCGGGTGGAACAGGCCACCACGGCCGAGACCGTCCGGCTTGCGAGCGACGGCGCGTTCATCGCCCTGCTTGTAAGGTCGCCGCTCTGCGACGACTCCGTGATCGCCGCGGCCATCCGTTCGGCGGCGCGGGCGTTCGAAGCCGGGAGCCGCGATTTCACCGTGCGCGCCGGGAAGGAACTGGCGCGGCTGCTCAAGGCGGAACCGTCTCGCCTCACCAACATCATCCGGGGGGTGGCCGTATGAGCGCCGCGGAGCAGATTGGCGTCGTCGTCGGTGGCTCGCTCACGAAGTCGCTCGAAGTGCGGCTCGACCCGGGGAAGGCCGCCGGGCTGGGCGAGTACCTGATGGCGCCGCTCGATGGCGGCGGCGAGCTGCTGGGGATGGTGACGGACGTGCTGCTGAGGGCGGCCGAATCGGGGCCGACGTCGTGGCCGCCTCCCGCGGGCGACGACGCTGCGAGCTCCCTGCTCCGCGAGGTGCTGCTCGACACCGGCGTCTACACCGCGGTGGACGTGAACCCCTATCTCGAAGTCCATGGGGCGGGGGGCGAGACCGCGCGCGCCCGGCGCCTGCCGCGGCATTTCGCCCCGGTGATGCGCGCCAACCAGGAGGCGCTGAACGCCGCCTTCGACACGGGCGAGCGGACGGCCATCGCCCTCGGCGCGCCCCTGGGCATGTCCGACGTGGAGGTGTGTGTCGACATCGAGAAGCTGTTCGAACGGTCGGCGGGCATCTTCGGCAAGAGCGGCACGGGCAAGACGGTGCTCGCGATGATGGTGCTGGACGCGATGGTGGCCAACTCCGCCGCGGCGGCGACGAACCGGGACCGGACCGTGGCGCTCATCTTCGACATGCACAACGACTACGGCTGGGGGATGAAGTTCCAGGGCGACGGGGGCGGGGAGCGGCGGTCGCTCAAGCAGCGCCACCCGGGCGACGTCGCGGTCTACCCTCTCGAAGACAACGTTGCCCACTCCGACGGGCGGGTGGTGATCGGCACGCGCGACATCGAGCCCGACGACCTGGACGTGCTCCAGGGGACGGGCAACTTCACCGAGCCGGCGCTGCAGGCGGCGCACGAATGCGCCCAGCGTATCGGCCGGGACTGGATCGACGAGATCCTGGCCGACGAGCCGTCGCCCAACGCGGTGAGGCGGGCCTGGAAGGACGGAAACGAGCCGGACGAAGTGTCGTGGGCGGCGTTCGCGACGCGCATCGGGGCGCACCCCGGGTCGTTCGACAACCTGCGGCGCGGGTTGCGGCGGTTCATGCGGAGCAACGTGGTGCAGGGCGGCGCCGGGCAGTTCACGAGCACGATCGAACACATCGTCCAGACTCTCCAGGGGGGCAAGAGCGTGGTCATCCAGTTCGGGCGCCATGGCAGCGACATGACGACCTACATGCTGGTGGCGAACATGCTGTCGCGCCGTATCTGGGACGCGTACCGCGATGCGATGGAGCGTTCGGAGGGGGACCGGGCGAAGGAGCCGAACCGGCTGGTGATCGTCATCGAGGAAGCGCACAAGTTCGTGGACAAGGCGATCGCGGGCCAGACGATCTTCGGGCAGATTGCGCGCGAACTGCGGAAGTACAACGTGACGCTGCTGGTCATCGACCAGCGGCCAAGCCAGATCGACGCGGAGGTGCTTTCCCAGATCGGGACGAAGTTTTGCCTTCAGCTCGACAGCGAGGCGGACGTCGAGGCGCTCATCGGGGGGATCAGCGGGCGTGCGGGGCTGCGGCAGGTGATTGCATCGCTGGAAAGCAAGCAGCAGGCGCTGGTGTTCGGCCACGCGCTCGCCATGCCCGTGGTGATCCGGCCGCCTGACCTCACGCGCGACTACGCGCCGGGCGCTTCGCTGCGCCAGCGGCTGGGCGCCGAAACAAGGACGACGAGCGCGGCGAGCCCGGCAGGACTCTTCGGTCCGCGGGTGACGTAGGGGACGCCCGAGACGTCAGACCGTTGCCCTCAGGCTGGCTCCGCCTCGGCTTCGGGTTCTTCGCGGCCAAGGATGCGGCGGAAGAAGCGGCCGATGTCGTCGTTTTCCCAGGCCACCATGAGCTGGCTGGCGATGCCGATCGAGCTGTAGGTGCCGCTGATGATGCCGACGAGGAGGACGACGAGGAAGTTGCGTATGGTCACGCCGCCGATGAGCAGCATCGCGACGACCGTCAGCACGACCACGAACGAGGTGTTGATCGAGCGCGCGAGGGTCTCGGTGAGGCTCGCGTTTACGGCCTCTTCGAAGGGGATATAGGGGTCGTGGGTTACCTTTTCGCGGATACGGTCGAACACGACGATCGTGTCGTGCACGGAGAAGCCGATGACGGTGAGGAGGGCGGTGATGAAGGCCGTGTCGACCTCGGTCCCGCGCCACTTCCCGAGGATGGAGAAGAGGCCGAGGATGACGAACGCATCGTGGAGCAGGGCGAGCACGGCGGCCATGCCATAGAGGAACGGCTTGGGCAGCTGGCGGAAGGCCCACCAGATGTAGAGCACGATCGCCACCGAGGCGAAGAGGACGGCGAGGGTCGCGTTCTTGACGATCTCCGACGAAACGGTGCTGGAGACGGTCGAGAAGTCCTTGCGGTTGAGGTCCCCGAAGCGTTCCCGCAGGCCTTCCGTAATCCTGTCGATCTCGCCTTCCTGGGGGAGCTGCGGGCCCTCGGCGAGGGCGTCGGTGACGCGGGGCGCGCCTTGGAGTTCCTTCGTGCGAATGAGGTAGGTGTTGGGGCCGGCGCCCTGGATGCGGGCCTCCGAGTGGCCGAGGTCGCTCATTGCGGAGCGCAGTTCATCCTGCTTCACTTCGCGGGCCGTGAATTCCATCGTGAACGAGGAGCCGGCGGTGAACTCGATGCCGGCGCGGAGGTGGGGGGGAATGGCCAGGGCCACGGCCGCGACAATGAAGAAGATCATCGAGAAGCCGAGGTAGTACCAGCGCTTACCGGCAAAGTCGAGCATTGGCCTAGCCTCCCCGCGTCTCGGCGGTCCGCGCGGACGACGAACTCGCCGTCTCTTCCGCGTTGAACAGCCAGTGGTTCTTCGCCAGGGGCGAACCGACGACCATCTTCAGGAACGTCCGCGTCACGGTGATCGCCGAGAACATGCTGATGCCGACGCCGATGGCGAGGGTGAGGGCGAAACCCTTGACGAGCGATGCGCCGAACTGGTTGCCGAACCAGTAGAGGATGAGGCAGGTCATCAGCGTGGACACGTTGGAGTCGCGGATCGAGGTCCAGGCGCGGCGGAAGCCGATGTCGATGGCGGGGTTCAGGGTACGGCCGCGGCGTAACTCCTCTTTCATGCGTTCGAAGATGAGGATGTTCGCATCGACGGCCATACCGACGGACAGGACGAATGCGGCGATGCCCGAAAGGGTGAGTGTCACGGGCCAGAGCTTGAACACCATGAGCGTGAGCGAGGTGTAGACGCCGAGGGCGAGGGCCGCGAGCACGCCGGGGAGCCGGTAGTAGAGAATCATGAAGAGGGCCACGGCGAGCAGCCCGACTTCGCCGGCATGCACAGAGTCGACGACCGAATCTTCGCCAAGGGTGGCGCTGACTTCGTTCGACTGGATGGACTTCAGCGGGATGGGCAGGGCGCCGTTGTTGAGCAAGCGCGAGAGGTCCTGCGAATCGGTGAAGCTGGTCTGGCCGGTGATGACGCCGTTGCTGGAGATGACGCCCTGCACCTGGGCACGCGAGATCTCCTGCTCGTCGAGGTAGATGAGGAGATAGCGTGGCAGGGCGCCCGCGGGGTAGCTCAGCGCCTTGCTGGTGATCTGTTCGAGCAGCTGGGAGCCGATGCCGGTCGTTTCGAAGGCGACGGCGTGCAGGGTGCCCTGGGTGGTGGGGTAGGTGTTGTTCTTCAGGTACTGGCCGGTCATGGCGATCGTCTGGCCGTTCACGACGCCGGTGGCCGGGACAAGGTCGCCGTTCTCGTTGTAGACCTTGAACTGGAGCGCGGCCGTCCGGCCGACCTGGTTCTGGGCGTCGGTCAGGCTCACCCCGGGGATGGAAACGACGATGCGGTTGCCGCTGGCCTTCTGCACTTCGGCTTCGCTGACGCCGAGGGAGTTCACGCGCCGTTCGATGACGTCCTTGGCGCCGTCGAGCGCCTTGTTGATGTCGCCGTCGTAGGTGGGCGGGGGATCGGCTTCGAGGACAAGGTAGGCGCCGCCGCGCAGGTCGAGGCCGAGGCGCATGGTCTCGCGCTCGTAGTCGCCGATCTTGAGCCCGCGGCCCTGGGGCCAGAAGTCGCCGGGCAGGTAGCGGCCGGGGTCGCTCGGCCAGACAACGGCCACGGCAAAGATGGTCAGGGCGAGCACGCCGAAGAAGAGGGCGAGAGTTGATGTGTTACGCACTCGGCTGGGTTACTCCCTCGTTGGCGGGTTCAGTGGCTCCCGAAGTATCGCTGGTCGCCGGGACCAGTGTCGTGAGGCGTCGCGAGATGGCGTCGGTGACGGCGCGGACGCGGACGCCGGGGGCGATTTCCAGGATGAGCTCGGTGGGCCCTTCGGCGGGAGTGACCACGTCCTTCACTTCGCCGATGAGTCCGCCGGTGGTGACGACTTCGTCGCCGACCTGGAGTTCGCGGACAGCCTTGCGCTGTTCTTTCTGATTCTTGAGTACGGGCTGGAGGAGGATGAAGTAGAACGCGACCACCGCAAGCACGGTGTAAAAGATGACGCTCCACATGACGGCCATTGGGAGTTCTCCTGCGTGGTGCCCGGCGAGCTACCGTTCGTTCGCCTGCAGGGATGCCAGGACGGAGCGGGCGAGCGCGAGTGCTTCTTCCCTGTCCGAAACGGCACCTTCAGCCTGAGCCTGGCGAACCGATGTTAGGACAGCCCCCAACAAGCGTCCACTTTCCAGATTCAGGTGCTCTACCAGGTCGTCGCCGGTGACAAGGGGTGGGTCGCCTTCGTCGGACACGGCCATCGCGCGGGCGAGCACATAGTTCGTGAACGCGCAGTGGCGACGGTAGTTCTCGCGGGTGTAGTGGGGGCCGCGCGTCGCCATGCCGTCCGAGAGGTTCACGAGCATGAGGGGGAGCACATGGCCGTCGAGGTCGTTCACGAATTTGCGCACGGCGCGGTCGGTGACGGGCCAGGAGCGGACGAGTTCGCCCGGGCGCAGGTGGTAGCGGGTCATGGAGGTGACGAAGGCGGTGGCCTCGGGGCCGAAGCCGAGTCCGGGGAGCCGTTCCCCGAGAATTTCCGCCCCTCGCGGCCCGTGGCGGGGGAAGCGCAGGCGTCCGTCGTCGAAGATCGCCGTGGCGGGCTTGGCTATGTCGTGGACGAGGCATGCGAAGCGGACGAGGGCGATCAGCGGCAGCCCCTCGATCTCCCGCTCAAGCGACTCGTCGAGGTTGACCCAGCCGATGGTGGCTCGCAGTTCGAATCCCGGTTCGCCGTCGCCGAGGGCGGTATCGAGGGCTCCGAGCGCGGCGATGTTGTGGTCCAGGACGTCGAAGTGGTGCAGTTCAGGCTGGGTGAAGCCGCGGCCGGCTTCGAGTTCGGGGAGCCAGCGGCCGAGGAGCCCGGAATCGTCGAGTTGCCGGACGGCGTCGACCGGGTGGCGGTCCATCATGGCTTCGACGAGGGATTCAGCGGGGGAGGCCATCACCTAAGCCTACACGGGCGAGCGGGAGCGGGGGTGAAAAAGGACCGGGCCGGCACTTTGCCGACCCGGTTGTCTCTTTTTGCGTGCGGATTAGGGTCAGGCGCGGGGGTGTGCCTTGTCGTATTCGCGCCGCTTCTGGTCGTCGGTGAGGTGCGTATAGATCTGCGTGGTGGAGATGCTTGCGTGGCCGAGGGCGTCCTGCACATTACGCAGCGGCATCCC